>Ga0065711_1028766_pt1 | contig 39331 bp, 24 predicted proteins | sample Hoacrofraction12_FD_59098 | JGI IMG/M metagenome (GOLD analysis project Ga0065711, IMG submission 59098) | Hoatzin crop microbial communities from Cojedes, Venezuela - Epithelial fraction 12 v2 (version 2) | ecosystem: Host-associated > Birds > Digestive system > Esophagus > Crop | place...
TACTCTCCAGCAGGTCCACCCCAAGCCTGTACTGATGCATGGGGTTGTTCCTCCCCAGGTGCAGGACCCTGCATTTGCCTTTGTTGAACCTCACCAGGTTCCTCTCTGCCCAACTTTCCAGCCTATCCAGGTCAAGCTGAATGGCGGCACAGCCTTCCGGTGTGTCTACCACTCCTCCCAGTTTTGTGTCATTCAATTCAGTGTACCAGATTACACAAAAAACGTAAAACATCCATCCTGTGAAGAGTGTCTGCTTCACAGTTTAGCTTTTAGAACTCACAGCTTTCAATACCATGGAAAGACTTGCAGACCTGTCTTGCCCTGCTGAGAAACAACAAATTGAAAGGACTCTCTACCTAAATCAGAGCAGATATAGATAATAACATAGGTGTCAGTAGACTTCTGAATATCACTTGTGGAGTGGAAACATTTATGCATTGCCAAAGGAAGTGAGGCAGGATAGCAAGGCCAGTTGGATACACACATACCAACCTAACTTCTTCAAAAATCTGTCCTGAATGCTTTCAGGAGGTTCCTACTTGTATAAAAAGTGACAATTTACTTTGGAAATGTATATCTCTCACATCATTCGACTTTGTTGCATAGCGTATCATTAACTTACCATGGCTTTAAAGCAAAAACCAACATCTGAAACAGAGTATAGCGCATATGTGTCTAGGAAGCCAATATGTGGGTAGGCTCAGTAGGGAGCAGGAATGCGATACCTTTTCTAGAGTATGGACTGGGGTACTTTGGCATCACAGAGCTACCACTCATTTGGGGAATACTGGGGTAGTTGCACTCATATAAGTGCTTTGCAAGGGTCTCTCCTGGGAGTCAGCTGTCACCACCCTGCTGAACAGCAGTCTCTCCTCTTTGTAAACAGTCATTTCTTCTGTTTCTCAGCTCCTGCTGAACTCGGCACTCGGCTAAATATGCTGCCTCCTCCAGGGGCAAGGATCCCATTTTCCCTGGAAAAACAGGCTCCTGCTGCCTGCTGGCTGCTGACTTGACTTTGTGGGAAGTTAGCTCCCAGATCTGTGATCCCACTCTCCTGCAAGTACAGCTGGAGCGGGAGATGCTACCTCTTCCGCAAGCATAATTTCCATCTATTTTAAGAGCTGTGATTCACAAATCACAAGAACTCCAAATTTAACAAAGCAAATTTTAGAAAAGCAGGAGTCCTGTCCCTTCTCCCCACTTGGCCTCAGATCTCAGGAGAAACCTGAGCAAAGGCATGAACCCACCAACTTGCCAGAAGCTAGGTGCAGACTGGAGAAACTTTGTTTTAGAAGAAAATTTGTTTGCTTTTTTTTTTTTTTAATTCAGTTAGGAAAGGAATGAGAAAGCAAGCGTGCAAGATATACAGTTCATTTAAGAAGAAATATGTAAACAGCTTTTTCATCAGGTCATCCTGGAGAAGTTATGATTGTTACCTTGACAAAAACACTTTATCTCCCTTCCTTGGATCTGCATGATAGAATGATTAGAAGAGCTATTAATTGATTATTTGTGTTTCTGATCTCACTAGGGCCAGTAAGCATTCCTAACAGTTTCTAATTCCTCATCGTGACATCCACTATGTTCACCTCTTTGATGTCTAAATGTCTTCCACGTATAAAGGCAATGTTATGTAAAATGCAACATGACAGAAATACTTAGAATTGTTCAAAGTTGTGCAGTGGAAACCAACCTTATTTTTGCTAGCCACCCAATATGGGATTTGCACGTTTTGATTTTCTACAGGCACACTGAGAAACTCAACTACATAAGGGTTTAGACAATGAAGGTGGGTTAGTGTTATGTCCCTTGTGGCTCCATTATGAACAGAAAACCAAATGCAAACAAAAATAATCTATACAGGAAGAACAGGCATGCTGACAGAGATTGTCTGACATCAGAAAAGTGCAGTTACAGCTGCCTACTCTTTGCTACAATGTCTACGGTAAATCTGGGATAATGCTCACACAAGAAACAAAGAACTACCACAGAGGACCCTTAAACAGGAGAAACAGATTCTGAAAGGTGTCAATTTAAGTAATTTAACTACAGCAAAGGAAAAATACAACAGTTCTCTAAATTCTTAACCTTTCAATTACAGAAAGCAGCTGTCAGAAAATCTAGCCTTTCTTTGAAGCAGAGAAAAACAGGACAGTTGTATGATACAGGGAAGTGTATTCGTAAAATATAACATGCTTTGCTTATCTATATAGCACTGTGTCAATAAAAACCTTAAATCTACTGTTCCTGTGCCTGAACTGTCAAGAGAGTTGTATACGGGGTTGGACTAGATGATCTCTAAAGATCCCTTCCAACCCAAGCCACTCCATGATTCTGTGATTCTATGATACAGTCTCCAGGAGGGCAAAATGACTTGTGTTCACAGAAACATGTACGGCTCATTGGTTCATTGGTGTTCTCTTGCTCTAGTGCCATACAGAAGCTACCTCACAGGTCTCACCCAACCTGGGAAGGTAAGAGAGTAGTCACTTAACAGAAGTGCAAATTATGCTATCCAAAGGGGCTCTGCAGGTTACGCTATACGTAGGAAAACTGGTAAGACACTGCCTTAGGACTTGTAGGATTTGTAACCACAAAATGTTCCAAACTATGCTGAAAATAAATATAGATTATTCTTTTGCCAGATGCAAGGGGAGAATTTAAGTTTCTCTTGGATTTATGAAATGTCTGGAAACAAATGTCCAGTCTGAAAAACTCAATGTGAAGAAGAATTTGAACACAAAATGAAATATCTGTGATGCAGCATTCTCCAACACACCTGAGAAAGACCTGCAACATTGTTCACACTCCAAATTTATCCACTTTGCTTAACTAATAGTGCTACAGGAACACTCTTGTTTGGCTTTGCATTAATGTGTATTAGATCCCAACTATCTGCAAGCCGTATCTTCCTTTTTTTGTCAGAAAATCTATAAAAAGACTCCTCATAAGAAAGAATTTAGCTAGAGATATCAAACATTCGCTGCTTTGTGAGCAACTGGATCATTGGTTCCTCCTTATCACCAAGAAAACAATAGATCCTTTTCTGAAACATATCAGAAAAAGATATCTGTGAAGAACATCTAGGAGCCAGAACTATCAAACCTTGAGAGCAGAAAGATTAAATGATTTATTTTTATTCTGGAATTTGGAATTTCACTCTAGTCTTTCTCAACAGAGGATCTGAATCAAATCAAAGAGCAAGTGAGGCGGAGGTTGTGGACTGAATAGATTCAGTGAACGGCAAAAAATTGTCAGGTTCATATAACAGTCATGTAGCTTTTTAGCATAATTCAGGAATAAAACACGTTGCCTACTAATTGTGGTGTATAACTTCTCTGCATTAACATGTGATGACTGGGAGGTGGCCAAATATCAATATTCTAAAGTTCTTGAGGATCTGATATCCACGGAACAGTAAATTGATACTATCAGGGAAATGAGTAGAGGCACTATCAAGGAACTGATGGACTGCTGCAAAAACGGGAAACGGAAAATCAGCCCACCTTTTGGAGGCTAATTCTGGATTCATGGATTGTTAAATTTTTTTAAAAATGTCAAAGGCATATGGAAAAAAGAGGCCTTGTTAGTGCTAATCTACAAGAAAAACTCTCACCATAAGCTCTTAAGGAAAATATACAATCATGAAATAAGAGAATAGGATCTTCTGTAGAAAAATAATTGGTTAAAAGAAAGGAAAAAAAAATGTATTAGTAACTGGGAGGTTTTCTTAGCAAAGGAAAAATCCCCAGGGGTCCATGCTTTTGCTTTTCAGCATATTCATAAGTGATTTGGAAAAGGGTGTGGCAAATTTGGTGCTGATACCAAGTTACTAAGGATGGTGGTACAGATTATGTCTGACTGAACCACTGTCAAAGGACTTATCAAAGGAGACTAATGATAATGGCAGTTGGAATTCAAGATAGGTAGATGCAAAGTGTTGCATAAAAAACAATCCTAGCTTGATACATGAAATCATTAACTTTAAGATGACCATTCCTATTTGGGAATGAGATCTTGGAGGGATAGCAGTTATAAACTGAATGCTTGGTGATGAGTGGAAAAAATCCAAAGAGAAAAAAGATCAAAACTCTTACACCCCTGTATAAATCTGTAATAGATCCACAACTTGAAACTGTGCACAGGTCTGGTCTTCTGCAACTTGGAAAGAGTAACATGCAAGTGGTAAACATTCCGGCAGGGACAACAAGGGTATGAGAGGTGTGAAACTGTTTCTGTAAGGGGATTTAATCAGCTAGGATTCCTGAAATGGAAAAGTTAAAAATGATAGGAGATGCAGTAGAGATCAATAAAATCATGAGTGGCACAAACAGAATGATGAAGGAATTATTATATCTTCCCATAGAAGAACTAGGAAAGTTAACAGGTGTTGAGCGCAAAACACAAAGCAAAGGAACCTCTCATGATTAATCTGTGGAACTTCCTGAAGCAAGATGATACGAATGCTGAAAATTCAGGTGCTTCCTGAAAAGAAATAACCTCTAGTGTAGGTTGAGTCACAAACTTTTGGAATTCGAGGGGAAATTTTACATGTAGTGTCACTCCTACTAATGGCCACTGTCAGACCTTACCCCACTGAATTCAAGTATTATCCAGCACAACTATCCTTATGTTCTTATCCTAAAAATTTCCCAGGCACATTACAAAAATGAGTCCAAGATAATAAACATTCTTGAGAAAAGTTAGCAAAAGAATCAGGGCCTACAGAGCTCGAGGGAAGTATTTAAGATAAATGTAAGTGTAAGAAGGACAGCTATATCCTGGGCTGCATCAAAAGCAGCGTGGCCAGCAGGTCAAGGGAAGTGATTCTGCCCCTCTGCTCTGGTCTGGTGAAATCCCACTTGGAGTCCTGCATTCAGCACTGGAGCCCTCAACACAGGAAAGACATGGAGCTGTTGAAGCAGGTCCAGAGGAGGGCCACAAAAATGGCCAGACTGCTGGAACACCTCTCCTGGGAGGAAGGGCTGAGAGAGTTGGGGCTGTTCAACCTGGAGAAGGCTCCGGGGGGATTTTATAGCAGCATTCCAGTACCTGAAGGGGTCCTGCAAGAAAGCTGGAGAGGGACTTATTACAAGGGCTTGGAGTGATAGAAAAGGGGTAATGGTTTTAAACTAAAAGAGGATAGATTTAGATTGGATATAAGAAATTCTTTATTCTGAGGGTGGTGAGGCACTGAGGTTGGTTGAGGTTGCCCAGAGAAGCTGTGGATGCCCCCTCCCTGTTCAAGGTCAGGTTGGATGGGGCTTTGAGCAATGCGGTCTAGTGGAAGGTGTCCTAACCATGGCAGGGGCTTGAAACTAGATGATCTTTAAGGTACCTTCCAACCCACACCATTTTATGATTCTGTGATGCAGTGAATATTTTAGCTTACTAGAAGTACTTTCCAATTCATTTGTATTAGACGCTTAATGATCTTTATTTTACTTCCTCTTTCAATATTTCTCAGCTCTCTGCAGGAAGAAGTTGGATCTGAAGGTGAAGATGTTAAGGAAGATCAGGCAAAAATCACAAAGTGAAAAGGTAAAATAGTATTTCAGAACAAAGAACAGGTAGCCTATTCTGAGTTTAAAAGACCACGTGAAACGTAAGAAGAGCAGAAGAGAAGAATGATACAAAAGCACAGCTGAGATTTATAAACAGAAAAGGAATTGTTAAAAATTACTTTTTTTTTCTTTAGAATTGTGAATCTGACAGCACACCTTCCCTACTTACAGAAAAAAGGACAGACTAAACCTCTGCTTGCTTTTACCCCTTGTAGTAAAAGCCTCAAGTGATCTCTCCATAGAACCACATCCTTCCAACCCTTAAAAAGATGATCCCTAAACCTGTTAGAGGCACGTTGCTAACAAAATTATTTAGGTAAATTGTTTCAAGAACTTTCAGATAAGCCAAATTTAAACTTCACTTCAAATTTTAGAGTAGCGACACTTTCAGCATTTGAGAAGAAACAAATAAATCTGGCTTAGCAAAGAGTAAAGCCAGGCTTTATTCTTCCTTCCAGCTACATAATTCATTTCATCAAGCACTTTTTAAAAATACATTTCTAAGAGATTCTTTGCATAATCACATCACTGAAATTCCTGCTGGGCAGCTGTGTGAAATAGTCACTTAAACTACCCTGAAAAGGCACTGTGCACTCTGTACATGTGGTATTTTCTACAGTAAGTTCTTAAAGAAATAATTTTCATAGTCATGACAGGTTTGATTCATGACACCCAGAACATTTAGTTTCTCTTAAGTGAAAATTTATTGCTTATGTCTTTTGTAAAGACTAAAACCCTGCATATTTCATTTGTAGATCTTTAAAGGCAGAAGAAGAACAGACACATTGGAAATCTAAGGCTTTGGCTGTAACATTTTTTCTAAATATAAAATCCTTGAAGTAGAAAAAAAAAGGAGAAACTTCTTACTTCTCACCTTGGCAAAGTCCCTCCATATAATCAAAAAGAGTTAAGCCTACAACGGAGGAAGAAAATGGAAGAGGATTGTCATAGCAACCAGTTAAGAACATATTCAACACAGGAAACAATCTGATTAATGTCCTTCTTTTTTAAGAACCACAGGACATACTGCACCATTCAGTTGAATAACAGGACCTTTTTTAAAAGATAGTAAATTAATCTCATTTCATTAAAATTTGCAGTTTATTTGCAGAGATTTTGACTCATTCAATGCATGTACAGTTTACAGGGCCATAAATGTAAATGAAAACAGCCAGGTCTTCTGTTTGTTTAAACTACCTAGGCTGTAATTAAGCCCAAAGTTTTTTGGTAGGAGACAAAGAGAAGGTGGTATTACTTTTAAAAATTAGGAATAGATACTCTCACACTGAAAACAAGAGTATTAGAAAATTAAACGAGTCCCAGGATACAGACTAAAGAAAGTAATCCAAATCATCCTTTCCCACTTTTTTGTACGCCAATCTACTATGTTACAGAAATCTCAGTGCCTTCTGAGCAATAGTTTCACTTCATGAAACCACACTTTCCTTTTAATATTGATACCAGACATTCACTTAGTCTTTCACAATCTCAATTTTACCACATGCAGTATTCAAATACCGCTACAATGTTAGATATGAGATAAAACATAGACACTTGTTTACTTTCCCTTTAGGGATAGTCTTCATATAAATAACACTTCATGAGATATGTTTCTGAAGGACTTCTTTTTACTCACTACATGAGCTCATATCAAAGAATTTCAGGAAAGATTCACTAGCAGATCTGGATGGAAAACATTGTTGTTCATTAGCAAAACTTTATTGCTAAGAGAAGAGCAAGAGATAGCAAATTTTTAACAAAATGTTCTAACATTTTTTAAAGAAAGCCAAAGTATAAAATACAGCCAGAACCTGCTTTTCTAATAGAAAATTGAAAACTCTGCATAAAGCCAAAACTTTCTTCTGCTAGTAAATGGTTCTGATGGGATTTCTGTTTCTCAGCACAGGAGAATTTTCTCCAGTAATAGGTCATTTTCTATTCTTCAAGTTTTCAGAACCAAACTGCATTTCCTACAAATCTTTTCCTCTGTGTAGCTGTTTATATTTTAAAACTCTAGGAAAAATACTGCAGGAGCTAAGTAAAAAGGACATTTATTACATAATTGAAATCTGCGATTATTTTCTGTGAAGTTAAATGCATCTAGCTATTTCAGATCCTTCAGGAAAAACGCACTGTTATTGCAATTATTAAACCCTGCATATTTCTGAAGTCTAAATTTTTACCCTCAGGGCTTCCTTATTCAGATGCAAGAAAACAAAACACAGAAACTTATTACAGTAGAAAGAATAAATTATAAATTTGATTTCACTCTTTCATTTGCTTTTAAAATGCTTTTACAGATCCTAAACATTAAGCCTAATTCTCCACTCCAATCCCAGGGCAGAGCCAGAGTTTTTATTGAAGTGTTAGGGTACATCTACTTATTTTTCAGCAGGCCCCTGGGAAGCACCCTTCAGCTCCTGGGCAAGGCAGCACAGGGTGACCCCCAGCCATGCAGAGCAGCAGAAGTGCTCCATGTCACCAGACCTGTCCCAAAGACCTGCCCTTTCAAAACCCACTCCTCCCTTGCACCCGTGTCATGGCCAGACCTCACTAGCACTCTCCCTACAGCAGCCTGGAGCGGCCACTCGCCCCTTCACCACCACCTCTGTGCAGCCGCGTGTCCCCCACTGTTGCTGCCCCTACTGTTGTCTCCATGGGGGAAAGCTGTGCTCTCTGTCATGCTAACTTCTGACAGCAGACCAAGATCTTGCAACAGCTACAGCTTCCCCATGCCCACAGGTGGATTTGGTGGTGGGATGCAAGGAGGCACTTCACTACTCTGCAGACCTGGCAAAATCAGCAACGGGCACATTTTTTGTGTGATGACCTCTCTTGGTGGCCTCACAAATATCTGGTACCTTAATAGCATCTGCAGCACAGTACTCACAAAACCATCACCATGTGCGTTTGCTGCCATTTGCCAGTGAAAAACAACTGGTGCACTCCACCATGGACTCTCCCAGCCTCCCATGAAATTCAAGGTGACAGGTCTGCTATGGTTGTGCAAGGCCACCCTGCAGATGAGCGCCATCCTCCACTGGAGAGCCACTATATCACTGCCAGCCAGTAGCAACTCCAGCTGAAGGTTTCCTTCATTCCATTGACTGGTTTCCTACTTATTTTAATTTTGCTACAAAACCACCAGTAAATTACTTTTGAGTTTTGAGCCATCACTGTTTGAGGGACATAAGAGGAATATATCCCTTCTCTTATACAAACCTCTGCTTCTCGCTTTTGCCCTCTCGCTCCTCCCACACTCACAGGCTTCTTCCATAGCTGTGTTTTTGACAGGTCCCAGAAAGTGAATGAGAGTCATGTTTGTAGAACTATTTAAGGTTCAGTTTTGAACTAACAGCTAATGACAAAAAAAGTGACAGTAAAGTACCAGTGATGGTAGCAGCTGAAACTTGCCCCTTAAAATTGGAAAAAAAAAAGCGCAGAGGTTTGGCTTCCACTGTTTCTTGACATGCTCCACCAGCCTTCTCTACAAATGGGCAAGGTGGTGGCCAGAAAACGGCAGGGCAGATGTGGGAGGCTGGGAGAGTCCATGGTGGGGTGCACCAGTGTGCATGCCGGGGGTGGCATGGCCTTTTCAGTGGGGTAAAATGTACTTGGGAAATCGCTGTGAGTTTCATCAAAAATGCTAGTAACATCATCCCCCTAGAACAAGCAGAGAATGAGAACAGGCTCCGGCCCTACAGTTTGTCCATCATGTGGTGTGGACATAAAGATTTAAAGATTTGTGGCTCATACTTTCAACTGTCAGATGCCTAAGCCTTCTTTCCGATATTTTACATTACTGACTAGCATAGCCCTTATTTAATGTATTCAGCCTTTCACTTACAACAGCTAATGCATAAGTCAAATGCTCACTTACTGAATTTCAATTTCCTCATTTGTTGTTTTATGTCTTCTGAGGATTTTGTTAAAACTCTTGATAAAAAGTTCCTGCTATTTTCCTTTTAATACTCAGCTGCATTTAATGAAGACCCAACAAAGTATGTGTTGAAAGAACATACATCTTCAACTACTGTTGCTTTGTGTTGTTCTTACCTTTCATGAAGTATAATGTGGTATTATTTATTTTCTGTATAAATACACTGATTTATGATACATTTCTCTTGTACTTTTGCAAAATCAGGGATAGCTGAACACATTAGAGGGATTAAGCGTTAAGCACTGAAGAAAAAATATTGTGCAAGTGTCAAAATTGCAAATTGCTACTGAAAAGATAAGATTTAAAAAGACAAAGCAGTAATACTTTTCTGCTTCTTCCCTATTGTGGGAACAGTGTATTATATATTAGCACAACACATGGAGAAGCTGAATCCCCATCCTGGGAAACTGTAGGAAATTGAGATCTGCTACATAAACCGAAAAAGTTGGGGGTTTTTTTGGTTTGTTTTATTTTTACATTACCATAAAGCAAACATTTTCCTTTTCTGAATTTAGCCTCAGGATTATTGTATGTAAAAGGATCAGCAGAAATCTGTAATCCTTTCTAGAAGAATCGATGTGAATTTATCTCCCAAATCTCTAAACAAAGGTTGACGAACAAACAGTCCTTGAACCTACACTGTATCTTGAGAATACTTGCACAAAATAGTGGAACATGTTTAAACAACTTCCAAAGGGGCAGAAAAAATTCTTTTGACAAACAAACAAGCATTACAACCAAAAGTCACAGAAAGTTCAAGTGGAATGAATGTGGCCACTTTACAGTGGTCATTAATGACAAACTGCCTCCTACAGACATTTCAATGGCAGCGCAGGAACGTTTCAGGCCTAGGGTTTCAGCAGTAAAGAGGTTAGGCACTCGTGCATTATCATGCTGAAACTCACTAGTAGAAATAAACTGGTGACCTATGACACTATCCGTTGGCAAAAAAATTTTTTAACAAAGTGTGACTGGCAAAATGACCAGTTTGGTGGAGAATTTTGCTTTTATAGCTAAGGACTAAATTGCATGTATACATCCTTACCTTCAGTGCAGCTATCTAAAACTTGCCCTTTTTGATGTGAGTAGTCATTTAAACTTCCAGAACTAACAAAAAAGATATAGTAAAGGGAATCAATAAAAGGTGTGTCATTTATCCCTATGAGATTTCAATGTATTCCAGTCAGATCTTCTTGAATATTTTTTTACTGATAACATTATATTCCATTAATCTAGATTCCTGTAGTCATCTTTTTCTAAAAAAGAAAATTTTTCTACACATGCACCTGCTAGTTATCAAAGCAGTGAATTTACAAGATCCTACAACTGAGAGAAATGACATTTGAAAGAAAACAGACAATGGAAAACTCTTACCGCAAGCTTACTGTAAGTTTAACCAGTTAAATGAGATGGAATGTAGGAACATAGTGTAATTTCAAATGAGCTACAAAAAAACAGATATTGCTTAAAATTATATAATTACCAAGGAACTTGAATAAACACTCATAAAATAGTATGTGAAACCTTTCTGAGAACTGATGCAACAAGCAAGATAAGGAGAAAACTGGGATATTTGCTTCAAAACTACACTGCTGTTCCAACCCAAAAAAGCAAATGTAGACACAGCTTATTTAGCCTGTTGTGGATAGACTCCCTACAGAAACACTTTGACACTTCGACGCACATACATGTGTGCATAAGAATATATATTATACCAGTGCACAATAACATACTGGTTTACTTTAACATAGAAAAAGTGAGTTGTTGATCAAAATATAGCAACAAAAGAGTTTAGAAGCCAGCTCATGTTTTTGTATCATATAACCTTGTTCAGAGAAAGACTAAATAATGTGGAGGTTAAGAGAGGGAAAAAATAAAATAAAACAGAGTTACACCTTAAAAAATAGAAAGAAACTTTTTTTTAAAGCCAGTAGGAACAAGTAAGAGCATTACCACAGCGGCTTCTTGAACTGGATTACCAAAGACTGATTGCTTATTGTCTTACAGGGAGATTTCAAATAAATTTAGGAGGTAACAAATTCAACCAGTGAAAAGACAGAAGATGTACACACAATATATAGTCAAGAGTTGAAGCATCTTGTTCCAGGATGCCATAGGTGTTGAAAGTTTATTTTAATTCAAGGGACAACTGAGTAAATTAATAGAAAACATATCTGCTGTGGGCTATTAACTACAGAAAAAAAAAATCACTGGTTTTGAAAGTCTTTTAACCACCATCTGAGAAAATACTTTGAGGAAGTATTATTAAATGAAACTTTTGGTGGCTTTCTCTATGTGAATATCACACCAAAGGAAATGCAAGCATATTAAAATACGTTGCTCTTATTAGGTTTCTGACTTCTATTCATTATCATTCACCACTGTGCAAAACTTCACTGAGTAATCTCAAATGGTGATGTTCTGCCTGTGCTCCATGGACCAACAGTGACTTGTAAAAGTCACAGGTGAAAGCCATTCATGCACCACCCTGCCACTGAAAGCATGAGGGGCAACAAATAAGGAAGAAGTAAAACACATATATAAACATTTAGAGTTTAGCCTAATTTTCAAAATAACATAAAGTAAACCACTGAAAGGGTCTGTACAGAATTTTTCAAGGGTTTGGGACTAGCATTGCTTTTTTTTCTAAAAGGCTAGTTAGAAAGGTTTAAAAGCATCGATCTATACATTGGCTGCCCTAATAGAGCCACACTGTCATATATTTTCTTCTTATTGTATACACATCCACATCCATCCATGCTAGTTGCACTTAAAGAAATGGGGACCAAACCATATGTTTCATGAAGGGTGCAGAAAACATAGCTCCACATCCAGTATAATATGACCTTAAATATCTGTGTGTTTAGATTAATACTGTAAGCAAGTCTCATTTCACAAGTATATTTTGAAGCTTTAAAACAGAAAGCTGCACTGTCCCTTGTTTTACTCTGTTCAGTACAAAGAAAAGTGAAGTCATGTTTTCTTAGTTAAGTCAAAAACAAAAGAACAAAAACAATTTGTTTTGTTTGGAGGCTTTGGTTGCTTGGAAGCACTGGAGAGCTCAGATAGTTGAGTAAATCAGACAGCACAATTCATGGTTCATTATGTCTCCTACATGTTACTCTGACAGCTCAGTCATATGTCTTTAAATCTGCAAACAAGAAAAATAAGTAATTTTGTGAGTAGTAAAACTTAAGAAACACAGCTTCCTGTGTCTTTATGTTTTATTTCTGAATTTTCCCAATCTGCTAGTTTTTTCTTTTCAGTGGGGCATTCACAGTTCCAGTGTAGATTTTCTGGTGTCTGATAAGGTAGTTGAGCTCGCATGGCAGTCTGTATCAGAACATGTAGGTTCACAAAACTCTTTTGGAAAGATACCTCAGAGTTTAAGGCGAAGAAAGTCAACAGGTTTATACAGTAGCAACTCTGAAAATCAATTTATATCTTTGTGGGTCTTTTTTTCATTTTCATCCATGTTAGCAAATGGAAGATCCTGGGTCTACTTCCCCAGGATTAGCAGCATCATATCATCTCTCAAAACAAAAAGCTATGATAAAGTTGGGCATATGTCAGCGAACAGTGAAAAGATTCTATATAGTTATATGTATTTTAATATATTCATGTTTATGGACATATGAACATTGTAGAATGAAGTCACATGAGCCTTGCTTACTACAGTAAAAATATGTACCCACACATAACATTGAACAAGGAGCTCCAGGACAAAGGTCTGTTTATGGATGAAGGCCATTTTTATTAGCCTATATGTCCCACTACTGTTCTGTAATTTTCAGTTCATAAGTTCTGGAGCTTTTTTTACAGTAGCACTGTGTTAACAGAGGACTTCTCAAAATTAGCCTTGGAAAACCACAAAACAATTTTATGACTCATTATCCAGAAAATGGGTATACATAGATTATGGATTCCTACATGCATGTCTAAGTATTTATAACAATTACATACATATTAATTGATGTTAATAATATATAGATACTGTGTGCTTACACAAATTGCTGTATAATGGATTTACAGGGCTTTAAGTGTGGCTGTGTGTGGTTGGATGGACAGACTGATAGATTTTTACATTTAATAGGAAGAGAAGAATATTTTTGTGCAGGTATAAATCTCTTCTGTGTTCATATATTTGGGAACTTCATGCCATGATGTTGTGTTATATCTCTTCTACATTATCTCCTGTCCCAGATTAACAAGATCATAAACAGAAACAGAAAAGTAAAGAATAAAATGTGTGTGTTTGAAAACTCTTCTGTATTTAAGCATGTTGGGAATACTGGGCACTGATTTAGTTTCACAACAACACAAGACAAGCTGACAGGAGAGAACTCATTTATCCTTAACACAGAGCACAAAGTAAATATTCAGCCTTGTTGTTTGAATGTTCTGTCTGGATGCACTGCTCACATGTTACATCTGACTACACTTCTTTGAACAACTTCAGCTACAACTACCAACAAACCTTTGTGATTTAAATTCCTCAGTCATTTTTCTCTTTATATCTTGCAGATTTTAATATGTCTCATTGTGAACCAACTGCCTTGGGCTACTACTGCTCTAACAACACTCAGTCAAGAAACCTGTCTACTCTAATGGAAAAGGTAAAAATGAGAAAACAAAATCATGTGGACTCTGTTCTCTTAAAAACCGTAGCTTATGCTCTGCATGCTCCCCGCAATGTTTTGGCTTCTTTGTCTTCATACTTCCATAGTCCATTTTCTGAAATCTGTAGTATTATAAATACATTTATACCTCTGACTACCTCCAGAACTGAAAACATTACATACTTAGAAATCATAACTCAGGTCACAATAACATAAACATGCATAAATATCTTAAATTACATTCATATTCTTTTAAAAATGTCATTGTAGTCCTCACATTGGAACAAAAGAGCTTAGTAGGTAGTGATCAAATAAAGGGAATCCCAAATGAATAATTTTTAATAATAAAGTAATTTTTAAAGTGATCCCCTTTCTTTCAGTATTTGAGGTCATAGACAAAAAATATCTTGTGTCACATACTTTTCAATACAGTCTTAAAAACAGAACACCCATTAGTTCTTTCATAGTTTTACTCCTTCATTAAAAAAAAAAACAGCAAAGAAACAAGAATTCCCGGATAATTTATTTCTGTTTGTTCTGTGCACAACAGAATACACCATCATGAACTGAGCTAATAGACCTAAGCAGCCTTCAGTGTTGCATTTGAGGTTGTCTTCAGTGTAAAAATAAAAAGTAAGAATAGAAAAAAGGAAAGGGAAAGGGGGAAGAAAAGCAATTTGTGGAGAACTGGTACATAAACCTATGATCATTTGAACTTAAAATGATTTTTCTTTGTACTAATTAGCTGTACCTTCCCCTCTGAGGACCTACATTGCGGAAGGTATGTGCCACTTACTTTGCCTCTGTGCTGGTCAAGATTGAATAGAAAGGAAAATTCTTCATGAAAATGTTCTCATTTCCGAAAAACATTAGTTCCAAACACTGAAAGGAGGTCTAGCTGTAACTGTTCAGGTAGAAAATACGATAATTTAACACCAGGTATTCTGAGTGGCAGAGTGACTGTAAAGTTAGTCTGACTGAAAAAAAGGGAAGGTGCCTGGAGGGAAAAAAAAGTACTCAGAACAAAACTGAGTTCTAAATGCATTCAAGTGATTCTCCAAATTGGAGAGATATGGATTTGATGGGTGAATTGTTCGGTGGATGAGGAATTGGTTGGATGGTCACATCTAGAGGGTAGTGGTCAACAGCTCAATGTCCAGATGCAGATCAGTGACAAAATGGTGTCCCTCAGGAGTCCATGTGGGGACCAGTGCTGTTTAATATCTTCATCAATGACATAGACAGTGGGATCAAGTGCACCCTCAGCAAGTTTGCAGATGACACCAAGTCAACACACCTGAGGGAAGGGATGCCATCCAGAGGGACCTGGACAAGCTTGAGAAGTGGGCTTGTGTGAACTTCATGAGGTTGAACAAGGCCAAGTGCGAGGTCCTTCACCTGGGTCAGGGCAATCCCCGCTATCAATACAGGCTGGGGGATGAGGGGATTGAGAGCAGCCCAGTTGAAAAGAACTTGAGGGTACTGGTGGATGAAAAGCTGGACGTGACCTGGCAATGTGCACTCACAGCCCAGCAGGCCAACCGTATCCTGGGCTGCATCAAAAGCAGCGTGGCCAGCAGGTTGAGGGATGTGATTGTGCCCCTCTACTCCACTCTGTTGAGACCCCACCTGAAGTCCTGCGTTCAGCTCTGGAGCCCTCAGCACAGGAAAGGCATGGACCTGTTGAGGTAGGTCCAGAGGAGGGCCACAGAAATGATCAGAGTGGTAGAATACCTCTCCTGTGAGGAAAGGCTGAGAGAGTTGGGGCTGTTCAGCCTGGAGAAGAGAAGGCTCTGAGGAGACCTTATAACAGCCTTTCAGTACTTAAAGTGGGCTTATACAAAAGATGGGGACAAACTTTTTAACAGGGCCTGTTGTGATAGGACAAGGGGTAATGGTTTTAAACTGCAAGAGGGTAGATTTAGACTGGATATAAGGAAGAAATTTTTTGCAACCAGGGTTGCAAAACACTGGAACAGGTTGCCCATGGAGTTGGTACACGTCCCATTTCTGGAAACATTCAAGGTCAGGTTGGATGGAGCGCTGAGCAACCTGATCTAGTTGAAGATGTCCCTGCCCACTGCAGGGGGGTTGGACTAGATGACCTTTAAATGTCCCTTCCAAGCCCAACTATTCTATGATTCTATGATTTATTTTTAATATGTGGTTACTGTATCTATGTACATATATGTACAGGCTGCTCAGTAAAAAATGCATATTCCAAGATTCCAGGTCTCTATCTGAAATGCCAACAAATGCACCTTTGCACAAAGGCCAAGTAGTAAATAAAAAATAAACTATTCAACTAAATTGTATTTAATGGTGTTAAAAGATAAAAAGCAACAAAATCATAGTGGAAGAAGGTTAGAAAAGATTCAGGCAAATCTCCATCTGACTTTAGTACACAAAAGAAACATAACAGGTAAATAGAGATTCAGCAATGAATAAATGAGTATCACTGAGCTGGAAGTCAGAAAATGGTATGGACAGTGAGAAACCTGTGAGCTGTTTGTGAATTAGTGTAAGCTGTACATGAAGCAGCAAAATGAAATCCTGGTAGAAGGAAGAGCAGATAGTAAAGAAACAGAACTAGAATCGAGCTTTGTAGGATTCAATTTTCATTGCTCAAAGTCAGTAAACACTGTTTTTTATTGTGCTTGTCTGTCTCTGAGTTGTTAGGATATTTGTTTCATGGTAATAATTTCTGGACAATAGAGCAATGACTGTGGACTCCTGGAGAAGAAGTTCTGGATCTCCAAAGTCATTGCAGGGAAGAAGGTATAAAACTGCCCAGAAATCACAATCACCAATTAGCATCAGCAATCAAACCTTGATTTTAACACCTGATTTTCAAGAAAAATGCAAAATTTAATCTTAAGAGGCTTAATTATGACACATATATCAAAGATTATATGCACTAGAAAGTAAAATGTGAAAGTAAATAAATAGGGTAATTAATACAGACTGAACAGTTAATACTAGGTACAATTATAAAGTGCAGCTATCTCAGGGTATAATAGTAAACAGAATTATTCACCAAATATCTACTGACTCGGCAAGAAATGATTTTATGCTATTTTTAGATGAGGTTTTGGTAAGTGGCAAGGACAGAAAAGAAGAGCTGATTGCAGAAAATAACCTTGAATGGGGTGATCATGAGTGAATTCAATTTAAACTAAGATTAATAAACTATGGATTTCCATTTTGAAAAGACAGACTTTGAGATAGTGAAGTCATGTGGACTGCATTGATGAATGAATGTAGAAGAGGCTTGGAATTCCTTTTAGTTAAAAAGTGAAAGAAAAGATGTGGAATTTGTACCCTAAGGACAGGGTCAAAAGCTGTGTTATGGCCTGTATCCATACGAAAAGGGCCTTCTCATATTTGCACTGATTTGAATAGCTATTGTCAAATGTCATTTCCCATGAACATCTAAAATGTCACTTATGCACAACCAGAAGCACAACGGTTCTGTGTTTGCAATGCTCTCTATTCATTTGTGTTCTCTCATCTCAGAAAGGCAAGATTTGCTTGCAGAAAGTCCAAGATCTCTGTACTCTACAAATAGGCAGTTTTCTCTTAAAATTAAGAATTCTGATCTTGGCAGATGTGTTGATGAGGCAGGGTGCCAGCCCCTTAAAAACACTGGTTATTCATCATTATCCATACTATTCTGTCCTTGTGTACTCAGAAAGTAGTTGATGTCAAACATATTCTCATGGCTGGCCACAAAGAAAGATTTTTTCCACTTCAGTATATGAGACAGAAATGACACGTCTGGAAACTGTCTCTAGGCTGCACAGATTCTCCAGTGTTCCAGCTGTTGCCTTGAGACCTTTGGATTAACTGCCCACATGCTAAAAACTCTCAAAACTCACTAATAGCTTAAAGATGAACGGAAAAACTTGCTGTAAATAAATACATTATTAGCAGATGGAACATCACAAATCAGTAACAGAAGAGGATGGTAATATCTAAATAAACACATTTGTATTACGTCATTTTGTCCTGTGCTGTCAAGCAAAATGCTATCATTTAACTACCCACCCTGTCAAACCTAAAAATTTAAAAAATGCCATTTGTGCCTACCTGACACAAACATAGACACGTACAGAAAATGACACCCTGCAGTAAAGGGCTTGATTACTTGTTTTTTTTTTTCTTAAATCAAAGACTGTCAAGCAAGAATCCAGGAAGTCTGAATTGCTGGACGATTAGTAGGTTGAATTAAAGCAGAACAGCAAATACAGGAAAATATTTAGCCATTATCAGACAAATGGGAAAAACATTGGTTTGAACTCTGTCACAAAGTTATGTCATCTTTTTTTCAAAAAATTATTATTCTTTGTTGTTCTGGGGAAGCATTGTTTTGAGTAACGAAATGTTTGTCTTTATCAAAGTGAACTCATATGGAAGTGGACAAATTATGTATGAAAAACATCATCCAAAATTGAGGAACTTGTTTTTCTTCACATAAAAAGAGGAATCTTTGGTCTCAAACAGAATTACTATCCTTTGGAAAACTCCAAATTAAGACACAGTTGCTTTCTCTGTCATATTATACTCACATAACATCAATGGGAGTAAATGTGTCTTAAGCTAATTATATTAATATAACAGATACATCTTACTGTTACAATATCAACAAGTGTAACCGTGTCCCAACTTCAATATAATAGATTGATAAAATATCAGTGAGAAAACTATCATTGTAACCATCCCTACTCTTATAACTGTAAACCTATACTTAGCTGACATGTTCTCACAAATCATTGACTGCTCCCAAGATAAAAAAAAAAAAAAGATGAAATGGAAAAGATATATAAATACAATCAAAGAAATGTTACAGAATTTAATAATATCGATTTAATTCCATACTAAGGCTGCATGCCAAGCAGCTGCCTCTTTTTTTTTACTGTAGTTGTATCTACACATCTTGTTATATTTTATTATAATTTTAGTCAATAATGCTAAAATAGCAAGTTACTTGCTTTTCAAAATTGCCAGCTTCAGTATTAGTGGTAATGGCATGATTCTCACAGATTTAATGCATAATCCAAAACTCAGTGGCCAGTCTTTCATTAACTTTCACAAGCAGTGTGTCACCTGTGATAGTGTAAACTTTATCTATAATAACATTTTATCTCATAACCTACAATCTATGGAAGAAGTAAATAGGAACCTATCTTTTTTACTATAATCCTCCTGATATCAAAAGAAAATTCAGTTATATTTTCCTGTCCTAATAACTTCAATTAATTCATCATTTTATGAGATTGAAGTTGTGCATCATATATGATATTCCTATATAAGCAAAATGGGAATATTGCTTAACTCAATTTCAATCTTAGCTTTAAAATCATAGTTTTGAGTAGCCTGAATTCATAATTGCAAGCACATTGTCCTTACTTTGTGCAAAACGAAGCAATTCTTTTCAGCAGGCACTTTCAAAGGTCTGCATGAGACAGATATTTTTTTTTCGATTGTTCAGGATTTACTACTAAACCCTAAGTTAATCGATTAAAAAATACTGACAAGGCCAGCATCCTTAGTTTACTAGTCCAGTTTATCTCTAACGTGAAAAGATTGTCCTTGAAAGTACTCATGATCTTCCTTCTGAATTGCCCTCACCATTCTTTGCTCAATATGAACCTAATATCAAATACTCTTTTCCCCTAAAAAAGCTGAAGTCTAATTTTCAGTGCACTATCTAGTTTCACCTCTGTTTCATTTCAATCACTTCTGATTTTTATTAATATTGACAAAATTTGGTTTTGAATGAGCAGTCTTGTAAGTATTTTTCTGCTTTATGATCATTTTTTCAAACAAAGGTATTGGACAAATTCGCTATATGATGGTGTGCTCTAGAAATCTTCCCCTCCATGAGCAGAAAGGCACAAAACATGTATCATATATTTCTTTTAGGAATAAATATGTAACACTGTTCCAAAACGAGATCAATTTTACCCCTTTTTGATCTCTGCATTGCTTAGATCTTAGATTAACACAGGGATTAGATGCCTGTTTGGGCATAAATGGCTATTAGTGTAGTGAATTTAGAAGATTTATAGATTCAGGGAGTTGTAATAAACTGACTGAAGAGAGGAAGGCAAGCAGCTCTGAGGATGTGAGTGAAAAAAGGAGCAAGAGGGTAGTAAGCAGCTCCCAGAAAGAAGTAAACTGGGTTGGGAAATAATAAAGAGAGATAAGGTGAGTAGTTTCCATGCACTGGGGTGATATCTTCCCTCATTTAATGCAAATCCATCGGAAGAGACTGCAAGGAGGACTTTGCTTTCATTTGGCTGCCAGAGAGAGGAAGGAACTGATCTGCAAGATAATCAAGTAGCTGCTCACAGGTAGTAGCCCCCAGGTCCCGTTAATGGGGGCTTCTTAGCCTCTAGGGCAAAACAGATTTTATCACTTCTTGGTGTGATTTTGCACAGCCAGAAAGTGCCGTAACAGTTACTTCTCCTTCTTCATCAGCTCTCCTTGACTGAGTGGAGCCAGAGGGTCCTCAATGACACGAAGTGAGGGGGAGAATAAACGGTGAGTTAGATGCATGAATGCAGTGTTACAGAGTTAGCTGTGGCTTGTGGGCCCAGCCCCTCTAACCCCTTCAGCACTCTGCTGGGGGGATGAATTCTGCCAGAGGAAAGCAGAGCGTGCGGCGGGGGTGCTGTGCAGCCCACCCCTCGGAGTGTCCCTGCTGCCCTTGGCCCGTGGGACTCACCCCAGGGAAAAACGTGGAAGTAATTCCCACTCCTCGCCGAGTACAGGGGCTGTAGTTGTCCACACAAGTCAGGAAAAACCCCTTCTGGCACTCTTCCCGTCCTCTTTCTCCTCTGACATTTTGCACCTATAAAAATCCTGCACAAAATGGGGCTCTAAAAATGAAGCTGAGGATTGCAGATGAAGTAGTTACCACTGCAGTCACGTTCAGACAGCTTCTGTCCTCACCCAGTAGCTGTTCTTTGGAAAAGAACTTAGTGAACCTTTGCTTGTAAACTGTGTGATATAAAATTAAGTTCTTTGCCCTTCCTTGGCAAAAGGAAATACAAAAATCGCTGCTATAAATACTGCATCCATCTTTTAAAATGTATAGCTTTTAAGACTATATCACACATGGTGAAAACAGATCAAGAAAACAGATTGAGGCTTTTTAAACCATCAGTTTTATCCTGCCAGCTGCACTTATTCCCACTGTCATTTACTATCAACATTTTAGTGTTCCAAAAAACGTGTAAAGACTCAAACATATTCTTGAAAAATAGTATAAGCTGCATGCTAATGAGGCCACTCTTCCTGAGGGTCTGTCTCCTGCTATTTGTCAATAAAGACATTTAAGTTTCTATGGTAAATAACCTGTGCTCCTTGGAACACGTTGGAAAGCACCAAGAAGAAATAGGAGGGTAACAAGTATCAGGCATTGTTACTTTGCTAAGAGAAACACTAGTGACTCCCTCTATCAATCCCCACCTCAGTCCTCTCCAATCTTCCAAAAATAACATCTAATTAATTGATGTATCATTCAAAAATTTGGATTTCAGAATATGGCAACACATACATAGTGGGCAGACCATTAAAACAGCAGAAATCTTTGTGAACTGTAAATAATGAAAGAGGGAATCGGATCTCTGCTGTCCTTCTCAGCAGCACACACAGCAATTTTTAAGAAGCTGAAGTTGACGTCTGACTGACTTCTGAGCAAATATTACCCCTGGCTGCACTGGCAGATTCCACCATCATATCAGAGACTGAAACACTAACTGACTGCTGCCAAGCCAGGGCTGAGCCTTTGCTTTTATGTTTCCTACTGACTGTGTTTTGTTTTGGTTTGTTGGTTGTTTTCTTAAGAAATTATTAATTTGGGAAAGTATTTGCATTTCTGTTTTGTATTATCGTAACACCTAGTAACAAAAAAAAAAAAATGCAGATACTTCCTCTCTCCAATGGCCCAAAGAAGATTTATATACTCTTATCTCTTAGCACTGTTGTTCTGTGCCATAAAAGCCATGAGAAATATGTGAGCATATGAAGGAAGGCATAGCCAAGAGTATATACAAGTAATTTGGTTTTTATCCCAAATATAAACAACAACTTTGTAGTGTGCATAGATAAGAACTGCTCCAGGTTCATCAGGGGGTTCTGCTGCTATCTATATGGCATGATATTTATCGTTCATACAGTGACTTTCAACCATTCACTTTGCTACACTGCCAAGACCCCTTTACAGAATAAAGGCCAAGTTTTACAGAATTATAAAATATTAGTCTTTCTATACAGTAGCTTTACACAGGTCTACATTCTCCCTCAGGGTAAAGAAGGCCAACACACTTTTGCTCATGTGCACCCACAAAGATCTCCCAGGGACCGTATTATTCACGAGTAATCTCAGGACAAAACAGAATCTTTAAAGCATTGTCTGGAAATTTGTGTTACTGCTGAGGCAGAGGCACATTTCTGATCCAAAACATCCCCAGGATGTTTCAGTACTACAGGACTAAAAATGGCAAGTATTCTATCCACTGGTTCAACTGAACACATGGACATATCCAAATGTGTTTAAACTCTTCCACAGGGGTTTGCTCCTGAACCTTTCCTGAACTGTCCCTCCATAGAGCCATGAGTCAGCTAGCAGGAGAGTCCCACCCCTCCCTGGGTAGCAGTAGGGCATTTCTACAACTTGAGAGCATCCCCTGGCTGAAGGCAGGCACAGGAGTCTGTGAATCATTTCTACCCAAGCTACCTGTGCTGGCTGTGCTACTGTAAGCAGGAAAATAGAAAGCCATATTTGCTGGGTTTGGAGCAGAGAGATGGGATGATACCTTCAGGAGATTGCATGAAGATGTTTTACTCAGATTGAAAGGGGGAAAATAAAAGGCACTCCATAATACTTGAAACATGAAGTTTAGGGACCAGGGGTGCCCTTACAGCCCCTGGATTTCTATGTCTGTTGCTAGAAGTAAATCAAAATCAGGGTGCACCCCCAATGCTAAAGAGAGTTGCCTTGAGAAAGACTAAGGGATTGCTGAGGATACCAAGTAGGCCAGAAGTCAGAGAAAGGAAACAGTCTGGTTGCGGAACAGTTGAACAGAGCTACAATGGGGCCAGAAAGATAAGGAAGCCCTTTAGAGAGGTTGCTTTCACACCTTATTTTTAATGGTAGTGGTAAAAAGCTGGAAGAGCCTTCTGATTCATTTTTTTTAATTAAATTTACATCCAAACACAAGAATCTGAAGAGTTAAAAAGAGACAATAAGGATATATAAAAGATTTTGTATTCCTCCAGTATTTAATTTGTGTTTTGAATAAAAAATTGAAAGGTTCAGACTAGAATCACTGGATTCAACACATCCCAATTTTAAGCAAATTGAGATCAGAGTATAGGTACAAATTCCACTTTTCAGCCCTCTCCAGTAAACATGCCCCAAACTACACAAGGGGGCAGGTAGCGTGGAGGACCTCAATACAATCCAGCTAAATTCTCCTATTTATTGGGAGGGAATTGTCCTCTCTGCAGTGTGAGGAAAATGCAGAAATCAGAATTACAATATTAAAAATAGATGCAATTTATCACTCATTTTGAAAGGGATGTTTTGTCCTGCAGAATCATAATAATACAAATTCCAGGTCAGGCTGGGATATTTACAAAGGTGTCTGTGTTTTTGTCTTCCTTTATACATACTATTTGCCTGTTAGGAACATTTATTCAGCTTCACAACAAACATTTTATGCTTCTCTGTCCTGCAAGGTCAACTAAGCTCATGAAAACCAAGCTGCTGTTTGTCTGCCTTACCTCATCTCTAAAATTCCCAGACAGAACAGAAACTCCAAAACTCATCAAAACACTCTCAGTTAGACTGGAGAGAATCAGAGCTGAATACTAATTTTAAAGCTGTCTCATGTATGCACAAGACAACTATACCTGAGGTTGAAATAAGCAACACATCTTGAAGGACTCTTGCTTATTCACTTTTCCCCAAAAGAAGAAAAGTATCAATTCCATCTAATGAAGAGAGAAGGTGAAGGTAGTTTTACTGTGCGAGTGAGTTCGTTAATGAGGCAATATCCTCTTGAATCTTTGAGATAAGCTCTAGGTCAAAAGTAGACAAATTAGCATAACATTCATATTAATATATTTCAGAATCAGATACAGAAACAACCTGCACTCTGAAACCTGCCTAATCACAGACAGCTAATTTTCAAAGGAGTTTTGGCACTCATTATGGTGATGGATGACAGTACTAAAAACATCAACATTTCCTTGAGATCTGCCGTGCTTTGTAGGCACTTCTCTCACATACTCCATGAATTGTATTTTATATTTTTCATAATTTATTTAGATACTCAGAGGACTAAAATGAGGTTCCTTGTTGAAGTTATTTTGGCACGCTGCAACACTGCATTTGTGTACTTGCAACACAGGTAATCCAACACAGTATCATATTCTAGTACCAGGCAGCTGCAGTGCTGCTATTCTAAAGCTATTATTATCAGATCACAATGAGAAATACATACAGACATTTGTACAAACACACTCACATAGGAAAATATTATGTACATGAAGTAAGCATGTTAGTATTCAGGGACTTCTTCATGACCATGTATACAAACACACATACATACAAACCCCTCTGCTCTCATAGCTGTGTGTACAGACTGTAGCCACTGTCCACATGTACCAACCCATATGCTATTGTATGCACATTGTTAAATTATTATCTTTTCCTGTAAATGAACGCAAACATTTGTATGCCACAAAACATTGACAAGTCTGAGTTAACATTGCTGATACAGTCTAGTAAAAACCAAGTGAAGCAGAGGGAGAGGATGTGTAGAAGATGCTATTAAAAAAGCAATAATAAAATCAGAGAGTCATTTTAAACACAATGCCCCTGTACAGCCCCAGGCCAAAGTGAGTAACTGTCACAAACATCCATCTTGAGAAACCAAGGCAAAAACATGCAAATTAAGCAAACTCCTAAATCAGGAATTGTGCTTTGGGAACTTCCTCATCTTGATACGGGGCTGTGGAAGAGGAGGGAAGAGTACCAGCTTGCGAACCCCACCTCTCTCTGAGACATCACCTAGGCAAGGAAGTTAAGCGCTTGCGCAAGGCAGCGACCAGCCTAATGGGGTGGGGGAGAGACTGTGAGACCACGGAGGCCACCCTCCCCCCTCCGCTCACTGACTCATTTTTGAGAACTTTCGGGAGGCTACGAGACATGTACCGGAAGGGAATCAGAGGAGAGGGCACCAGCCCCTTGTGTGCGCACCCACCACCAGAGGACCCCGACCACCAGCTCAGAAACGGCCGCTGGCTCCTATGTTGGTGATATCTTTTCTTTCTTCTCTTATCTCTGCTGTCATTTTCCTCTCTTTTTTTCTATCTCTGACTTTCTGAGCACATAAGTGTAATGTTGTTGTAAGTCTGTCATATATTCTGCTATATTCTGTGATTTTGTGAAATCAGACATTGTGCTGTTGAAACCTGTGCCAACTCAATATCAGTTCTAAACCCACTGTGCTAAAAGTAATGTTATGACATTGCAAAGTTACCATCTTTTGTAATTCCACTGCATTCCCAGTAAAGCTTTATTCTTAGTAAAGCCTCTTTGGGTCGTTGTTGTGACTCCTGGGTACTGCACAGAGAATTGAAAAACTCACCTTCCCCTTACCCACTGAGTGGGACAGGACAGGCCCCTACAACTGTTTCTTTAAGCTTTAATGGATTCATTTGCTGAGGCTGGTTTAAGCTGCCTGCAATTCTCTCGAGTTCATGTGTACTAGTCTAGAATGAAGTGCATTGCTTACAGTCTCGAAAATTCACTGCTGCTGGAGAAAAATCATTTTGAAATATAGCATTAATTATCAACAACAATGAAATGCAGCCCTTTGCCCTGTGAGCACCAGACTTGGATAAATAGGTACTCAGGGCCCCATCTTACAAGTGTGTTCAGCATCTTTGGACGCGATGAGCACATTCAGCTTACACTGACTACAAAGGAAACTGATGTCTTTTGGCATCTTCTGGGTTCAGGCTCCCTTAGTAAAAAAGAACACAGAGTGCTCGTGCCTTGGGCAGTGCAGATTAGACAACAGCGCATATATCTAGAAACAAGAAATGACTGGAGAGTGCAAGGCAATGGTGGGGATGATGTGAAGATTTATCCTGTAAGATACTGGAACACAAGCTGGCCATGGGCCTACTAGCAGCAGAAACTGGAGAACGAGCCAAGGGAAGGGAGCTCGTCTTATCTGTCAGGAGAGCAGACAGCATGTTGGCACCCCTGGTCACAGACATGACAGCAGTGAGTCAGGTTACAGCTTTCCCTCTCCTGCCCCAGGGGCTCCACTCCCCCTCTCATTTGTGGCAGGAACAAAATCTGCAGCTGACTGGGTGCCACAGTGATCGATGCCACTGCAGCATTGCTTACAGTGGCCACTTCCAGCTCACTGCTGGAAGTGTCTTTATTACCTAAATATTATTTTTGCTCAGTTTCACAATATTGTTCCTCTTGCCTCATCCTAAGGCTCCCTTTCCTGCTGACTGTTTTCTGAACAAGTTCTAGCTACGATCAGCTCTCTCCACTGTTTGGGGCTGTGTAAGATGTAGCACGAAACACTGATATTTTCCTTTAAGCATTGTTATGCTGCTGAAACTATTCTTCTTTCCTAAAGAGCTCTCTATCTGCTGGTACCTTCCTAACTACTCATTGCAAATACGATACTTGGGGTCTCTTATGGCTACTTGGCTGGCACAAGCTCGAAAGTAAGCAGGGAAATTGTTGGTGACATCCCAGTGCAGGGACTTACTGGCACAAGAACTGCTGACAGCACAAAGCAGAGCGGCTTAAACCCTCTGTAAATTCCTTTGGCATCCAAGGGCTTCCCTTACTTAAGTAACTAATATTCCAGAGGGATTTTCCCATCACCCAAGGACCGGCTGTGTGCTTTGTGTCCTGGGCTCAAATCCTTATGCCTGGTCATATTCTTGCATTTTGCAAAAAAGAGGAATTAAAGCCATTAAAATGAGACCATGAATTAAGGAATTCCTCAACAAAGGAAGCCTGATCTACTGGATATGTGACTCCCGTGTAGATATGAATATAATAGAATATTTTGATTCAGCTTAAAAAAAAGAAGAGGTGCTGTAGTCTCTCCACTCAAAGATGCAGAAAAAGCCTTAAATCTAGACAGAAAAAAAAACCCAGACACAAAAACGGCATTACCAAACCAGAATATAATACAATATAACAATAGAATAAACTTCTGATTTCTCCTTCCTGCAAAATTTCTCTGTGGCTGTAACATGGGAAAAATGCTTTGTGAAAAGCTTTTGTTCTCCTCAGATAGTAAATATTCACATTTATTATAGGTGAACAGGTAGCTAGGAGTTTCCTATCAGTTATCTAGAAAGCTTACAACCATGCCTACCCGTTGCATCACTGATTCTCCTATATTGTGCCAAAACCTGAGTTATTTCAAGTCCATTCCTACCTTGCCTGGCATTTGTTTACTAGTATTGAAAATTTATCTCATTTTTAGTAAGATTATGACAGTAGCTTTAAGTTCACCAAATATCTTTATGTTTTCTGTCATGGGGATCTTTATTCTTCAGAGGACCTCTCTGTAAAACACCACAAAGCCACCTGATGGTTCTTTACATGCCCCCCCAAAACCCACACGTGTCTTAATGCCAGTAAACACCTTGGCTGATGCTATTCTGATGCTACAGAATAGGTTGTCAATGAGATTTTCTTGCATCTCTTTTATTGCTTGTCTGAAAGTGTACAGCCTATAGGAAGGACCACATTTTTACTCCGTCCTTGCACACCACCTGGCACAAAGCAGTTCTCGTTCAGAAGAAACGGCAGGAGACACCTGCAGCTTGCGGCCTGAATAACTGCGTCAGCTCCAGTGACCAAGCTGCAACTATCCACTGTGAGTGATGCCCACATCAAAAAATACAGAACGCTGACTCGAAGTCCTTCTCTCAGTGCTTGGCCCAGGAAACACTATTAGATTTAATAGATGATTACAGCCCTTACGTACTTCAGCTTAACTCTTCTACACAGCAACTGAATTCACGTGTTTGATATCTAAGTTTCACTAGGGATCACAACTGATCACAGGGTTATAGATGTATTCACCTGCAACATTAATTGTTCAGCTGTCCAACCTCACTTGATAGAAACCGAAGAAATGAACAAAAGGAAAAACTCAGCTAGTGTTCTAAGGGTTGGTGGGGTTTTGTCCCTCACCGTCTTTACAGTGCGCTTCATCTTGTATCTTTAAGCATTATAGATTCACAAGCATTATGCAAAGCATTATGAGGATAATCGGCACAATAGGGGTTCAGTATTCAATGAAAGTAACTCCTGCTTTTAATTACAGCATTTAAAATCATCTTATTGTCAAGTGGAATACAGCCTAGCTTTTTTGTGACTCGGCATCCATGGTTTGATTTAGGAAATATCCCAACACCTTATCCTTTTATAACACAGATCATTTCCCAGATTTTCAGGTAGCTGTATACATGTTATGTACTTTGTTTGGGAGCTTTCCAAAACCAGGACTGAACAAGAAAAAAAATCAAAGGCATTATATGAACATCCTAGTGGGAAATATTTTATTATTTTAACATACCACAAATGAAGGAGTGCAGAAGATCAGTGTTAGGTATCTCATCCCAAGATGGTTTTAAATTCTGGCAGATATGGTTCCCCCTTTTTGGAGTTTCTTCCTCCTAAAAAGTCTCATGGCTAAAACAGCCCCTATGCTAGAGTACTTGGAGCAGACACTTTGACTGCAGGTAATTAAGTTTCACACATGTCATATTTTCAATTATTTCATTTATATTATAATCAATGTTTTTCACATGTAAGGAACACTATATTGGACTAGAGATTTCTATCTTGCAAGAGAAACCAGCAAACAAAGGAATAAAAAACATGATTAACAAAATGTTGCAAAACCCGTCTGTGTACAGATATATACTACACCTCAGCAATAGCAAAAAGTAATTGTATCCAGACACATATACAATTCAAGGCTGAAAAAAATACATAATTGCTGTGTTTAATGTTTGTATCTTTTGTGTATATTTTAACCATATTTGCAATTTGCAAAGCTATTTGCCTGATGGCATTATTGTAAATCTATGAAATCCATCCTTTGAACAGATGGTGCTATAAAACACAATTGTCTCTGGGAAGAGGTGTTTGAAGACTTCGTATATGTGTGGGCATACAGGTGATGACACCTAGCAGACCACAAAGGCTATGTAAAATAGATAAGCACACCAAGCGGGAGGCCCAGTTTCCCAGGATGGCCAATAGGTATGTCTTTTTCATAATATCAAATGCCATCTTTGCAATGCTTGTAAAATAATACCCATTGGGTATAGGAATAAAGATCTCCACTGGTACCTCAGCAGTATCTTTTTCCTGAAAGCTCTGTATTCCCTATGGATGATCTGCTTCAGCAAGAAAGAAATAAACATTGTGTCATGTTATTTAGTTTCTCTATATTTTCAGTTGACTTTTCTTGTTTTTTTTATGGAACAATTTGCTATTTGTAGACGATCCCAACAAAAGTTTAAACATTTATTTTCATCATAACCATAGCATTTATTAAGTCTTTGAGGCTATTTTTTTCATGAAAATATGGAGCAGAAATAATAAAAAGCCAATAGTATATTATTTGATTTGTTGTATATAAGAATCTGGCTCCAAGTGCTGAAATTTGTAACATGTTGGCATAGCTCAAGGAGAGCAAATTTACAGTGAATGATGATAATTTGCACTGAAAGAAATTAGTGCCTATTTTGATTAGGAATTAGCCTTCTGTTCAAATTTCAGCAGAGTAATGTATTCATTCCTGGTGAAAGCATTAGCTGGGTTGAAAGGGTGAGAGAAAAGCTGATGGACAAAGGGGAAATTAAAAAGTAAAAAGATTTAAGAGCTATGTTTCTAGTTCAATAATAAGGTAACTTATACAGTTCAAACTAAGAAATCACTACCAGTGCATTAAACTGAAATGCACATTTACCATGGTACCCAACCTTTACCAAGCCAGGAACTCCTATTGTTCACTTTTTAGGACTACATTGTTCACTTTGCATCTTTGTACCTAATCACACCCAAATTGCTCAGTTTTGGAGACAGGTAGAAATGTTACCATACCATACTGTGACAACATATCGCAGCTGAGGACGTGGTATGCATCTCACTATTAGATACATACAGCTATTGCACAGCTGCAATTTTGCTTTCTTCCTCTTAGCCCTGGTCTGGAAAAATAATTCCTCAATTATCTTAAAGTAATTAATGTTAAACCTACAGAAGCAGGCTTCAAAGCTACTGAAATCTTCAGCTGCCCCACTATGGTTTCTACCAGGGGTGCCACACTAGCCAGGGCTACAACTCTTACAATTTCTAGCCAGGGAAAACAGATTTCCCTAAAGAATTGACTAGAAATTCAGCTTTATGTACTGAAAAGCTTGGCAGAGAACAAATGAATTCTGCGTAATCTCTGCTCGGTGAAAGTCAAAGCATTGAGTTTGATGAAGTGGAACCTGGAAGGGTCTGCCATTCAAGTGTGCAAACTCTTTGAGGAGTTAATCTATGAAATAAGCTTAAAAAAATGCCAGTGTTTCTGTTGTGGTGCCAGCTGTCAGGGCTCTGACAGTTTACCTCGCCAGTGAATCTTCAGAACAAAGGAACTAGGTCATGAAACAGAAAATTTAAGCATATTCCCCATGAAACTTACCTTAAAAGACAAGCATTCAGGTTATTAAGTGAAGGACTGAAAAGTCGGGAAATGATAAATGTAGTGCTGTATGATCAACTTTAACTTTTCCTCTTTGTATACACGCACCTACACCAGAAAGCAGTGCTGTTATTTAATTTTAAACGATAAATCAAAAAGGCGGTTTAAAATATATCTGTGAATACAGTGTGTGCCCATCAGTGTTTCTAAGTTTCTTCTGGTTAACCTGTCAATTAAAACCACTCTTCTAAAAATTGAAATGAAAACAATAAAAACCACAAAAAATATTTATAAGTATTCTAAAGGATTTAGGCTATTTAAGTGCAAATAAGGTCTTCTGCACATTGACAATAGCCCTCTGGGGGTTTTTTTTCGCCCCATGCAGATAGATATCTAGTATCTACCCTAATGGCCAATTTTATCCTCAATTAATATAATGTAAACTTAGGCTATTGAATGAATCTGGACTTATGCATTAAGAAGACCTTAACCTAAATCCAAAGAAAGCCAATCATTATCAAATGTAGAATTAATCTGAGAAGGAAAGGGCCTTATCAATACCCAGGCGCATTGAGAAAGAAGCACCTGGACAGTGACAGCTCGGTCTGTGTAGAGATGAAAGCTCTTCAGCCAAGATGTATGTTGCACTGCAGCGAAGCAGGAAGAGCAATGAGCCTTGTATTTCTCGGACCCACTCAGGCCATAGCAGAGACAACTTTGACAAAAGCCATATACCCCTCTAATTCCTTAAGATCTCCAAAGTCAATGAAGTGCTGTAGTCACACACTCCTTTTTTTACCCCAGGAGAAAGCAAAAAAACCCATAAAAGCTTGTTTAAGAAGGGGAAGGATTGGGAGTGCATGGGAAAAGGGAGATAGTTGTCTCCTTTTCCCCTTTAGGAATCGGAAGGCAATAACTTCTTGTGTCTCCTACTCCACAGCCTCAACAAACTTCTGCCACCCCAGAGCTCTTTCCCTTAGTCATCTACCTGCCCCCTGCCAATACCTCAGTTTCCCCTCATCTCCAATCACAGTTCAGCTCTTTGGACCCCAAGATACTCTAACTTCGTTGGTCAGCAGCACCTCTATATCTCCATGTTACTTTTTATTCTCTTTATCGCTCTTTCTTCATCATCCCCCCTTGGATAAGACAGGGACAGATCCAGCAGCAGAGGAAGGGGAGTGCTCCCTCTGGGCGGGGCAGAGCTGAGCTGACAGGTCTATGCTCCATTTTCGCCCTTGGACACCAAGACCCAGTTTGGAAAAGCCAAGGCAAGGACTTTGCCTTCCATCAGAGAGACACATCCTGAAGCTGTTTCTTGCATATCCAGATACTAATTCTTCAGAAGACAAAATCATCAATCGCTTATAGCCAAAGGTTTTGACAGAGATCTCCTTCATTCGGTGTGAGCTAGCTTCAACTTCCTTATGTCAGACACAGCTCCCAGTGTAATTAAACGGCTTATAGCTGAGAAAGTGCAAGTTTTCAAATGCTGATGCCCTCTGCAAGAACAGTCTGTATCTCCCCTTTTATCTGAAAGTTAAGGCAATGCGTTTGACTTGTCCCACTTTCTACCCAGCCACAAAATGTATGTACTGCAAAAAACACTCCTAAGTTTTGCAAAGTTCTTTCCTGCTACTGGAGAAAATTATACAATGCTGCCATAAATCAAACCTCAGTCTTTAATGAATGGGCCATTTCATAAGGAGAGACAAAATCTTTTATGAGGCTAACTAATAAAGCTGGAAAAAAGTATGGAAGCTTTTGGGAATACATTCTTCAAACCACGATTTCTTCACGTTATGGATTTATGGATCAAGTCTATTTAAAAACACCGGCAGCAACTGTGCGGTACCAAGTACAAGACACAGAGAAATAAGGCAGATTACATCTAATGTGTATTTACAAAGCTATCGCTCATAAACTGCTCAGAGAATAAATGTTTCCTAAAGCCATTTTAAGCACACTGAAATATGCTCCCTGACAAACACATCCTTTACAACCTCTTCCAAGTCGGAAATGGCTTTCCGTTTAAAAACAGCAGATACTGTTTTTCTAAAGCAGTACAGACGTGGCATATCCTTCTGCAAAAAGTGCTTGCTTAGTGAAGATAATTGAGGATAGAAAATACATTTTTTTTTGTTCTATCCACCATGGCAATTAAAAACAACAATTAATTGTGTCAAGGTGCAAAACGATGATTTTAATTACACTGCCAGAGTAACATAAGAGGATCCCATGCAGTGACTGCATCCTTGATTGTTCCAGGGCACTACAGAAGAAAAGATAGAAATCCTTCCCTAGGGCAACATTTCCCATCTCATTCTTGTTGATTTACTTCACAAATAACCTCACTAACTTATTTTATTGACCTCCACAGTAGCAGGTTTTTGAAAGTGAAACCAAGATATTTTTCCCTTTTATGGAAGTTTTATTATTTCACTTTATTTTTAAACACTACTGAGAGAAGTATGTGCCATATACAGCATCATATTTTACAGTCTGTCTTGTAATTTAAAATTGGTTATGAAGGTAACAGAAATAATTATAGAAGAATGAAAAAGTTGATTTTCAACAACATTCACAGTATTATTCAGGGCCATAAAGTCCAGATTTCTCACTACCATTGTTATCACACTGAAGCACACTCGGAAAGCATAACACTAAAAAGACCCTCTTTTCTTTAATTATGCCTTTACCTCTACCCTCATTGAAACAGCATGCCCTAAGGCAAAATAGAAAGAAATAGCAAACTCTTTCCTGAAAAGTTCATAAAGCAAACATGATCCATATATCTAAGTGTCTATTCCCCTCATACCTTCAGGGAAAGAGGAATACTATTGAAATGATTAAGTCCATTTTACTGTCTAGTGCCTTTGAATAGTATTGTTAAATTGGAAAAAGAATATCATTGTGCTCTCGAAGCCAGGGTCTCTAATCCAGTGCTAGAGGCACATGGAACCATAACCCGCATACTGCAGAAGATTAATATATTCAGATTTTTATTAGACGTTTCAAGTCAAAGAGAGCAGTTTCACACTAGCGCAATATCCTAGCTGAAATGGCTTTGTCAAAACAAGTTTTCCTGTGGTTTCTGACCGTTTTTTGTTGAACTGTTCCAAACACAGAGATTGTCCTAAACTCACTTGTTTTTATTCAAACACCTGTGCTGGTGCATATTCGTAAAAATGTTTCATATCCCATGATGTGTCTTCCAGGTGGTTTTGATTAAAAGTTTTTGGGAAAATTTTCCTTGTAACCGCTTCCTTCCTTCTTTGAAATAGTTAATCAAAATACTTTCATGGAGATGTACAACATAGACCCACTAACTAGTGTCAGTCATTGTGCAAAAAATCAGCCAGTGTGTTGGGTAACTAGTTATTGCAACCATTTTTTTTCATGGCAGCCTGTGTTCTTATTGTGATTCAGCAGAACTGCCGAGGCATCAATTAGTGTGTGGTTTCTAAAAGCTTTTATAGTTCATGTTTAAAATGCCGGCTTCAACCACAAAGCACAGCAGTCCCTTAATCTACAAAACAAAATTTGGGGCTCAGTTTCCATTTACCTAAACTTCTTCAATAATAAAAGTGTGCCTGCTGAAGACATCTGTTACAACTCGGTAACATCTAATTTTAATGGCAAATAATAGAGTTCAGCTCCATAAGATTAGAGGTTATGGGCTAGGCCTTTTGGCTGGCTTGGCGTCCCTGTTGAAATGTTCTGCCAGCCAGCTTAATATATGCATTAAAAAATCCCAATGACTTGATGATTCCCTCCTCCTCCTAAGCCTCAAAATAAAGCAATTCTGTTGTCTCTTAATGCTTTGCTCCATTGCATTGTTGAGCCTATGGCAGTGTCTGTTTGATGAGAGTGACAATAATATTATTTCTTTTCACTAAAAATACAGGCTAAATGAGGAGAAATCCAGAGTTAATTATATGGTGGAAACATACGCTCTGCTGGAGAGGAGGTAGAGTTGCAAAAATTACTGTATTTCAGGACAATCCTACTTGCATTCCTGGATTTCAGATATCGGATTTTGTCAAGCCAAGACTTGAGACCCAGTTTTTTTCAGATCAAATTCAGTCTTCTAGCACATGTAAATCACAAAATGATACACAGCTATTGTAGAGGATGCTTTTGGAAAAGAAATATAACAACATCGCCATTCATAACAATCAAACCATCTGTGACTTTTAACCAAAGATCTGTGTTCCTTTTTAATCCAAAATCTGTGAGAAATATTTATGATTCTCCTGGGTAATATATATAATAATGAAATAACCAGATTTGAAATACCAGTGGAAATCCTGAGTAGAAAAAGGATACCGTCACTTCATCTAGCCTCTAACAGAGCACCTAATCCAGCAAATCACTAAGTAGAACTGCTTGCTAGGACATGCATGAATAAAGCTGCAGAGAGCCGTTCATGAGACTTAAATGCTACTGAGTAAGTCTCTGTAAAGCCAGCAGAATCTGGGAAGATCGTGCCATCAAAACCAATCTGCCCCATTTGAAAGCTGAGTAGCAGAAACATGGTAAGCTTGGGAAGGAAAATGATCAGACACCCCACAGACTCGCTGCTGGTGTTTCAGAGGTCTAAATGGCCTCCTGAACCTTTTGAAAGAGAGGAAAGCATGGGCCAGGTCATGATTTGGATTTTGCTGCCCCTCGGTGCCCTGCTTTCTCTCGGGGCATGCGCCCTTTCACTGTCTCCTTTCTCAGCTCTGCAGCTTGCTCGCTTGCTCCCTCTTTTCTACAGGGACTTACCGTGATACTGTCTCTAGAGACTATACATGTACAAACAGTGCATAAGGGGCAGAAGAATTATCAAATCTGCCACTTGCATGACTTTTACAGATAAAGAAATTGCAATCCAGGAATAGGAGAATGCCCTGGAACAACATTACACACCACCTCCCTGGCTATTGCCAGGCTTTCCCCAGCTATCACTCACAAGTAGCATTTTAATACACTGTGATGCTGGTTCCTCACAATATTGCTCTTGGTACAGTCATTTACAGCTCTACAAATCAAGTGAAAACCAGGTGGCAGGTATTTTTATTTAATTTTAGTAGTGCTTTATGAACAAATCTATAATATAAATTCGGAAGTGAGCAACAAACTTCTGACCAAAAAAAACCAAAAAAACATTTCAAAGGGTCAAAGACTTTGGATGAGCCACTTGTACCTTCTATTCAAGCTTAAGTCCATAAAAAAATCACACACCTCTCCATAGCATTTTGCTCCTTCCCATCTTCTCCTCTGGGCTCGGACAAGGGTTGGCCATGGGCACCCATATCAGCATGCCAACACAGCTGACTGTGTGACCGAAAGCACAAAGGAGGCAAGGGGGATGCAGCAGAGGAGCAAAGACACAAGGTGATAACATTTTAGGGGCTCTGTGGTACAGTTTTAGCCCTGCAGCTGAGCCAGCAGAATACGTCCATGGAAGGGACTCTCATCACCCCCACCCAATGCACACACTCTCTCTTGTTCTGGCTCTGACATTCACCCAATTGCTAGGTATATGAGTTATTGCTAACTGAGTGAAAAAAACAAATTCACTTTTTTTTGCCCCTAAGTATTTGCCCCCCTTTCTTTTAGGAACAGTTACCGCAAGCTCACCTGAGTGCCACACCATGCTCAAGAGAAATAGGAGTGTGATCCCGACAGGGAAGAGCTGGATGTGAGGGAGGGGGAAACTCCCTTTCAGAGATAGCAAGCAATCACATCAGCTGAAGTCATGTCACAAAAACACATCTCCAGAGAGTGGAGGATGATCCTGCAGACTTAGCTGAAGAGTCAGGAGGATAAGCCATACTTACTTGCTGTTCACTCTTCCAAGAGCGTGGCTAGGGAGCAGAAGTGGAGAAAAAGATAAGTGGGAGAAGCTCTGGTAATCTCTCTCTCTCTAGTCATTAGGTAGAACAGCTGAAAGCAGCATTTACCAAATGGGCTAAAGTACTCAGCACCCCAGAGTGGGGAAGGTTTTAAGAGGATGCTGAAATCACAGCCACAGCTCTTCCCCCTTCTGTCCAGGGGTTAACCACTCATCTCCCATAAAGCAACAGGCTAGCTACTTACAACTGGAGGATTATTTTGGTTCATCATGGCTTTTTTGAATAAACAAATATTAAGCAATCCTACTGTTTTCATCTTCTCTCAGTGCTACACCACACACCACTTTCACTCCTCTGTTGTCTTCAATGCAGCTCTCTGTGTGCTGGACACACCTGCAAAGCTCTTTAGGAAGGAACAGAAGATTGGTCATCATCAAGGAAACCTTTCTTCACCTCTCACGACTCTATTTATGATATACTGATTAATCAATCATCAGAAAGATTAAAGGTCATCATAATAAAATAAATAGCTTATGGCTGCAGCAAATCATAGCTTTGAGATTTATTGGAAAAGGCTGTAAATTGTCAGTCATGTTATTACACAAATAAATCAGATAGTTACTGCAAATTGATTAACTGATTCCAATTTTTTTAGGAACAAATTGTTGCTCCAACCTATTTTTCTCTCTGCTTGGACAAAATGATTGCTTTGTAGTCTAAGTGAATGATTACCTGTGTGTCCAAGGCCACAGTTATTACTTCAAGTTGCTTCACACACATTATCGGTTTTTGAGTGTTGTTCACCAGAATTTGCTTTCACATGAGCACCGCTCCTCATTTGAAAAGACTGAATGGTGCAATGGCTTTCTGACGTGTCACTAATAATATTTCAACAGCATAATCATCATTATATATGGAGCAATCCTACAACTAATATAGAAAGACTTTTTCAACTTTCATAGTAAAAATAGAGGACCGAGGATAATTCCCTATGCTGAAAAATAAATAATTAAGATCCTTTCATTATATCTGGCTTGCTGTAAATCTATCAGTATAGTACAGTGAAGAGGAGGGGAAATGGATTTAAAGGAATGTTTCAATAACATAAAATAAAATTGGCTGAAATTCAGGACATTTTTGTTGAAATTACAACGAATTTTTTCAGTGAAAATAATTATATGGAGGTACATGAAATTAGAAATTAAAAGCCAACTAAGCACAGTTAACTTACTCTTATTCTCACTGCATTTGCACCATCTGCATGTCTCAAATAAATCCCCCTGACTCACAGTGAGTAGGCACATTGGTGGAACTTCCACTGTCACTTCAGATTACTCTTTGTTTCTTTTCAGTGCCTTGCTGCTGCAACCAGCCTCACTGCACGCCTGTGGGATCCCTTCTGGAGAAAACCAGCCAGGTTCCTCTCACCAGCTAAAACCTGGGCATGTCACCATACCTAGATCAACCCAGGCGCTGCTTAGATGGGTGATATAAACAGGTCTTTACCGTGGTTTTCTCCTGGTGTAGAGCTTTGTCCTATGATGCTAACAGGTCTTGTATCCTTGCGTGTCCTCTTGGCATGCCCTACCTCGGGCACAACCTGAAGTGTCCCATTATCAGAACACAAATGCAGAAGGCTGTCGTCTCTGGTGCATTGCAAAGAAGCATCAATTATTAAAATACCTTAAAAAAGCTAAAACATCTCAGTATCAGACAACGTTAGGCAGGGCCAGGAGCCTCATGCCTCAAACCACCCCAGAACTGGGAGTGTGTAGGGGGAGGGAAGAGGCATTCATAACTTCAGTAGCCTTCATGGTCACTTACAGGAGGATGTACCTGCTCAGCTTGCCGCTGAGAATTTTAGAGCAGTGCCACTTGAAACTGAAAAACTGAAAGCATCCCGCTTGAAGGTCCATCGTGAAATTAGTATGGATACGTGAAAAGTATGTAACAGGCAAATTTTGTGCACTGAACATACAGTGGGCCGGTGGGGCTTATAGGTGAGATACAGAGAGCTGCGTGGTAGGTGGGAGTCTGGGATTACTCCATGTGCCGTCCGCTGCGACTAGCCAGGTCTCCCTAAAAGATCCCTAAAGAGAAGGACCTGAAAACAAGTTACTTAATGCCAAGTTCAAGAAGTTTGGTTTAACAGGAACAGATTAATAGACTGGTAGGTGATGACACACTTACATTCTCAGGGTATACGGTTTGTGGTGTACTTCAGACCTGATTAGGCTGTTCCAGTGGGCCAAAAATACACACACACAGGATGCTCTTATAAAGCAATAACAAAATCTTAGCTTTCTTGGATGCAGGTCCCTATATCCATAAGTCCTGGAAGCTTTGTATGGTTTTCTTATCTGTTTCATGCAGAAGAATAAAGAATGTCACTGCTCCCCCCGTGATTGCCTGCAAAGCCTCACACACAGTCATAGGCCTTATTTCTCTTCCTGAATTTCTGGTGCCTTCACAGAATATCACAGAATATCACAGAATAGTAGGGGTTGGAAGGGACCTCTGTGGGTCATCTAGTCCAACCCCCCTGCCGAAGCAGGGTCACCTACAGCAGGCTGCACAGGACCTTGTCCAGGCG
>Ga0065711_1001783_pt1 | contig 39330 bp, 22 predicted proteins | sample Hoacrofraction12_FD_59098 | JGI IMG/M metagenome (GOLD analysis project Ga0065711, IMG submission 59098) | Hoatzin crop microbial communities from Cojedes, Venezuela - Epithelial fraction 12 v2 (version 2) | ecosystem: Host-associated > Birds > Digestive system > Esophagus > Crop | place...
CACTGGAAAGAGTCTGGCCCCGTCCTCCTGACCCCCACCCTGCAGATATTTAGAGGCATTTCTAAGGTCCCCTCTCAGCCTTCTCTTCTCCAGGCTGAACAAGCCCAGCTCCCTCAGCCTTTCCTCATAGCAGAGATGCTCCAGTCCCCTCATCATCCCTTCATCATCAGAATGCTTAAGCCTGGGATAGAAGTATCTTAGGTTTTATTGTAAACAAATAATTATAAAAGCAAACAGAAGAGCCGAGAACTAACAGAAAGCATCTTCTGGTATAAAAGCTGTCATGGTGGCAATTTCTTTCTCTTTTTTTCCTTTGAGTTTATTGACATGAAGAGTAATGCTAATGTAATTGCACTGAAATTCATGCACATGAAAATCTCACCAGGGCAAAGCCAGAATAAATGGTCTGTTTGGAAGCAAAATGTTAATGCAGCAGAGTAGCAGTATCTGTCTTCGATCTGCAGAATATCCAGGCGCCATCAGCCACAACGCAACTTCACTGTCACCCTCGCTCCGAGTCTTTGCTGGCAGGGTAAGAACAGAGCTGTCTGCTTGTAACCCTGAGGTGTACACTGCTGCAGCACAACGCCGTGTCTGCCAGGCCACGGCCAAGCAAGCCCATAATACATATTCAGATCGGGAGAGCAGCAAAACGAAAGGAAGCATCCCTCTGTCCATTAATCAACCTGATCTTCCGCCGCAGAAACAATGCCTTCCGATTGTCGGCATTTACCAAACATTCTTCAAGTGCTAACCATCTGCAGCTGTAATACAATGCTTTGATTACAAACGTCAAAAAGATAGAGCATAAAATTAACTTCTCCTTATTTAGCAGGTTTAGAGAAATGTGGCTTCACGCTACACTAATTCAGTGCCCTCAGTATGAAAACTCCCCATTATGGTGTCTCGTCAAATTAGAGCCAACGATACAACGATGTCATCTCTATCCTCACACAACACTATATTTTGTAATTAAGCAGGACAGTGAAACAATGGCCTTGCTTATAGAGAAAAGGTCAGGAATGCAAAACATATTTTTGCAAGCTAATTGTAAGATGCATGAAGCCAATTATCCCAGTAGCGCCGCATATGCCGAAGCAGGAAGGATTTTACAATTTTGCTACACGACTCCAAGTCGAGTCACAGCGCGAGCCGTACCCTGTGGGGCACCGCGCGGTTTGTCTGGGCTGTTAGGAAACCGGCGAGCGGAGAATTGCGAAGAAGGCTATTAAAACAACTCCAGCTTCTTGGCTCTTCCCTTGACATTTTACTATGGCTTGAAAAATTCTATAAATTAATATAGTCTTTTACCAAAAGACATCAGGCACAATCTCCCTGTTCAATTAGGAAGTGAATTTGAATACGTAGGATAAGTGAAGTGTTTATGTATTTCTCTGAGAACGCTGCATACATTTACCTTAGGTAGCCTCAGACACAAATCACAGATCCACACGCATGTGCAAAGGCCTGAACAAATAGATATATGTCTGTGTGTGTAACAAAAAGCAATTTAACAGGAGGAATAGTTGCAAGCTTGCTGTTGCTTTGGGAGACGATGAGCGGCAGCACATTGTTTTCAGTCCGTCCCTGCCCCTCTGGGGTCCTTCGCCGGCTTTGGCCCCGCGGAGCAGCCCTGCTGAACGGGGCTTTAGAGCAAACAGTTCCGTACGGGGCGGCGCAATCGATCCGCAGCCTTCCAGATCCGCCAGGAGTTCTGCTTCCCCGAACCGGGAAAAGGTAACGCAAAGAACGCTGCGCGGGGAAGGGCTCGAGCTGTGCCGAGCCCCCGCGGCCGGGGCGCGGTGCCGGGGAGGACTGAACCCGCCGACTCCACGCCCGGCTCTGAACACGCTCCCGCGCTCCCTGCCGCGGCGTCAGCCACTCGCTGAGCATCCAGGCGGGCACCAAAGGGCAACAGAGGCCACTCAACACCACGGACACCCGAACCACCTGTGTAAGGGAACTGCACGTGGTTTTTACAAAGCAGAGTGTTAGTCTTTCTGCCATACAAAGGATTACTTTTTTTGTTTCAGTGCCTCCCCAAAAACACCCCTCCAAAACCCCCTCTTTCCATTAAGAGCATTATCCTTTGAAAATATTTGAATACCAGTTTCTAAACTTTCTAACACCATGAGAAGAAGAGGAGGAACAGAACAATTTCTGGGGAGAACTGGTAATTTCCTCCTGCATCGCTCCTTCAAAGCAGTTCTCGCTGATTTTACTCCAGCCTCCTAACACAGCCATTAACTAGAGATCAGTAATTAACTTTCTGGCTCAAGAAATACTTTGCAAAGGAACCCCATTAAAAGGCTGCTTTGCATATGCCAGGACAAAGTAGCCTCGATACAAAGGCGGGTGCCTTGCGAGGCCAGCCTCAGCCCCGAGACTGCCCTCAAATCTTTACGCTACCACCCCGGGCCCCGGCCGCGGGAGGAGGGGCACCAGGCAGCACCCACTGCGCGAGAAAGCAGACGTTGTCACCTGCCCCACGCTCCCCTTCCCGACGTGGCAATGTGTTTTAATTTGCATTTCAGTTACTGCTGAGTGCCAAATGGTTTCCATATACACACCCAGCAGTGCTTCCTCAAAATATTTTCATTGTATGAAAACCTGAGGCCCCTGCGCTGCACTTCACATGCCGTTACCATCACCCTTCACTGTGCACCTACTATTGTGAGTCTTCCTACTTAGACAGCTTCACTGGCTAACGCCGTTTCAGTAAGGAGGCAGAGGAGAACACAAGCTCTCCAGCACTTGTTCGCCCAGATCTGAAAGCCCTTCGCGCGTCCTGGGGTCTGCCCGCGTCCCAGTGCTGCCGGATGAGTCCCTCCTCTTCCTGAAGGAAGCGGAGACTTCTTCAGCCTTTGGAATGCTGCACTCACCATGTCCTCGTCAAACTTCACCAGTTCCATCACGCCTGAAAATATTTGGCGTATCCAGTTTGTTGGGAATAAACAAATGATAATTAGATCTAAAAAGAACTCACAAACGAAGTTTACTGTAAGAGTACAGAAGTTCATAAGTTGTTGATGCTCTCTTATTGCATCAAAATAAGCTTTCTGACTGTTTGAAAACCCATAGAGCAAGACTGCATTCGCACTAGATTAGGAATTAAATGCTCTGCAGTACATGACTTGTACCCTTCCTCTTCCCTCTGTGGGATATAAACAAAAATTTTTGCTGGGATTACAAAAAAAAAGTAGCTTAAAGAGGCAGCAGCAGTCGTGCAAGGCGTTGCTGTTCCTAATGCACGGCTGTCCCCCTTCCAGTGCTGCGGCTCATTTAACAATCAGCCATATGCTCAGACCAACGCCAGTGCCAACAAAAAGCTTAAATAGAATGTTGTCTTCTGGAATTATGAAAAAAGCCTTGCAAAATAATCACAAATGTTAGTAAATGAGAGTCCCTTAGCTTTCACTGAATCCTAGGTGCACTGCGGAAAAGCATCCCTAGGAACGGTCAGCTCGGGGATTCCACCAGACTGCGGAGCTGCACAGAGCACCCATGCTCCACCAGCTCAGGACAGTCTGAAGGTGTTTGTCCCACGCAGCGGCACTGCGTCCCTGCCCTCCCTGCTGGGGCAGAGTCATGGCAGCCTTTGCCATTTCAGAGGAGATGACACCAAGTTCATGCACTCAGAGTTAAAAAAAAAACCCCAATACTCATATAAACCTGCTTTCTAAATTCCTGACACACTGTCAGAAACTATTTTTAAACGATTACTGTAATGAAGTGACCACAGTGACTGAAAAGGTCACCACAACAGGCAAACAACCAGAAAGGCACCAACAGCTCCCATGAAGAGCTGCAGCAGAACAACCTGCTGTCAGTCCTCTGGCTCTGCTCCCTCTGCCCAAAGCCCAACCCAGAAACTTTCTCCATCACAAATTCTGTAGGAGAAATGTGGGTCCAATTAAGAAAAATCCATCTGCCAAATGCTTGATTTGCGGTTGATTCCTGAGAGGCCGCTACAAAGACAAACATTCAGTGCTCCATGATAAAAACTTTGTTAGCTGCTGTAATAAATCAGGATGCAGGAGACGTTGTTAGCAAAAAGCCACTTTAATGGAACCCTTTTTAGCTCTAACGAGCAATCTGACCAGCCAACACACTGAACGGAGCACTCGTTCCACAATCCAGATCTCACATTTATATAAACCGATTGCAGCAGATTAATGCACCTCTCGTAACGAATACTAGTTGCACTTGGTCTGATGTTGCTTCTTATTCACAATCACTCATTTTATTACTGTTACTGTAACAGGACACCTAGAAAAAAATCAGTATGCAAAAGACTGGAAAATTCGGCCAACTACATCAATGTGAACCCCACAGCAATGTACTGAAGTTAGTGCAAACCCCTTATTCCACTTTTTTTCCAACAAAAGGTCTCTTCTCAGTCACCGTAAAATCCAATAGCACGAGACACGACCATGTTATTTCTACAAAGATAAGCTCTGCTTGACTATAATCAGTGTATTTTTCTAACACACCACTTTGAGCAATTCCTCAGATGTTCTCTATAGAGAAAAAAAACGGTTGGCCAAGGTTTTACTAAACCAGAACTCTCCTGAGTTTGCACAGTTGCTCCGAACACACACACACACGCCACGGCAGAACTGCAAACAGCCGCCAGGCCATGGGCACGGGACCCTGGCCGACGGCACGTCGACTCGACAGAGAAACCCCCCAGACACGTTTCAGGGCTGCCAGCCCCTCCCCAGGACGCAGCAACCGCGCCGGGAACCTGGCTGCTCCCTTTGTGCCAACGCAAGGTAGGAAAAGCGGGCTCTGCCGACACAGAATTAACAAGGCGATTCTGAACTGATGCCAGTGAGACGTTCTGTGACTGTTCCAGTGTTTAATGATCCTTGTTTCCTTTGTTATAAAACTCACACTGTACAAATTTCTCACTATTGTAGGAGGTAATAATTTTCCATTTTAAATTTACATGGTGCATTTAAATGCATGCAATAATCAAACACAGTATAAAGAGCACAGATATGTTTGCTGATATTCTCTTCTCTGCTCTACACACTCGCCACGTCCCCCTAGTTAGGTCTCTGTACATGTTTGTGCACATTTCATATATTCATACACATCTGCTGGACATAGCAGGATAAATGGGACATGCACGAAAAGGAGAAATAAAGAAACGAAGAGGCATGACACAGTACCAATTTAGATACACAGAAGCCAAGCAACAAAATCATTTCTGCTCTACTACAGCTCCATATTTCAACCTTGACCCCACTATGCTTTTTTGCCACGGCATCTCCCACAAAAATTCTACAAAGCTCCAGAACGGAACGCTGTTCTAACGGTGCCTTCCATGAGCGAAGGAGCAGTTCGCGAACAATCAGCTTGGATACAAGATGGAGTCAGGGATCAAACATTTCAGAGGCAAATATTCCAATACCAGATGCTCCTTTGAAACAGTTCTTGGATTTCAAGAAAGACAAGCAAGCACAGCAGAAAATGAACAAGAGCAATCTAAAAGACTCCAGCCCTTTCATGTACAGCAGAGAGTGCATTGTGCATTTTAGCAGGCGTGGATGGGAATGTTCAGGAAGATAAAATTATATTCTATAACCAAAACCTTGATACATGACTGAGGAGCCCAGCTGCTGCTTTCCTTTCACCTCTCCGAGAGCAGCAGTACCTCAGGCCAAGCTCTTCTGCCGAGGGACCCCTGCGTACCCTACAGACCTGACACTACCATGCAAGCTGAGGGACGGACAGCCTGCTGTCAAAGCTACCTAGCGTCAGACAGTGTCCTCCAGATCAGGGCATGTCTTTGTATCACTGATGAAGTCTAGTTACAAGTGATACCTGCCTAATGGAAGCCTTTCATTTTGTTCCTAAATACTCTTCTAAGCAAATCCTTGGGTTTTATTCAAGGCTGGCAAACGCTGCCTCTCCTCTCACCCACCCTTTAAGCTCTACACTGAGAATGCACTGCAGCCATGCACTGCATCTCTTCAAAGAAAAGTTGCAGCAAATCTGGCTCTGTCTGAAAGGACGCTGCCCAGCTCTTGTGCTGGGAGGGCAGGGACATTGCAAGGCTTAATTTGGAAAAATGACTTTGGCTGCAGGGCTGGCCAAAACAGTTCATTCCCATGTCCTACACTGCAACGCACTGAAAGAAACCAAACTCATCTAGGTAGAAAGCAAACATCGTCTAATTTGCCCATTCTTTGAGGGAAGCAGCAGCGCTGTAGGCAGATTCCCGGCTGCCCGGGCACACTCGCTCGCCTTCCATATGGAACACAGTGCCCTACTTCGAGCGTTTGTGAAAACTGCAGCACAGGAATCAAATCAGTTCTCTTCCCAGATAGTAACCTCTGAAATCTTACTCTGCACTGAGCAGCACAATCCTTTTACTCCCAGAATCCAGAAGGAAAAAACTCAGGAGGCTGTAATGGGTCAGGCAAGGAAAAATCCAGATTGGCAATTTTTGTTTGTGGGCTTCTGAAATTCACAGCCCCTCCAATGGGTAAGTATAGCTAAAACAAAGTAAAAGTTGCCATTGAGTTTAAAAGTGAAGCATGTACTCAATGGATTTGAAAGTACTGTCTTGATATTTTAAAACGCCACTGTTACAAACTGGTCACATCAGTGTAGGTCCAATTTGGCGTATTTTTCAGACATAGAATTTTCTTGGCACTTCAATACTTCTGTGTCATTCCCCAAAATGATTCACGTAAGGCTGAAAGATCTTCCTTTTGGAGGCAAACCAACAGTTCAATTCTGTGGTTGGTAATGGAGTCTGTCTTACCCAAGCATGACCTCGATCTGCATGTGAATTTACACACAAATTTACCTAGATTGTATGTCTGTCGCATGCACACACTGACATAAATCTACATGGACATAAATACATACAAATCCACTAAAGAACTACTTCACTAACTGAGCTGAAGAATAAAACCAAGGTCTCATTTCCCCTTTACTTTGCTTGCAATTTGTTCCCATGCTGGCCACCCCATGTCAAAGGCTTCCTGCGATCCATCTGCGTGTTCCCTGCAACGCATCCCTCCCGGACCGAGAGACCCTGTCATGGCTCAGACGGAAGCAGCAGCTTCGGCCACACGCCGAGAACCCGTCTCAGTGTAACGCCGGCAGTCAGCGGCTACGCTGAAGATGTGTGTGTGTGGCGGGGGAGACAGGGATTTGGGGAGATGAAGGTTGTTATTGTTCTATGTTATTGTTCATACAACGTGTAACCCGGTAATGCTCAGCGTGTGAGCATCCCTCCCCTCCCTCCCGCGCCCGCATCAGTCGGCTTTGGAGGCTGCATCTACGTGCTATTTATACACTGGTGCATCAACTTAGGATTTATTGGGGAAAAGAAAGCAGAGCAGTCAGGCTTCTCTGTACATGTTAGTTAACCTACAAAGGGAGGGCTTGCACTGTATACTCGCCAACAAATTAAAATGACCCCTCCTGCAATTAAGCAAGTCTACTTCTATCACAGAAGAAGTACACCCTTGCTCTGAATAAGGAAGACAGTCACAAAACATGGAAAAATCAATGTCCTCGTTCTGCCTCACACCCCCTCCTCCCCACCCTCCGAGAAAGGTCCCCTTACCTTTCATTGTCCACACTCCTGAAGCCAGGTAAAATGTGCCGGAAGCTGCTGTTCCTATCAAGCTTCGGTTGGCTCTTTGTCCTTTTGATGGAGCCTTTAAGCCGACGGCTGAGGAACCCCTGTGGGGTGAGACAAGAATACTAAATTACAACAAAAAAGGGGGAAAGAGAGAGCGAGCCCTGAGCCTGCTCTGTTGCACCGAGTGCAGGCAGGCAAATGGTTCTCCCCAGCTCCCTTCATGTGCGGCTGCCGGCAGTGCCGCTCCTCGCTGCCAGCCCGGCTCCCCAGCCCGCAGCCAACATCTGCTCCCAGCGCTCGCCGAGGCCCGGGCGCTGCGTCGGCGCGAGACTCCCCGAAGCCTCCGTTGCCCTGGCAACCATCAGCTCACATAAAAATACTGTCTGAAAGACAAGGCTGGCACATCGCAGCTCCTGCCGGGAGGAGAGGCTGCGCCGCGGGCTCGGCGGGCCCAGCCCGGCAGCCAGCTCCAGGCACGGCTACGCCACACCACCCACTCGCCGGCGAGCCGGAGACAGGCGAGAACTCAATTACCTGGTCGAAACCCCCCAGATTTTCAGCCATGGCTGGCAGAATTGGACTCAGGTGTTCTAGCTACGTGTAAAAAAATCCAATAAAGCATGCACGAACACAGCCTACGGACCCGGCAGCTATAGGCACTACCTTTGCAGAAGAAAGAGACCCTTGCACTGAACGTACAGCGCCTTCTTCTCCACCGTGCCTCCTCCCTCACGGAACATAAGTCACGGCTCCTGTAGTGCTCCACAGCAAAGCCAGCACTAAATGTTTTCATAGCAAAGCTTCTAATGTGTTATTTGCTTATTGTTAGGAGTTAATGTTCTACATAATCTGAACATTACATTTAATCTCTTGGCTAAATAAGGCAATAAAAGTATACTACTACTGTGGTGTCCAGCATTTATGGCATATGAGAATAATCTTACTGGGTCAAGCACATCAGCTGGAGAAAGTGGGGTAGCATTTTACAGAGAAGCCAAGATTTTGGGGTGAAGCCTAAAGAAGTGTTCCTTTTACACACTGTCATACCAAAGAAATAAATTAGCCAGATACAAACAACTTGGCAAACCCCGGCACAACCTGAGGTTCTGCCACATCGCTTCTCTTCCTCATCCCCAGGAAAGGGGGTAAGATATCCACTGGATCAAGCACAGACTTTGACACGCACAAGGAAAGAGATGTGCGAAGAACGGGTGTGTTTCCGTTGGGTACTCTGCTGGCATCCCAGACGCACCCACAGAGCACTCCTGCACTCCAGGCATGAGTCTCAGCAGCTTCTCCAGTCAACCTGACGGAATGGATATGGGTCATGCAGCCCTTAGCAGCTCCCTTTTATAAATTAATACCTTTTCTGTGTCTTGCAGGAAGATAATCACTGCCTAGCTTACATCTAGCCTGTCATTTGTTCCTGCTACTTAAACACCCCTTCCCCACCTAGGACATTCATGGGTCACATTCTGTCTTTCTCAGGTTGCAAAATTTCCTGGGGCAGTCTGTGCAGCTCTTGTTGTGGAAGCGACTTTCCTGTTTGTGAGTGCATCAGGAATTTGAAACATCTAGATAACCAAAGGTGTTTCACATTTATTAAGTGCCACTTTACTTACAAACGAGGTATGTAACACCCATTCATGTGAGCTAAATATTTCTCTGGGAGCTATTTGCATGATTGAAATAGCATGACGAATAGAACACAGGCCATCAGGTTATACGCTTTGCCAGCTTACACAAAGCCAAGGCATAAGACAACAAAGGCCTTGTCAAAAGTGTTTCGTCTGTGAGAAATACCTTCAGAGAATTTTTATAGTACAGAGAAACACGACTCTGAAACTGCATATTTGAGGACTTGTATCATCTAGAACTTTGCTAAGGTATTTCCCTCAGTACTCAGATCTCAGCCAGCCCCATACTCATGATATCAACGTGATAGCAGCCTCATACTCGTGACATCAACATGGTATCAACTTCATACTCATGATCTCAACTCTTCATACTATTGTTCATCTGGCTAGACCAGGCCACTGGTTGCCTGCTATGGTGTTTAGCCAATATTTGCTGTGAAGGAAAAGATCAAAAATATGCAACTGGCCAATCGCGCAATATTTCCCCAAACGCCACAGGTGAGCAGTTTTTGCCCAGAAGTAAGAGACTGGAGTTCCTTTCTCACTGTCGGCCTGGCCACAAATATGTCCTCATATTATCAAGCCACTTCACCAAATCCAGTAACAGCTTTGAACTCTGGACAGGGAATTGATAAGGAAAAAACCCAAAACTTTCGGCAGCAAATGATCACCGCTTTCTTTCACTACCTTGTATTTCACATCTTGACAACTGTTAGATGATTCGTGCAGGATTTGGAAATTAGAACTTAGGGTTGCACTAAGACATTACTTTCCTTCTGTTTCCCATTGTTTTTACATTCATTGCTACCAGAAGGAGATCACACTGTGCCATTTGCAGTTTTCACTGCCAGCTTCCTTGGGAGAATGATATGTCAGGGATTTTAATGCTGACAAAGTATGCTGCTATAGCAATGCTTTGCACCTCCACAGTGCGTGCCAGAGATCAGAAAGCCCAATGTGTGAATTACTACCTTCGGTAATTTTTAGATGGGGTAAAAAAAAAGAGAGAGGAGTTGGTCTCCACAAATACAAGAGAGAGAATTCGACCTGGGGTGTGACCGCCATGCTTTCCTGGTGAGATCACAAGAACATCATCCATTTCTTCTTCATCCATGACTTTAAACAACATTTGATTCTGATCTCCAGACAAATGAGGCTAATCCTACCCTATGAACGTTGCCTACTCCTCTAGCTTTGCTGCATTCTTGTGAGTTCTAGTAATTAAAGTGTTGCCTTTTATATTACATGTTCTTTACATGCTTTTAAGTTTATACTGAGAACTGTCTAGGGCAGAAATGTGTCTTCCTATGTGTGGGCAGCATTTACCACCAGTAAAAATATCTTTGGAAACATTAAACTACTAACTTCGGAAGGTTTCGTTCAGAAGTTAATAGACTGCATGAAATGACAATAAATAGAAATCTGCAGAGCCCAAGAATCCCTTCAGAATTTGCCACAGCAGAAAACCATGAGCTGCCACGACCTGTAGTGCTGAGGGTCCGCACTGGAGCCCGAACTCAGCCCCGCGCCGGGACCCTCCCCACGCAGGGTAGGGGCACGCCGGGAGCCGCCAGCCGGGACGGAGCGTGGCTGTGCTGCTTGCACGACGTCTTGTTCTTTCACCGTGCCGCACTGCGAGATGTAGACGTGTTAGCTCGTTGAGAACTAATGCAAAATTTGCACATATGAGCATAACACTTCTGCTTCATTTATTACAGAGTTGCCTTTGTTTAGGCCAAAAGCAATTGCTGGAACACAACGAAGCAAAACTTTGGCTAATATGAACTTCCTTTTAGGCCGTGGACATAAAGTCAATCATGAAACACCCTTTAAAATGTAAGCAGTGGAACTAACTACATAAATTCATCCCTTGCACAGCCTAACTTTTTCTGAGCAAGAGGAGATAATTCAGGGACTTCAGAGTAGAGACAACCATTCTGGTCAAGACTATAGCACCATGCAAACCGACACAGTTGTACAGAAATTTGCCATCCATCAAAGTCCACAGAGGAGTGTGGCACAGAACTCAACTAGCCTAGCAAGAAGAGGACATCCAGGGCTCGCACGGTGCAGCGATGTAACTTCTTAAAGTGCAAGGGCTTTGCTTTTCTTGTTTTGTTTCTGCAGCTTTGACTCTGACAATTGCTCTGATTGGAAGAGCTGACGGAAGTTATAAGAAGACACAAAGAACAAAGGCAGAAAAAACCCAAACAAATCCTTTTGAGGCATGGCTTAATCACAACCACTGCTATGTAAACTAAAACAGGACGGGCACAATTAAAACAGGACAATTAAGTCTGCTGTGATTTGGGCTGTTTCTTCTTACATATTTGGGCAAACCCAAAATCTGATGCCATCATCTTGCCGCAGATGGAGGAAGGTGGGACTCTCATTTGAATTTTTCCTGCTTATCAATTTTGGCATTTCCAATTACTCTAGAACCTGGAAATAATCTTATATTATAATATAATCTTTGAACAGTTTTAATATTCTAATACTTTTAAAGCATAAGTGCCAACACATCAGAACCGCGTGCCTTTGAGATGCAGGAACTGCCAGCCTTCACACACCCTGGGCCAATGACAAGAAAACCAAAAAGAAGAGAGAAAAAGGGAGGGGTGGAAAACTGAGTAGTCTATTACAGACAACAAAATCATGAGCTCCTTTTTATTAAACTTAAAGTAACGGTGCAAGTCTGGAACCGACTCCCACACCATTACTGTTCATTCGCAGTGAACACACATGACAAAGTTTTAAAAGTAAAAAGTCAGCACCATGGAAACACAACACATATGAAATTAAAAAAAAAAAATCAATAAATCAAGCTGGATGCATCAAGAGCAGCTTTCTTTGGAAGAGTCCTGGCAGCTCTCGGTATTCTCTAAGCACAACGAGCAAGGAAAACAGGGAGAGGGGCTGGCTGAACACGCATGGGGCAAAGTGAGGAGCATGGTGAGCGTTTGAACCCCGGGGACTGGGAGAGCGCTGGTCTCAGAACACTGGAGGACGAGACCGAAGTCCTGGCTTGTGCTCTTATCCAAAGACCACACAGAATAAACACTATAAAGATCTGTCACGGGAAGCAGTGAACAGATGGGGCTATTTTTATAGTTCTTCTATGTCTTTGTGTTTCAGTTCAAGCAAATCTCAACTACAGAGAACCTGAGAGGACGTCAGAATTTTTTTCACTACTCCTAATAATGGAACTGCCATGAATAACTACTTGCCACGAGTATAAATGTGTAATGCAGTGTTTCGTATCGGGTGTCCATTTTTTCTAGTACACCAGGGATAAGCTTATAGGTATAAAATTGGGAGCAAATCTTTTCTGCCAGACCTGTCCTTATTCTGGGCTTTAGAATCTTAGTTTATTTTTTTATATTAAACTTCTTTAATTCTGGAATCAGCTTTGTTTTCTGCTCTTGCACAGCATCTATGCTGCTCTTCCACAGTACATGGAAACACTCTTCTACTGAGGCTCCACTGAATGGATAATTAATATTTGTATTTGTGAACCAGGTAGAGCCTTGTCATTGCTAAACATCCTATTATAGCCATAAATGTACAAAAAAAGAGAGCGAGTTTACCTGTTTCTACAATTACCACTGTTAGCCTTAGCTTTCACAATAAAACCGAAACCTTTTTTGGGCAGCATTTGATACTGTTTGCTACCAGGTAAATACACCTAAGTGCACACCGCTGCTGTTCTCTTTGTAGAACACGACTGCATTAAACTACAGTAAGAAGTGCACAGACCAAAAACACAGAGGGTGAGTTTAGGCATCAAATATGTCTCTTGGAAGCCCAAGAACAGAACTAATTCACCGAGTGGTCTCCTGGCATTGCTAGAAGAAAGGAAGGGAATTTCATGTATAGCACTGACCTTTATGGATCAAATATTTTGTGTTTGTTCAGTGTAGAGAGGCATGTGCCTGTAAGTGTATGTATCCTTTCAAAGACTTCATATATAATTTATTACTGTCAGCTCTTTTGATTTGAACTTGTAAGTTATAAGTCGTTTTCCTATCATCCAGTTCTCCTGTCAGATGTGATAAAGGGCTCTGTTCATGAGGTGACCGAACAGCCAGCCCCTACGGAGTCCCCCGAAGAGAGCATTGCTAGCTGTTTGCATAGGAGCCGTTTCGAACTTGGGCATGTGGTAGGTGGGAGACTGTCAGCCAGCCATCTGAACTTCGAGACATCCCCAATATAATGAGAATCCTTGCCAAGTTAACCTTCAGAAGTTCTGTTCTCGCAAGTTTATCAACCAACAAACCCAAAGCCTGTTCACATGACGAAAACCAGCTTGCTCTAGTCTGCAGGAATGGCCTAATACGCAAGCCCGGGGAAAGGGTAAAGGCAAGCAATAGCTACAAAAGTCCGCAGAGCACAAGAGTTGTGAACTTAAAAGGAAAACCAAACAGTTTATTATCTCTGGACCTAGAAATGCACACATAGACTGACACGTACCACTCCTCCCGTTGAGAGGAGGCTGAAGGCATGACTGTTCAAGTGGGTGAAAAGTCCCTCTGTTTCTCAGTTTTATTTCCTAAATCTCAGGACCCTTCCCAGTCATCCTGCGACCCCTAAAGAAACGTGCAGATGAGGTGAAGTAAGGAACTCTTACGTCCGAGACGAAGAGCAAGTAACATCCATCCATGAACCACCAAATTGCTCTGACTGATCTTACCTTAAAACATAATTCTATAGGGATCAGGAAAGCCCCTCTGAGACACAAGTGTCTTGGAATTAGGATAAAACCCAAAAGAATGTAAAAATAGCTGCAAAAGCATTGCGTGTCCAGTGATAGATGGTAACAAAACCTCATATCCTCCCGCTCCACACAGTGTGGTCAGCCTTGTGCTCTGGCATCCGGAGTGCAAGAATAAACACGGAGATCCAGTACTCGAGCGCAGCAGAGGGTATGTCTGTGAGCCAGGCCATAAAGCAGCCCCGGAATGTGAGAAACAGCTCGTGTTGGTAAGTGCTGCTTAGCAACACTGCCCTTCTACGGCAAAAGATTAATCAAATTTGCAGTGTCATTGGAAACACTCAGCTCAGTCCATTTGAAAAATCAGATGAAGATGCACTGAAGTCCCACAGGTCACCAAGGGGACAGTGTGGGTCTGTCTGGGTCATGAAAACTGGAATTAAGTCAAATGAGAGGCACTGAGGGTTAATTATGAATATGGCAAATCTAATACACGCAAGGATCAGCAAATCACAGATAGAAGAAGCAATAGCTTCAACACATAACATCTCATCCTTTTTCCACCTCTGGCCAATAAAGGCTTGCTGCTTATGCTCCATTTTTGTAAAGATTTTACTGATCTTGTTGAAAATGTCTCGGTCACAGGGTCTTCTCCCAGTGCCCTGGAGAAAGAATTACACAGACTGGCAGTTCTCAGTGCCGCGTATCTCTCAGGACATTTTTCCTGATATTCAGCTACATGTTTCTTGGCAGAATTTCACTCTGGTCTTTTCTACCAGAGAAAGACTCCTCTCCCAGCCTCTGAAACTGTCGCCCTCAGACAGCACACACCCTTAGACCCTGACCAAGAGCGCTACCAAAAAACTTCAGGCAAGCCAAAGCAAGTAATAGAAAACTCGGGAAGCCTCTGCACTCTCCAGCTAGCGCTGATGACCTGCATGTAACACGCACATGGCACAGGCACAACGCACATGGTACGTTAACAGAGTCCGAATGAAGGAACGCAACGGCCAGGAAGAATCTGGAAAACAACTGCAATTCCACAGCCATTGTTATTCAGGGATCACCTGATTCTTTAGTTTGGATTCTTTTGTTCTCCTATTAAAACAAAACCACACTACTCTGGATTATTTGTTCACAGCTCTGTAATTATCACACTGTCAACATTTCATACCCAAACAAGACAGATAAATATTCCTTAGGAAGGTAGGAGAAGGGTAATTGAGCAATCAGGGATGAATGATGCAGAAACAGAGATACAGGTAGAATGCAAGTAACCTTGAAGAACAAAAACAGTTATTTACCCAAAGAGAGGAGCGACGAGAAAAAAACTGCCTACATGAAGCCAAGCAAAGATGCAGCCTGGGAAAGAATTTCAATGGGGTGAAACAGTTTTCTTATTTAACTGGCACAACGGACTCAATCGTCCCAGAGGACGAACTGCTCATACACAACACTTCTTTGTCTTTCGTGAGAACAACCCCGACAGAAGCAGAGCACCTCCCGTGCAGTGCTGGGCAGTGCCACCCTCCCACAGGTGAGCAGAAGTTGGACCAGGTACTACCTCGCAGGAGCCGTTTTCCAGCTCAGCCAGGCTTGTTGTGGCCATCCCAGGCCTCTGCTTCTCCTCAGAATGCAGGAAAAGAGACTCTGAGTGTTGCTTTCCTCTGATCTCTCTCTCCGTAGAGGACTGTGCTCAAATTCGGTTCTTGAGCATCTTTAGTCCCCTAGAACAAAGCTGTCACTGCCAAACAGAAGTTGAAACCAAGTGCTGACAACCACCCTGGCAGGTTGTAATTGCAGCAGAGGAAAAACTACATCCTGACAACCTCAGGACTAAGGAAAGTGCCTTCTGCTAGTCCCTGAAGATCCTAGCAGTGTCTAAACGAAAAAAAGGATTCATACTGTACATGCAGCCTGCTTTCTAATGTAATTATGACAGTCGCTTAGAAAGCAAACAAAATGCACCACATTATCCGTATTTTGGGACTTGTTACTGCACAGAGTAAAATTGAATAACATAAAAAGACAGATATTTCTCCAAGTAAGGTTTTAAGAAACAACCAAATGCAGCCACAGCAAGGATCATCAAGGAAAAACTGAGGGAACATCCCAACATCTGTGGCCTCTAGGAGAGAGTCATTCTTACTAGCATTTATGAAAAGAGAAAAGAAAGGCATTTAACCTTAATGGTTAAAGCAAACTGGTCTTATCTGGAGCTTTGGAGATTGAGTTTTATACAGCCAGGAAGGAGGGGGGAATACCAAAAACATCTAACAACATGCCAGGGGTTGTTAAGGCTCCATTTCCCTTCATCACGTAAAGGGCAGGGAAGCCCAGAGTCCTTTTAGTAGAGATGAACTGTCCCTTCTCAAGGTATTGCTACCAAAACACGCTCACTCCCCTAGTTGAGGCTTAGAGAGTAATTTGTTTTTCCTAAAAAACTCCAAGCTTAGATGTTTATTATAATTTGGTTTACTGCATGTTAAAGCAACTGAATCTTGACTCCGGAAAGCCAGTCAGGATGGCTGACTCTCCCGTATATACCATGCTCTATTCCAATAATTTCCAAGACAGTATTTTAGTGGCTTCTTTCTGATGCACACCCTTGTTCATGCAGTTCAGACCACGGACCTGTGAAAGGAAGCCTGCGGGCAGTCTGCGTCTGTAAAACCTCACACGCAAGCCCGTATGAGCTGTGCTAATACCTTGCTTGCACTCAGCAAATGCCCGTCCTTACTGGTGGAACGGCAGATACGCCTGCAAGCACTGTGGACACGGCTTCTCAAAAAGCACAGCTGCTGCAGACCTGGCAGCCGTCATATTGCTGGGGGAAACACCCAGTTTTTCAGCAAATACCCATTGGAAGATAGAAGCCCACAGGTAGGAAAGCAATTTCTAGACTCTGAAGAAATCCCACAACAATTTTCTATGCTTTTTTTTAAAGAACTATCCTCATTGGATTAGACTCATGAGAGTTTAAGTGATGTCGCACAAAAACTCCAAATCCAGGAGATGCACAGCTAAACTATAGCTCAGCTTTTGAAAACATACCCTATGAGTTCCGAGACTTCATTTATTTATGATATAGTTTTAAGTATTTGACTTTCAATAAATGTAGCAAGTTCCACATTTACAGTCTTCCCTACACTGTACATGCAGGAGATTTATTTTACAACGGAGAGCAACATATTCCAATCAGGCAAATATTTTTGAAACCTCAGATAGGGAGAGAATGAGTGCCTTTTAGATTAAAAGGGATAATCCCCAGATGACAGAAAATTATTCACACTCCTATAAATTTAAACTTTCACAATACTTTTTGTAGCATAATAATGACTTAAAACACTCAATATCAGCTGTGAATCATTACATTCATCCTGCTTTTAAAATGTAGTTGTGATTTAAATGAAGATAAAGACTTTATAGGACACGGTAGTACGTATATTTGGATGCCTGGTGATCCCATTCAGGCATGAAAAACAGCCAAACTCTGCAAAGACTGATCGTTTCTGTCACTCTGACTTGTTATAGAAGGCATCCAAGGGAAAACACCCGCAGGCTCTTAAGACTTCCAGCCTGTGAGAAGGTACTGGCATATAGCTGCTTAAAGGGTCCTGCTTGCTGTGATAAGCAGTTCCGTGCACGGCATATGGCCATAGCCATCCTGGTCCACAGCCCTCTGGTGCTTTTGCCATGGTCTAGCAAGCCCAGGAGCTTTTGAGAGCTGCACTTTGGAACTGTTACTGTGGGGCGGAACTTCAGTGGGTAAACGACCATTGGGCTCAGTACATAACCTGCATGTGAATAATTGGGATAAACCAATCTGCCCTTCGATTTCAGGAAAAAAAGGTGTATTTTCACATAAAGCAGATTAACTTAATTCTTTTAGAATATCAGAAATGAGAATATGCCTCTTAAAAGACAGTCCATAGGAAGATCCATACTTCAACAAGCTTACTGTCTGAGAAGGGGAGCAATGAGGGAGCACAGGTAGAGGTGGGACAGCAGGTAGAAAATACTGTCAAAACAGATTCTTTTGGCAGGTCACAGAGGAAATGAGTTTAAAAGTAGAGGTGTTGGAGTGATTTGCTACACTGACTATACAGCAGCTAAGCTGCAAAGCCAGGATTACTGCCCAACAATGCTTCACTCCCATGCCAGCGGTCTAACCGTTCCAATACATTGCCTCATCTAAAAACAGGTATCAGAGCTCTCCAAGATGAGCAATAAGCACACCGGGGGGATGAGAAAACCATCTCCATAAATCTGTTTACATTAATGTTCTCTTTTAAAGTCCACTTTGCTATATGATAAGAGCAAACTGTTTCATGACTGTTTTATACGTGTGTTCCCCCTTTTGATTTACGGCCCTGGAGCAGCATGCGGATGTCGAGTTGTATCTAGTCATCAGGCATCTTCCTACTCGCTTCCATCCGAAACCTTCAGAGCAGAGCGAATACTGGAAGAGATAACCCCATTTTCCACGATATTGATGACCAACTCGAAGTCTACAGAAAGGTATCAACATCAAGTCATTGCATTTTCATTGACAAATCCTGTGTGATTTTAATAACACTTATTCTACAAAACCAGCTGCTAGGCCAATAAATTTCGAAAAGCAGTTGGTAGATGGTATGTTTAGAATAAAAAATTATTATTATCCTTTGAATGTAGGGATTCATTGTGTAATTTTGCAGTAAAAGTTACTCATTCAACTATGAAACTCATGTTTCAGGCAGATGCTCTTGGCTCCAAAGACTTTCACCACATTTCTGAAGCTTAAATTGGAACATTTGTATTCAGCAATAATTACAGCTGCAATCAAACAAAAATGTTAACTTTTGTAAAGGTACGGTGAACACCTACTATAATTCAGATAATACATCAGTCTTGCATTTTTCCCTATCTACCTTTCTAGACAGCTTAATTTCCAGACATTGTGAAAATACTTCAGATGAAGCTCATTTGTCCAAACACCAAAATTTACGAAAATTAGTATTTCAGTCTGATTCGCATTCTGCTTACAGCTTTGAAAAAAAGGAGAAAAATTACAATGAAGGGATAAATATAACACACATACGATACTTGCAGGAATGTACCAGCCTTGCTTTCAGCAGTTTTTCTGTCCTTCATGACTTACCAATCAGACAATTTTTTGATTAAGGAAGCTTAGGGCTGTAACAGACAATAATCCTTAGGATGGGGTTGAAGGAATCTTTCTACTTGAAATTATACCACCAAAAAATCAAGAACTTTAGGTGGTTTTATAAATCTGTAAAATAGTTCTCAAAATCTCAAAGTCCCCTCCTAATTAAAAGAGAAATGGGAGGCTAGAACTACACACGCTTCCACCTGGACACTGGAAGTGAGGTCTCTACCTGCTCCCTCTATGCAAAATAAACACAAAAAGGGCCCACGAGCTTTTCCTTCTCAGATGAAATCACAGATATTCAATCAACAATTTAAATTGGAATGAAAAACAATGCAAAGCCATTCCCTGCTGTTTTTCTCCACCTTTACTCTGTTCCTTTTCCTCCTAGGCTTGTACCTGTGTCTGGTCTTTGGGCCAAGGTGGCGAAGAACGTGATGTGAGGTAGCAACAAACTACACAGTGGACAACTACGTTTCCTAGGACACTCAACTTGAAAGTTTGCCAAAGATACAACCCAAAACGAACATCCTTCAAGAACTGGAGGCAAAAATAGAGTTCATTGCTGTTTTATGCCTCTGCAAAATAATAAGACAGACATTGCAAGTGGCAGATCCTATTTTTGGGTCTTAGCAGTGATTATTTCTTGCCTAATTAGTAGCAGTGGATTTACTATCTTTAAAGAGGAATTTTGTCACCCAGCAGGAAATTTCAATTCTGTCAGGCATATTTAAGTCTTATTCATTTATTCCTCAACTGTTTTTGACTCACTTGCTAATTATCAAGGAAGGCGTCATTTGAAGTCAGTCCGAAGGCGGGAGGCAGGCATGGCCTGCGTGCTGTCCCCCAGTTAGAGCCAGCTGCCGTGCCAGTTGTGCAACTTTCCAGTTTCCCTGTTTCCTATGAAGGGATCCTCCTCTAATATTAGCAAAACTTGAATTACTATTTGTAAATCTTTACAGACATGTACATTTGACAGGCAGGTACAAATCACCAAGCAAGGTCTATGGATGCCTTTTTGACCCTCTTCTTCTAAGTGACCGCAGTGCTCAGAAGCTGACGGACGTAGGGATATGGGGGAGCACTACATGCTGAGTTCCCGTCTTGTTCCACACCACACCCCTATTTCCCAAGCATGTCTAAAGACATGGTCATCTCTGGTCTCAGTATTAAAGTAACCAACTGCTAAGTAAGATTAGTACTGAAAGAAAACTAATCCAAGATTCCATCCACTCCTGCAACATCTGCATGAAACAGATGAACACAGACCTGGGCTGCACCTTTCCTTACCCCACCTGCGCGCAAATCTCCCACCAGCTGCGAAGAAGGCATGGGAACTTGATCATTTACTATAATCAGGCCAGACTGTCACAGCATGGGAAACACGTGGATATGATCTTGCAAGTGGCAGGAACGAAGGGAGGAGACAAGGGCAGGCAGAGGCAGGTTATGCTGATCTCTGTGAATCACATTCTGCAGCACAGTGTAGGTAACTACACAGAGCGGTTGAGGAAATAAAGACATGATTAGTTCTGGAGCTAATTTCCTCAGTGCTTTGAAGAATGTTGCAGGTAAGATATGATCCACAGTAATTACGGAGGAAGACAAAGACAGGAAAATTGCTGGCAGAGGACCAAGCCCAGGAATACCTGAATACCTCGGGAAAAGCAGTATAGCTTGGATCATCACTCTCTCAAATTCTCCTTGATGCCTGAGCCACGACCATCACTGTTCACCAGGAAAAAAAGAGGGTGGGGAGGACAGATACAGTCTATTCCTTATCAGAGTGCAGTGCTGAGGAAAAGCGACAGTATGGAGGAGAAAGTGAATCCTGTTTCCATGGTAACTAAAGTTTGAAAAAAGTATCTAGAAATCAATGTCATCGTAACATGTACGTTTACATACAGACCTGCAGTAATAAAAAATTCTTCAACTGCAAGGGTCATGAGCCCATGTAATCACCAGGAGACCATCTGAACCAGACCCGCAGACCTGCTGCTTCTTGGTTTGGAACAACAGTGTCACCACCTGGAGAAACATTCTCACATTAGGCAGCACCACTTCGGGATTTGGACGGGAAGAAGCAACCTCCAAGACAACTTCCAAATGATCTAACTTAGCAGCCCTACTCAACAGAAAGTGCCATCAGCTCTTCCACGCCTGTTAAAGTTCAGACACCTCCACAGGGGTGAAGAACACAGGCGAGATCACTTCCAGCTGGGATGGAGCATCTCGGACATGATTCTCTGTCACAGCACCCAAAGTTCTCACCAAAGTACACCAATGACATGTGAACCACCTATCACAGTGAAAGTCCAAGAAAGTATGGCTCAAAATATGGCATAGTTACCATTATTTAAGAGAATTGTTTAGTCTAAGTGACAAAAAACATGTCTCGGAAATTCAGCAAAAATTTGGAAGAAATTTATTGATAACCATTCAGTGTTAACTGTGGCAATGACACGTATTTCCATTAATTCCACCGCAATCAATTTAATATCAAAGTTAATAGCTAATATGCATGAGCTAAAGCAATACAAACTCCCAAATGGAAAAAGTTCAGAGATGAAGGTCCTGATTAAATGGACGCTCGTGTTCTCCTGGAGCTCTCTAAGAGATTCAAATCATACCTTATGCAATTTGACTTGTTTTCTGAAAGCACAATATCAGTGCTATTGAAAGCGGGAGAATGGAATGTGTTTATTATCCTACCTTCTACATCTGCAGTACAATTCTTTATCTGTGACCCAGAAACAAATTGAAGGGACACTGTCAAGTTGTATATTTTAATGGTCGTCTTTTCTCTGTGCCACCAGCAATCTGAGATTTTTTCAGTGCCTAGGGTTTTAAACAAATTAAAGCTTTTGTTTGTTTACTTGCTGCCTTTCATTCCTTCCACAGAAATGAAACTAGTCAGGTTGATTTGTCTCCCTGCAGCCTATTAATTAGTACAGGGTGTTTGCATTTGGACTTCCAGGGAAGAGTTTGAAATACTACCACATTTTTTCGTGTAGTAGTTTTGAAATGAGCAAGAGGCAGCCATTTCTGTTCAAATCATCCTTTGGAAAGGGAAGACTCGAAAGAACTGATGTGAATCCAAGTATGTTGCTGAAAAATCCAGTGAGAGTTTGAGATTGTCTTTGTGGGGGGAATTCAAATAATTAAACAGATAAAAATACAACACAGCACCGGACCATACATTAAATTGTGAAATTGCCACCAAATAATGCCAAACAAGTTTTAGATAGTAAAGGCCAGTCATTTGGACAGCTTTAATCATTTTCACCATTTTAAATGATGCCTTGTGTTGTTCTTGTTCTTTATAAGATGACCAGCAGCACTACTACGCAAGCCTAACACTTTTACACAGATTATGAAAGATGGGGAAAGTCACATAATCTCTCCGTGCCTTCGTGTCCCCATTTATTTTAAGGCATTATGATAAATTGCAACCCCACAGTGACTGCAAGCTTGAATTCACTCAGACTGGCAGAACACTTAAACAGCCTCAGATGAAAGGTGCTACAGAAGTGCCAAGTACTATCGCTGTAATTATCCTTCAATATACACTGATCAAAAGAATGAAATGTGAATTAGCATTTCCTATTAGCCCAACTTACAGCCTAAATTTTAAATATTCCTCCTGTGGGCTCTCTCCATGAAAACATAGAGGAGCTGTTGGTATTTCTCATCTGGCTACACCACTGCTTCTACAGGAGCGGAGGAATGGAGCGATCTAAAGAGAAGAGTCCAGAAATCCGGAGAACACCAAGGTTTCTCCCACCAAAGCTTGCTCAGCCTTCCCAGGAAGATGGGGCTTGGAGCTGCTCCCTCACTCCTTCCCTGTCTCCAGTCTCTCTCCTGGCACAAGGACATGATCTTGTGTCACAGCCCCGAGGATGTTCTGCCGTTGGCCTCCTTTGGACCCTGAACGACACCTCTCTGAATGCCACCGGGTTTCACGTACCCCACAGGAGTGGGTCCAGCTGTCCTCACAAGATGAGAAAGTGTAAACATTTGGAATAGCTACATGAAATCAATGGAACTGTGCTCACTTACACCCACTGCAGAGCCAGACAACTTGCCAGAATGTTGGGTTTCCCCTTTCTCACCTGGGAACTACACAGTATTTGATTTTATTTTCCCTAGAAACATAAGCTCCCCTGTTAATCCACTGCCTGGGCCTAACATAGGAAGCAAAAATGTGCATTTCTCCCCTAGTCCTGAATATGTTTCAGTGGCGGAAGGGGCACAGCAATTTAGTGATTCATGGCCATTTCCCTCTTGCTGGAAGCTGCCATCACTGCAAATTAAATAAGCAGGTCTGACTGCGCGCTGTGTGGATCCTTACCCTTTAGAGGCTGACCAAGCTCTATTAATTCTTCTTCTACAAAGCATTCAACAGACGCTCACAATGCCAGGTCATCTTCCGTCCCCTCCTTACCGCCACACAGCAGAGCCAGCCTTGCTGCTGTCCCTACAGACCCTGTGGAACAGAGGGCTTTGCTCTCCAACCACGTCAGTTTGATAGCAATCAAAAGCAGACCAAAACCATGCTCCATCCCACAAAAACTAAAACAGGATTACTAATACTTTTAAAGAATAGTGGCTTCAGTGTGTGAATTAAGCTGTTGATGAGACCTTCTGCCTCTTCCTTTCTGCAAAACTGTCCTTTAGACAGCTGCAGACTCTGAAAACGAGACCTCCCTGGAACGTACACAGTTCAAAAAGGAAAAAAAATCCATACCCTGCCTTGCTGAGTCCTTTTCAGTGAAGCAGGTCATAGCACCATGTCTTTTATCCTGTCATTCCTGTCTCCTGCTTGATGCACATAATAAATCCACAGCGGTTTGAACCGCAGCTCTGTGCTGCAATCTGACAATCCCTCGTATCTTCAACCATGCTGTCTCCCAGTACTCCCCAGCTGGAAACTCCAAGTTTACTTAGAAATTTTTCAGTACACAAGGTCAGATTCAAATAGTTAAACATATCCTATTTACAAACAGTTCCATTTTCCAGTTTCTGTGCTAGGTAGCACTGAGTATGGAAAAAGATTCCCTTTTTTTAAAACAAAATCTTTCATGCCTTAACTAGAATTTATCCTATGTCTCATAAAGTACATGCTAAAATTGAAGAGCAAAAGCACTCAGAGATTTACGTTAACAGCTGACTTACACAAATAAGACAGAGGGCTCTGATTTTAGTAACAAGCAATTGGAAATTTGACAACATGGGGTGCTGGCAGAGAAAGCAAGCCAGACATGTCTGGCCTGGGAACAATGATTGGGGAATCCGGAAAACCATTTACTCATTTTCACATGACAGCATCAAGTTTGAGGAGAATATTTAATTCTCTTGAAACTGAAGGAGGATTTCAGAGAAGTAATTAGGAGTAGCTTAGTTAGTGGTTAACACCAAGACTGGGAATTAGAAATTAAGAAATTCAGCTCAGGACGTATTTCCTGGCTTTGCTGCATGATCACATCTAAGTTAGTTCACTTTTCCCTACTTCAGTTTTCCCAGCTGTAAAACGAGGGTGCTAATAACCAGCCACCTTTGCTGAGAGCCTGGAAATCCACCAACAAAAGATGCTTTCAGAGTACAAATACTGCATGCTGTTGCTGTACCTGAAAAAAAAGAATCTGACAGTCAGGTTAGCACTCCTAATTTTTGCAAAACAGTACCAGTGAGCCTAGAAATAACTGCAAAGGCTCAAAATGACCTCATTTTTCTTCCAGTGCCTAAAATGCTCAGAAACCCAAGGCTTCCAAGCATGTCCTGTTCCACAAACTGTGACTGAATTGACAGATACATTCTCAAAGTAATTTACATATTTCTTGCTGCCACTAACGCTGGTTATCCAAATTCAGTTGCAGTTGACAGTTTAATGATAATAGCTTTCTGTTTATATATCATCTGTGATAATGTTCCTATTCTCCTTAAATTCTGTCCCTGTAAGAGGGGTACTTTAATGTATGCAGCCACAGACCAAAATGATAGTAATTTTCCCTTCTAGTTGGAATGGTTTAGTAAACAATTACATTTCAATTAAAGATGGGGTGATCTTGCCGAGGGAAGCACCATTCAGCTCTTCACATAACACAGGAAGATAAATTCTCCAAAATCAAACTATCATAATATAATTTACATAACTGTTTTTGAAAAAAAAATAAAACAAAATGGTAAATAGTGTATATTACGCACAGGCAAAAACTTGGGAGAAAAAAATCCTTCAATATCTCGTCCACAGCAGCTTGAACCTGGACCCCATTATTTTGGATTATGTTCAGTGAAGAGGAATGGTAGAAGGGTTACTCACTTTCATCTCTCCAGGAGTTTCCATTTGCTGGTATGCCATTAGTATTTAATACTTCATTTATCAAGGATTAAAAACAGGACAGATGGAGGAATGCCATAAGAGTAGCTTATAATGTATCACTGTAAATTCAGCTGTGTACCCAACCCAAACAGGCAGAAAAATTGCTGGAAAACAAGTTTACATTACAAGCAGAAAAAGAGCTAAAACCTAGAAAGATTTCATATTTCTTTGTGACCATAAATGCTTCATTATTGAAGGGCCTGAAAGGCAGAGCAATAGCAAACGAACCATGAAGGACAGCTCCTGCTCCAAGCCACCCCGCTCAAAGCGCAGAACAACAGGCAACAAGCAGATGAGGAAGGAACATCAGACAACGAGGAGATGATACTCGTCATCCTGACTCACAATGAGCCACAGCTCTACAAGAAAGACAAAGAGCCATCTTCAAACTCAGACTACTTCAAATTCAGACTACACACGTAGTATTAATTCACTGTATTTGGAAGGAGGCTTCTTACACAGTCAGTGAAGTGAACAGCAAGAAATGCTTCTGGTTTCTTGATCCAGTCACTTAGTCCAACCCTTATGCACAAGTTCTTTGACAATTTGGACTTTGACTTGGCCTTGGCCAGTGGCAGAGAACTACATAAATCAGGCTCTAATAAAGGCAGTCAATAGATGGCAGTACTCTAATGAGACGGGAGAGAAGTCATCACACAGCAAGTCTCAGCAATGCCACCTTTGCTCACGATTTCCCTGAGAGGGGGGCAGAGCTAGAGGATTTAATTAGTACCCATCAGAGTTTCTCATCTTTTGGTCCCTGCGTTTGATAAAATACAACACAAATTTCAGGTTTAACCCATCTCACAACTTCAGCTATTTGGATGCAATGCACAGAGGCTAAATGCTTCTCTCTATTGTCCTAACAGGTAAATGTCAGTCAAAAGCAAGCCTTGTGCTCAGCTCCCCTTGGGCATGGAGAAGGGTTCAGCATTTGCCCTCGGTTACATTGGTGTCTACAGCTCTCGAGCGTTATCAGCTGCTGCCAATTACCCACTCTCAGTGGAGACAAGTCTAGGTCACTACCTAAGAAGGCAACTTTTTAACTGACATCTCATGCTAAGTCAAGCATTCTGTCTTTCTGTCCTTAGATATTGACTTTTCTTGAAGCACTTGTTAATTAGGTCTCTCAATTCAAGGGGCAGAATCATGACAAATAGGAAGGATTCCGACAAGACCATTTAACTCTGAAGATGTGTCCTGCAAACACGTGCGTGAGGACAGTCAGGCTCTTCTATGAGTGTATCAGATGTAATAAAGTCATTAGGACCAGAATTTCCCTGTTTATATTTAAATTTTGTACTGACATGCACCAAATCTACTGTTCCTAGGCTCGGATGCAGCAGTCAGAAAGGTTTCACACAAAGCGCTGTGTAGCTGGCAATGTGAAGTACGTTCATGGTTTTCCAACCAGACATAGACTAAAAACGGAATACTGAACTTGGTGCTCAGAGCAGATCCAGAATCAGGGACATCAGATGAGTGTCACTTGGATTAGAGACTTGGATTCATTAGACTACATCCAACCACACAAAGCTCTGATGTCACAGAAGTTAAGTGAGGTGGGTTTACATGGAAAATACTAATTTTACAACATGAGATTAACTAGGACTAGGGAAGAATATTTCATGTTTAAGCAGCTCTATTAAAAATTTATTTTAATAGAAGGAAGAAGGACAGCTAGTTCACATATTGAGCTATAGAAAACTCCAGGCTTGATTTTCAAGGTTATATTCTATAACTCAAAAAAATAGCATGAGCTATTGTTTTCCAAAGTTGCTACAAAACCCATAATGCCCAATTAACTGTAACTTGCCTGACAAACTCCTATATGGGAAGGGAGCACTTCCACCCTAGTTTGCTTTGGATTTCAAACAAAAGCAAGCAACTGGGAGTGCAGCACTGTCAAAAAAAGCTGAATCCAATGGCTCCTGAGCTTACTAGTCCCTTGGAGACTCAACAGCAGAAGGATGGAGATGTCAGGGAAGAACAATCAGCTGTAAAATATGAAAAGCTTACAACATCAAAACCTACAGCAGCAGGCTCAAAAGTAATAATCCCATTACCACTAAACTAAAGCACTAATTACTATTCCCAGTGGCTGGAGTGGACTGACTGCTAATGTTCCTCTGGTTAATGAAGGAAGGTGAGGGAGAATATATTTCTTAAGTCAGACATCTGCTGAAATCTGGGCAGCCATAAAAACTATGTATGTAATGAAGCCATTCGTATTAATGGCAATAACATTTGGAGGGCTGAGAAGGAACAGAAATGAGATGGCAGTGGATTGTAACTCAGAGAAGAAAAATGCTCTGTATTCTCCATGTGATGACTGCCCTTATTTAATCCATACTGAATAACGGAGCCAGTCAAAGCAATCAACCACATCTATATAGGCTGTTGCACTAACAAGAGGTAACCTGCCTAAAGAGAGGAACAACTTCTCTAAAAACATAAAGCAGGATATATGCTATTGGAAAAGGAATAAACAGCATTTTATTTTCACTGACTACAAGTACACTAAGAAAAACAGTCCCAAATCCTCTGTTTTGTGAAGAATCCTGATTTTGCCATCATTCTTTGCCTTTTTCATCAACAAGTAGTACATTGTTTAAGGTTCAAAGATACTAATTTACTGAGATAGATAGATTCTGATAAACAAAAGGCACAAAGAAAAAGCATGCCTATTCAGTTAGCTTTACTGTGTTTCTGTCTGCCAGGCTCAGAGTTTTAAAGCATTTGTAACTGATAATCAATTCAGACAGAGGGCATACGGCTTGTGGAGCAAGGCGGTTAGAGAAAAAAATTAGTTTCCCTCTTGGCATTGAAACAAGATGCACCTTGCTTAGCAAAAAGGTGACGCCACACGGGGGATCAGACCGAAAGATGATCCCGCTGCGTTCTGACCTGTTGGAACAGGGAGCTGTTAGGAGAACAACTTTCATCAACTCCAGAAAGAGAAAACCAAGCATGCCCCTACAGCGAATGCTTAAAGACATCTCACACTCCACTGTTGTTCTGTTTCATTGCCTTCAGTGTTTGGCACATACCGCACACGCTCCTTCAGAACAGAACTCCTCTCCTGCCATCCACTCGCTGTTTTCATCACTTCTTCCCATTTCATTTAGCAAATAGGGCAGCTCCAAAAAACACGCTCTCATATATTCACCACGTTTGCATATAAAGGCTACAGAATATAGCTCCACAGAGCATGTTCTGCACTCACAAACTTACAAGTTACAGAACTAAAATAAACTACTTAGACAAACTGCTATGAATGATTCATTTGTCCCTGCGAATGTTCTCAGGTGAACTGGGTGTGCTCAGATTTTTTTCAGATTGCACCATTGTCTTTCCTTTGCAATTCTGGTTCTACCTATCTAGGTTTGTTATGAAGCAGCTGAGCCTGTAAAGTAGGTGTGGTCTGCAAAGAAACCCTGTAAACATACATTGAGAAAACCAGGTCCAACACTATTTGCCTCTTCTCTGAATAAAAACACCTGTGTGCAAACTTCTTATCCACATCTATCAGACATTTTCCTCTCAAAAATAGAACCTTCTGATGGCCTTGGCTACCGCTCATACTGGGTGCATCCATCTCCAGCTGTGTATACTTTATGCTTGTACTTACTTTTAAACATCTCTAAGTAGATTTCTGTCTTACTGTTACTGGAGGTTACCCCAAATGTTACCTAAAAGGCCTCGGTAACTGCAGCTGATTACAAAGCCCCAGCCTCCCAAGGTGCTACTGCACTAACTATAGGCGTATCCAGGCTGATGATACATTTGAAAACTAAAACCAGCTACTCTCCGCTGCATGTTTATTGCCCACTTTCAAAAAAATATTTATTTTGATCCCACCATTGTGCTTCTATTTGTCAGCGAAGTGTACTCCTAAACTAAATAACTACTTGGTTTTGATATTGTTCATTGGATAACACAGTCCTTGTGGTAAAAACGACTGTGATCCACTCTAGAAGTCTGCCTGATATCTGTGGGATGTTAGAGAGGTGGCTTATACCAGTGGGGAGGCAGTGGTAAATACCACTGTGCACACTCTAACTCAAGAAGCAACAAAGACTCCTCCAGAACTGATCTCCAGGGTGGGACAGGGACTATCTTCTAAAGCTATGAGCCAGCCCAAACATCTGATCTGGCAGGAGTGCAGAGAGGGTAGGGAGAGGGAGTCCTGTGGTTCGACTCATTACCTCTCTCGTACTGCAGTGAAACTGTTGGCAGCTACTCTATCGTCTGCAGCATCACAGAGCTAGGGCTCAGCACCGACAGACCCCTCGGTTAACCCCTAGCTCTGACTTCTTCGGGTCTTCAGCTCCCTTCTATAAAATGGACGTATTATTGACCTTCCCCATGGAATAAAAAGAACTTCTTGGTCCTGTTTGATTTTGGTATCACTGTTACTCATGTTAGTGGTGCCGCTCTGTTTCCACTCCCAAATGACTTCCTGTTCTTTACATAGTGCTATCACAACAAAACAGTGATAGTAGCAGAGCATCTCAAAGCAAAAGGATTGAAGAAATGGAAAACTGTCAATGGCTCCTCTAGGCTCCTGCTGGGAGAGGATACAGGCTCTGGGGAATCACCCGCTTGGCAGTTTTTCTGTCAGTTAATGACAGGCTTTTCTACAGAAGATTTTCTCTTCTGTAGGAGTACGAGGATGTACTGCACAGTTGCAGCCCAGTAAATACATCTGTGAATATACTGCACTGCCCTCAGATTCACAAAGCAAACCTCACCAGGAAAGTCTCCCATGTGAAACAACTTACCCAAACCTGCTTCGGATTCAAATTCAAATCTTGCTGCTTTACCAAGAAATACTTTACAGTTGCTTGCTGCTAACAGTATCTAACAACAATACATTTACTTAAAAATAAGTAATCCCATATTTGCACATACACCTCTTCTCTCTGGATGAGCGAGTTCCCCTCCCTTCTGGCAAAACCCCATCATAGCCATTCAGATGCCATAACGATCATCAAGATGGGGCGAGACACTTACCGTGACCCGGAAGGGCGTCGTGGCAGCAGGCTCCATGGTGGGGTTCTTCTCCGTGACCCCGCTGGGCATGCTGCGCCTCTGCCCACACCTCTCCGGGGGGGACTCTGTGGATGGTACCGAAAACAAAGGACAATTACAAACGCACAAGCACAGGAACAGTCCAGGAACATCAGCAGGCCATGCAAAATGTGGCGTCTTCCTTTGAGATGCCCTTGCAAATGAGCCACCACAACCACCCTGCTGTATCTGCTTGTGTTTCCCAACACAGCCTGGAACAACGTTCAATCAGCAAGGCTTTCGGCTTCAACAATTAGCATTTTTCATACAACTGTATGCTTCAGATAATGCCTGACAGGTTGGCATTATCATTATTTCCAGTCTGCACATGGGTAAACAGAAAATATATTGAGCTGAGTGAGAATTATATGCAAAGTACAGATCCGTGCACTTGTGGACTTGATACTCCTAGGGGAAACTGCTAATGGGGTTACAGGCACAGGATGCTTAAGTTCCCTCTCTAATTCCTCTAGCAATTTGCTAGGAAAAAATTATTAAATACTGCATTTGCTAAAGCATAAAATGTGGATAGGAATACTTACCTGCTTCCCTGTTGGTGAGGAATGGAGGAGGCTGAAAAGGCTAAATTAACAAATATGCCTATCACTGAGAAGATTAAAAAGGTATTAGGTAAGGTCAGCGACAGCATTATGAGGTGTTGTTTCCTCAGTTCACAAACCCTCTTTGAAAGCACCATGAAGCTCATAAAAATAGATCTATTTCCAAACTGCCATTCAATGGTGTTCAGACCTTGTAATAAGCTTCCCTCTGCAAACCACTCGAGAGTCCTTGTTAGCCAAGCATTTCCATGACCCAAAAGGTGATGGCATCTCCATTCTGTTGGTCAGGAAGTCCAGAAAATGGGCAAAGCCTGTTGTCATGATCACGTAGGCATTTAGTGATAATTTTAAGAAAAAAATTCCCAGATTACAGTTCTCAGGAGAGGACACACGGCTCCTCCTCGCACAGTGCTGCGGCTCTCGGGGCGCTCCCTGCACAGCCTTCCGTACGAACCTACGGGGGTCAGAGACCTGCACACCGCTTTGAAGGTTATGAAAATATCTTTATATAGATCTCTATATCAAGGCAAGAAGGTTAGAAGTAACAGCTCAATCACGTTTATGAGCAGAGTTTAAGCCCATGTAAAGTGTCAGGAGTACAAAACAAAGGACTGAGCAAATCTCCTAGTAGTGCACCTTCATTTTCAAACCCCAGTTACTCCGCTGCTTCTTTTGAAAGCAAGCACATGGGATTCTCTGAGATGAGCACTTCTTTTCTGCTTCTCCCTGCCCTGAGTGCCACTGACCACATCCAGCAGTGGGAACGCCACAATTTTTACTCAGAGACAGACTTTTGGGGACACGAAGAATTTTTACATTCAAAATCCGCCCAAAACTGTTTAAGAATTCCCAAAATGGGTACAACATTTCAACAAATATCAGGTGGTATATAAATACACTGGTGAGGTGAAAGCTGGGGAAAGGCTTTTGTCAAAAACTATCTTCTTTTGGCTTTTTTTTTCTTTTGCCACACACTAATACATATCAAAATACTGTTCTCTGCCATCAAATCATGGTCTCCTGAACACAGAATAGTGCAGGCTTTGGAGAAGATGAATGAAGTTCATACTTCTTCTTCTCCTAGGCCCCAGAACCTTTTCTACTTTTTTATTTATCCACATCCACTGGGTTGGACTTTTGTTAACTGAATTTCTTCCTTTCTATAGGCTTCTTCTCCACAAATATCTTCTGTCCTGCACATCACCTTATCAACAAACCCTTCTGATCTACAGAAATCCCTATAACTTTGGCAAGACAGTGTCTAGATATGTAACACTCATTTACTAAATAATATGGAATCCAAGCAAAGACAACAGCAAATCAACAACAATTTCAGAATGACACTGAAAAGCAGATTTTCCACACAGTTGTTCTTGTCTTTTTTAAAAATGATGTGCATAAAAACAAATTTTAAAATGAAGCTGAAATAAAGATTGGGGGAACTCCTTCTAATAGACAATTTCACAGGCCACAGGCAAGGCCAATGACTATTACATCATTGCTAGGATTTTTTGGTTGGGAATGAGAGGTAGCCTGCAGCAGAATACCTGCTGCAAAAGGAAATTAGATGGTAGACTCTGCTAGAAGGAGGCTTCTACAAATTAGCATGCACAGGAATCTAAAGCTGGAACAACCTATACTTCAGAATGTCTCAGACAATGATGTTCTCGTAACTAGTGTAACTTAGAGGCGGTTTGTTTGCCAGTTCTCAGCCTCTGCAATCTGTTGTCATCGGGTCTTGGCAAGGAGGGTTGTCCCCTTCACAAGGTTCTCCTCTTGCCAAAGACTGCGATCACCCGGGATCTGTAAGGAACAACTGATACCTGCAGTTCCATTCCACAATTCTTGAGATGTATCTTAAAGTATTCCAGAAGGACAGACTGTGAGATTCCACCCATGGACTGGGTGATGTGCCTGTTCAGCAACACGTTCCTTGGTTGCAAATCCTGCCTGTAATTCCTCACCAGCTGCCACTCAACCTGTACGAGAGCCAGACAGCCAAAACCAGCCAGTTCATTGCTTTCACGACCTCCAGACAAGCCTTCAAATTTCTTGGCCACCTTCTTTGCAGAATGCTGCATTTTGAATCTCAAGGAGGCAATCAAGGCTTTTGGTGTCATCTCCTTCCACACTAAGGCTCCCACCCCATTCCTTGGAACAGTGACCTTTTCTTTGGACTGTCATAAAGAAACTACTTGATTACAGCATTTTGAAAGTGAGTTCAAGATGACAAGACAACTGAAGAAGCTGCTTTGCATTTTCTTAATGACCAGAAAAATAAACGTTGTTTAAAGCATTTCTCATATACGTGGCCGGAAAACAGGAACGATGGGATTACACGAAAAGCAGCTGCAAGAAATCGCCTCTCCCAGAGGCACGCGGCACAGGCACCGGGCTGAGCTCCCAGCCCAGCACACCTCCCGCCTCAGCACGGAGGGAAAGTACTCGCTGTTCCGTATGGGTCTTCCAGCACTATTGACTTCCACCACGGTGGTTTGTCGGACCAAAGTGCACAACTGTCTCGCTCTGGGTAATCTGTCGATCGGCTTCCTCCAACCACATAGGTCAGACCTCCTGAGAGAGAGCGTGTTGTGACCCAGGGCTGAGTAATATCTGGGTCTGACTGCACTGAAGTCACAAACTGTACTCTTAAATTCTTCCTTCGTCATTAAAATATACTCAAAGCAGAGCCAGCAAACACATCATTTTGACCCACAGAGGTGGGTTAGGACCTAAAGCTTCCTACCATTCTTAAGGTTACGGTTCATTAAGTATTTGGAGTCATACATCCATTCTAGCCTAGTTTAAGCACTGTGGGTATCACTAGAGAGGGGAGGCTTTGCAGGAGAGACCCATTACAAAACTCTTTGTAAGAAACCAGGAATAACTGGAAGGAGGGTTGGGCGCGGGTGTTTGGGGTGGGGGGGAGCTGTTTGCTTTAAAAGGAAGTAAAAATAGCTTACAGGTAAATTAGTAACTCCTAACTACCAGAAATGTACAGCAGAATAGTTTTACACAGCAAACAGCACGCATGCATAAAGGTTTGAACTGCCCTTTTTACTGCTTCAGGGCCAGGGGAAAGCCTCAGGCCAGGCTACTGGCACGAGCGGTACCTGCTTCAGCAAGCCCACAGCAACACCGCGGCAGCCAGCCACCACACAAAAGGTCACTCTAAGGCAAGAATAAAACCTCTCTCCATAGCCACTAGAGGCTGAGAAAGAAATGTCTTAATCTACAGCAGAAGATGTTTGGGTTAACCACTGGAAAAAGTCGTCTCTTGGCACGGGCAGTTACATGCTGGAACTGATGGCCCAGCGAGATAACTGCCTGTGCCAGCCTATCTCAAACCCGTCTGCGGCAGAGCTCTCGGGTCAGGCGAGGTTCAGGTACAATGAGCTTCCTCCCCTCTCCTGGGGCCGGCGGACAGGATCTCCTGAAATCCCTTCCAGCCTTATTTTCTGGGATTTCTGACACTTGTGCATAAGACAAACAAGCTGCAAGAGATCAGATTCAGTGTCTGTCTTCAGCGTTTCTTCACAGCCTCTAACACATCTTCCTCCTCTCCTGAGCTTCCACCCCACTTCGGGCCAGACAGACTCTACGGCAGCTCTGTTACACCCCACAACGGCACAGAGAGTCCAGGGTCCTACACTGACCTCTGTTACAGACTCACAGTGTGACCCTTGCACATTTTAATGCTTTTTATCAGGTTCACAATTGATAAAAACCTTGAAAATCCCACGGGAACACTGCAAGGTTTCATTAACGAGTGTCTGCTATCCATTTTGTATCCCAAGATAAAGGATTCCACAATGAGGAACAGCAGTACTGCAGGCAGCTATCCACGGAATGACATTTCCAGAAGCGCTTAGTATGATCAGATAACATCCTCACTAGACAGTGAATTTTTCTGTTAGTTTAATAGTGTCCCTCAGCTCATAGAAATTCCAGGATTATACCTTCATTTGTCCACTTATTTGCTCTAGATCAGATTTGATCCGAGGTCTTAGACACACGGTACCTCAGGACACTATTTGCTCTCCCAAAGTCCTCAACTTGTTATGAACTTAAAACCTCCAAATCTTTCTTTTACGACACAGAGGCCTGAAAATCACTGAAGTAACAGTCTATTAAATGAGGATTATAGTGCAGGCAGACGGGGTCTGAACACAGATTCCTTGGGTATCGCGAGGAAAGCCACATCACCCAGCAGCAGAGACGCCAGTGTGCAGGAACAGGTGCCCACAGGGAGGGGTGGCTTTGGGATTCGCTGTCCTTTCCACTAGCCTGCAATGCAATACCCAAATGAAGGACAGGATATATGCAGATGAGCAATAGGAAGTTGTCTAATTACTGTTGGAAAACTGAATCAGGCAAGCCCACCCAAGTATATTACGGGGCCCTGTAGAAACTCTTAAGAATCTCAATATTTGACTGGAAAATGTTCCAAAGTCCCTCTGAGGAGGACTCTGGCCACTCTGGTAGAAATTCCACATCTAATTTTCTCCTCATTGATGGTATTTTTCCTGTACTTTTCTAAGCTTGCGCAATGATAACCAGGCGTTTCTGCCCACTCTGCTTTACTTCCACTCCGCGTGTTGTGGCACTGTGCTCCTGTGGGCCCTCCCAGTTCCGTGTCAGGAACACGCACAAACTGTCCCCAGGAGCAGCACTTTTCAATGTCTGCCCCAGACCCACGCTGGGCTGGGGCTCACCCACCTTTGGCAGTCTCAGGAGCAAGAAGAAACAAACAAAAATGCTTTCTCCTTTTCTAAATGTTTACCGAAAGCTGCAATGTTTTGGGTTTTACCCAGTGCAGGGTAAGATCTTTAAAGAGAAAGTTCCTGGAAATGATCAAACCTCTGAAAACTCTCTCAGTTATCACACATCATCCAAAATGCTGCTTGGTGTGTGTTGCGCTTGGATTTTTTTTAAGCTGCCAGAGTTGAAAGCACCTCCCTGAGTTCACTGCCAATAGGAGGACACTGTAAACACTGCACATTAATTTAGGAGCTAAGGCTTATGAATATTTCTGAAACTGTTTCTGTAAAGTAATAAACACTTTTGATTTGTTAACTAATTCAAGGCATTTGAATTGACAGACTAATGAATTCTTACTCCACTTCTCCATGCCTGTTCTTCATGCTGCGGAACAGCTCCAGAGCAGCGCAGCAATCCCCCCAGGGCTTCCAGGACGTCAGCAGCAGAACCGACGGTGAGGAACGCCTGGCACCCGAGCTCCTGTTTAACCTACTCAACATCACTGCCGCCTTCGCTGCGACTTCTCAGACACTGCTACAGAGCAGGTCATGATGTGTAACAAACACACAAACAAATATTAATGCTGTTTACTTTTCACTCAGCAAGTGAGATGTTTTTGCATTTTCATTACCTGCTCTTGTGAATCACAGCTAGTCCAAGAGATCATCAGGATTACGCTTTCATTAGTGGGAATGAAATACATTAACTCCTTCTGTTTGCTCATTTCTCTTCACGCTCTCCCCCTCTCCTGCTCTCCTCTCACACGCAGGTCCAGGGATCAGCCCGTGGAACGCGGAGTATGAACAAAAGCAAAGAGAACCAGCTGGAAGGAATAACTAACAAGCAGGCACTTCCCAGCAAGCTGATTTTCTGATATGAAACTGTTCCAACTCCAAACAAGAAAGGGAGGTAGAAATCTGAATGAGCATCAGAGAAGTTAGCAACAAGAAAAGGTCTCCCTCAACTCACCAAAAGGAAGCTGGGCTTCTCTGCAACGCACATGCCATGGCACTCCGAACAAGCCAGGAATAAGAGAAGTAGAGATGATGACTTCATCAGAGGCAGTGAGAAGGAGAAGTATGACTGGAATGCCAGGCAAGCCAGCAGCGCCAGGGAGACACGGCAGAGGCCAGGCTACCGCAGCGACGTGCTTGAAGGAAAGGAGACTTTAGAGGGCAATCAAACTTCACCAGATCTTCTGGATGCAATGCAGAAAACTAAGAGTTCCTCAGAAGCGAAAGCTGGCGGGGAAGATCCTGCAGGCAGCCCCGGGGAGGTCAGGCTGGCTCCCGACCACGGGCAGCGAGCCGGTGGCCAAGGTGCGCTGCTCCCCGTCCTGCCCCGTCCCTGCCGTGCCCGACATCTCTGCGCGCCCCAGAGAGCTCGCCAGGGTGGAGTTTCTGTGAAACCAGAGGGAACAGGAATTACCGGTCTCCTGCTCATACAGTTACACTCCGTGAATTAATTTTATTGCTTAATGAATTTAAGTGTTATTCCTCTAATTTCTGCATTATCTAAAATCTCCTTACTACAAACCCAACAGAGGAGAGAAGGAGGCGCATAGTGACAGAAGTGATTTATTTAACACCGCTCACAGTAGCGTTTATGAATTAAAAACAATCCCTAGAGAGCAGGTATTTGCAGCGGCTGTGTGAACACTCCAGAGAGGCTGCAGAAAAATCTACATTTCAGACAGCTTTAGGTGGCCACATGAGTCCAGGAGGAAAGATGGATTTTTAATCTGAATCCAAAGGGGTATTTAGAAGCTGCTACTAGAATAGTGGCGCTTTTGAAGTGGAACATTATCCCGGGAATAAACAACAACAGAAAATAATACTGAGTTGAGCCAACTTTCCCCTTCACAAGGCAAGAATAACCCTGAATGGGAAGCAGAGACGCAAAGATGTCTGATTTCCCGCGGACAAAGGCCAGCTCAGAACGGCTGGCGGGTTCCGAACGCCCTCGCTCACACTCCGCCCGCTCCCGTCAGCTGGACCAGAAACGCGGCTGCCAGGCCAGCTGCCTTGCCCGATTACCTGGAGAACTGTTTATCGGAACGTATCGCCCTGCCGATCCCCAGTGAATTCCAGTTGATCCCTTACAGCAATATTATTACCATTATGCCACATAAAATTCATTAAAAGTCAAACCTTTATTAGGCAATAACATTGACTTTTAAATAAAAATGCTCGTGAAGCAAAAGTTTAGGGCTGGTAATGCTGCCCTCTGAAAAATCAGACTCATCTAAAAGCAAAGCTGATGAGCACCCAGAGTGGGTATTCTCTAGGCTAATGGAAGTTTGCGTCACCACCACTCTTTATGTTAGAATAAAACTATTTCTCTTTGCATCTTAGAACCTCTAGCTTAAATACACTCTGTGAAGCACAGCAGTCCCACTGGTTGTACGCACAACTCTTCTACATCAGAATCAATGATTTACTCTCCACTCAATTCACGCTCTAAGCAGAAAGTTTCCCATGTTCTCACGCCCTCACTACCCTTTCAAAAAATTAAGGACACTGTTTACAGATCTATAGCTTGCAAAAAATTTCTCACTTATCTAACCCTTTAAATAGAAAACAAAAAAATAAATTGGGATCATTACTTGCCTTTTGTACTACACTTTGGCACAAAATATTTAGAATTAAGCCATTAGAGGCTGGTTGTATGCCTCCAGCTACTGCTGGCAGTGACTACACCAAGCAGATCCAGCCTCTCACCACTACCTTTGCTTCCCTCACAGCTGACTGAAGTGCTGCAAAGCCCCTGTACTCGGCTCAGCAGGGGCAATTCCAGCTCTGACTCAGCTGGAGGCATCAGCAGGCACCTGGGGCACAACTCAGAGCCGTTCAGACCTCTGCAGCTCCATGAACTGGGCCTGGGACGGCTGCGTGAGCGGAGCAGCCTGATGAGAACTGGCTGGAAAACAGAAACCAATTCCAAGCACAGAAAATGTCAGACCACGCTGCTTCCCGTCAGCTAAAAATTATTACCATCTCCGCTCAAAGTGAGAGTAAGATCTTCTGGAAGCAGAGCTTTTTCTTTGTTAAATAATGATTGGAAGTGACATTGATCTTTGCCATAGCACGCTGTGCCCTTTAATGGGGCTGATACCATCTCTGCGTCAGGTTCCCGGACGTCGCGCGCTGCGCAGTGTTTAATATTCCTCGCGCTGCTCCTGAGCAAGTGCTGTTAATGGCTCCGGAATCCAGCGCTGGCAAACGCCGTGCTGTTTGCCTGCGTACTTCATACGTCTCTAGTCCTCTGTTTCCTCTAATACCACCCAGTCAGAGGGTTCTTTCCCCAGCAGCGTGCCGAGCTGCTTTCTGAAGCAGAAGCGGGACTCGCTGCCCTTTTCCCTCGCCTTTCCGCGGGCTCTGGATGCCCAGTTTGGCAGCCCCTTCCCTCCCAGTAAGCCCAGTCAGTTCCCCCCCCGCCCCCCCCCCCC
>Ga0065711_1001784_pt1 | contig 39319 bp, 23 predicted proteins | sample Hoacrofraction12_FD_59098 | JGI IMG/M metagenome (GOLD analysis project Ga0065711, IMG submission 59098) | Hoatzin crop microbial communities from Cojedes, Venezuela - Epithelial fraction 12 v2 (version 2) | ecosystem: Host-associated > Birds > Digestive system > Esophagus > Crop | place...
AGTGGCGAGCCCTGCTCCCCGCGCTGCCCTGGGCCGGCCGCAGCCGGCGGAGGGCGGAACCCGCGGCGCCGGCCGGCCGGTGGGGCCAGAGGGAGGGGAGGCCTGGGCGCCCCTAAAAAGTGGGTTTTCACATCCGAGGTGGGGTGCCCTGAGGGTCCCTCCCCGCTGCCCGGGGAAGGGCAGCGGCCTCGTGGGGCTGCTGTTGGGAAAGGAGGGAGGTGGTGGTGGTGGTTGTTGCTGTTGTTTTCCGGCCTCAGCCAAATCAGCCGTGAAGCGAGTGTTGTCTTCTCTTATCTCTGCTTCTGTTTTTCATCCTGTGTGGCAGAACACTTGCTTGCCTAAGTGGTGTTTTGCGTAAAAGGCATTCAGGTGTGCCTCTGGTATGATGGCACTTGACTGCTGCCTTTCTTGCGAGGGAGCATACCCCGTTAATTCACTAGCTACAGAAACGTTTTTGTTTTCACCTGCAGTATTCTTCCAGGCAGCGCATAAATTTCTGTAGTGTTTGTTGAGTTTCTTGGGATTACTTCCAATCACGTCAGTACTGTGTTCTCTGCTGTCTTTGGAAAACAATTTTTGGAACACAATTCCTGCACTAAAGCAGCATTTCATCTGCCAGAGCTGTTTTAGATGGTTACCCGTAATTTTTCCCAATACACACTTTTACAGTATTGCTCTGTTGTAGGAGCCCGATTCAGGAATAGCAGCTCTCTAGGTGCAGGCCAGTCCTCAGGAAGGTCAGCTGTACCAATGCAGAGTCTGTACATGCATGTTCAGGAGGAGTGCTCAATGCTGCTCCATTTTCTCCTCTGTATGAAATGTTCGTAGATCTTTATAGCAAAAAAACAATGTGTTATTCTATATTTGTCCTTGTTTACTGCTCCACCCAGTTTGGTGTCCTCTGCAGATGTCATCTGACTTCTTTGCTTTTGCCCCTCCCATCCCCTTTCAAATTGCTAATGGGAATGTTAAAAAGGGACCTAAGAATGACCTGCTGGTAATGTGCGTTTACTGCCAGTCCATTACCAGGCTGTTTAATTTTGTTGTTGTGTCAGTTTTCAGAATGTGGGATGGGGTTAAATCCGGGCAGATTTGAATGCCTTATTTGTGGTGTCGGGGACAGTACCTGAAATTCTCTGCTAAATTTAAAATCCTCGTTTGTATTCTGAAAGGCTGCTGTAATGCAGTTTCTAACATTTGTAACTCTTCAGTGTAGCTTGCTTACTAGTTCTGTAGTCCGCAATTGGTGTTGCTGTAGATAAATATTTTTTAAAAATTGGACGATTTGTGTTTCGATGGTAACAAAGAAGTATCTTCTACTCATCTGTTGATTTGTGGCAGCGTAGATGTTAAGAAGTACAGCAGCCCATTAGCATTTATATTTTTTCTAATATGTGGAAGGAAGAATATATTTGGATCCAAATATCTGGACTTGCCTTTTCAGATTTAGTTGCTGGGGAGTTTATGCAGAATGTTTACTTTGCTGACAGCATCTTCTTAGTTTTCTTTCTTTTGCCCTTTTCTGAGTCATAACTGACCCTCCAGATTCTTGTTTGGTTGTTTCCTCCTTTTTCCATTTTCTGTGCAGCTTTTTAAACTTCTGCGCAGCTGTAACAACCCATTGAAAAGAAGGCAAGCAACGATACTGTCTGCCAGTATCCCTTTGGCATAAGTTAGGGATTTTTGAGTACTTACTCCTTTCTTGTGTCATAATTTTTTATGAAACTTCTGGAAAGTAACTTCAGTATCTTTTATGCCATAGTTAGCAAGCTAACTGAATTCAAGGCTCTTACAAAGTTATTGTTGATATTAATGCTTCTTAGTACTATTAATACAAATAGCATTAAAGTACTTTTTCTCACCCCCCATTGAGTTTGTATTATTGGAGACCTGATAAAGGGCATAGTGCATGTTAATAGTTACCTTGTGCATTTTGTGTTAGTAGACCTGCACTAACCTAGCAAAGGGGGTGATGGAAACAAAATGTTAATGAGGTGAGGACAAAAGAATTGTGATTTTCAAAAGTGAGTAATGAGGTAATGTGCGGTGGAAGAGGATTAATATTAGAAATATGTTAATGGAAAGTTGTTAAATGATGTAGTAGTCGCTTAATAAAAGACCTATTGGTTGGGTTGCTTAAAACAAGGAGACCTACTTGTCTGCCTCTCAGGATTTAATGTTGGTTGTTAAGAACTCTGACTAGGATTGTTGTCTAGTAACTGTTTGTTTTCTCCAGTTTTTGTAAACTGTTTGTTGAAGGCGCGCAGGATGATGAGGTGCCAGGCCTGAGCATGGAGAGAGTCGTCTTAGTCGGTGTGCTCGCACAGCTCCGCTTCAGATGTTCTCAGTGAGGTCTTTTGGACTGTCCTGGGAGAGCGATTCCTGCTGCCCTCTTCCTGGTATGTAGCACTAATTCTCCACCTTGCGCAGCGTAGAATTGCTGACAGAAGTCTCTGACCCGTTTTTCGGACACTTTCCCCCCTCCCTTTGTATTTCCTCCCACAGTCTCAGTCCAAAGCCAAGAAGCGAAAGGGTGTGAAGAATTGGCTGTGTGTCTTTGTTCAGAGTCTAAATCTTCTTTGTCGCCCACCTCTTCTTTAGTTCTGATACTTCTGTGTGTGAAGACTTCAGCTTCCGTGTGGATCATTTTTGCTTTTTGGTGTGTTACCTTATTTGATTATTTCCATGTAAGCAGGAAATTACATGAACTGCATTTTAAAAAATCAGTTCTTGCTTCCAGTTGCTTTTTCTTTATAACTTGGATAAGGTGCACATGCCATAAGTGCAGCCTTGAATGTGTGAAATACTTTGTCTTCATCTTGTGGATACCTGATGCTGCTTCTGCTGCTCTGTAATGTTGGTGCTCCCAAATTTCTCTTGCATGTATGATGTCACTAGGGGGCACTTGGCTGTGGCTCTTGAGCTTGATGAACCTTGATGTGACTTTTAACGTAAATACTAGGAGTTTGAATTGCAAATTCATTTACGTTCCTACCTAAATGAGAATAATTCTCTTAAGGGGTTATTCTGAATTCTACATCACTCTGTTTGTCTCTCTCTATATTTGTCTAGTTCTCTCTTTTCTCTCTGTCCCTCATTTCCTGCGGTGTACGCTACTTAGCAAAAGATGCCGTGGTTTGGGTATGGAGTTGAGGAAACCAACTCTTAATCTGCTGTTTGACTTACCTTACAGCTCCGCGAAATTACATTTATTCTCTTCCTATCTTCTGGATTGGAACTAATATCTCTCTTCTCAAGAATTTATGAAGTTTATGTGGAAATGGTAATAATAGTCATGAAAGGGCTCTGTATTCTCATTGGTAAATGAAACTGTCAGACTCCAGATGCAGCTGATCACTTTTATTTTTATTATTTCCCTACTTATATTTACCATTTATTTTCTGACCTTTAGGAGTTGATATCTCCGATTTTCCCTTCCACTTCTTCATCATTTTGCTGGAAATAACTAGCAGTTTAATGTACTACTTTTGACTGAAAAGTTCTCTTAAGAGTATTATAGCTCATTTAATCCGACTGGGAAGACGAATTAAGACTAATGGAGTCGGCTCCTTGTTGCAGTCATGTAAGATCTTGAAATGACAGTGTACTGTTGACATCTTTGTAACATAATTGAATTTCCTGAGCTGTTTGAAGTTTCAATTTAAAACATGACATTGAATTTTTTAATCATGAAGCACTAATACAAATTATTTTTCTTTAGGAATCCTGTTCTGATTTATGTGGAAGTGCTTAGAGCTGTGGATATAACATAGAGCAGTGTATCTAGTACATCTGCAGAAGATGTGCTTTGGCATTGCTTTCCAAATCTCTCTGCCCTGAATGAAGGGAAAACTTCAGTTTACAGAATAATACTTTGGGGAATATCTTAAAAACTTTGAAGACTAAAAGCAGGGCCATATAATGAAATTGCCTTCGTGGTATTAGTTTTGGACTCTGTTGTATAGCTGTACCATAAATTTACTTTGTCTCCTCCTAAGGCTTTTTTTAGTGGGGTTTTTTTTTTCATATTTAGGGGCACTTAGCTGAACATTAATCCTGACTCTAATGTCAGGAATCTACATGATTCTAGTGTCTCAAATTAAGCTGCTTTTTTGGTTTTTTTTTATTTTTTTAAAAGCATAAGCAAGGACACAGAAGTAGAAACAGAGCGAAAGAGTGGATTCTAGTTTTGCTTTTTTCATTGTTTTGATTAAACATGCTTAAGATAATTGTTTTTACCTCTGTGGACTGTTTTTGTTTGTGAGTTAGCCTTGTTTAAAGATTGCAGTGCAGTATAACTTTATTTCCAATTTAACTTTATTTTCAATTTTCTGTTCATTTAGATATTGCTGCAAGATAGCTTGAAGTTGTCTCTGTGCAAAACATTTTCTGGCAGTTTTTTTATTTGTTTTTTACCCAAGAAGACCTAGAACCGCTGAGAACGGTCATAAAGCTCATATGGAAGTACGACAAATGGAGTTAAGGGAAGACAAATGATGTTGTTTGAGGAAAATTTAAGTATGTAGCTGATCAGGTACATTGTTAGAAATTCGTGTGGCCCTGTTGCTTAATACTGAACATAGTCCTGTTCCTCCAACATTTGTCTTAAGTTTTGATCCGTGGAACTATTTTGGATATGAGTCATGTCACCCTTTTTTAACTGATTTTGTTGTTGTTATAACATTTTTCAGATTTCAGTGCTACGTAGTTCAATTACCAAACTAGGACTCTTGGAGTTGTCTTGTTTGTTTAGCAGAGCTGATGCAGTGCAGAGGGCAGATCAGCTTTTTTGTTTTGGTTTTGCATAAACTTTTTTATTTTGCTCAGTCTTTCAAGTGGAGACATGAAAAGGGTTAGCGGGAATGGCATGACACTTGGTATGAATTGGATCAATATTCGGAATAGCATTTCTGGGGCTTCTTACATGGTATTGTTTCGTGCAATTTAGGAAGATTTGGCATCAGAATCTCCATATTGCAGCAGGGGGGCAAACTTGGGAGTGTAAACAAGGAAGGGAACTAGAAAGTCCCTGGAGCTGTGTGCTTGGTCACATGTATTCCAAATAATGGTTTAGGCATCTGGCTTGTTCTTGGAGAGCTCCTGTCTGTGGGTCTCAGAACCAGGTTTTATTGCTTTAGCAGTGAAGCTCCTGTAAAAGGAGGAGGGGCTATGTAGACTGTAGCTATTGGCAAGATGATTTCTGACTCTTCGTTGGCAAGATATTTTCTTTTTTGCTCTTTTCACGTTCTGAAAGACATAGGGGTCTTGATAAAACAATTCGCCTCAAAATTAAACTGTGTAAAATACAAGGGAAACTGATTTGTTGCAAAAAATACTTTGAGGAAATAGCGTGCCTTGTGACTGCAGCCTACATGAGGATCACTGGCAGTGGAGATAAAGCATTTGGGCTGTACCGCTGCATGCACGGTTTTCTTGCCCCTCTGATGATCTTCTGATCATTCTTGGAGAACTCACCCACATGTACAATAGTGGGAATGCTAAATTATTAATAGTATTTCTTAAATTACTAAAATTTATTAAAGACAATAAAAAATACTCTTGAACTCTTTAATATCTTGCTGATATTCAAAGCCTCAGATGCTGCAGTTTAATTTGGAATAAATGAAATGGCATGCTTTATTGTTAGTGCTGGACACTTTGCTGAAGAACAGACGTTTTGAAAACAGAAGTTACTTGCTTACAAGGCAGGTAGGCCCATGGCCAGAGCTGGGATAGTTCAGAGTACTAATAATCCGTTTCTCTTGTTTTCTAGATATCAGTTTGCTTGTGTTTTTGCAGGTCACTGGCATGCCTCATTGTTCACAACAGTTTTGTTGTGGTTTTTTTTGTTCGTTTGTTTTTTCCCAGCTGTGTTTTTTTAATACAAAGCTTGCACTGGCCCATAACCTTTGTGGATCATATAAATTTTACAGTCAATGCATTCTGGAAGCCTTAAAACTTGACAAAGGGACTTTGAGACAGAAAATACCAGCACATGCTCTTCTCTTCTGTGGTCTTTTCTAAGGAAGCTTATACACGCATTCTCTTTGTGGATCCCAGACTGCAAAGCCAGAGACAGCTTGTATGTTTAACTTAACATTGCCTCTTTCTTTATCAGTCACTTGAGACCTCTTTGGGCAGCAAAATTGTCTGAAATTATTTGGACATTCGTATCTTTTGGATAGAACTCCCATTATAAATAGCATTTACTGATTGCAGATTTCTTTCTTTTCTTTTTAAACACTGGTAGAGCTGTTTACACCGTTTCTGTACGCACATGTCAGGAAAGGCTTTTAGTGTTAGGCTCAGCATGCAACCAAGAAGTCCTTTGGAGTGGTAATAGATTTGTAGTCGGAGAGCTGAAGGCTACATGATATAACTTTTTTTCCCCAGCAGAGAACTGAATGACATGAAGTAGTACTCCAGTATTATTATTTGTATCAAAGCCATCTGTGCTCTCAGAACGGTGGTACCGGAATCTCCACAAAACGAATAGCACGAAAGATGTTGAGGAGGGTGGGGCATGCTAAGAGATGGGACCATCATCTCTGTAAAGTGCTAAAGTTTCTGATTGGGCTGGTAAACCACTGCATAGTGTATAAAATATCTTTATATCCTTTCTATATGGCAATTTGAATGTGCTGCTTCTCATTCCTCTTCTCTCCCTGCCTTTTTGTCAGTGTTTTCATGGGGTCCTGTACCACGATGAAGTGTTACAGTTTGCTGCTTCACTTTGGTTTTCTAGAGGTCCAGCATCTGTAAAAGTGGCAATTACAAGTGAGCTAATATTGCTCTGAGGCTGGGCATTCTTAAGACTGCTTCGAGGACAGCTGGCGCAGAGCGAGTAGAAGGCTTGGGGTTGGGCTGTGTACTGCTCTTTCCAAAACTGTAAACAGTCCAGCATGCTGTCCTGAAGTGCCCTGAAGGGAGAAAACTGTTAGGGAAATGAAGCTTCCAATTACAGAAAAGTTTCTGACTCTCCACTTTCAGAATTTCTGTGGTGCCTTGGACCGCATCCAGGGCAACAGCTAATCTTCCAGTTGTCGGACTCCACTTTTGGCCATCCTGATTAAAAAAAACAAAAAACCAGCCTAAAAAAACCCCTAACAACAAGAAAAAAACCCAGAGAAATACCAGTCCCTGAGCAGTTCCTTGTTTTGGTGGTCAGCTGTTTATCAGTTGTGATAGTGTGGGTATTTGTAATAGAAGCTGTTACTGAATCAGTCCAACGCTTGCCTGGACAGGTTTGATCCATTGAGCTGCAAGTTTCGCTTATGGTGAGGCCTGAGAACTATTTTAAACTGTGTTTCACTTAAACTTTTAGTCGGATGGCTACTGAGTAGCTATAAATATGGTTGGTACTTCCATGGTTTATGTGCTGATGGTATTTAATAACATGCTGTCGTTATTCAGCTTCTTATATTTGAGCAAAATGTTTGGATTTGGTGGGTATTTCTGCTAGATTAGAGAATGAACTGGGTGCTTTAAAATAAAACCAACCCCAACCAAAAAAAAAAACACAACCCCAACCAAAACTGAGCATATGATCCAATAAAAATGTTAAAGGCTTTTGCTAAAGCGAGCAAAGGTAATGCCCCATGTCTGCACTGCATCTATTGCTCCATTTTGAAGGCTCTGATTTTCTGTGCAGTGTAACGTGTTGTGGAATGTCTCACCAGGTAGTGGAGAGCAGTTACTGTATTTCGGGCAAATTCAGATAAAGGAGCGAACTTTCCTTTTGAGGCATGGATAAGGCTTGACCTCCAGAGGGATCCTGGGTAACACTGGAGTGCCAGCCCCACTACAGAAGGGTGCATTCAGTGTTTTCTGAAGAGATCCCAGCTTTTAAAGATGTTGAGCAGGTTAGCAGGGTACTGTATAGGCATTCAAGCCTTGAGTCTTTTTTTCCTTTCAAATGGGATAAAGAGGTGAGTCAGAGGAAGCCGAGAGAATGAGGGACAGTCCCTGAGGAAAAAACATCAAGTTCAAACATGCTCCAGAGGCTGACATATGAAGTGTTTGTTATAGCCAAATTAGTTCAAGAAATTAGTACACATCTGCAAGGATTTAGATAAGCTGTCTTAAGGTAGGTACTTGATTTTATATAGTGAAGATGACCTGGTCTCTCAATAAGGTGAATACAGGAGGCTCACTAATTGCAGTTGTAGGTGTTCTGTGTTTTTTTATTTTACAATATGTAAACTTGCTCATGACATGAACAAACATACAGATGTTTGTTAAACCTCATGATTTCCTTGTTGCTGTTGTACTTCAGGGAACCTTAGTCCTTCTGATAGGATTGAAACTTTACCAAGTTGTCAGAGCTTGTTCTTTTTCATGACTAGTTGGGTTATGCTGCTTCTAAATTATCAGGATCTCTTAAGGTATTTAGGTGGTGTGTCCTTTACAGCTACCGAAAGGCTATTCCAAAGCTTAATGTTTGAGATCTCTTCAAACTTCCAGCTTATTCTAGCTGCAAGTCTGGTCTTCCATTTGTGTCTGGTTTATATGTTTATTCTTGGGTTGCTGTAGCCCTTATTCCTTGAATGCACCCATGCAGAATATTCAGCTACTGTTTTCTTAATTTTACTAGGCGAAACTAGACTTACAGTTTCCTCATGTAAAATAGGCTTTTTATTGCCTGTATCATTCTGAGCTGTCCTTCCCCTCCACGCTGCTTACCATCTGAATCCAGTCACCCCTGAACAGGGGTGGCTGGTGCTGTTTGCAGAATCCAGATGAGGATTTATTAGCATTTAGTGAAAAAAGATTTTTGGTTTAGTGATTCCTATATTATACTGTGCTTTTGTCTGTATCTACTCCGGTTATCCTTGTTCTGGGTTTTTTGGGTCTGGGCTTTTCTAATCTGTACAGTTGTTTTTAAGAATCCGCTTGCAGCATGACATCTTCAGTTTTTGTGTTGCTTTCCAGTAAGGCTTTTATTTTGTAGAATAATTCCTACCTAATGTTTGGCTGACTTCCACAGATTCCCGAAAGAAGGCTAATTTTACACTGTGGAGTTCAGCTTCTCCAAAATAGATGATCCCCATGCCGTTCACATTAAGCATCAGGGAATTTCCAGCTAGCTTGAATTTCTTTGTGGAGAATTTCTTTTTCTAGGAAGATGGATGCCTTTACTTGTTCAGCACTTCAGTACCCTTTATTGTACTTTCACAAACATAAACTGATCTGCTTTATTAGAACTCATTTTCCTGGCTTATCTCTTCAGACAGCTCCTCCCTGTAAGCAGCAGCTGTCTTAAATCATCTGCTCAGGAGGTTTTTTTAGGGGGAGTGGGGGAAAAGAAAAGTTTGCTAATGACTCTTCAGAGTTCTGTCATTTAACAATTCATCTTGTGTACCTGAACCTTCTTTCCCTGTATCTGTATTTTTTGCTTTTTTAAGTTGCCACTTCCTTCTCTACTGACTATTGATGGTTTTGTTCAGTGTAACATGAACTGAGGAGGATTTATCTTCAGAACTTTACATTCTAAAGAGACGACAGTAGTATGCGTGCTTTGCTGGGATCAAAAGGCAGTAGCATTGCAGCAGCGTTTTCTTGGTTTATGTATTCTAAGAAACTTGTTGTTTGTTGGTGACAAACTCCAATATATGAGACCATTCAAAAGCTGTGTAACTTGGTTGCTGTTAGGATCACTATATGTAGTTCTTTCAAAGAATTAACTTTTTTTTTTCTAGAAAATGGGTATTAATGCTTTCTTTGGCAGCTCAAAGTGTACTAAAAGCATTAATCTTTGCCATTGTGCATTACTTGAGTGAACTGTTGTTCTAAGAGCAATGTAGATGGAAAGATGATGTGCAGACAGGCAAAATGAATCGTCTGGGTGGAGTTGGCCAAGATGCCACTACAGTGTAAGGTTTTGCTCCAATATGTGGTTATTTTCTTACATTGTAAGATGTTATCATGGAGTTGGAAGTAATTTGGGCTTGAGGTCTATCAATTTTTTGACCTTTGCAGTGATAATAATTACTGAAATCTGAATAATTCCCTGGAGACTGCTCTTGTCGTATTGTCAATTTTTTAACACTATTCCTCTAGCTATCAGTCACCCTTCCCAGATAGGACCTAAATCTTCAAGGTGTAAAGACTCTCTTCATAAATCTTTTTTTCTTTATTATATACAGCAGGAGACAGAAGGAAGGGAAAGACTTTCAAGGCTAATTTTTTATTCTCTTTAGGTGTGGTATGCCTAGGGCATGTGTACAAGAAGAGGGCTGGATGCTTTCAAAAACCGTTCAAAGTAAGCTTTGGCTACTGACATGTTGAAACTGAGTCTTGATAAATGAAGAAGGTAGCAAAGGTTGCAGGAGAGGCTAGGTTTTTCTCTTAAATCTAGTCTTTTGGGATTTAAAGCTCTTACTTCATCTAGGTGATCAAGATAAAAGCTGCCTTCCTTATCATTCTCTTCTCTGTACAGGTTTCCATGAAGATAAACAATTGAAATGTGGATAGCCTGTTTGTAGCTTGGTGGTGGCTGTCATCTGGAACCTGGTGGTGTCTCCTCCCACTAGCTGGTGTAACATTGGCTGCTGACGGCCATGAAGGTTGTACCGGAGAAGAATGCTGTCCGCATCCTGTGGGGTAGGGAACGGGGTACCCAAGCCTTGGGTGCTCAGCGGCTCCTGCAGGAGTTGGTGGAGGATAAAACTCGATGGATGAAATGGGAGGGCAAGGTAAGGTTGTGGGATAGAGGTGCATAGCTTGATCTTGGAGTGGGGGAAGGGAGGCAGGGGTTTGAAATAAATTGTCTCATGACTGTACATTTGATGTGTTACACTTGATATATCCTCTCTGGCTCTGTTCAGTTCCTGCAGTGATGTGATGCTAGATATGTTCCTCCAGCGAGTTCCCCTTGTTGTCTGTGTGGCTTACAGTTAAAGTATGATCATATGACTCTTGCAACACTTCCTGCTTTGTTGGCTTTTTCAGAAAGTTGAGTTGCCAGACAGTCCACGCTCCACCTTCTTGCTGGCGTTTAGTCCAGACAGGTAATTAACTCCTAGTTCATTCCCTGTTTCAGCTGTCTCTTTACAAGTACAAACGTGATGGAGGCTTGTGCCTGTTGAGTTGTCCAGTCCTGAATAGCCAAGTGAAACTTCTGGTTCCTGACGTGCATGGATGGAATGTGTGCACCTTCCTAATCTCACAGCTTCGAGCATAGTTGGTGTTTAATTTCTGAGGTACCCAAGTGATGCATAGTTCTAAGGAAAAAGGATCTGTGCGGCCACCGTGGGATTTCGTAAGAAACTTGAGGGAGTAAAGGGTGTTTTATCACAACATGCCGAGTGATGTGGCACACCCACTGGGAGATCGAGGACTAAAGAACAGAGCACAATGTTGTGTGGATTGGAAGCAGAAATGAAGGTGGGATCTCTCTTAGTGTCACTTCATTTGACAGTGGTTGAGATGATGTGGAGAATTGGGAATGTTTATTTGCCCCAGACTGGCAATCAGGAGTTCCTTCTGAGCTGCACGTCCACTCTGACTTCCAAGATCAAGTTTGTTCTTGCAGATTGGATGAGCTCATGTTTACATAGACCCTGAAATCTGGTTACAGGAAGCTTTGTGGCCGTTGGTGAAACAGTAGCCTCTGACCCTTTGAGCCCTATGTGGGAGAGCTGCTGGGTTAGGTGTGAACAGACCCTGTTGAGATGAAGCTAACCATGGTCTGGTTTTGCTGTACTCTTCTCATGCTAATGTTTGTCATACCTTTTGCATTCCCAGGACCCTAATGGCTTCCACACATGTGAACCACAACATCTACATCACAGAGGTGAAAACGGGCAAGTGTGTTCATTCCTTGGTTGGACATCGCCGCACTCCCTGGTGTGTCACCTTTCATCCCACCATCCCAGGCCTCATTGCTTCAGGATGCCTAGATGGGGAGGTTAGAATTTGGGATTTACACGTAAGTCTTTTCCTGAAACTTATGTGCCTTTGGTATTTAGTGGGTGGTGACTTTTTTTGCCGGAGTTTGTTTCCCAAATGTTGCCTGGTAAGAGAGCTGTTTGCAAGCTTTGCTGGGACTTGTCTCGAAAAACTTAGAACAGATCATAGCCATCCTCTTCTGTCTAAAGAGGAGGTGACAGATTCTTCGTTCAGTCCCACCAGGTGGGTCATGCTCCTTTGCCGTGTCTGTTTATTTGACTGGAGTGATACAGATAATGCTGTAGAACTTTGTGCAAGATGCCTGTTTAGCCTACGTGAAAGATGTGCCATTTTTCATTCCACTGAGCATATCTGAACTCCTCATTAGAGAAGCTGCTGCTCTGCCAGTTCTACCTAGTCTAACTGGCACAGAGACAAAACAGTTATACTTACCTGGTTGCTTTGAAATGCAGCATTGTTACAGGCTGCTTGAGACACGCTTACCTACAAAAATACATCTGTGGTCATTGTAGCAAGTAGTGTTATGGTCTAGATGTGACACATGACCTCGTATGAGAGCGGCTGTTGTTGCCAAAAAGGCATGTCACTTCCATGCTCTCGGCACATGTACATGGAAACCTAATGATCTCAAACTTTGCGATAAACTGCTTGTGATTCTTCACTCCTCACTCAGGGTGGAAGTGAGAGCTGGTTCACAGATAGCAACAATGCCATTGCATCGCTTGCTTTTCATCCTACGGCTCAGCTCTTGCTGATTGCAACTGCCAATGAGATACATTTCTGGGACTGGAGTCGTCGGGAGCCTTTTGCAGTGGTGAAGACGGCTAGTGAAATGGAGAGGGTCAGGTGAGTTCCTGTTTCCAGGGAAAGAGAACACTTTTATGTGAAAAATGGTCAGATCTGGGAAATGGGTGTTCCTCTGGGGTGCCGCACCCTCCTCACTGAGCAGCGGAGAGGAGCGTTACTTGCAGCTCCTTGACTCAGCTGGCAGAAAAATGGTTCTGTGGGCAGGGAAAAAAGCAATTTGAAATAATAGATCAGCTTGATTATTCATATTTGTAATCGGATGTGTGCCAAATAAACGCTCAGAATCTATTTCATGTTCATTTGTAAGCTTAGTAATGAAACTTGTGAGCCATAAGGATGAGAGGACCCAGAATTTGCTGGGAGAGAGTACTGAGCTATTGGTGCAGTTATAGAGGAAACTGCATTGTTGGAAACTTGATGCCTTCTTTTGAGCAATTTAAAATAAGACAATAATGCAACATTCAAGGCAAGTTAATCTCTCCCTTTGTACCAAATTCCAGTTTGCAATATATACATACATATGCCTTAAAATTTCTTCGCTATTTCAGTTGATACAGCAGTACCTGCTTCCAGCTTTTAACTTCTGTAGAGTGTTGCTGTGGACTATAAAACAGCTGCAGCCTTCAGCTAGATAAGTATGTTTTCTTCTTAATGCATAAACTTTTTTACATCGTTCAGAAGATGATGATGGCAATGTAGTAATCTTCTCACTGCAAATACTTGTCACGGGGTTTTCTTCCCTGCTGCGTCCAACTTCCTGTGTCAATGTGAAATGTGAACTGGTGATTGATACTCTGTCTCTGCTTTTGTTTCAGGCTGGTACGGTTTGATCCCTTGGGACACTACTTGCTCACAGCAATTGTTAACCCTTCTAACCAGCAGGTAAGGGGAATCTCAGTACTTGTATTGACTGGCTAATTACAAGATGCTCTATATACATTAACCCTAGTCTGTTCCTATGCAGCCTTGTGCTTTTCGGAATACCTGAAGTCCTTCTAAGCTGAGTCTGTCTCACTTTAATTGGTCACATGAATGTTCTTGTGTTATGTGCAGGGCTATTAAAGAGCTCTCTAAAGTGTGCCCTCACAAAGTTTATTTTGCCCTCACTGTCTTGTTAGTGGTGGGACAGATGTCCCAGTGGCCCTGCTCTTTCAGTCCTGTTGTGACATTCTGCTGGACTTGAAGCTACGCAAGCTATTAGCAGTGCCCCCCACAGCTGCTGACTCTCAGATGCTGACACTTCTGTTCATATGAACAGTGTATTGTCAGAGCTCACTGGGCTGTAGGAAGAGGTTGTCTGGATCCGTAAAATGAACTTTGAAATAGTCTCAGCTGGTTTCCTGCAAGTCAAGGCCTCTAGGAAGGGACTTAACGCATCCTTTCATCTGCGTGGGGTGGTAGCTGACACTGTTGTTTATTTGGAGGTATTGAATTTAGCTGTGAGGTGACTGAACTTTGCTTGCTTGCTTCTGCAGAGTGATGAGGAAGTGGAAATCTCCGTGGACAGCACAGAGATGCCGCATTATCGCCAGCGTGCTATCCTTCCATCTCAGCCTGTGAGGCGCACACCCCTCCTCCACAACTTCCTGCATATGTTGTCCTCCCGCTCCTCTGGCATACAGGTGGGAGAGCAAAACAGTGTTCAAGACTCTGCTACCCCATCCCCTCCACCGCCTCCACCACCACCACCTCCGCCTGCAGCCAGTGAGAACACAAGGGCATCTGTCTATAACAGGCTCCGGGAGCGTGTCAGCTATCCCACAGCAGAGTGCTGCCAGCACCTGGGGATGTTGTGCCTTTGCAGCCGATGCTCTAGTGCAAGACTTCCTTCTTCTCTCTTCCCGCACCAGGAGAACGCGCCCTCCACGTCTTCTGGGGCCACTGGCACTTCCTTCTCCTCTGTGCAGACAGAGCCTTATCAACCCCCAGAGCAGGCATCCGTAGCGCAGGAGGAGCAGGGGATACTTAACAGGCCCTCTGCTTTCAGCACAGTTCAGAGCAGCACTGCTGGCAACACCCTGCGCAACCTTAGCCTGGGCCCCACACGGCGGTCCCTCAGCGGGCCCTTGGCAGGCCACCAGTCCCGGTACCAACAGTCTGCGAGAGAGATGGCTTCTGGCTTAGGCGGGTCTGACTGGTCCAGGACAGTGCTGAACATGAGCTCTCGGTCAGAGCTGGAAGCCATGCCTCCCCCTAGGACCAGTGCCTCCTCCGTGAGCTTGCTGTCGGTGCTGAGGCAGCAGGAGGGAGCTTCCCAGGCATCGGTCTATACCTCTGCGACAGAAGGGAGGGGCTTTCTGGCCCCAGGGGCTGAGGTGGACAGTGGTGGTAGCGCTGGCCCGAGCAATCCGGCCAGCATCCGTAATGAGCTCCATTGTGATTTGAGGCGATTCTTCCTGGAATATGACCGGCTTCAGGAGTTAGATCAGGGGATTGGTGGGGAGCCCAGCCAGTCACAACAGGCTCAAGAAATGCTCAACAACAACATTGAGCCTGATCGGCCGGGTCCCTCCCATCAGCAGACTCCACACAGCAGTGAAAACAATTCCAGTTTGTCCCGGGGTCACCTGAACCGCTGTCGCGCTTGTCATAACCTGCTGACCTTTAACAATGACACGCTGCGCTGGGAAAGAAGCACGCCTAGCTACACACCAGGGCAGGTCCAAAGCACGTTTGAGGGTGTGCCTCCAAACACCAGCCAGGTGCAGCCTGCAGAGACAACCGAGGGCAGAGCTCCTGCCTCTAGCAGGCTGCAGCTGGGCAGCTCTTCCACCCCGCAGGAGGAGAGGACCGTGGGAGTGGTCTTTAACCAGGAGACGGGGCACTGGGAAAGAGTTTACAGCCAGTCGGCTTCAAGCAGACCTGGGAATGTATCACAGGAGGCCTTAAACCAAGAAATGCCTGAGGAAAGCTCAGAGGAGGATTCACTCAGGAGGTAAGATATATGCTTGGCCTTCCTCCTCTATTTTTTCTTAAACCTTTCACATCTAGTCCAAGCTTTTCAGTATTTTCAAAGTTAAAAGTCTTTTCTCATGTGGTCATGTGCTATTTATGTAGATAAAAATAGAGATGTTGCATTGATGTCTTTTGTAGCTGCCGTTGTCGTGCTGCAGATAGGTTCTGAGGGCGTCTGTAAGGGCAAACACCAGACCTCTCAATGGGAAAGAATGGTGGTATAGACAGGCTAAAGTGTGGGCTCTGGCAGCAGATCTCTGGGGAGAACTATGCTCCTAGTGTTTCCCAGACACTGCAGAAGGGTGGGAACACAGAATGTGCTATGCTGTCGCTTGTGCCACATGCCATGCGTGTGCTGCTCACAGAGAATCTGCCCCAGGGTAAGCATGAAAAAGTGGGCCCAAATAGTGAGAATTGCCTTTTTGAGTGCTGTGTCTTGCTGAGGTTGTAGTTGTTAAGTTGGAAGGGTTAACAATCATTTCCTTGATGTTGCCGTATAGGGCAAAAAAAGTCAAATCTCCGTGTCAGTGGTTTGGACATGCACCTTGGTTGTGAGTGTTCAGTCAAACCTATGCAGTTTGTTTGCTTTTGATAAAGAGGTGAGTTTTGAAAGTGGCTTCCATTGACCCTAATCTAGGGTGAGTTGGTCGGGGGCATGCTGATAACTCAAAATTTTAGGCTCTGCTGTATTCTTTTCTAAAAAGGTGATTCTTTTTTGGAAAGTTTTGTTTGTGGGTTGGTTTTTTTTCTGTGTATATATACTTCAGATGTGTTACAGGAAACAGAATGAGCCAAATCAAACTTGGGCCAGGAAGGACCTGTGCTTTGTGTGAGTGTCTCCACTGGCTTGTATGGACAATTCAGCTACATTGGTACTTTGGATAGGGTTTCGCTGCTGGGTTTCAGTTCAACATCCTCTCTCTGTCAAGTGGTTTGTATGCTTGTCAGAGGAAAGATCCAGTCTTGCTGTTTCTTGGAAATGGAGGCTTTGTCCTGTAGGAAAGCAAAGTTTCCAGGTTGGATGCAGATATAACTGACTGAGGAGGCTTTGTACACAGGAGTGCCTGAGGAAAGGGAATTCTTTCCTTCTTCCTGCAGATAAGCTTATTATACTCAGGCTGGAACAGTGACTGCCTTTCTTGTTGCTGTAGTTGCATAGCAAATAAGTGGTGGTGGTCATGAAATTATTCATCTGCTGCTAAATCCTTGTCCCAGTTTGTTTTATAGCCTGCCATAATGAGAGTCTCAAGCTGATTACACGGTAACTACTTCTTTCTTGGGCCTGGATGTACCTGACATTAAATGTTATCCTCTAGTCCCCTATTAAAAGGCAGAGAGGTGAAAAGGAACTGACAACTTTAGCTTTAAAGTGGCACTTGAGTAAGTCTTGCGTTATCTTACTTTTGAAATAGTTGTGCATGCTCATAGTGTCTCCACTGTGTTGCTTGTTCTCTGGACCGAGTCACTGTAGTGTCAGAAATAATGGGGGCAAACACCTTTTTATTGATCAGGCAGTTGTCACGTATTTGGACAATGAGGTGTGGTGGGATCTGTAGATGTGATCTTTTCTGCTGGAGTCATATAATTTAAAAGTGCCCTGAGGCATATAACTCAGTCCACCCCAGTGTGCAGGAGCTGTATGGGTTGCTGTCTAACAGCTAGAGCCCTGTGACTAAATCTCTGGGTCCCTTGGCCTGTCACCCATGGTGGTTGCTGCTGCCTGCTCAGTGGCTGTAGCATCTGTGCAGGGTTAGTTGCCTACCTGATCACCTATGCAAAACAGTTGCTTTTTTGCTGGGACATTAATTTGGAGTGTGTAGTTTGATCCGTGACCTTAATTCCAGAGGAATTCCTATGAGGTGAAATCTTCAGTGAAACCCTTTTGGCAGAGGTTGTCGAGAAGCTCATAGGGACTCTTGTTTTCCCAGCCTGCTGCTTCTGTTAGCAGGCCTTTCTAAAGAACAGGCGTGGCAGGAGCTTCTGCTTCCCTTCTAACTGAAGTTAAGGTAACTGTCAGAGTAGTGAGGTAAGGAAGCTGAGAGCAGTGACCACTCCGGTGTTAAATGCTCATGGTAGTTTCCTTGAAGTAAAACTTCATTTTCTTTCCTGTTAAACATGTTGGGTGGACTTGTGGTGAGCTTTCTGAAATCTTTCCCCTTTGTCATGGTTTAACCCCCGCTGGTGATTAAGCAGTGGACAGGCAGCCGCTCGCTCACTCTTCCCTGGTGGGATGGGGAAGAGAATTAGAAGGGTAAAAGTGAGAAAACTTGTGGGTTGAAATAAAGACAGTTTAATAGGTAAAGCAAAAGCCCCATGCACAAGCAAAGCAAAATGGGGAATTCACTCACTACTTCCCATCAGCAGGCAGGTGTTCAGCCATCTCCAGGTGAGCCGGGCTCCATCATGTGTAATGGTTACTTGGGAAGACAAAGGCCATCACTTCGAATGTCCGCCGCTTCCTCCTTCTTCCCCCAGCTTTATATGCTGAGCATGACGCCATATGGCGTGAAGTATCCCTTTGGTCAGCTGGGTCAGCTGTCCTGGCTGTGTCCCCTCCCAACTTCTTGTGCACCCCCAGCCTACTCTCTGGTGGGGTGGTGCGAGAAGCAGAAAAGGCCTTGACTCTGTGTAAGCACTGGTCAGCAATAACAAAAACATCTTTGCATTATCAACACCGTTTTCAGCACAAATCCAAAACACAGCTCTGTACTAGCTACTGTGAAGAAAATTAACTCTATCCCAGCCAAAACCAGCACACCCTTAAAAGGAATCCTGTGTGGGACACATCTGCAGGTGTAATTTTTTTCCCTTCTCAAACTAGCTGTTATATTTTTCCTTATAGAACAGTAACATGTCAGCAAGCATGTATTTGCATAATTTTTGCATAGAATGAACATCCTCAGGTCCAGCCTTCTTGTCTCCCAGACCTAGGGCATGCCCCCACAATTGGAAGTGCTGGAACCACTCCTGCACGGCAGAGTCCAAAATGCCTGTTAATCTCTGCAGCTGCAGAAGCGCGCAAAGATGGTGACTAAGGTTCATGAGATGTAAGCTGTGTAATGCGGAAAGTGCTGGGGAAATACAGGAGGGAAGGTAAGCCTTCAAGCCTGAGGGTGCAAGTGATAACTGCTTACACACTTTCAATCGATGTAATTTTGTGGGTGTCAGGTTAGCTCTTAGTGTTGGGGGACATGCATGTGTTTGCTTGTAACTGTTTTATATTGTGTTCTTCTGTGTTTCTCCATTAGATGTCCTCATTGGTCAATTGAGCTCTGCATTTAAAGGCCCCCTGAAAAACTTAAGATAAAAATTGCATCTGGAAACCTTGTGTGTATGTTCTCATTCCCTGTCTGTGGGCAGGATCCATTCCTTGACCTGGCTTGCCTGGCTGAGAAATACCTTGCTGGGAAGATGTTGCCACCAAGGGTCAATTAAGTTAATAGGTAGTTTAATGAAGACTGTTCCTCTTTGAATTCTGTTGATGCAGTTATGCCAGGAGGCTAGGGAGAGAATCCTGCTCTTTCTGATGGTGCTGGGCTAATTATCTTGGGCTGATCATGAAGGGATTAATAAGCATGTAATGGAGCTATTCCTGACTAACAGCTCTGGCACCTCTTATTAGGAGGAACATGTCACTGAGAGCCTCGGCAGTGCAGCAGTCCTGTCACATTCAGCTTGGCCTGAAAGCAGCACAGGTCTTGAGCTGTGCACTGCTTGAAGCTGTGTCAGTGAGGTATGAAATTGGGGAAGGCTTATGGTCTGCCTTAAGCAGAAGTTGGTGTGACTGAGCTTCAACTTTTCTGAGGTTCTCTAGGCTGATCACATTAATTAAAATGTAGGTGGTTTCCCACTGTGGATCTATCTTTGCTTCACTTCTAACATCAAAGTGAAAAGAGCGTCAGAAATCCCTGAAGTTGTCGTGTGAAATGTGCTGCCTAAAGTTGGTGATAGAGGCTGTTGGCAAGATCTGGATGAGGGAAGGATAATTGAGCAACAGATGATAGCTAGTTTAACTTGCCTGTGACTTCCTGTTAATTAAAAAACAGGTTGAGGAAGCATTGTGTTATTACTGTAATCTTCGTGAGGGAAAAGATCCTGTAAGTACTTTAAGCCATTGTTGCTGTGTGGGCCAATTCACGTTGATAATGAAAAGTTGAGTAGGGAACGAAAGCAGATTCTTCTAGTCAGCTGCTTGTTTGAGAGGAGCTAGTGCCACCTTCCTAAGAAAATTATGTGTAAAATCTTAGCAGTGGTCTCCAGTGAAAAGTTTTTCAGCTCATCGTTTAATGACAGATACAGTGCAATGCTGTCTAATAAAATTGATCCAGATCTTCAAATGTCACTTCTGGTTATTTTAATATGATACAAGTGATATGTACAGAACTAGTGTGGTATTTCATGAAAAAGAAAATTCTCTGGTTTTAAATCTAGTGGCATTTCTTGGTTCTGGCATGGCACCCCAGCCCATAATCTTTCTAAATGGATTCAAGTAGCAAGTAGTGCCATGTGTGTCCCTGTTGACATATTTCAAACCTTATTCTGTGAAGCAATCCCTAGAAAGGGGGGAAAAGAAGTGCACAAAGAGAAACTTATGCTATTCAAGATTTAGCTGCTTGTAGTATACTAAGGGGGCAATTCTGATGTTGTTTACCTGTCTGTTTTGGCTAGAGATATAAATGAGTTACTGTCCTATTGCCAGGCAGGTTTGCATGAGACCTGTGTTTCATGAGGAAATGCTTATTATCCTTATTCTTCTGTTAAGGACCTTTGTCTGGCAATTATGTTAAACTTCTCTAACCACTCCATTGCCCTCATCCCAGAGGTCAAATTCTATAGGCTGTGGTATGAGCAACTTCTGTGCCTGTGTCTTAGCAATGCATAATGTTTTTGCCTTGCCTCACCTGTTTAGTTTGGCAGAAAAGACAGACTATTTTAAGTTATCTGAAAATCTGAGAAGTCTTTTGAACTGTCCCAGGTGATGGTTTTGCCATGCACACAGGTAGGAAGGAGTTTGTGAGGTGAAAGTCTGTATTGTCTGGAGACACTTGTATAAGCTCCTTTGTTTTGTTTGTGGGTGTATAAAAGTGCAGAGCCCACGGTGCTGTGCAAATAATTGACCTGCTGAAGTTGCACAGCTGACCAAAGGCATTGCTTTTTGATGTGTTTTAGTCTGTTTGATGCAGTGTGCACAAGTAACGCATGCAGACCAGCTTCTCTGGAACCATGTAACAGGGTCCAGGGTGAAATTTGTGTCTTTCATTTTGCCAGCTCTTGTCTGAGGATTGAGGTCCCTCCTACCTGCATTCTTGCTACACAATGTGAACCCAGTCTGCTTTCCTGAGTTCAGATTGTGTGGTACTTAGCAATTCAGCATTTGTCATCTAGGAGAGATGAGGAAGCTATAGGATTATGAATGTGATCCAGTCCTCGATGCTATACATTGTGAATGAATTTGGTTGTGTTGCCTTGCCCTTAGAAAGGTAAAAATTATCTACCCAGGGTTTCACCTTTTAGCCAAAGGCAGACCTCTGTGCCCTGCTCTTATCCGGCATGTAGAGGCCTGAAGTCACACCAGGTGTGGGAGGGCGGGAGCAGTGGTACTGCTCTCACCTGCCTGCCCAGTGTGGTCACTCCAGTTCGCATCACTTCTTTATTCAGTCTTGAAGGCCTTTCTGGCAGCACGTAGCTCTCTATACATACAATAAATATGAAAGAAACATCTGGTCTGTTCGCCTTTGAATTTCTCAGCATTTCCATATTGCTTTGCTGCCACAAGGGGGTAATGTTGCTTCTGCTCCTTGCTTTCCTCATCTCCTTGAGGAACCAGAAAGTTTCTTGTATAAAGAAAACAAGATAGCTTGAGGACCACCCTCCCCCAGTCCTAAAATGCAGCTTATCTCCTTAGTTACCATACATTTGCAAGTTCTTCAGCGTTTGGGGAAAGGTGTGACTGAGGATCCTGAGAGGAAATGGCCCTGATACAGAATGCAAGCAAGGGAGCAGCTTATCCTGTCTTTTGTAAGGGATGGATGTGGATCAGTCACCTGTGAAGCAGGTTTTTTATCTTTCTGACATGCAAATGCACATGCTTTTTCAGAGCTGTAAAAGACCAACTGCAGAATTCATCTTGACTTCTTGCTTGTTGCCTGCCAAGGCTAGAGCAGACCTTTCTTTGCAGTCTGCCTTGTCAAAGGTTTTGTTTGCATTTGAATGGTTGCTCATCCATCCTCAGAAGACCTCCTTAACACAGGGTTTATTTTCTGGAGGAATGCTTGGCAGATGTTGACTGGAGTCTAGGTGGTCACCTTTTCCACGGGGCTGTGTTTATTTTCTTGTTCAAGTATGCTGTGAGCTACTGCCTAAATTTTGGGGCTTTTCCTTAAGAAACCATGAATATGTTTGGACGTTTTTCTTCTGATGCAAATAGGCGTGGCTTACTCATGGCCGTGAAGGGATGTCTCTTCCCGTTCTAAATTGTAGATACAGTGTTGACTTGTGGTCAAGCTGGGATGTCTGTGGTTAAAGTAGATTGACAGGGTAGGAACACTCCCATTCCTGCCCAGGAATGGTGAGTGCTGTATGCGTAATGGAGAAGAGTATAGTCCCTTTTACAGCTTGTTCTTGAGTTCCTGTTAGAGCCTGAGTTTCTCATCTAGTTGAAGATGTCCCTGCTCATTGCAGGGGGTTTGGACGAGATGACTTTAAAGGTCACTTCCCACCCAAACCATGCTATGATTCTGTGTGCTGCTCTGGTTTTTGATTTAAATGTCCAGGCTGTTCAGATCTGTGCATATGTTGGCTTCTGGTAGCTTTCTGTCTGTGTAAAGCAGTGAATGGAAAGGTGCATGTCACTCATATGCTACCCTTGAAAACAAAATAACCAGCTGTGGGTGCTGAGTTGCCGCCTAGGAGACAGTTCTGTGGCTGAAATTTACTATCAAAATAAGAGAAGGGGGTAATGCTATTCCCTTTACTTTTTTTCTGGGGGGAGGGAACTAAAAAAGGAGGGAATTACCCAGCATAAAGCTACAAGATTTTTCTTGTGGTGAAGTCGGAACACCTATGTAGTGTATTCCATCTTGTTTTGTTTCTTATTTCACAAAACCTGCATTGTTACTATTTTTTCCCTAATTGCTTACAGCAGTTGTGGCTCACTTATTGAAGTATTTAATATCTATTGTGGCAGTGATGCGTTGGGTTTACTGAAAAATGGGGGCTTGAGCAGGAGGAGGGCACACCACCGAACTGTGGAGAGGAGAGGCAGCAGTACGATGCTGGCTGCTCTGGCTGCACCTCAGTGGGGATGTGGCCTGTGCCAAATCCACATGGACCTACCCAATGTAACTTCTCCCCACCCTTTATGTTCAGGCCCATTACTTGTGGAAAACTCGCTAGCCTGGTGTCCTGAATTTTGTAGTTTGGGTTCAACATTTTGTTTAAACTTACAGTGTGTAGACCTTACCTGTGCTGTGGAAAGAACGATTTTCTGGCAACGTCCATGAGTAATGTGATAGTTTTGGTAAAGTTTATGCTGTGCTGTTTTCAGGCTTGGTAAGAAACAATTCCAAAGATGCTTGTTACAGTTCTTGAAAATAATGGTGACAGAGATAAGTGATATCTCAGTAGTTAGCCTGGACACACAGGAATGAATGAAGACTTAATTTGTCAGTGCCAAACATAAAGTGAAGTGATAATCTGAAGGTGACGTGAACATTTAGACATGATAATTAGATGTGATGGTTTACATGTGCAGGTTGTGGAGCAACTTGGCAAGTATTGTTCGTCTTGGCCTTTTCTAAAAATGGAAAATACAAATTACTTTTATCATGAGAGTGTAACCACGACCTGAACTGTAGGAGAGGCTGCCTAAATGGCCAGTTGATGTCTACGTGAGCTCTGAGGTTATTGCCACCACCCTTCCAGCTTGCTAGTTTTTTCCAGACTAAGCCTGCTGTCTCTGTGTGGGCAGGAAAGACTTTGTAGAAGTTTGACCTCTTGAATGTGCTGGTGGTTGTTATGCAGAAGAGCAAGTGAGAGAGGTGCCTGCTTTCTTGCACAAAGGTTCCTCCCCCTGCCTTTGCTGGTTTTCTGGTTTAAGAATAATGTAAGATTGCTAGAGCCTTTTACTTCATTACTGAGAGTTGGTGGGGGAAAAAATGATGCGTTGTGCTTTCCCTCTTGCAGTGACTAACAGAGGTCACTCCCTGCTGCTGAGCTTCCCTGAGTACCTTGGAAAACTGAGCATGTGCTGTCTTCACCAAACTTGCAGAAAGGCTTAAGCCTTCTTTTCTTGGCCTGAATTTAAATATACAGTGGTGAGTGTAGCACATAAAGAGATTTATTTTTTTTCCCCATATTACTCTTGCAGCAGCTTTGCTTGCAAATTAAGCAGGTAGAGCAGTAACTCTGCTTTCTCAAATACCTTCATGGTGTTTCCCCAGTCAAACCACCCCCCTTCTCCTACCTCTTTTTTTGGTAGTCCAGGCCTAGCAATGAGAAGCTCACCTATAAATGAAAGAGGTAAACTTTGTTTCTGTGCAGTCTCCAGGAAAGGACACCTCTTTCCCTGCAGGTGTCTGTCGATAGGATTGTTCTGGGACTTTGCTTTGTCTTCACCTGCTCCAGCATGGCAGCAAGGGAACTTGTTGAAATTGGATTCCAGTGATGTTTCTTAATGAGGATGGAAGAGCTACATGCTTCCAAACTGCCTTACTTTTTTTGCTTGTACTGAGGAGTAATGAAATCTGGAGTTGGGTGCGTTGTTTTGTTTTTTGGTGTGGGGTTGTGGTGTTCTGTTTTGTTTTTCTTTTGAGGAAGGTCTGTATGAGATGACCATACAACAAAGATGTTAGATAAAGACATTTTGCTTAGAAGATGAAAGACAGATAGCTATTTGAGGATACCGTAAAGCATACCAGTTCTCAGCTTTCCTACAGATAGGGAAGAAATGTGAATAGCTTCCCTCTCTTGAAAGCTGTCTTTTGTTAGGTTGTCTGTCTCCTGTACTGTGTGCATATGGCTACCTTGCAGCCTCCTAATCCTAGGTGCTGCAGGGTGGGCAGCATGTCCAGACAAGCTCACTTGACCTGCAACAGTTCCTGTTCCCATTTTTTACTTAGGTGCATTAAGTTCATGTGCTTATAGTATTCTGTCTAGGGGATGATGCTCAACTTATGATTAATGGTGGTCTTTGATATTCTTAAACTATCTGACTGTGATTCCTAGAGCTTGTTGTCTGGCTTCAGATAAATAATGTTAAAACAATCTCTTAAGTTTTGTTTTGTTTTTTGTTTCTTTTGCCAAGAAATAAGTTATGGGCAGGCCCTCAGACCTGCTATTTCAGGCCTGCTTGCTCGGCTAAAAGCTGTGTGTAGCTTTCTTAAGTGTGGGGAGGAGCTACTGGCGGTATAGTGTACCTCTTTTTTATACTAATACAAGCTCTTAATCGCTAGATGTGCAGTCACATATATTGCATGTGTGCACTCATTCTTCACTTTCTTTGTAAACGCAGCCAGCATGGTGTACCTGGGGACAAAGTGCCCTCATCCAATTATTCGCTCCGTATTACAGAATCTGGGCTGGAGAACTTGCAGTAGAGCAGCATGCATCTACTGTCTGGGCCTGGAGCAGGAGGAGAGAGAGGGACCTGTGATCTGACTCAGTAATACAACTGTAACCAAAATAGTGATGACTCTAGATTTCTCCGGTTAAGCCGTTCTGGTCTGTTGAATAGCTAACATGCATTTTAAATTTTCCACATACATATTTAACTGATTGTGCCAAATGGCTGTTTGTGTGATGATGTAACTGACCCCCTCCCTTGCTCTTCTTGAGAAAGCACCTGCTGGAACTGAAGACTGTGAATAAACAGGGTTCATTATCTGCCAGGAAATGGATTCATTTTTCTGCTTGAAATGTGTTAGTATTAAATCCTTCCCCTGTCTTCATGAAGTGGGAGAGCTGCTGTAAGTGGCTGAACTGGCCTGCTGGTCATCTGTTGACCTGCCTTTCTTCATTAGTCCAGCCTGAACAAGAGCATTTTAAAGGAAGTGATTGATGTGTGGTGGGACCTCTGTTTTTGTAGCCTTAGAAGCCTATGGAGATAATGGTACGGCTTCTGCCCCCTCAGGAAAGACACCTCCTCTTCAGTTCTCTGTGGAGAAGCAGGAGCCCTATGTAATTATCCCAGAAGCTGACGCAGATTTGCGTGCGTGGGTAAGCAGAAATTTCTGCTGTCCACACAATCTGTGGTGTTGGGAACTCCCAGAACAAGAAGAATTTGAAGCAGACATTATACATATGAAGCTAGGTAGAAGAACCCTCGGAATACTAAGGGTGTCTGCAGGCTGAGGGCGTTCACTGTGTTGGCTATGTTCTGGCCATGCTTTTAAGCTTGTTATCATAACCATGATGACTAGGAACTGATTCCCTCTAGCTGAATTTCTGATAAAATTGCATATTGTTAAGGGTCTAGGTGGAGGAATGTGATGTCTGTCTTCAGCTTGGCTGAGGTGCCTGCCCCATTCTGAGCACTGGTGTAAAACTGCCACTGTAGAGCAAAACAGCACATGCAGTAGCTTGAGCTAGTTTAAATTTCTTCTCCCCTCCCCATCCCGCAAGTTTTGCTCCTGGAAAATGAAAGTGCAAGATCTTTCATAATTTTTTTCATGTTGGAGTTATTGCCAAACTAATCAATGCTGCCATAGCTGCTCTTGACTTTTCTAATGTTTGTCATGGATGTGTGCTTCCTCTTGCCTGTTGTAATAACACATTAATCATTCCCCGGGTGCTGTATGATGAAGACCTCTGCATCATGCTTGCCCATCTTTTGTTTGATGCATGGCCTTTGTCAGCAAGTGAAGTAATAGATTAACAGTGTCCACTTAAACACCGTGGGTCCACTTAAAAAAAAAATCTGTCCTCTTCCTCAGAGCCACTGACTTTCCCTATGATGAGGTCCAAAGGTGCTGTGTAAGTCCTATGGCATCAGGTGGTAAATGGAAGTTGAACTTCCTAGTCCAAGAGAAGAGGTGCAGTAGTAGCACAATTCATCATATGGTATTACTTTGTAGTTAAACTGAAGCAGGTTAACCATGTTCTTCTTGAGACTCTGCTCCCTGCCTTTTGATTAGAAGAACTCATATCCCAATGCTTGTTTACGTTGTTTGAACTCTTACCTACAGCTCTTTGTTTTGTATAATTGTGCTCCTTTTCCCTACACTTCTTCCAAATGTACTCCTTCAGCCTGGCTGAAGACCTGATGTGCCGAATGTTTTCTGACAGGGAAATCCTCACAGTTTGTTTTCTGCAGGATTCTTGCCCAGAATCAGTGAACGGGGAAAATGTTTTTTTTTTGTAATAACTTCTCTCCTATATCAAACCTGCTTCTCTTGACAACTCCACATGTCCATCTGGGAAGCATGTCTTCTCTAACCCTGGTTGCCCTTCAGAGTTAGCCCAAATTCTGTCACAAACAGGCCAAAGTGTTCTACAAAGGCCATTTTTGGAGCATTTCTGTGATCATGTATTGCATCTTTGCTGTTATGGCTTTCCCTAAAGAAAGGAAATTCTCTTGCAAAGGGAGTTCATTATGTGGAATAACTTCAAAAAAAAAGGGGGGGGTGATGAGTGCAAACAGGGCTTGGATACTCGTAAGAAAGGCAGCAACCAACTCTCACATCTCACAGAAGATGTTGTACAGCAAAGATGTAAGCAAGAAGATGGGGGAGCTAACTCGGAGAACTGCAAGAGTGAGTGTTGGGGTTTTCATCAGTAGTGACATTCTCAGGGTGTTTATCAATTGTAGATGGCTGTGACTGTCATAAGAAAAGTTTGACTGTTTTGTTTGTTTCTTCTCTTCTAATCATCTGCTGCTGACCTATCTTAATTCAAGTCTTGATGCCAGGCTAAATATGTCTAACCATAACCATGTGAAAGCTGAAACAGTCTAGAAATGTTAGCTTAGAGGTATCAGAATAGATTATGTTAAGGACTTAATTTTAGAAATCATCTTTTCAGGCAATGTTTAGAACTGCATACTGATTGCTTTTTTTATTTTAAGCTTGAATATGAAACTGGTGATAGCAATAGTGTTTTTCTGTTTGACAAGAACTACAAAACATTTATGGAAAATGAAGCTATGGAACAAAACGCTTGATGGTTTCTCCTTATGTGATTTCAGTTTGCTCTTTGAAAGTACGCAACACAATACAGAGATGTCAGAAATAATTTTTCCCTATTCTTCTGAGAAAAGGGAAGGTGAAAAAAAAACCCAAAGCCAGTGCATTGGGTTAGTTGAGATCTTTGTTTAGAATAGTTTTTGAGTGTTCTGTTGAGGCTATAATTGATCTCCAAGAATTAATTGGGCTTGTTAACAGTTTATAATTGAGCTTAGGTTTTGAGGGAGGGTAGCAGTGCTACTGGGCAGCTGGAGAACATTCAGCTGTCTTCACGCTTTGGCTTTCTTGTTATTTGTAGGTTAAACATTGCCCTGCCATAAGAGGAAGATCACTGAAGGGAATCGAGTTTTAAACTGTTGCTATTCTTTACATTCCTGTGAGGAACCACAGAAGCACATCCTTAGGGACGAGCGCTCAGGAGAACTGACTGCTGACTGTTATTTGGAGGGCTGAAAAAGGGATGTCATATGAAGCAGTGCAGTAATTTTGCATCCAAACGGGCTGTAGGGAATATAACAGCCTTTCCAGGGAAGATACAAAACTGGAGGAGGAAACTCGCAGAAGCTGCCAGAGTTGTCAATATAGTTCTGCTTCAAAGGATAATGATGAATTGCTCTGTCTTATGCCATCTTCATAACTAGAGGCTGGGACTGTGGGAGGGAGGGCAGGCGTGCTTGCTTCATTCTGCTGGTTTGCTCTGGTTGTTGGTGTGCAGCAGCAGCAGCTTGGGAGGATGGCAGCTGACTGAACACCCTTTTGATCTTAAGGAAACTAAGCCTCAGCGCTGCTTGTTAGTGCCTCCGTTTTGGATGGGGAGGAAAGCCTTTCCCTTGGTGTCGTTTGGACTGACGCTACTCGGTAATGCGTGTGCTGTGACAGCAAATCTAAGGTGTGGTGTAGGAATTGCATATCCTTAGAAACTGTTACTGAGAAGTTAAACTTGCTCCATTTAAGTATCTTCTCAAAGCCTTCTGAGATGAATCACTGTCCCGAGAGGCTTTGGTGGTGATCCTCACCCCCGTGGGGAGAGTGTGGGTATAGTCCAGTGGCTGATATTCTGGGAGGAGGTTGCTTCACGACTCTCTTTCCCCTCGAGCTGCAGCTTCTAGCATTCAGCTGCTTCATTCCTGAGAAGTTTCCCTTTTCTGCTTGTAGTGTCTTGTGTGCATACACTCTCCTTCTCTCTCCCTTGTCTAAAGGTGTCCTGTAATTTGGACCTTGCTGCCTTTCCCCTCTCGCTAGTGATTGCTGCTGTTTGCAGACCCAAGGTATCAGAGCCGGTATAGAGTGGCAATTCCTTAGCTACTGATGTCTGACAGAAAAGGAGTCTGCTAAGATCTCAGTGCTGTTGAACAGAGGCAATTTATATCTTCTTATAGTAGTTCTAATAAAAAAAAAAATAAACCAACGAAAAACTACAGTCCCCTTCCTCCTATTTTAGCAAGCTGGGCCAGAAGCATCTCTCAGGGTGAGCAGAGTTAGTCTTCATCATTGCGGCATTGACTGACAACCTGGAGGATGATACTGTGTGATTTTTTTTTTTTTTTTCGTGGTGAGCGGGGGAGGAGAGTGGAAATTGCAGTTTCTCTGCTAATTGTACTTTAGATGTCATTTGTGACAATTTCATATTGTCTAGACAGAGTTAGTGGAGCAATTGCTTCCGCAGAGCCTGGTGTTAGCCTGTTATATATCTGGGTAGCAAAAAGGGGGGTTGTGGGAGAGGATACTGCAAGCTCCAGCAAGCATTCAGAAGTCAAGCATGAGCTTCTGAAATGCTTTCAAAGGAGATGCAAGCGTGCATGCATTTCTGTTCTCTCTTAGCATACTTCTCTGTTGGAGACTTAGATATTTAGTGGCTAGCAGAACCCTGTAACAGAGCTGCTATTCAACCATGGATTATGTTTATCGTCCTTAACAGAACTGCTCCAAACCTTAGCATTTACTGTGGTAGGAAGTTGGGCTACCTTATACTTTGAGCTTACTGAAAACAGATAGTCTAAGTCTCTTCTGGGACTTTGGGTGGCAAAAGCTGTCAATGTGGCACCTGAGACTTGATAGTGCAACATGACTTACTTTAAAAACATTTGTCTGTGCTTTCCTGGGGGACAGTAGGTTACACTACCAGTGTCACAGATGAGACACTTTGTTGATTATTATAGCAGTGTATCTATTATTGAACCCATTTGTCAGTACCACATACATTTGGATCTGTTAACTTGGGCCTCAAGGGCTCAGTCTAGAATGAATTAGTTAAATAAGAGGTTTTATTTGTGTTTAGTACTCTGGTTTCAGTACAGATATTGTTATTCTCTGGAGCATAAAGCACAGAGATGGTCCATCTGGATCTTGTGAGACTGCACATTGCCTTGTTTTCTTTTTTTGCCTACTGTATGTGTTTATATTTGGCTGTTCACTGCTCTGTGATCTGAGAGGGCACAGTTGTAGGGTGATTAAGAACTACCAGTTAGGTTTAAAATCAGCTATAACTTTTAGCAGTTGCTCTTAACTGATTTATCTTTGTCTGCGTGATCTGAACGTGGCCCTAGTATGTGGATTGTGTGCCTCAGTGTGAGATGGAGCCAGAGCTGAGTTTGGTCTTGGCAGGCTTGGAAGGCTCTGCTGAAGAGGCTGTATTGGCTGAGACTGGCCAACTCGGATGGCACAGACTCTGCGCCGGTCCTGGGGAGCATGCGTAGCAGGGAGCATCTGCCATCCCGCTCCCCACAGCCCTGTGGCTGGCTGGTCTTCCTAGGGAGCCCTTCTGTGGAAGGAGGGGCTCCTGAAGCAGCAGCAGCTCCTGTTGCTGCGTGGGTTGCAGGCTGTTCGGGTGAAATCACGGGGCCGTGAGGCCTGTAGGAAGTCTGTTTACCCAGACACCTTGCCATCCTGTGGCTCAGGCAACTGTTGGTTTGTGTTTCATTGAAATAATGCGTATTGGTTCTTGTCTGAGATTCCAGGTAACTGGTAGAGCAAGGCTCCTCAAGTATTTATGTCAAGGATGAGGTACTGAGGTGAGAACTGTAGATTCCCCAAAGTGCTGTTCCCAAGCCAAGCAGAGGGACTCCTGGCTGACCCACACCTAGTCAGTACGTGTGCCCTGCTCCTGCTTCCACACCCTTCTGATGCCTTCTGCTTGGTATACATTTTGATTTCCTTCACCGCAGCTGCTGGCTGCTTTCAGAAGGTAGTTGCTCTAAGTCCGTGCTCTTCTGAGGCAATTGCAAGCCATTCCAAAGGTGAGAAGAGAAATATGGCTGGAGAATACCTGGAGACTCCTTTCCAGCAGAGCCTACTGGGCCATGCAGCATGCACTGGTCATCTTCCCTCGTGGCTCTGGTTTTGCTGTGTCATTTAGTGGATAGACTCTGAAAGGCTGGGGAGGAGGGTGGCATGCATAGTGTATAGGCATCAAGGCTTTTGACAGGGATGATGAGTTTGATGATTATTTGTGTACGCACATTACCAGGACACCATAGACATTGCAGGGAAATGGCATCAAACAAGCGTTGTGTGTAGGTTGCTCACACCTGTAAGGAGGCACTGCTGTTTCTGGGGCTGTGGCCCTGCCAGGCTGTGTGCCACAGGAGCTCTTCTCCCCAGTTAACTCCAGCGATGAGACAGGAGAGTCCCTTCCTGTCCAGGCTGCTTGCAAGCTGCTGGTTTTGGAGTGCTCTGCAGAAGCAGCTGTGGAGAGCAGACTTCTAAAAAGCACGTTGTCGTTGCAGAGGCAGTAGCCCAGTTTCTGAACTCTGAGCCAGTGGTTTAGAAAGGGGCCAGCTGACTGAATAGGTAGAGTATCACTTCTGCTAATTTTAATCTGTCTACCTTCCTCCCAGGAGGAATAAAAGCAGTTTATATATGATGCAGGTGATAAGTATACCTCATAGGTATAGGACTTCAGGTATACCTCACAAAGCTGTTGTACCATTTCTTCTGGATTAACTGCTTTTGCATATATTGACTTATATATTTCGAGCAGGAGAGAGGGTTTGGTAAGGCTGGATAGAAGTATGATAACTTTCTGGGTTGCCAAGGGATTCCTAATACCTAGCAGTGTTGAAGGTTAGAGCTTTTGATTCAGTAACCTGGGGAATTAATTCATCTCAAAGTTTAAGAGATTTAATAACTGTTCTTGAATAAGACAAATGGTTGCCAAGCAACTTCGTGCCAGAGGGGACAGGATTTCTTTCCTTCTGTAGAGTCCCAGTGCTTTGCAGCAAGCACTGAGTCTCTTGAGCTGACACATGACTTTCCGTGTAAATGGAGCAATCTGTTGCTGTTTTCTGTATTCTAGATTTGTAATGTAAAATTGAGGTGTGTTGTGTTTTGTTTGTTGGGTTTTTATTTTTGTGTCTCTGAAGACAATGAAAAGTTGTCTTGCAATCCTGATGTGGGGGCTGCTGCTGGAAAAAACATCTTATTTGCATTTCTGCTGTCTTTATCTGGCTATCAATGGGAAGCTGGGCGTGGATTATGTCTGGTCCTTCTTCCCTTCTTCCTGCTGCTTGTGTTGACGCTTGCTGCCCTGCATCGCAAATGCTAACTACGAATTAGGAGTGTGGGGCTAAGACTGATAGGTTCAAATCTTTCTTGCCAGTGATGTGTGTAGGTGAATAGAACAGATGTGGTGTTGGACCTCTTTGACTTTCAGACCACGGCAGTTTTCATTTAAGTTATAAAGAGCGGAAAACAAAATTTAGCGGAAGTTCTGAGGCAAAAAGACTTGAAAGGGAACTCAGCAGCCTTACAAACTTTGGCAGTTGATTTTTCCACTTTCCACACCCACCCCAAATCATCTCTCTTGTTAATCTAATGGCTGCAGCAGGCCTGAATGAGTCCGTCTTGAAACAATTCTATCCTCTGCTTTATGACAAGAAGCTAGATAGAGGTAGAAGCCAGGGGTGGAGGACATGTTCCTGCTACATGCTTTTGATTCTGCTGCCTTCATGACTCAGACTCGCTGCTTGCATATTCAAGCTGTCTGGCTGCATTTGCATACGTTTACTTCTTGAGTGAATATTTGGTATCTCTTCCTGTGGCTGATCAAGATACAGAGGAAATGAACATTCTTTTGTAGCTGAAAACCTTTCTTTCTGAGCCATGAGACTAAGATTGAATATCTTACTGTGAATAAAAACCCACGGTGCCCTTAGAATCCACATGCCGAGCCGTGTTCTTTGTCCCGTGGTCCTTGGCCTGTTCCCTGTGTAGCCTCCTTCGAGTAGGTAAGAATTTGACAGATGGCCAGTGTAGCATTAGTGTTTATGGAGCTGACAAACTGGGATGGCTAAGGAGAAGTAGCATATGCATCTTTCTCTCTTGAATCTTGGAAGCGGGTTTGGGACCACTCTTCTTTCTTACTTGAGGTGTTCTTTCTTCTGTGGACTGAAAATATTACACTTTGAATAGCTGTGTTGTGAAAACACTTATGCCATCAGTGAGTTGTTCAGTATGTTGCAGAATTCTCTGCACTGATGACAGAAATAGTCTTAAGAGCTTTCAGAAAGTAGGGCATGAATAGAGGGGATGTTCCTGAATGGTCTCTGACTTCATCATTTGTTTTTCCTTGCTAGGAGGTTGCTGGAGTCTTCCCTCATTTCATTATCTCGCTATGATGGAGCAGGGTCCCGGGAACATCCGATCTACCCAGATCCAGCCAGGTAAGAGCTAAATGCAGTCTAGAGGCATTTAAGTTTCATAGGCAACAGCATAACTTTGATATAAGTCACTGAATCCTGTGGGAATGGTTCTAATATTGAGCTCATCTCCTCCTCCATAACTTGCCATTTGAGGCAGGATGCAAACCAAATGAAACAATGCTGGTAAGTCTGGGAGAGAATGAGGAAAAGAGTAAGAAATTGTTGTTGAAGTAAGCACAGTAAGGATTCCTCAAATCATCTGGAATGGAGAACACTTATGTGGCAAGCAGGTCCAACAGCAAATGAGATGATACCAGTAAATTTGAAAAATTAATAAAAAAACAAATAGTCTATTCAGGAGCAGTGGAGAATGCAGTAAAGGCAGTTAGGTGCTGGTGTGAGCAGGCAACGTGCTTGGAAGAATTAAATGTCTCCATAAACATATCCATATAAGAGAGCATAACCAGGATGCTAAGTATACTTAACTAACGGCAAAATACTGACAATTATTTCTGAAGAGTCATGAATCATTGACATTAGACATAGAAACACCTGCAGTGCTGCTTAATCTCCAGAAGAGGTGGGAGTGTTTCAGAGGACTAGAAAAAGCAAACATGGCAGAGTTATAAAAAATGGAAAGGAGTGATATTTGCAGGTTGTACTTAGTGTATTAAGAAAGCAACAGATGGGGTAATGTGACCCACAGACTCTGTCAGAAGAATTGATAGAATTGTGAACAGCAAGCAGCTTTGGAAGCTTTCGAAGAATTAAATCATGACAAATAAGCTTTCTTTGGATGGGTTTAACAAAGCTATGAATGAGGAGAATTCACTAAGTGTAAAATATGTCTTGATTTAGCCTCTTGGGGAACCTCTGGCATAGCTGCGTGAATTGAAGGCTACTAGGATTTATCATAAATGAGAGTACAGGCATACCTGTGTATGAAAATTAAATGTCTAAGTTGCTGAAGGAGGTTTGTGGGTTTTTTTAATCTTGTTAGTTTTTACATCATTAACAACAAAACGTGCATTTTTGTACAGATGATGCTCTAATTACAAATTCTGAAATAGAAGGCTACATTGCAAACTGGCCACATGGTACAATTATGCTGGTAAATAACTCCTTGCTAACTATGTCCATAGATAAAGCCTTGCAGAGGTGGAATCTTATATTAGGCTGTTTTTCCATTTATTGCAAAGAAAGTTGCTTTGTAAAGATAATTCAAAGGCTCAAGAATGACGTAAATAAAACTGCAGAGAGGTGAAGGTGAGCTAGAGTGTGCTACCTGTACATAAGGTCATTGGGAAATCAGCCTAGGTAACTACAGAAGTTCTTGGCAACTGCATGTCAGAATGACGCAGATAAATGTAAAAGCTTTCTAAATGGCAATTGATTAAATGACAGGTAAAGGGATTAATTTACCTGGAAAGATGAAAACGGTATTTTACAAATGTTAATTAAAAGGTGTTACTTCGTTCAGGTGAATTTATGAATGCCAAGAGCTGCTAAATGGCTGGAAGTGTACTGTTCCTCATTTCTGGAATGCATAATCCAGAACAGGCAGATTTATTGAGCAGAGATTGTGAGAACTGATTCTAGCTCTCTGGGAGCTGCCTTTTGAAAAAGAAAAGGAGGAGGGACTGCCTAGATTGCTGAATTGTTGTTGTTGTTTTTTTTTCCCTTCTGTCAGATCTCTGCTATGATGAAGCTCAGTAAAATGTATGAAAAGGGATCACTGCCTGAGACATTTCCTAGCATAAGGAGCATTGCCAAAAATATTTTCCTACTTGAAGCCATTTTTTGAACTGATACGCTGTTTTTCATGTGACAGTTCAATTGTTTTTAGGTTGTGGTAGAAGCTATAGTAGCTTGAGTTTATAAGGAGCTTTGGAAGAAAAATCCAATTTTGAAACCTCCTTTAAGTGGGTTGTTTCAGTAATTGTCTCTGTCCTTTTCAGAGGATGAGATTCATAGCTGCGTGATCAGCACGAGCTGAAAGTTTGAGTGGGGTGAGATCAGAGTCTTCCTCTGTAAACCTTACTGTTGCGCTAGGCTATTAGGATATTTTTAAACTTCCCCTTTGTAATGAGAAATTAAGGTTGTGATTAACAGTAGTGTTACTGCGTTTTGAGGTTTTTTTGTAGCATCGTAAGTTTGTAATGGAAAGTTATGACTTTCAGATGTTCTTAAATAACAAAGTGGAAAAGTGAAACAAAGATGAAATAAACATATCTGTATATGTCAGTGTGTACATGTGTGTTTAAATATAGATTATATTACCTCCTTAAGGCCAAGTTGTCTCCAATGGAGTATTTTTATTTATTTTTATAACTCCATGATCTGAAGAATTTATTTTTAAGAGCGTGTGCTTGTGCTAGTTGTGTTCCACTTTGTCTGTAATGGTGCTATATTTGAATAACCTAGGTCAGGAGTGAGGCAGGGAGAACTTTTTTTTTAAGTTCCCTCAGATTTAGCATGAATATTCTGAGGTAGACTGCCGCATTCTTGCTTGGTGGCCTTGCTGAACTTCTCTGAGGTCAGCCTGGTTGTTTTGTCACTCTTCACAGTTTCCCTATGTACTGAGCTCAAAAAACAATCTGCAGAAGAATCAAATAAAGCTGTCATCGCAGAAGACCTATATTATTTTTTTTTTTATTTTGATTTAAATAGAAGTACTCAAAAAGATGCTCCCATATTGCATATATAAAGCATCACAAGGGTATTTAGTGAATATACCTCTAGAAAAAAATCAAAGCTGCTAGAAAGTTTCCAGGAAAGAGACCCTCAGGCTGGATGTTGCCTGTGAGTTGCAGGCTTAAGTGGAATGGAAGCAACCGGAAGTTGGTGTCTGGTACCAGCATTGCCTTCAGCTCAAGGGTTGGTGGTATGTATGCCACTGTAGATATTACCAAGGAAATTAATGACACCAATCAGGTAACCCCTTTAAAACATGTGTGCTGGCTGAGAGACATTTAGAGGTGTGAGCTGTAGTACTGTCAGTGAACATCCTGGCCATCAGCATCAAAGCAGGGTTGATGAGTGGTGTCAGTACTTCTGAAATGTTAGGAAGCTTGGGGTTCCGCACAGCAGTATAGTGCACTTGGATGCAGATACGCCAGTTCTTGTGGCTGTCTTGGGAACTCAGTATAGACATTCTCCAGTTCATGTTCTTGGGCTTTTTAAAAAAAAACAAACTACTTCCTTAGAAGATACTAAAATAGGAGGAGGATGAAGAGAAGCAGCCTTTATGTAAAAAATTTTTGTGTTGTCCATAAATATGCCCAGCTGGTTTGGATATCTGGCTGTAGCTGAGGACACTGTGCTATGTAGTAACTTGCTCTTTAGCACTCTTGATGTCATTTAAAGCAAGACACCTGAACTTCACTAATGCTAGCAAAACATTTCCATTCCTCAGTTCTACTTCACACTGGCCAGCCAGCAGCACTGGGTGCCTAGAGAATGCATTGCCTCTCAGTGACATAGTTGTTGGATGAGACAGAAGCTGGGTGGTTCTGTTTTTTTCACTGCAGCATCTCTCCCACTTGGTGCCTTGTTCTGTGGTGGTCATGTGTGGTAGCATAGCTTCTCCTCCTCTGAACCATCTGCTCCAGTAAATAGGGTCCAGTCACCTCAGAGACTAGGTTAATTTAGCTCCTGTGGTGTTGCAAAATGCAGCCTACTGTCCTATGAACGCAAACTGGGTTTAAGAATTACTGGATAACCTCTGTCTGTTTTGCTGCTGTTTTATTAGACAGAGGTGAGAAATAAATGGACTAGGCAGTCTGCTGTGACTGGCGTGTGTTTAGCCAGCGGTAGGCTAACTGTGGTCAGGCGCTGGTTTGCAGTTGTGTTCAATAGCTGAATGAACTGAAGAAATATGTTTAATGTTAATGTTTCTTATGCTGCTTTTCAGCCTTCTCCTCCCTCCAGGACAGCTAAATCTCTTACGCTGTCTCTCAGCTCTGGTCCAGTTTGTGTCATAACTGTATTCCAAAGACAGGTACAGCCTGACAAATATAACTTTTTTTTTTTCTTTTTTGCCCTGCATACACTGATCTGCAAAGAATAATTTCTTAACCTATTGATTTGACTATGTTTCTGCCCTGCCCTTTTGTATTTTGTCTCTCGCACCTTTCTCTCTGTGTATCAGACTTAAGCTTTTTGTCTTCTCTTTGGAAATCTTTTTCACAGTCTATCCAGTCTACATACCATGTGCTATCAGGAAGATGAATCTGGCATCTCATCATCTGTTATGGCCAGTCTTTATTGCCTACTTTTTCTTGTTCTTCTAACAAGCATCATTGTGTTTTTTCTTGTGATGTGCTGCATAATTTGAGAAGACTGCATGCAAAACTAGTTCTTTATATCCTTCTGTAAAACTCTCCCTTGGTGTGATACTAGCAAAGAAGAAAGTTCCAGTGATTACACTGCTGGACTGCTGAGACCACTGTTAATGTTTTCCAGTGTTGCTATGTTTCCATGTTCCTTTCTTTCTCTGTATGCACATATTATGCCATAGACTTATTTTTAGGCATGCATAGAGGCTTTGACTTACGGAAAAGGCCAAAGAATGGAACAGCTCCTCATTTATGAGTGCACTGCTGTAATGCCTTACTTTTTTATACTTGGTGTATTAAGTCTTCACAGGAGTAGAGAGAAGTGCTGTGTTTGTACAGCAAAGCCTTCTATGTTATGTAAGCACGAACAGCTTTAACTCATCAAACAGTGCATAAAAGATCCAGGAGGAATCCAAAACAAACTGTGTGTGTGGTTCCTCTTACCCTTTTGCTGCTTGTTGACTAAGTTTTTAGGCCCCTGAGCCTGTAGTCTGTCTGCTAGACTTGCCTGTGTACCACGAAGGTACCCATGTAGGGTACAAGGAGCTTACCTTGGGGAAGACACTTTCTCTTACTGTCTATGTGACTTCTAATTCCTTCTTTTTTTGCCACCTTCTCTTTTGCTTATATGATCTGAGTGTATGATGGAATGGGAGATTGAATGTCGTTGATGGGTTCTGCAACCAAAACAACATTAATACAATCTATCCCTTGAAGAATTAGTACATTTCTTTTGTGCTGCTCTAGGGAGTAGTCTCTAGAAGTACTATTAAATGTAGTTTTCCTTTGAAATGTGACTTTAAGTATAGTAGCAGAGCATTGTATCAAACCTAGTCAGATTGTTTGCTTCTCATACTGATGTGGATGTGAAACTATCCAAATATAAGCTAAATCTTATTCCCAGTACATTCCCATAGAATCAGCACAACTGTGGAAGGCGGGTAAAAGAAAAATGTTGAAACAATCATATTATCAGAGATGATTATAGAGTGGCATGTTTGTTGCTGGTTGTAGTATAACACTGAAACTGTGTGGTGTTGGTCACTACAAAGTTAAACATATGCTTAAGAGTGTTCATGGCTGTTGGTGAGGTCCACTGTAAACTGAATTTATCTTGAAGCTCTGTCCCAAAGATGGGCATTATTCCTTGAAGGCAGAGAGGCCACCTCTCTTCATGACTGCAGATGATTTCATTTCTAGACTATCCCCTGGAATTCACTGTTTGCGGGTTTTTTTTGTTTGATTTGTTTAAAGCTACTCACACTTCCATTTGCTGATTAAAAATTAGAGGTGCTTTCTCCGTTATCAGTTTCCTGCCCGTAGTGCCTTAGCAAGAAATGAGATTGGTACTTCCCAGGCTTGTGAAAATAGAGTCTGGTAACTTGCATTGAATAAAAAAGAACAAAATTGAACACATGTATGGAATGGGGAGGAGCTAGAAGTTAAAGGAATAGACATTTTAATGTCTAATTACTTGCGGGGGGGGGGGGGG
>Ga0065711_1001787_pt1 | contig 39312 bp, 26 predicted proteins | sample Hoacrofraction12_FD_59098 | JGI IMG/M metagenome (GOLD analysis project Ga0065711, IMG submission 59098) | Hoatzin crop microbial communities from Cojedes, Venezuela - Epithelial fraction 12 v2 (version 2) | ecosystem: Host-associated > Birds > Digestive system > Esophagus > Crop | place...
GACTGTGGAGTCTCCTTCTCTGGAGATATTCAAGACCCACCTGGACAAGGTCCTGTGCAGCCTGCTGTAGGTGACCCTGCTTTGGCAGGGGGGTTGGACCAGATGACCCACTGAGGTCCCTTCCAACCCCTACCATTCTGTGATTCTGTGAAATTTTAGCCCTTACAGAATTTTAGCCAGCTGCAATTACAGTTAATACAGTCAAGATAAACACTTCAACAAAGTATTATTTTAACAGCGTCCATATTAATTATTGATCACAAATTAGCCATGTCTTATTATTAACTCTTTTAATGGGGGTTGCTTGGCCATCGCAAGTCAAATTAAGTCCTCGCTTACCCCTTTTGTAACATTACTAAATTAATAGAGATGCATAATCTGGAAGGCAGGACATGATTTGCTATGAATATTCAAAACGTGTCACATCTTTTCTGTGTTAGAAATAGTATATTTGCTTTAAAATAAGAACTCTTCATTACCCACAAATTTGTATAGATCTCTCCCCCATCGTGTCAGAAACTGGAAAAAGCAGTGAACATGCACTCTTTATGACTTACATATGGAAAAGAAATAAGGTTTTCTTATTTCCCACCCTTTCCCTGCCCCAATGCTATGGAGAAATATGAAGTAAGCAGTGTCAATCTCCAGGTTCCTATCAACTTCCCCAAACATAAAAACATTATGCTTAAAAATGTCTATCAAGTAATTGTACAATAAATAATAACTGCGTTAATAGACTGTATTAGTGCCTTTAAATATAAATTTTAGTGTCCCCAGACAACATAATAAATTTTTTCGTTGGAACTAAGGGCAAGCACCTAAAGTACAAAATATTTCAGAGTTTGTTAATTACAAAAGGAGGACTGTAATTAGTCATAGTAATTAGTCATAGTAATTCTTGGGATCAGTTTATAGTCAGTCTTCCTCAATTAAACTTGCAATCTATCATTTTCCTGGAGGAGATACTGACATGTCCCAGATCTCAGCAGACTAAATTCTGTATGTAAAAAAGTCCCATAAAAGGTTGTCACTGTGCAAAGCATGGGCTCTGTATAAACTGTTCTTGAAAACAGTAGTTCAGATTTTGCAGTTTGCAGTAGAATAACCTTTCTGTAGATCACGTGCAAAGGGTGGCCCTGTTCTATTGCAGCCTCTACCAGTGGTAACTAGACTTGAAGAAGGAGTGCAAAGGGAATGTATTTTGATCTGGGACCATCTTTATCTCTTGATCTCTATGCTGGAAGGCACTTGCCTCTACGTGTAGCTAGCTGCCTGGACTGCTGATAGCCTATGTTAGAAGAATTCACTATTTAAATACTGCCGACAGTTCTAAGAGTAAGAATTCCTTTTTATTTCAGGAAAAGCAACTTTACAGTGAATGAAACAATAAAGTAAAACAATAGTGGACTCTGGGCCATGCTATTGTATGTAGGCATAGAAGAGTTAAAACCTTCGCACCTACGATAAATACGGAGGAGGTGTCTTTTATCCTATTTGTCTCACCTGTAAGGTCTGTCCATATAGCAGAATCACAGCTACACTCAGGAACATTCTCTAGAAATGTATTTTACCCAGAAACGTATCTAATCTTTTTGGTTATAGATTGGGGCACTTTTCAATGCCTTACGGATTAAATTACATTTCTGTTACTCTTCTTAGATCAGCATCCTAAAATATTAACTTGTGACACATGTGGAGCAGGAAGGCAACGTTGTCCCCCAGACTACATATGAGATATTTAATAATGTGTAGTTATTAAAAGATACATATTTTATTGTACAGTATGATCAAAGGCAACTATAGATGGAGTCTGAATTGGGGTACTATGCTATACACCATTTATGGATGCCTCTGTAAGTATTTGAAGGTAAATATGCCTTGATTTGCTTTCAAAAAGTTTTACAGTAACTTTTTTTTATATGATTGCAACCTCGTTAGGCCAAACTCCGATTAAATGTCCAAAGCACATAAACAAAATGAGTTCTGTTTGCAGAAAACTCTTGTTTTTATGAGATGCAGTTAGGAAGAGAAGACATAAGAAGAAAAAGCATGGAAATACCTAGATGGAAACTAGTTATCATACTGTCATACATATAAACTCCAGGGTATCTGTAAAATCGCTGAACCCTAGTCAGCATCTGTGTAGGTAATATGTTTGTGTGTAAACAGTAGAAGGGGAAGTTTATCCCAGAGTGTCTCTTCTTTAATAGTGTCTCAATTTTTAATCCCCTAAACCTCTTCCTCATTTGGCAATAATTCTTTGCTTTTGCCTCTGATTTTGGGCATGTCACTTGGAAGTACAGATTATCCAAGAATATGAACTACTTTAAGATATTTTTTTCCAAGGGACAGAATTTTTAGAGTACCAGTTATCAGAAGTGCAATAGGTGGAAGAAAATACAGATAATTCACTCAATCCCTGTATCGGTGTGCTTGCAGCCTAGGAATCCAATACTCAGATTTCTCCGTCAGGTTGTAATTTCAGACACTGCTGGGCAGCTATCTGAATCTCTTTGCATGTTTATTTGGCCCATCCCCACATGCTGACAGGTTCACACCTGTAAATCTGATTAGCAGACAGTGTTTGACTTGGTTAGTCAAGTGCAAAGCTCAATGCAGTCAGACATTTGAAATTCAAGATTTCCTGAAGCTCTGTTAACAGATTTGAGACCTGCGCAGTGTGCAAATGAAGCAACAGGAGCCACACCTTCTTACAGACAGTATTTCATTTCTTCATGCTCGGGGGGTACCGAATTAGGAACTGTTTGGAAGTGACACATCCCTCCCTTTCTAAATGCCTTAGGACAGACAGCGGTTGCCATCAGAGCTTTTCTGGAGCTTCTTCAAACGAAAAGTAGCAAATTTGTGTAATACCACACTGGTAAATTCCAGCCTCCTATTGACTACTGCCTGTGCATTTGATGATCTCTAAAGGTCTAAAGGCTGCTTTCAGTTTATTCCTTCACATGAGAAAGAAGGACTATATCCTCCTCCCAGTCTTTCACAAGGCTTATCTATTTGTAGTCTCTAAGCTCATCTTCTTGTTTTCTTATTGGTCTTCCATTCCTGTGACTCCCATTTCTCCTCAAATTAATGTCAATGCAAAACCTTCTTTCTCTTCTAATAGTCTGTCTCAGTGGAACATTTGTGATATCACACATTACGGATGCGCTGTGAAATCAGTTTCAGAGTAATGATATGCTATGTATGCTTAGAAAGGCACTTATGTTTCCAAATGTCTTCTTGCATATTGTTAAGGTTAGTGAACCAAAAAGATGAGTAGTTCTGTCACCAGAAGGAGACGAAGGAAGACGCCCATGACTATAGATACAGGCCAGTTCTAGTTAGTGTGGGAAAAAGTCATTGAAAGGTTGTCATCTATTATTTATATCCGCCCAATATGCAAATAGTATTTTACTATCCAGTAACAAGACGTGGATCCTTGTACCTACATCCTGTAGGACTTGGAATATGAGAGAAATTCATGTTGCACTGAAGTAATTGCAGTATTGCAAACCCCTAATATTGACACAGTTTTTAAGAAGCAAAGGAAGATTTATTTTCACGCAGTGCGCTCTGTAACACATTGCAATAAGAAGTCTCAGTAATAAGCTCTACCCTCTGGTACCACACCTGAATATCTGTATTCAGACTCTCAGAATATTGTCCTAAATTAGGTCAAAACACAGTACAAGAATAACAGGACATTATGACAGGGCAAAGTAACAGTGGAAGGAAAAAAAAATCAATAAATACAAAGAAAGGCTGAAAATTGCTTTGAGGTGAGGAGAGTTATTCCCACAGAAAGACTATTTGCATTGATTTAATTTCTGACATGCTTTGTTTTCAAGACTTGCAATGATCTGTACTGTTACTGTTTGTTCTGAGCAAAGTCACGAATAAGCAAGAATGGGAAAGAAAAATTTTACTGTCTTCATGCAATCTGTGAAGGGCAGGAATCACCTACAGGCATTAAACCATGAGCTAGACAAACAGGGTAGCAGGATGCTGGAATAGAACAGAGTTCAGACAACAGCAACTGAGGTGAGAATGGGGGACTTTTTGCAGGAAAATCACAGACACAGCGCTTTAATAATCATTGACCTCTTGCTAAACAGCACGGGAAAAAGCCATTGCTCCAGAGATTTCACAGAATCATTTAATACAGAGCAAAACCAGCAGGACAAACATTAAGCAGATTTCTCTCTCATGCACATGTTATTTTCCTGCGCGTTTCTCCCTAGCTATGTTAGCACTGTCCCTTCTCCAGTATCACAAGTCTACTCTCTCCTTCCCCCAGACAGCAGTTGTCTCTCTCTATCTTCCCCCCGACCCCGAAACTCAGAGCCCTCTCTGAAACCTGGAGGGTATTGTTTATATCCAAACCAACCTTTTCTTTAATATGAAAGAACTACTTACTGATGAAAATTCTTAATTATTGAGAAGACATTAAAAAAAATTCCAAACCCTAAAATTACTATATTTAAACTGAGAAAATGTATGGAATAGCTGGCTTTCATTTTGGTGCTTATGTGAATGCTCAAATGAATATCAAAAGACTTTTAGCTGTACCATTTGCTTTATCGCAAAGCAGCCATTGGGAAACTTAGCAAAGATTTCAGTGAATTTGCATTAAGGCCGATGTTAGTTACACTACCATTTTGCATAGCACAAGGCAATTTCGGAATTTGTTTATTTTCAGAGCAAAGTACTCCTTGCTCAGGGACACTATGAAAATGAAGCCCATATTTTTACAAAGAGGGAGTCTCAGGGACTGACCTCCCTCTGTCGTTCACTTTCACATGTTCTGCCTCCTTTCGCACACCTTTCGAGACACGTGTGAAGGCACTGTGGTTTGTGGGGCGGTATGTCTGGTGCCTCCCGTCACAGAGCAGGAAAGGAACTGGTGTGCTGCTGCGGGAGGGCACGAGCTTGCGCAGTACCACAGCCTCTCCTCTTCTGTCACCCCGCGCACTGGGTAAGCCAGCTTGGTGGGTCGGAGGATCGACATCGAGAGGAAGTGCGAGTGCTGTATGGTGCTCCATAAATGCATGCAATGTGGTGGCATACTGAAGGCGTGAGTTTCAGGAATTGGAACGTCCTCTCTCCTCAGATCAAAATACTGGTGCACTCTCACTGCTGCTTCCACTTCCCACCTCAGCTGACCCAGAGCCCCTTCTACGATTCATCTTTCTCATTCCACAGGCGAGCGGAAACTTCTCTTACCCAGGCCTCCTTCCCCTCTGAGCTACCCGGACCCCTGTGGCCCCTTCAGACAAATCCTGCCTACCCTCCTGAGGAAATACAGCTGCAGGTTGTACGGCGCACAGCCACACACACAGAGGCTGTGGGAAGGCACGACGTAACCTACTGTTACACCGCACTCTCAGCAGGCAGAACTTTGGCAGGTCCCTGCGGCAACCACTAGCAAATGCTTAAAGGAATCGTTAGGCCAGTACGTAACATGGTGTTTGCCTTCATGTTGAACGCATCCACTGGAAATGAAGAGGAGCGAGCAAAGCGTAGTGCTTTGCAGAAGGAGTGCGTGGCCTCTGGTTTTGAGAATCCCTGCCTCCGGGAAGTGGGCGGTGTGAATGGTATTTCAGGGTTAGCGGGGAAGGGCGGGGAAGGTCACTAGAAGAAACAGGTGGGGGTGAATTTCTCGCTCTACCACACTGCAGTCACGAAGGCTGGCGGTATATGTCAACTGCCTGATCTGGAAGGCTCACTGCCGTTCTGCTGCTGCTGCAGCAGTTTGTATGAGAGCTGGGGTCATCTGATCCAGGCAAAATCAGCCAACCTAGTGTAACCCATTGAAATACGCAGTGTTAGTTTTCCTGGCTCGTTTTATTTGAAGCAGCTGAGGCAGAGCTCACACAAACAGCTCCCCAGCAGAGCCGCAGGAAAGGGGCAGCAACAGGCAATTGGTGGGTAGTGATGGCTTAAATCAGAGCTGCATGCAACACGAACATCTGTGGTTTGGTCATTTGTCAGTACAGTCGGTGTTTGTCAACGTGGTCAATGAGGTCATTTGTCAAAGCAAAACTCTGCTGAGTTCCCAGATGCCTCGTTCTTTCATGTGAACTCCCTAACATAAGTGCGGGAATAAAAATAATGTTCTTGTCATTACAAGAATAAATTCATTAAAGGCTAGAGCAAAATCCAAAACAATTACAAGGAAGCATTTACCTCTCCGCAGACAGCCTCCCTCTCTTATTTTTGCCAGCAATTTGGAAAACTAATTAAAATAATGGATTATTGTACTCAAGGTTTTAAACTGATCAGTAATGCTAACATGCTATGCATTTGCTCGTTCCTATAGACACTATTTTTAAAAGCCTTCCTAAATTGACACTTCTAAATAACAATAATTTTCTTGCTCTTTTAAATTATATCTAATCCAGTAAATAACAAAGCTCAGCTTGCTGGTATTTGCATGAGTGTGAGAAAGCACAGGTCACTGGACCTGGGAAGCTGAGAAGGTTTAACAGCCCAAAGTATCTTTTTTCACTAGTTTGATCAAATTAGACTTAGATAGCAGTGACTAGAAAGCGTTAGCACTACCGAGCAGCTTGACTCCTTTTTTCCAGCAGAAACGTCAGACGCTGATCCTGTGATACTGATGTACAAATGCAGGTTCATCGACCGATACAGAATCCCATTAACTTAAATGGGGCTTTATGCAGGCATCTGACCTACTCAGAAGAATCAAGAACTTTATGACTGGAACCTAGTTCCTGAACAACAGGAGTTCACATCTCATAACCTCCTTCCTCCTCCATGCCCCGGCCCCATGTTGTAACACTGCCAACAGTATCAGGAAATTTAGGAGAAATAAAGACGCAAGAATTCACTTTTAATCCATACACTGACTCTTCACTCCTGTGACTGAAGTATGTTTATTGGTAAACAGCAACGTTTACGACGAGACTCTGTTCTGTGGGTAAATGCTGGGACTAGATCCCCAGGAAGCCAAGATTTTCATAAAGCTTTTTAGACACTAAATATGTGATGTTTTAAAGCAGTTGACCTGCCAAAAGGGTCGAGTACCTTTCAGATATCTCCGGGTGAGCTTTCCAAAGCAGAAGCCCACTAACCTAAGCCAGGCTTGAAGACCTTGCCTCAGGGTGTTTTTCACAAACAATACATACACGTACATTCTGCTCATAACATCTGTCTCTTCCAATTGCCTGAGCTAAAACCCAAATCAGCGAAAGAGATCCTCAGTCGACCTATAAATTATGAATAGTTCTTCAGTGAATAGAACTTTGAAGCTTAAAGAACAGAGCAGTGAAAGTCTGGGAAACTGAAAGATGCACAGTTCTAATTTAGCGCTACCCCAAAAACTCAGTTAAAACATTTAAACATCCTTCTTTACTTTAACTAGAATCTTCAATGGACCAAAAGTGCCTCTAGGGAATCAGCAAAGCATTCTGCAAGATCTGAAGAAGATTTGGGGGGGAGGAGGCCATGGGGGGGAACTATCCACACTTCAAAGATTTTCCTTCAATATCACTATTTCAGAAGAAGACTTACAAAATGTTTATTATTTATACATTTAGTTATTTAAACAAATGTAATGTATTACTCAGACGAGAACAAAAAGAGTTTGAAAACTTAATTTTTATGCTGTAAAAAAAAATAAAGCCTGTTGGACTGAAGTTTCCTTTGACGTTCCTTTCTCTTTCTAAAGCGATTTTCTTTCAAACCAAAGAGAAAAATAATGTCAAATTCTCACCTCTCTGTTGAGGTTCAAAGAATTTTTTCCCCTTGATTTTACTATTATTTTGTATGGTAAGTATCTTATCAAATGACAGCTGTGTTTGTTTGAATTTTAATGAAAAATAAGATAGAAGTAAGAAGCCAGAAGCAAGCAATTCACACTGAGAGTGCTACTTTCTACACTTTTGATATAATTACTCTAAAAAGTCTGCAAAAAGAACAGAAACAGCAATTGAAAAAAATGCAAAAACCCCATGTTGACATAACTTTGCTGTTTTATTGCATCACACCATTTAATACTAGCTCCAAATAACAGGAAAATACTTTCTAAAGCCTGGGTATCTAGAGGTATTCAGTGCCCATGGCTGTTACCTGTGTGGGCAGAAGGATGGCACAAAAACACTAGGAAAATTTTTTTTTTGTTAAGTTTCTGTGTGATGCAGAAATTCAGGAAGTCCCTTAAGCATATGATGAAATGCAAAAATACGTCTAAGTTCCACTTGCAGCTCTATGACTTTAGTAAGAGCTTGATGCTGTCCTGAGCTGGCTCCTGAGTCTGCAACAACCTATCTCAATGTTACTTTTCTGATCTTCATCATTTCCAGGCCCCATTCCACATCTCCAAATTGTTCCTGTTTCTTTGAAAACGTAGATTTACTATGGGAGAAGTTTCATCCACATTAAACAAGATAACCTTTCGAAAAACCTGATCTGCCAGGTGAGACAGATTTAATAAAAAGTGTTAGTAAGCATCTCTCCTGGGTGCCCTGGGACTTTGCAGAACAGGTCCTTCCAGCAGAGGAGCAACGCAGGAAAAGCGTGTACACCTTTGCTCTCAGTCCACCAGCTTTCCACGGTCTTCTGTGCAGACAGAGGTTCTGCCCAGTGCCCCCAGGCCCTTCGGGACCATTTCTTTCTGTCAACGGACGCCTGGCTGCACCCAGTCTCGCTGCGGTGCTGAGCCCTCCCTGCTGTCCATTAGAGTATTCCCCCAGCTGATCCTGTTCCACTGAGGGACCATGCTGGTGTGCCCCAAGGAGCCTCACCTGCTGCAGGTGCCCAGGCTGTGGGGAGCAGGCAGCCAGCCAGCGGCCCCACGTTGCAGCCTCCGAGTAGCATGTGAGCAAACTGGCTTCCAGCAGCTTCCAGGCCAGTGTGGGAGGTGGCTGTGCAGAAGTTTCTATGCAAGGTGAGTACCTACGGCCTACCAGAAAGGCAGTGGCAAACCAGAAGCTTTGTCATGGCATGTTGCATATTTTAGCATAACTTCAGTAGCATCAGAGGCTATTGATTGATTTTGTATGAATGTTGTCATCTAGACTAAAATATATGGCAGGGCAGAACTGAGTGAATGTGTCAATCAGACCAAGAGCCTCTGCCAGCAGGGAACTGCAAAGCTCGGAATCCCTAAGGCTGCAACTAGGGGAAGCAAAGGTACGGCTCGTTACCTACTGCTATGCTAACAAGACAGGTACAACTCACAGAGCTGATGAGAAACTGCTAGAAAAATGGTGATGCCTTGGCAATTGTGTGCTTAGTTCTGTTGAGAATATTGTAATCTTCATTTGCGTTTTCTTTGCTTGAAGTAGAGTTTATCATTGTTTAGGGAGTACCAGCGAAGGGGTTTTAGCAAGCTTCTCCAGCACGCTGTCCTTTATCTCCTTCTGCTATGCCTGTCCCTGCTGAGAGCTAGTCAACGCACTTTTTTCCGGCTGAAAGTTTGTGTTTTCTCAATCGAGGACTGAACTTTCATTGCAATGGAGAAGTTTTGCACACAGTTACTGCTTTCAAATGTGTTTTTATTATGGGAAAAAGTCAGAATTTACTGTTTTGGTTTGGTCATGTTTAATACCTTTGAAATCTTTAGTTTTGATAAAATGATGTAGGTTATAATTTTGATGAATTTCCCATCTTTTTGTATTATATTAAATATCGGTTAGTATTGTGTTATAGACAAGTTACCTATTACTATTCAGCATTGAAGCAATGTACTTTTACTTAACAGTGTTTCAAAATTACAAATTACCTTGCAACCTGTGTCTTAACAAAACAACCTCCTGCCTTTACACAAGGCTTGCTTCAAAGCTTGAAAAAACTCTCTGGAATATGGTAAATAAAGTCAGAATCATATAAATCTCACTTGAAGTTACGAAAATCTCAGTTATTGAAATTTCTGTACTGAAAACTCAGTGTAGTTATTTCTGCTTATTGTTACTCTGCATTAGTTTGATTAATTCAGCCTTCTCTTACTCCATAACAAATTAATGAAATACAGAAAAGTTCTCGTAATGTGAAGGATGCGTTATCCCATTCAAAGTCCAAAGAACCCACAACTTCAATGGTGATGCCATTTGCAAGGATGGTTTAAGTTAACACATCTAACTAAACAATGGAAGTAGCACTGTAAGAGCAAACACAGCCATAGTTATTAGCAGCTGCCAAGCCACAGACCAGCTTCTGCCCCGTAGTCTTTTAAACTCTCGTCAACCCTCCTCTTGGTTAGGGAAAGGAAGAGTTAAGGAGAGGCTCAGTGTGATGCAAAGCCTCGCAGAGAGCATTATAAGGCAGGCCAGCCCATACAGTGCGTGTGGCTGGAAGTGAACATCTAAGCACAACTCTGACGTGAGATGTGAAGACAGACTCATAACAGCTCACGATCTCTCAAATTAAGTTGTGGTGGAAGAATCATAGAATCTTAGAATGGTAAGGGTTGGAAGGGAGCTTAAAGATCATCTGGTTCCAATCCCCCTGCCACGTGCAGGGACATCTTCCACTAGACCAGGTTGCTCAGAGCTCCATCCAACCTGGCCTTGAACACTTCCAGGGAGGGGGCATCCACAACTTCTCTGGGCAGTGTTTCACCACCCTCATGGTGAAGAATTTCTTCCTAATAAGTAATCTAAATCTGCCCTCTTTTAGTTTACAGCCATTTCCCCCTTGTGCTATCACTACACACCCTTGTGAAAAGTCCCTCTCCATCCTCCCTGTAGGCCCCTTCAGTACTGGAAGGCTGCTATAAGGTCACCCCTGAGCCTTCTCTTCTCCAGGCTGAACAGCCCCAACTGCCTCAGCCTGGCCCCAGTACCGACTCCTGAGGCACACCACTCGTCACTCGTCTCCACGTGGACATTGAGCCATTGACTGCAACTCTTTGAGCGTGTCCATCAAGCCAGGCAGTCAGTCTGCTTTTTCATCTAGTCTTAGATCTAAGTGTTACAGAGACTTTTGTTATTTTAGCAAGTTTTTATCTATCTACTTAAAAAATTTCTATCATTCTATATGTTGTATGTTGCTGTGACTATGTTATTTTCTTTCTAGTAAAAAAAAAAAAAGTGCTTGATATCTTAGTCTGCAGCCATCAGACGCCTTCAACCATAGAAATACCACAATATATTTGATTATTTTCAAAACAGCACTGAAACTGCAAAAAAAAGATTCTTAAAAAAATTTGAAGATACAGAAATATCACTGCCTACAAACTAATTAGAAAACACCAGATATTTTTTTCAACTTTTGATTCCATGAAAAGGAAGGAGTGTGTCTATAATACATCACCATGCCACTGAAAGGGTCTTAAAAAATTATGTATTACCAGATACTTATAAACATGAGGTGAGATTGCAGTTTTTAATATTTTAAGGATGATAAAGTGGTTCTTTCAGTGAATGACTACTACTCATATTTCTTTCAGTATGAGCTAAAAGATTTTTTTTAAATTAGAACAAGCTGATCTTATATGTGCTTAAGCTTGATATAGTGTGTTAATCGCTGAGTTAGCAAAGACAGATGACAAAAGCTTTGGTCATAAACAGAACTCTTGTATAACACATCTTTGTGAAAGGGGAAAAAAATTAATTCAAAGATATACATAGGCTTTTATATCCTCCTCTCCATTTTGAGCACACCAGACAAAAATTACCTTGATTCTGCTCTCGGTGGGGAAAAACATAAAGTACAACCGACTTCTCAGGAAATCGGCAACGTTATTCAGCCGATGGCATTTGGTCATATAGGTGGGTAAACGCTGCAGGATACCTGGGCATTAGGAAGCCAGGCAGTGCGTGGTGGTGCGTGGGTGCTGGTAGAGGACCGCGCCACCACTGCCACCAGCACCACCAGCACCACCGCCACCAGCACCACGAGCGCGCTGCCCGCCCCAGCCGGCACAGCGGAGCCCCACAGCTGGTGATGGCGGCCCCGGCCTCACCCGCGGCAGTGCTTCCCCTGTGTAAACAGACTTGGACAGATTGCAGAAACTGGCTAAATATTGACTCTGCTAAGGCTTCGAACTAAAGTTAATTTAAATACTGCATGTAAAGACTTTTATGAATTGATTTCAAATGACAAAGAAGTATTGAAAAAGCATTAAACCTAAGCACCATTTTAAACAATAAATTTAAGCTTACAGTAATTGAATTATGTGTTTGAACGCAGCCAAAAGGGTAGGCAAAGCGCAGCCCGGCATGCGGAGGGGCTGCCTGCGGGATGGCGCTCGGCTGCCCCGGGTTCCCCACACAGACCGGCCGGAGCCCACTTGCCACCGGGCCCAGAACGTTCTCGAAGGTGGGCTCCAGTGGGGAGGAAGGGCCGGGCCAGCCGCCGGGGCTGCCGTCTTGCCGAGCCGCAGCCCTCGCAGCTGGTCAGGCTGCGTGTGTAAGGGGGGAGCCTGCGGGACTCAAGGAGGAAGGGTGGAGAGCAGGGGTGGAAGGAGCGCTTGGGACAGCCCTGTAGAGAATGGGGTCCCATGTCTTTCCACATCTCCTCATCATCTCCCACCTCATTACTAAAGAATTAAAAGCCGAAAGTTGGGAACAACCCTTCCTCCGAATCCCACCACCGCTTTCAGTCCCAAGGCAAAAGATGGCTGCCGATGGAGAGGAAACGCCAAATCCACACAAACGAGGGGACTGTCGGGTTCTGTGCCTGCTCAGCGCTGGCACTGCTGCCCAAAGCCGCATGCGTGGCCTTCGGGTGCTGCAGCACCCTTGTGCCGGACTGATCGCCTGCGGCTGCCCCCCTGCCCAAGGCAGGAGGGAAGCCAGAAGCCTTTCTTCTGTTCTTGTAGTAGAAGGCAGAGTTTCACAAATGGCAGAGCCAGATGCTAACAACCAAGCAAACAGTGCAGGTGAGACTGCCTGTTACAGGAGTTTAATGGCAGTTGTGCAACCTCCTTAATGATTTATCACTATATTTTGTAGTGCCCTTTCAGTGTGAGTGTATCGCTCTGGCACCGCGTCCTCTGCCCGTACCTGGGGCAAGCAGCTGTGCTGCGCTTTGGGCAGTCAGGCTGCAGGTCCAATGCACGTCGGCTCTTTCTTATGCTCTGGGAGATAAATCAAATCATCCAGCTCCTGGAGAGTTTGCAGCCAGCAAGAAATCATTGCTTGTAGTGTGATGGGTGACTAACTCTGTGAGTGTACGGTCATAGCAGCTGTCAAAATGTTCTGGGTGGAAAACCAAGCAAACCAAACACCTGAATGCATAGTCCACTTTGCTTGGACTAGTTTAGAAGCAGTACCACTAGCAGCACTGCTGCCGTGTTTGCAGGGAGGTAATAACTTCTAGGAGGCACAGGGCAGGAATGGCACGCTCCTCAGGTAAGGCCACAGTCAGAACAACCTACCTAGCTGCAGCTGGAGGTAAAATAAGCAGGTTTAGAAGTTCAAAAAGTTTAAAAGAAGGTTTTTAATGGATATGATCTGTACATACACATTATAGACTGGTGTGTTTTCTTCTTGATGCCATACAGAAGGAACACAATCTATCATCTCAGCTGATGGCCCACAAGTTAGTGCTTTGGTTCTGTGAGCTGCCTTTCCTAGACCAGATACGCATGCTGTGGAAGGCTGGAATACGCTAGGCTGATAAATATGCATGATCCACTTGAGATACAGAATGAGGATGAGCTGTTGCTGAGATGACGTTCTGGAGGCCATAATGCTATTTCACAGGGTGCACTGCTCATGCACCTAAGTGCTTTTGAACGGGCAGTTTTATTGATATTTTAAAAAAACTCTCTTTACTCAAAAGACCCTATATAATAGAAAAGCTGAAAAAGGTTGGTTATTCACACTTACCGTAAGCAACATGCCCATCTTTTGAAGAGGTATAGAAATATCAAATGTATAACTTGAAGCCTTTTTCTCTTCTTTACCTCTTTGTGACAGATCTCAACCACCTCCACACTGTTAAGGCTGGGAGCCCACCGAAGTCAATTTTCCCTCCAGGACAAGAACCTTCAGGAGATGCTGCCGTCTCAAGAACTGGTGATACAATCCAGCACAAAGAAGAAATCCCTCTGTATACTAAAAGGTATCAATAATAGACAAAACCCAGGCTATTCAGTTCTTTGAAAAATCAGGGCTCTGTATTTGGTACTAACGCATAAGGGAAAAAAAGGAAGCAACGTAAGAGACTTAGGGAGTAAATCTTAGGAAAGAAAAAAAGAACAAGAGAGAAGAAAACTTTCCTGCACTACTCTGTTATGACATGTGCCAGTGAAACTTGCATGACTATATAAAATGGATGGAAATACAGAGCAATACAATTTTTTAGGTGGGTACAGGATATTGATAACAAATAACCTGTTGTTACAAGTCTGTCTTCCCTCACTGCATATAAAATGTATAGTGCCAGTTCTGCTGATGAAGCCTTGTGCTTAAATCTCAGTATTTCTGTCATTGTTTTTCATTTTGCACAGAGCTTCACCTTTCTTTTTTTAAAAAAAAAAAAAGAAACTTCTAGGAGTCAATTGTAAGCTTTAGTGGCGGTGAAACAACCAGTGGGACACTGTTTCTTTTCAAATTATCTCAGCGAAAAAGAGATTTAACAGTTGACTTCACAGTTTTTTGGTTGTAATTTGACAGTAAAACATGTACTAGATTCAGTTATTTTTCTTTGTTCTTCGCTGTTGCAGATGTATATGTAGAACTGATAAGCAAATTGCTACATGTAAAGTAGAACTGCATCGTGGAGTACTGCAAGCCTTTTCTAGCAGGTGTCTAACAGTTTTTCATGTTAGATAATCATGTATCTTTCTCCTGATATGATAATATGTAAACCTGACTTTTAAAAATACTCCATAGTGGAGTCAGAATGTTTGTCCTTCAGGAGTCTCTTTGCAGACCTGGATAAACATTGTAGAGATGCCTGAGTCATTAGGGATTTGCTCTGCTAGCTAGGCAATTCCACCCCATCACCCCTTCAATGTAAATAATTATCCTTATTTAATGGAAATGCAATGTATACTAAGTAATGACAGACCAAGTAAATTAAGAAATGCAGGGTAAGATGTGGTAGCTCTGTTGAAGGCATTGGATGAGGATCTTGTTCCTTCATCGCATTAGTATAGGTCAGTTAAAAACAATGTGAAGTATAAACAGTTTCTTACACTGTACAACAGCCTTGAAATGAAATACATTTTAGACTTTCTTTAGACAAAGTAATTAGAAGCATAAATCAAGTCATTTAGGCCTGTGAATAGCTGGATTTGGTATGCAGTCCAGAACAGCTGTGTCCTGTACCCAGAGCTACTGACAAGCACAGAAAGGAAGGCCAGACTTTGAAAACCCATTTCTGACAGTGCACAAATAAGCAACTGGGGGTGAAATTAACAATGAAGACAGTGTTAATCCTTCCCCATTCCTGCTGTCTTGGGGATTTGAAAGGTAAATGTAATTAAGGAAAAATTGAATTTACCAGTCTGCATGTGGAGGCTCATCTTTGCCTTTGCCTTCCCTTCCCTCGCCCCCCCTTACCTCTCAAAAATCTCTTTTTGCTTCCTTTTCCTTCCTAGCAATCACCAACGAAATGCCAAATTCCCCTAGCTTGGTTTAATTATTAATTTCTTCGGAATGACCCAAATGTAAAAATAGAGCAATGCACCAGAGCCTCAGGACGCTTCTCCTTCAGCTCTGTGTTTGTGTTCTCTCTTCCTTTCTCCAAATGGCCATGTCTTTTCTCTGTTCGTACTTCTTTCTCTCCTCTCTTCAGAGTCAATAATCTTTAAAAACTTTCCATGAGAGATGGAGGGAAAGGAATTGGGCACGGGAAATGTAAGATTTCATAATGAGAAACCAGAAGGGGAAGCCTCCAGAAACTTCAGAAAATATTCTGAGGAAAATTAAATTTGCAGATGGTATGGGGCCATGTTCTAGATCTTCATAATTCCACTCTGCTACAAGAGAGGTACCCGCCTTTTCAGTTTACCGTTGCTTTTGTTTCCATTTTCCCATGTCTGTCTCCACGGGCATTTACTTGTTCATGACTTGGAAAATTAGCTTTTTGCAGCAGGGACTGCTTTGTGGTTTTGTGTGTGTGTGCTTTCCACATATTTGATACTACCAGGTTGATGGTGATAAAAATAGAAGTCATCATCCCTCTCCGGAGAACTCGTCTCAAAATTTCAGAGCGTGCTTCTATTTAAAACACAAAGACTGACTTCTGTGGTAGTGTTACTACTGTGTCTGGGCAATAGGTGTGTATTATTTTTTAGGTACATCAGTACTACTACTTCAGAGTAAGGAACCTACAGTCAGCTTCTTGAAAGGGTGGACTGTGTGCCACCTCAGTTAAGCTCTCGCGTGCCAGCTCAGTTGTAAGTTAGCTTGGGCATCTGCACTATGGATGTTTACAACTCTTCCTTGTGTACAGGGGGGAAGGGAGAAGATGATAGTGATTTTTTTTTTCTTTGCTACTAAGTAACACTCAACAGCAGCTTCAGAATGAGTGAGGCACAATGAGGTGGGTTAAAACACTGGCTGCAAAGAACCTACCCCCTGCAATGGCTGGATCTTTTTTGGATGGAAGTGTTTTTGTTAAACGACAGCTACACTTGATTCTTTATTACTAAGAGGTGTTTTCATATTGTTTGCAGAATAAGAGGTGTACCCCGCACTGCACTGTAAAAGTGTTGTATAGGGGTCATTAATGTGGGAGACGAGCACACGCTTTCAAGTAAATCTTTCTTCTGGATGTATCCAGGCCAAAAAGATCATGGTCTCACAGCAGTGATGTATGGCACACCGTTCACTGATCGTGGTGTAAAACAGCAAAAGAGGACGGAAGAGAAAATGCAGAGGCTTTTAAGCATGTGGATGAAATTTTCTTCTGCATCCTTGCATCCTTCCTTTTGGATAGTCGAAAACTTCACATTTCCAAGCAGGCTGTTTTCATGTGTTGGGTTTTTTTGTTTGTTTGAAAGGATAGTGTAGGGAATCATGCTAAAAAGCAACCAATTTTTTCCCGCCAAAGGTGATGCGCATCTTTTAACTCCTAAAGTGATTTTACAGGTCAGTAAGATCCAGGGACTCCATATATCTCATACGCTTGCTCTTTCAACCTATAAGCAATTAGTTGCTTGGGCCTGCCAAAGAAACAGGTAGCTTATTTGTATGTATATTAGTAAAATACTTGTGTTTGATTATTGCCTAAAATAGTAATTGGCTGCTTTCCCCTAAATAACTCCTTGCAGTTTTAGAATTTCTAATATTGCAACTTCTTGTTGGTACTAGTCTGAGCTTCACTACAGAGTATCTGTATCACATCTGCACAAAAATGCACAGGTGTTTTTTTTTTTAAACTGAAAACCAAAATACCTCTTGTAGGAACACTACCACCACAGCTCAAACTTGTTCAGATTCAGTCAGAACATGCTAAGTTCACAAGGCTCATGAACAGGTCTTCTCCAAAGGCTGAACAGGACATTGTGGGAGAGGTGAAATTATACGTAGACAACAGAGGGAACTGGAGTTCTTACATGGCACCTTTCTTCTGACAAACGTGCTGTAACACTAACTAGTGACTTAGATCACGCACTCCAACTGTAACAGCATAAACTCACGTTCAGGCAGAATCTGTATTACTAACCTTTCCTTTCCACTCCTCCAGTTTCCCCCAGCTGGAAAGCGGCAGCCATGTCACACACCTATGGACCTTGTGTGCCTGGCTGGCTAGCTGGGTGGGGTTCCCCCACCTCCCCATGTTGTTCAACCAGGCTTGCAGCAGTCCTGAATAACGGTCAGGCACTGCCTCTGACAGCTCACAGCGTTTTGCCACAGGTGTAGTTTCCCCCAGAAGACTCTGGGTCTGAATGCTAAAGAGAAAAAAAAGAGAACATATGTCCTTCCTCGTCCTTGACAAGAAAGGGGTGAGTATCGCTCAGCAGAGGGTTTATTTAACAGCTTGCTTGTATCCACGGGGTAATCTCACGCAGTAAAACGTTGGCCAGAAACAAGTTTAGTAAGGGATACTAGTTCCATGCTGCCCAGTGTTCAGCTGTAAAAATCGTCCCTGAAATATTGCCTCCTGTGATGAAGAGTTACAAGTGGGTTATAATTCACCACGTATTTCTGAACGCAGCGATACGCAAGAGAAAGACAGACCACTGCAGCAGGTGATGTGGGAGTGGAGAGACTCCTGAATAAGAAAAGCTAGAGGAGAAATTACTTTTCATGACACCAGGGAGTCGCGTTTCAAACTTGGCTTATAATTGCATGTACTTCACCTGTCTCTGAAATTCTCTTACATATATTAATGTTCTAGCAATCTATACGAACAAGACAGGCAGTATGCCAAAGGGGGTTGTAATTTTCAAGTACCTCCGTACTGTTATTGGAGAGGGGAGGAGGATATCCACTAACAGTGTAATTACGTGGCAATTCCAGGGAAATTGATTATTATTAGCTTTTTACGATCACACTAACAAAGTCAATGATCCAAGATGAAATTGCAAAAATTAGTGCTCGAGCAATATTCAGCAACAAGGTATCACCAGGTGAGAGCGGATGTATCTGAAACCAGGTAATTCCTGAAACTGGAATGGCCGTCTCCCACCAATTGTAACGATGGATGTGCTCTATTAAAGCCTGATCCACTGCAGTGGGGGACTCCCAGGAGGAGAGGCCACGTAAGTATGCAATGACACATACAGTATCGAGAAGTGGGTGGGTGTTTATTCTAAATACCCACATCACTGGGGTATTTGCACCTTTAACCAACAGAGAGAATTACAGGTAGCGAATACAGATCAATTTCTTCAAGTTGGTTATTGCTTTAACAAAATCTTTTGTCACTTTTCTAACATCCACCTTCAGTCCCCCAAACACAGCACAGAGACTGGATACCTGCATAGTCAGAACTATCGTTTGCCAGCCACCCCTTCCCCTTTGAGGCTCCGTGGTTTTATAAATAATCATTAAAAACACTTCTCTGTGATGCGAGAAGGCTTTTCTAAAAGGAGAGCAAGTTGCTGCAATACAACAGTGTAATATTTTTGAAGGTCATAATAATAAAGCAAGGGAAAGAGAATAAGCATTATTGCTCTTTCATGTAATTAGTTTGCTTTCCGATATCCCACACTGCAACTAGAACATTATTCAAGAACACCCATCACAGTGCTTAACAAGATTTAATGTACATTTATTCTTAACATGTGGAACATATAAAGATTTTATACTGAATAAATGAAATTCATTAAGCCAGAGGAAAAGGAGGAATTTACATCAAGTTTTTTTCTTTTTTAACTACATTATCTTGAAATACAAATGCAGATTCTTGTCACTGAAAAATCTTTGAAGTTGTGTTTCTTCCTTTTTTTTTTTTCCTGTATATATTTTTTTATCTGTAGACTGGTAACCATTTTCTTAAATCAATCCATACGTAACCATTTCCACACCTTGATTTATAAAGCAAATTGTGATCGGCTGCTCTCCCGAAATAGAGCATGACTTTATACATACAGAAACTTGTACATTACCCTCAGTTGTTGGTTTTCTGTGTTGGGTTTTTTCTTTTTTCTTTTTTTTTTTTATTATTTTTTGGAGATATGGCCCAAATGAAAGAAAAAATAATTCTACTATCACTTTGTAGATACCACATCATGAAAAAGAAACTAAAAACTTTGTACTAAAAAAAAAAATGAGGGTATGTTTAATGTACAACTTCTATATACATCACGGCCCTTAGGCAATAAAAAAATATTTTAAAAAATGATTAAAGGAATTGTGAAGAACTGTCATTGTGGAAGGTCAAAAAAAACAGATGTAGACAAGACAGTTCTGGTGAGGAAGCAATTGATGTTTATCATCAGGTTTTGTTTAGAAATCTTTTAACTTGACTTTTTTGTTTTGTTTTGCTCCTAGCCTAAAGTAACCATTTCTCCGGAGGAGAAACCAGTATCGTTTTGTGTTCTGACTACTGACTGACACCCTCCTTGATCCCCTACACCTACATCACTAGAATCTTCTATTGCACAGAGCTTTGGGTGATGGTATACAAGTTTTTTTTTTTTTATTATTTTTTCCTTATTTGAAAAAATAAAACACACAGGAACTTGGTATGTTGGTTATTTTTCACCTTTTTGTTTCAAAGTGGTGAGAGTATTTTTCCATCGTACAATGGTTTGCCATAACATTTTTTTTAAAAAGTCACTAGTTCGCTTCCCAAAAAATATGCAATACAAACATGGAAAAGAACATTGAAAAGGATAATCTATGGAAAAAAAAAGTGTGACCTTTGAATGTACTAGACAGCAACTTTGGTTAAAAAAAAATAAAATAAAAAGATGTACTTATACACATAGACAGCAAATATTAATTTCATAACTGTTCAAATTAATAATTTCTTTAATTCCCAATTGGTAAATAGTGAATGGGGCAGAGGAGCAAAGATTCTTTTTTTTTTTTCCTTCTTCCTACGTTGGATAAACAAGAACAGAAAACAGCCAGTTATATGTGACCCTCTAATCTCCACTCACACATGCTTGGCTTCTCACTTATGTCATAACTGCCCAATCTGAAAAAGTACATCACAGATGACAGATGCAACCAGAGAGTTCAGGACAGCAGATATTGAGATATCCAGCAAACGACCCTCGTGCAAAAGGAACTCTGAGCGGTTCTCGTCCACTCTAGCCATGGCCAGCAAGGCCTTGGCTGCCCTGCACATCATGTCTACGCTAGGCGGCTCCAGAGGCGGAGGCTGCATGTGCATGAGGTTATGCTGGCTCTGCTGGTACTGGGCCATGGTGACCCCATCCTCCAGGAAGCTTATCAAGTTTCCGATGCTTCCCTTCTGCACAGCTATTGCCCTTGCCGCTAATGTGTCCCCCTGGGCAAGGTTCGATAAGAGCGCCATGGACATTTCTCGGCAGACCGGGTTTTTGCGGTCCCCAACGTACCTAACTAAAGTAGCGTAGAGTTTCTCCTGACGGCTGAATGGGGGGGTGGCCAAGATAAGGTCCACATTATTGTCCTGGATACTGAGCTTACACAGGGTCTCCAGCACAAGTCTCTGAGGCGAAAGAACTGAGTTGGGCCCCACGGTTGGAAAAGGATCCTGTGCCTCCGCAGACGGGCACACCATCCAGTGCAGCAAGCCATCCAAAATTGGCAAACAGATGCTTTCCGTGTAAGCAGACAAGTCTAGCTGCCCAGAAATGTTGGCTAATGTGACCAATGTATTATCCCTTAAGACCTCGAGGCAGTCCCACCACCACTCATCCTTGCTGCAGGCCACCCCTTTGTCCTCCTCTTCCTCTTTCTCATATGTCTGCGGCGCTCGCTTTCTTTCTGGATGCTCATGGTGAAGAAGGATCAGCTTTCCCAGGATCAGCACCAAGCCTGGATGTTTGGACATTTCGGTGTCATTGCCAGGCACAAAAGACAAGCTACGGACGATATTTGACACACAGATGCAGCGTTTGGCCAAGGAGTCTTGCCAGTGAGTTATGGTGCATAGAGGAGTCTCATCCCGGCTCCTTGGCTCATCCTCTAGCAGTTTAATATTCCGGTGGCTTTTGGCTTGATGGATCCCAAACGGAAATTTACTGCTCTCTGTTTGGGAACCAGAGTTTGAGTCTTCAGGCAATGCTCCTGGCCGAGCTGAGAGGACATCATCAATGGTTGCTGTTATACTTTTGTCTTGCTGTTCCTCAGATTCACCTTTCCCCTCGAGGCCCTTCTTTTTGCTTGGAGAGTTCAAGGGAGGAGGGGCTTTCCTGCGCGGAGGAATCTCCATCTTGCTTTCAAAATGAGTCTGGATATGTTCAGTTGTGTCACCGCCACCAAGCTGCCAGTGGAGAAGTCCACTATCAAATTCCTGAACGCGTCCAAGTTTGTCAGATCGGTCAACAACAAATAGATTATTTTTCTTTACAATCTTTATTGGCAGTTTGTCGAATTTACTGGCTTGTTTTGGCCTCTCACTTGGATCAGCAATGGCACCAGGAGTGGAAAAAACAATGCTCTTTTCTTCTCCTTCTACCTTTTCATCATCCCCCTCCTCCTCCTCTTCATCAAAACAGTCAATACATTCGTCATTCTCCTCTTTTCCAGTATCCTCTGCCAACGACTGGCTATCATCTTTCTTGGCTGCTTTGTGATCAAGTGCTTTGTGGCCTGGATCTCCCACTTCGTATTCCATAAGGATCCCAAAAATGTCAATCAGGCATTTTCTAAAATATTCTACTAAAAGCTCAAGAAATCCAGACAACTGAGGGGAGAAGAAAGAACATAAAAATCAGATAAATATTTTTGTCTGCACGGAATTTTATTAGGAATACTGATGCATACGTCTGCGTTTCCCTCCTCCTGCTGTGGACTCGTGCCTAGGTCCTGCATGGCAGAAGTTAATCAAAGGAAATTCTTCTAGCATCTGTCCAAACAGTATATAATGTCAAACTGTCACAGCTCCATTTGCTTACACCGTAACGGCTATGAGAAGTACAGCAGAACTTTATTCGTATGTCTCCTTTAAGCTACAGTAGACATCTAGCCTAGCTGTTCTGTCCTCTTGGAAGTGTCTAGCATTCTTCATTTTCTGGACAGAGCACTGAAGTTTCTAATGCACTTAAGTTTTTTTGATTTGTACTTTTATTAGATGCCTAAAGTTTACAATTCTTCCTCTCCTCCTACGTCTCTCAGTCTCTAAACCCAATTGTCCTGTAAGAATCTGCAGTTCAGGGTCTTGGTACTGACATCCTAGATTAATATCCCATCTCTACTGGAACAGTTCCATTTTTCCCTGGCAATATTTAAAAATTGTTATTGGAGCCTGGTGCTGTAAATCACCCTTCAGAAACAGTTTTCGTTTAGGTTTAATCCTTTTAATTAACTTGTAATCACTTTCTTATGGAAAGGCAGCAGTTGGACTTTGTATTAATTTACCCTCAGTGGCTTTATTATTAAAAATTCTTTGCTGTTATGATGTAGTCAGCCTGATTGTCTGACTTTTAATGTGTTCTTTTTTTAAATTGTGGGATAATAGGTTTTCAGCAAAATGTATCCTTTTGTCCATTCTCTAGTCTCTTACGATTGCCAAATCCTCAAAGAATTAAGAACAAACTGATGCTTATGAACTGCAGGAATTATCAGTCATCATACGGAGTCCTGCCACTGGAAATAGAGTCCAAGGCAAAAGTAACAAAACATTTAAAATATGGCTGGTATTCTATGCAGCTTGCACAGGGTGCACTAATGCAATTTCCAATAGAATTCCGAGGAGATTCACCTCACTTAGCTTCAAACGCCCGCAACAGTTACACACCTAACCTAATTGTCTAGATTCTTTTTATAATCAATGGTCTTTTACAGGCCACTTCTAGGGTATGATTCATCTGACCTATTTTAGATCTCTGCTTCAGGATGAGATGAATCATGCTATAGATAATCCCTAGTTCTAAAGTTAGGTGGGATGAAATGTACCATTTGTGTCTGTATTTAAAAAAAAAAGGTCATTATATTTAAAAAATTATGAGCTACACTATTAGTAACCAAGGAATGAATGGAGCAGAGAACTGAATATTTAATTTGTACAAATTTTAGATGGTGTGCATTATCAGCATGCCATCTGTTACTACCACCTAACAGGCCAATGGTTAGAGTAGGGCTGAAGAATGCTTGGAGGTAGTGAGGTGAAAGCACACACTGTTAAATCCCGTGTTACTTGCATCCTGTGGACAGACAGTGGATTTTAGCCTTTAAATTGTCAATCTGATATTTCTGTGCAAACTTAATTTACTGGAAGAACAAACCAAACAGAAAATAAGAAATTAAAAAAATCCTACAGCCTAGTATGGAACTACTGAATGAGACAAGTGTCACCAAAAGACAGCCTCACATCAGTTTAATATAGCTTTGCAAAGCCTTTTATGAAAACAGAAGTTAAGTAAGTTTACTTACTTGTCAGTGCTAAAATTCTTACATCCCTACATGCTCTTTCTGCAAGAGATACCCTTCTTTCAGGCTTATTATTTCCCCTATTCAACCTAAAGCTATCTCCGGCTTCTTACTGTTACCAATCATAAAGAAGGGAAGTTCTGCAATATTTAAATTCATGTTAATTATAATTTACTATAAAGGACTTCAGCATTTTTGTAGATTTTATTTCAGCTTTCTTTCCCTGGAAAGTTGAGAAGTATACTGCTTTCCCACCTACCTGAGAGAGGTTGAAAGTAGCGACAGTGCTGTCATCATACAGAAGAATATTAATAGTGTCTAGCGCCCAGGTACTTTCAGCCAAAAGACCAGATTTAAGAGACATCATCACTCTCCAGGCCTCAGGAGTTACTGGAGAAAGAAAAGAGAGACATAAAACAGTATTAGTGCATCCTCGGAGACTATTAATGAGTTCTGAAAGATTAAACTGTGACATTCTGAGGATGCAGAATTTAAAAGAAATAGTTACTGAAACACTGGTTAAGACCCTCCTTTCACCACTTAGTCCTGTAACCGCTGCTCAGCCTTAATACTGGGGAATATCTTAACAGGGCCGTTCTTCCTGACTTTGCTGAAGCTGAAATAATAACTTAGAGGAGCTGACTAAACCAAACAATTGGTAAATAACGGTAGATTACTCTGTCAGGAGTGTGGGAACTTGAAGTATGAGAACTTGAATGTATGAAATGTAACAGAAAATCAAGATAAGAAGATAGGTGGGAAAGAACGGGGGGGGAACAAACATGACAAATAATACAGCATGAATAAGCGGGCCATTCAAGAGAGGCAGACACAGCAGAAGAGCACGAGTTTCTGTGGAACAAAAACACAGAAAGCTTTGTTCAGCTAAATGTTGTATTGGTGATTTAACAGACATTCTGAAGGACCTTTCAACAGAGATCATTTGGAAATCTGAGGCAAGCTTCATTTTTAATGCATTTCTGCAGACCTTTGGTCTCCATATAAAACATTGCTCTCATTTCATGTCAGATGGGCTGGGATGAGTTTTACCGGTCTTCCTCACCGACGCATGTGTTATCACACTTTTAATGAAGACAATCATATTGTAGTTACCGAAGTTAACTATTGGTCAAAATAGTCTTAAAATGTAAAAGAAAATCAAAGACCCTTTCTACCAACCTATTTCGGTATTTGGCTTTTGCTTTAATGCTTACCAATATCTTTTGAGGTAATCTTTCGTCTTGGTTTTAAGACTGGTTGGGATGCTTCTACAGAGCCTGGGGGGAAGGTAATTTCTCGCCTAATTGGTGGTGGTTGGGGTGGAGGTCCTGCGACCTGTGACACTGGAACTGTGGGTATAACCTTTTGCATCTTCATGGAGGGTAGGAAAGGAGACTTGCTTGGAGACATACGGTTTTCCAAAGAGCGCTGGAAGGATGCTGGACTTGGAGCTCTAGAGATGTGGTTTGGCATAGAGGGTGGCGTCTGGTAGGATGACTGAGGAGGTCTAGTGATAGGCTGCATGGAGGCTGAGGATGACATATAAGAAGGCTGACGCTGGTTGACATGAGAAGGCCACTGACTCTCGTGGTTTATCCTCTGGTCAGGTACCATCATATCATCAGTGCGATTCATCCCTGGATACGGCGGGGCCTGTGCAGGGCCTCCTGGACCTTGCCTATTCTGGTAAGGGTAAGGCATATCATTTCGTGTTGGCCACATGTTCTGCTGAGGACCTTCGCTGGAGGATGACGACTGCATGGGGCCACCAATCATCTGGGGAGGTATTCCATGCTGCTGCATTTGTCCTGGGCCCTGCATCCTCTCCCTGTTGTACGGATATGGATACTGTCCCTGCATGGGCCTCCTGTCAGGCCCCGTGTAAGCGTTGCTGTACTGGTTATACATTTCCTGCTGCTGGTTGCCGTACTGCATGTTATACATATCCCCTTCATGGCGTTTGGCTGGAGGCCCATACATGCCATCCATGTGTCGCTTATAGTTCTGAAAACAGATTTGGGAAAGAAGATGTGTCACTTTTACTCCATACACAATACAAATACATTGGCTGAAAGCTCGTTTAAAAAAAGCTGAAGGCGCTTAGTTCTAGAGGCATCGTGCTGATTCCAGAGTCAGGCACGCAGTGCTGTGGTTAGGCTTGATTCAGTGCTTTGTTTTTAAGCCTCTGTTTTGCTGCGCTTACAACTTCATACCAAAGTAAAAGGAAACTTATCCCTGGGCTAAATTTTCTTCTGCTTGCTCTCATTTTCTCCCTTTCCCTTTCCTTTCCTATCTGTCAGATTAAATTCCACTGGTCATTTCAGACATGCATGAAAAGGCAATGGTCCTCACCAACTAAAACATTTTCACTTCTTTTTTATGCTTAGTCTACTAAGAAGAAAAATTAAAAAAAAATCAAAACAGTGAATCTGTTCAAGAGACAAGCACCGAATAAACTCTTAAAATAACAAGATACGCTGCAAGCATGCATGTCTGAAACACTGGATCTTATGATAAGGCATTGGCTACACACAGTAAATTTATTAGTAGGAGAAAACATTCTGCTGCATATTGTGCTCTGTGTAATTCCCAGGAACACAGTACTGTTCGGGCAACCATCCCTCTTCCCAAATCATCCTAATCATATTTAATTTACTGTGAGATTATTACAGCAAATGGTCACATCCAAACGTTCTGTTCTAGTTTATGCAGGTTCTCACCCTGCTGATCAGTAACGAATTAAGCAATGTAACTAACAGCTGCCACCTATGGTTTATTCCCTCTTTGTTTCTCATCCTCTCAAGTGACGTAAGCTGTTTTACCTTGGGGAGAGCTGAGTTGTTTCTAAATCATACAAGCTTGTATGTTTTTATGTTTAAGACAGCAGAACAAAAAAAGACATGTTGCAGTTTGAGGGGAAGATGGCAAGGTTTGCAGCGGTCCTTAGTTCCTGTGGGAGTTTGTTCCACAGTTCAAACCACACTGAGTGCTCTGAAGCAAAAAAATGTGAATTAAATGGGTGACTTCTGAATATATGATCTACGGCAAATTCAAAGTTACGGCTCCCCCGGAAACTGTAGCTCAGTCACACTGCACAATGTATACTAATGTACTAGAGTTAAGATCAGCTAAAGATCTGTATGTATTCAATACGGGTCAGTTAGAACAGCTCTGGGATTCATAAACTCATCTTCCAACTTTGGTGCACATAAAACCACAACTACTGTATTGCATGAAAGTTATTTTTTTTAAACTTGTTATAGAGCTGTCTGGCTATCTGAGATACACCTATTTTCAGCCTTACATAAACTATTTGCTGTAGTAAATTCCACCCTTGGGGCCAATTTATACATTAAGAACTGATTTGGCAGTTGCCACACCTAAAAAGGTGGTGTTTGTTTTGCCACGGTGACTCTGAGTGCTTAAAGTAGACACCTGGGAATGAAGCATGTGCCTTTTGAGAAGCAGTTCAGTGTTCTTGTATCTGCAGTGGCAACATGGCTAATGGTGCCCGGTGTTGAGGACAGTGATGCGCCTGAACTCCACCTCCGGCGTCGGAGGCGGCTGTTCGGCAGACGACTGAGGCTGCACACTGTGTGTCTCTCTCCACCGGGAATGTGGAATTCTGAGACCTCGCAGAAGACAAAAAGACACCTACACAGGTCACCTGCTGCATAATAGCTCTCAGGGTTTGAACATTCGTACCGGAATTGAAAACCCTGGCACAAAGTGCTTCATTAGCCCCAGGAGTTCACGCTCCAAGCACCTCCTTCCCAGGTCATTCCTCAGCCTTCAGGCTGTAGATAAAGCTTCGAAAGGGCCATTTTTCACATTCTTCCTGCACCGCTATAGAGTGAGATTTAGGAAATTGAAAATAAGCTAGTGGCAACCTAATCTCTAGCGAAATGAAGACGTGGAATCCTCTGGGAGTGGGAGGGAGAGGCCGAGGCCAGGATCCTTGCCCTTCACTCTTCACTGCTTTTTTGCATTAATGCATTTTGTGTTTGAGAGTCGTCGCACAAGGCCCATGCACAGCACCAGGGACAGGGCCAAACGTATTGTCACCAATTCTAGCCGTCTCCTTGCTTAAATGAACACGTAGTTAATATATTCCCTGCATACAGTAGTATGGAGTATCACAAACTGTTCTGTTCTATATCTTTGCAATTTCCTCACTAAATCACCTAGACTGCTAGCATATGCTTATCATAAAGAACAACAAAACAGTTTTTTTGATTATGCTATTTTTGAGATGTTATGAACCAAAGAGATAAACAAGAAATTCTGAAATTTAGATTTATATACGTTTTCAGTACAGTGCAACCTAAGATCTCCTCTTTTAGGTTTCCCTCCCCTGAACTTCCTAGTAAAACTCTATCCCAAACTGAAAACGACTGTCTGAAATTGGCTGAAAAGTAGCTTACGTTTTAATTTTTGTATTATAAGGGAAGTTTTTCTATTTTGGAAGCTAACTTCAGCTTTAATTGTTGTACGACTAGCAATGAATTAATAACACGCAGGATGGAACTCTATCCTGCTGAAGTCAGTGGAGTTTTGCTATTGACTTTTCAGATGGGATTTTGCCCACAAGGTACTAGTAATACATCTAACAAAAAAATATCATTAATTAAGGTAATTTGTATTTTCAAAGTTATTACACAGTTGGGGAAACTGGAATATACAAACGTTTTAACTATTTTTAACACTAATAGTGTTCTCTCTCATGTATTTGTACAGTATTATTACTAAAGAGAACACGTGGGGAATATGCCATCTGATCTATATCAAACATAGGCATCTCACATGAGGTACCACAGCATTCTAAATAACTGAGAGTGCTGCACGTTTTACTTGGTTCACTTGGCTGCACGACATTAAGTTAAGGCCCTTCAACCTGCCAGCCAAGCAGCTTTCCTATTTGTTTCTGGAATTGAGGCAGCATGACTTTACTAGCCTATGAATTATACTTTCCCAGTCTGCTGGTTATTAACTTGGGACAATGACCTGATACACATCCAAAGCCACAAAACATCTGTTAAAATTTACACTTTTCCAGTGTAATGAACACATTTTCCTATAGTTGCTCATACACTGCTTATCCATATGGGCTGTGATTTTGACCAGAACTACAGTGCTCCTCTTGCCAAAAGACATTTCTTGTATAAACAATTTTTTTAATGTATACACAATTTCGGGGTGATATTTATTAAATACATGTTATAAATATAGCTGTTGTCTCCTCTCCTACCTGCTGCTGTGGATACATTCCAGGCTGATGTCCTCCATATGGTGGCTGTCCTGAGGGAGGTCCTTGTCCTGGATACTGCTGCCCATATGGTTCATGCCTAAAATGAAGCATTCAGATCAACACTTAAGAGCTGCTGGAATTTCCAAGCCACCAGGAAAAGCAAAGCACTCTGATGGTCTTGCACCTTGAAGCCATTTGCTGTTTGGAAACAAGGTGAAGGTACATTGTGGTACGGTCCTGAGCCTGATGTAGCAAGCTCTGCTGGAGCTGGCAACGAAAGGAAGGAGATAAAGCAGATAGAAGAAAGGAGCAGCAGTGAAGATGCAAGAGAGAGATTTAAAGGTAGCAGTCAGGAATGGGAAGGGGTATGGCCAGCAAAGGGGTAAGAAAGGCAGCTGCAGCCGCTGGGAACGCATCTGAGGTGGAAAAGTGTCTGATGTACAGCTCAAAGTCTGCAAGTCAAGATTCTTGTGTTCTAACAAGTCAGTCTCCAAGTCAGATACCTTCTGGATTATTTAATAATAATCAATGGTTAACCGCTGATTTGAAGTGAAATTGTGATCTTAGTCTGACAGTGACAGAAAGCGAGTACAAATTTCACTACAATGTGTAACATTTAAATATACCATTACTGAGTAAAAACAGTACTCATAATTTTGCCAATGTCATTCTTAATTAAAGCTTACATAATGAAGCATACACATAAGAGGCAGAGTAGTGTTGCACCTGGAAACTTACCTGTAGCCTTTAAGACCTGTGAGGAGCACTACAGTGCAACTGCAATATTTTTAGCACATCTGAATGAAATTCAGGTTGCTGAAATTAAGCACTTGGAAATTATAAAGATTGATAAATAACACTGTACTGCAGACCAATATGTCAGTAATTCCTCTCTGTACACTACCAGTGAGAACACATCTACAATTCGAGTATAATTACGGAAGTAACATATCAGGGAGAGTCAAACAGGACTTGAGAAGCGGACACGTCAAAAGAATTAATGGGACTTTATTTTTCCAAAAGCATAGAAAGTTCACGTTTTTTGAGAGTTGACCAGAGTGAAAGCAATAGCTGTTCCGTATCTCCTAAAGTTATGATGTAGATGGAGAGAAATTACCTAATGCCAGTTAAAAGAAAAACATAACTGGTGGGAATTGTTTACAGTTGTCCAAGATGGTACATGCAATACGATAAAACTGAGCAAAGGCACATGTACGTTAATGCATAAGGGAACACTTTCTAAATGTTCAATTTGTTAGCCACAGGATAACCACAAGCCAGGTGAAGTTGTGGAAGCTTCAGAACTGGTGTCATTTAATGCTGCTCTGGAGAACTTGGGCCTATAAAATATGTTCTAGTTCAGTGCTGGCAGGGACATACACAAGGTAGGATGTATACTCCTTTTCTAACATCTCTCATTCTATGGCTACACAAAGTCAACCAATTCATCCAAGCCTCCGCCCCCCCAAGAAACTGAAGCAACGGTAAAAGCCTAAGTAAGAACACACAAAACAGAATTAACACACCAGGAGGCCACATATCCTGTCTATGTGCTCTCACAGAGGCTGCTAGCACTTGTTAGCTGGTTATTGCAGATATTACAAACAGAGAAATCAGTGTTCACCTTTGCTGGCCAGGATAATGATTAGGAGAGTACATGCTTGGGTCACTGTTTGAAGGCACCATGTTGCTTTGACCAGGTGGTCCCATACTGCCTTCAGGACCCAGCCCATGATCCGACCTAAAAAAATGACAAAGGAAACCTCATTCTGTAAAAAGCACTTATTCTCCAAAATTGCCAACAAAATAACCAAAACACACCCCTTAAAGAAAACATTCTCTTGACTTATCACCTTCCACGGGAACCCTTACTCTCAATGACTCCCCAGCACTGTGACTTGTTGAACAACATGATTACGTTTGTGTTACTCTACACATCTACTACTTCCAACTACCGACTGAAAACTACTCCACCATTACACCTGAAAGACCTACACTGCACCACTTTGGCTACCATTAGGAAACAAAAAGTGAAGCTAAAGTACACAGCCTAATGCAAGTAAAAGTAGGAATACAGTCAGAGCTGCAAAACCTACCAGAATATTTCATATCATCCAAACATTCCCAAACCATTCTGCTTGCTATACCAATGCTTAGACACCAGTGATTTTACTGATCTTTTTTTTCCCAAAGCCCTTCCCGGGATAAACAGAAGAGGACCAAATTTGTTTTGTGTACTCCACTAAAAGACAAACTTATGAGGGTCCTGATGGACACACTGCAAAGACTGGTGCCCCTACAGCTCAGACAACAGACTCCAGACTCTCCAAAGGCAATTCACTAACAGACCACAAACCAGACATATTCAGGCTGTGCATTTTCTTTTTCATAAAAAGCCCACCAACAACTGTTTAGGTGAAAACATGGCCAGAAGACTAACTCAAGTACTACTTTATGCCATCACAGCCCAGCCCAGCCGACAGCTGAAGGCAGCTGTCAAACACACCACCCACGATCTGATCTGCTGCAGCCTGAGTGACGTCTAAGGTGTGACAGTTCCTCCCTACTAATTTCTGTGAACAGCTAGACTCAGTCATCAACAGTGGTTTGAGTCCCAGTGACTGAGAAAGATGCTGTAGGAAACGTAGGCTGCTATGTTCTCTGCAAGGTGCAATGGGAAAATGAGAAGGGGGGAGAGAGGATCATTTTCACTGATGGGCTTTGCTTTTTCCTGAAGATTGACTCACCTCCTGTCATAGCCACTTCCATAAGAGAACTGCTGTCGCTGGCTCATGCTCATGTTGGACATTGCTCCAGACGGACTCTGGTTATACATATCTTGTATTCCACTGTTAGGCATTTGTCCAGGGGTCATGAAAGGCTCATTGCTTCCAGGCACTGCAACAGTAAGGCAAATTAAATATATTATTCTGTGTGTTTGAAGATATCTTTCTACTAAATTCTGTATTTTACATTAATGTTCAAATCCCTAAAACTGTCAAGGAGAATTAGCTGGTGTCTGATGAAAACTCATGAAGCAGCACTACTACCAAGATGATGGTTATAATATTAAGGAGCTGCAAGAGAGGAAAGTAATATCATATGGAAGAGAGCTCATGAGGCACCAGGCAGCTTCTTCCCTGTGGTCTTCACAGCTGAAGATGAACTCGCTCTTGCTGCTTCCACCCCAAACAATGGTAAATACAAATGCAAACATAAACCTTAGAAAACAGATGAAAGCAAATCTCCTAGTTTGGATTACAAAGCTGCCAGAATCAGGCGCTTCTTTTTTCCATAAAGCCCTCATACATATACGTATACCACAATTTAGTTATGGAAAGGATACTGTATCCTAATGTAGCTTCTTGAGCAGGATGGGCATATTCTACAGGTCCAAGAAAAGGCACATCGACCACTATTATCAGATATAAATCCCAAAGCAAATAGAGGAAGAGACTCTATCCTTTAGTCCCTCCTAGTAGATACTGAACAGAGACATTTCTGTTTCAACAAGATAAATGTGAAATATATGACAAAGTGCAATAAACCCCCTTAATCTCACAAGGATATAAAACCCAAAGTGAATCTAAGGCAGAGAGGGTCTTCCCTTCCTCCAACTGTGTTATGCTAGTGTCCACAGCACAGGCAAAAGGATTTAAAGGGAAGGTTTAAAAAAAATCACATCAGATTAACCATCTCTTTTAAAGCATCTCCTCACTTCATCACATATCTTTATTTCCGGACCTCTTCTTCCCATTCCTCCCTTTTGCTCCCTTTCAGTTTCCACTTTCTTAATTTCATCTCCTCCATCCACTCTTCACTTTGCAGCCATTGTGAACCCTGCCTGTGTTCTTTCCTCCCATTTTCCTATATACAAGGCATGCAAGTTTGATTCATTTTAAGCACGTTTTACAATATCCACAAAACCATCTGTAGGTTAAGTGCCCAAAAGGACAAGAGTCAGGTTTGACATTAATTTTAATTTTTGCTTTCGAAAAATAAACAAACTTTGAGTGTGTTTATCACCTTTTGTCAGGGGCTGTCCAAGTGAGAAAAAAATCAGCTTTCCTATTCTGAAAAATATGTAAACTGAGACAGAGAGCATTGGGAGACTTGCTCAGTTCTGCACAGTGAATTTCCAGTTCAGCCCCACTACAGTCAGGCATGTTGCTTCACCACTTCACATTCACACTAACGTCCAGCATCTGATTTGCAGAGTAGCTAACCACCTTCAAGAAACATACGGCACTGGACAAAATCTAACCCTATGAATTTACGCCATCTCCTGCCATGTCTTCCTACAAGCATTTTTAGGATTCTGTTCTGTCTAAAATAAAGTGTGACTCTGAGAGGGCAAGATATGACTGGACCAGAATGAAACACAATTGCACTGCACTTCTCCTTTTGCTACAAGGTTACCATTTTAACAGTGGCAAAATCAGCAAAGTAAAAAAGCTCATTCTGATGACCGGAACATCTGAATTATGTGTAAGTAGGCAGAACACTTCAGCTTCTACAATGAAAATACCTTTTCTCATTCCACCGAAAGGATCTTTATTCGGCTCATATGGCATCCTTCCCATCATATCTGGCATGTTTATTCCCTGCTGGTATGGTGCATTTGGCGTCATGGAGTTTCGCTTCGGGAATGCTGAATCACTTACATCCGAAAAGGGATCATGCACACTAACTGCGCTGTTTCTAGCAGGTGAGAAAAAGGAGGCATTAATATCATCATGTATTCGTAAGAATTGTGAAAACAGACTGGACTATAATACACCTAGCCCATGATGCTGTGGCAGTGATCAGTGCAGGGTAGATATGTGAGGAAGATGCAAAGAACTTCTACAATGGACAATCATTAAAAAAAACTACCCATTTTTCCCCCCAAGCTCATTTGGCTACTTACCTTAAAGATCTGGGTTTTTAATCTAATTCAACTGTGTGTGTTGCTATTACTTATATAAAAGTCTAAACTTTTCTGAGATTGCACTAAGCTGTTTGTCTCGCTACCCCAAGGCATTAAGCTCCACAGGTTAATTACATGCTGTGTCAAAACAGCATTATTTTTTATCAGTTTCATATTTATTACCTTTCAAATTTACCAAGCACCCCATTGCTCTCCTACTAGAGGAAAGATTAAACAGCAACACTTGATTTACCTCCCAAATATCATTTACTGTAGTGGAGAAGCACTAACCCTTATGGCTGCAGCCAGCTTTATTCTAAAGCCCTTACAAATTTGGCTTGGAAAATGGAGTTTCCCTGATAACTATCAGATCTATTCTTATCGCAAAAGAAAATTTTTTACATAGTGAAAGAAAATCAGTTTGAATTAAAGATGATTAAAAAAGTTTCTTGTTACCCTTTCTGCAGTATTACAGACGGAGAAAAAACCCAAAACCTAAGTATGTTAAGTTGGGAGTGACTCTGTACCTAGTTCAGAGCTCAGCTATATTCCTGCTGAAGTCAACAAGAACCTCTTTTGCTGGACTCCAGTGGGCGAAGGATTCTTAACGAATGCCGAGAAGGCTTCACTTCAGATTAAGCTGCTCTGTGTGACTTATGGGACACAGAACTGAAAAGGGATCTCTTGGTCCATCCCACTGAATCTTCTGCTATCTCAACCACCGTTATTATACACGCTTTTCATAATCTGAATTTAAGTAGCACCTCAAAATCACACATTCCTCCTTCCTGAGCGTGAATGTCTGGACCTGTATACCAGAGGAGGACAGGGTAAGCAAGGAAAGGAAGACTGTCGTTCCAAGTTGGTGCTGCTGGGTTCCACCTGCCTCCCCACTCTTCACATACTCACACGCCCTCCTTCACACTGGTACTTGTCTGATCCTTCACTGGTGTTTAGAAAGCTAATGCAGCTCCTACTCCTTCCTCCCTTTCTCCCTCTCCCCTCCAAAAAGAAATGATTTTCTGCTGCTTTTAAGGCTCTGACCAGTTCACCACAGCATCAGACGAGTGCCCGAGCAGCTGGGAAAGGGAAAGACTGGCTTAAACTGTTGTAGAACTACAGCCCAACAAAAAAAGAAGCAAAGCCCTTTTCATACCTGCCACCCTGCATAGGTGTCATCTGTCCATGAGGTGTTGATGCTGGTGTTGGGGGCTTCAAATCGCCTGGCACTTCTGTCATGGAATTACTACCAGTAGACTGTGGAGTCTGTGGGCCTTGTAAGGAACCAGAATTAGCTGGGAAATTAAAGAAAAACGAAATATTAAAAGGTAGCCGTCGAAGTCCTGTGGAAATAATAATCACCAAAGAGAGAAACTGCTTTCTTCCCCCATAAACCTGCTTATACCATGCATCTCAGTACTTCAGAACTTCCCCAAAATTCTCTGAGATCAGGATATGCTGTGCAGTAATAGCCATCATCTTTCCTAGAACCATGAATTTAATCTGCTGCCTGAAGCAACACGAATAGAAATCATCTAGATGAAGGATCATTTAAATTGGAGGTCAGAGATACAAAGTTAATTGTCTATGGTTTACAACAGCGTAAATGAAGGTTGTTCTTCAGCACAGCTGCTTTACGTAATCACTATCACAACATATAGGTTTATAAGGCAAATTTCAGCCAAAAGCTTTTCCTCACAAATTTAAACTGCTGTATTAATATAAACTCATAATTTCATTTACTACTATAAGGCAGACATTTCCATGGTGAAACATGGCAAATGATCAGTGGTGCACTGCAACCCTATGCCATCTTTGAGGCAGCATGGCAAAAGACTGTATTTAAGAAATGCAAAAGGCAATCTGGGATAAGAAGAAAGCAATCACTGAAAGTAGATTTTGAAGAGGAGGCTATAGCTAACGGTCCTCATAAAATTGTAAAAATAGCAATGGTCAGCTTAACAAAATGTAATTAGGGTCACTGCAGAGCGTATGGAACAAGACCTGGTCAATTCTGCAAAGCAACTATTTCATCTGCAAAAACTTCTATCTTCAGATCTCAGAAAACGATAGAGTACCTGCGCTACTGTCCTCCTTAACCATGGTAAATACCTATATTCTTGATGTGACAAGCATAGAAAAGCATGTACTGTTCTATTCCAGTGAGACCGAGCAGTAATCAGGGCATTAAAAGAATACATCATAGAAGTTAATGACAAAATGCATCTTTCTTTTAAAGAAGACACTGAAGCTACTATTTTCATATGACTACAGAGCAGAAACAACCCCAAACCCAAAGATTTAATGTGGTAGTTTTCTGATTTCAAAGGTGGCAAGTGGGAATTAGTAACAACATCTAAGCCTTGGATCTGACTAGCCTTGCAGCAGGAATTCTACCCGAGGAGAATCTGCAGGATTCAAATCTGTAGACGCAATCGAGAAAAAAATTACCAACAGAAAAAAATTCACAAATCTAACAGACTCAGAAAGACATGGCTTTGGCTTGACAGGTCCTTCTTTTTTATGAACTGTCTTGTAAGCATTTTATAGTGCCTGACTATCTACATTCAACAAGCAATTAACAAAACTTTATAAATTACTGTTAGAGGGAAAATTGGAACAAGCAGTATGGGCTTTTCTTCTGCATGTGAAAGAAGGAGTAGTTTATAATTGACTCAGAATCCTAGAACACTCATCATCTTGACAGGCAGAGCTTGTTTTTAACTGAAGAACACCTTTTTTATATGTGTTTCATTTATATCTGTAACACATGTTCCACTATCTGGAAATCAGTCTCAGTAGCAAGTGCATATGTAAAATCCACATTGTGTAGACCACATTGTTCTTGTCTTCAGCTTTCTGAGGCATGTTTGGATTATGCTCAAACAGTAATGAGGTTCAAAAAAAGTTCAAGAAAAGCTCTCTGATTGCATTAATACAGTAACAACAACATTTGCAACAACTAATGCTATAGCTGACTGAAGACTTTAGTGCTATAATAAAACAAATCCATATGATTATTAAAAAAATCATCATCTTCACATAAAACGAGCTGTTTGTATATATGACCCGAGTGAGCCAGGATCATTCTCCTGCCCTTGAGCTTTAAACACAACTCCAGATTACTTCTAAAAAGCTTGAAAGCATTTCTGAGTTAAGCCACCCATTGTCACATACCATCTTGGTGTATCAGAACCATGTAAGTAAACAACGTAGTGCACCCATATACTTACTGTAAAATACGATATTGACTAACCCTGCATGTTTTCTCATGGTGGACTATTAAGCAGCACTTAACTTCTTCCCTATCCCACCTGAGCAAGAACCTAATTCTCATCTACAGTAAACCTAAAGTTAACAATTAAAATATTTTTTCAGTATTTATGGGCTGCATGAATATAGAATGTTATGAATAAAAATGTGTTTTATAAAATCTTCTTCGATAAGGAAAGGTTTAAAAGCAAAAATAATATGTCCAACTAAGAAGCTACAAGTCAAAGTTCTATCTGCTGGGTGGTGGTTATGAGTTAGTTATTTTTCCCCCACCTCTTTCTAAATGACTGCTTAGAAACAGCTCAAAAAAATGGAAGACATATACTATCTTGAGAAGTGCAAAGTTTCTGGTAATGCTTTGTTAATATGCTTTGCTTTTGACCTCCATTGGGTCAGGGACACTTGTACAGAATAGGGACTCCAAGCATTCTAATCTCTGGGTTATGTCATCAGCTACCAAGAAGAGCCCAAGTGTGGATATGACCTAAAAGCAACTGCAAAGATAATTATTTCTATGTCATACACTCACAGCTCAGTTCATCTATATTTTAGTAATAGCATCAATGTAAATAGCACATTCCCTAAGAAAGAATAAGGTAAGCATGTACTCTTAATGGTTAGTGTTGGTGGGGCAGGTACAATTTTTTAAGCAATATAACTTTCTCCTGTAGGATAAGATTTTCAGTACCTTTGCCAAGCTTCAGCCAATCATCAGGAGGTCATCTTGATGGATGTTCCTGTCAAGCTAATTTTGTTTTGGAAATTTTCAGCAGTAACTGCCCAGCTTTTTTTTAAGAATATGCCTTCAAAATTATATGGTCCTCTTCTGTTGTCTCCAAAAGAGAAATATTTTTCTGTGAGTCTTCCAAGCCAAGTAGACATTTGGTCACCTTTTCCACATATTGCACCAGTGGTCTCTTCATTGTCTGAAGAAGAGACTTGGTGGTAATGTTGGGGACGTGCCTGTGACAGTACTCTTGCTGTTCCAGTGTTTATTCTGATTTGGTGAAATAAATTTGTGAAAAGTACCTGTTTGTATGTAGACACTATTAGCTTGGTATACATTCACTTGATTTTCTGAAGATCCTGTCTGTACTTATTTCAGGCCGGAGGTGAGCAGGACTCTCACTGTAATTCAGCTCCCGGGTTCATCTGAGCAGTCTTGAACATGGAGCTGAGCACGAGAACCCATAGGGAGGAAGCCACCCCACACAAACTCTCGTGGTTACAACTGGAGGTTGGCAAGCAAAAGCAAGGTAACAGGGTTTCTGACTATCAATAGGAAAGGTGACTGACAAGGGAACTGGGAACCTGGAAAGGAGCTACAGATGCTGCTGGGATCAGATTAGAATCTGAGAAGTCTGAAGTTGCAGGGACATGGTACTACACAACAGAGAACACCAAGAAAGCCCAGAAAATGTACCTAACGAGAGCCGAAGTACAGAGAAAGAACCATAAGCAGCTGGATAAGGAGACAAAGAGTTCAACACTGGGAAGAGTCTGATACTAGGCAGATGAGTGAAGTTAAATTTCGCACAAGAGGTTCTCAGATGTGTGTTCCTTTTCTCAGAGACTCTGTTTCCAAATGCTGTTTTCCAGCTGTGCAGAACATGTAGGGCAACAGATGAGATCATATACAGGGCTACATCAGGCACAACTTAGAAAACTGGCACCCAGAATTAGCAGATACTCCTGCTGTAAATTTCCTGGTAGCCCAGTTCCTCTTCTGTAGAATGGGAATCATACCACTTTCCCTCTCAGATGGGTATTACAAAGGCTGACTAATATTTTTTAAAGCCCTCAAATACAGTTGTAGTGAAGACAAGAAAAAAAAAAGGAGTAAATTTATAACTCTGTCTGAGTCTGGTGGCAAACTGTAGCACAAGTAAGAGCTGTGTACTGAAAAGTGAGGATAACACAAAATAGCGAATAGCTCCTCATTCACTGAGCAATATTTATTCCAGGCACTGAATGACACGGACATT
>Ga0065711_1028767_pt1 | contig 39311 bp, 26 predicted proteins | sample Hoacrofraction12_FD_59098 | JGI IMG/M metagenome (GOLD analysis project Ga0065711, IMG submission 59098) | Hoatzin crop microbial communities from Cojedes, Venezuela - Epithelial fraction 12 v2 (version 2) | ecosystem: Host-associated > Birds > Digestive system > Esophagus > Crop | place...
GGGAAAAAAAAAAAAAAAAAAAAAAAAAGAAAAAATCCACATCTTCCAGTTGTCACTGTGGGGACTAGCACTACTCCACGAGCCATATACTACCACATTTTTGGGACAGGGAGGGAGTTATCATGTCAGTGTGAAATGCCAGGGGAAATACACTGTGCTTGTTAGCCAAATTAGCTTCGAAGTATGTACAGGAACTTACTATGCTTCCTACTGCATGCTGACATAACCACAGAGGGAAGTGAACCAACTGAATCATCTCTCCCCCTTTCCCTTGTGCTGATTTTCTCTGCAGCCTTTCCCTTTTGAGCTCTGAGACAGTCTGAGAAGATCATAACAGGAATAGAAGGGGAAGCAAAGAGATTGCACTTTGGTTGCATACTGCCAATGACCTCTGCAAAATCAATAAGCTATTACAACTTCCTCACTGCACTGCCTCTGAGTAACAACAAACAATACTAAGCTGACAACCTTTACAAGTATCTGCAAATGTCCTGGGTTTGGAGATCTCATAGTAGAGATTTTAAAAGTCCAACCAGGTTTCTGCCTCTACGTGTTCTGACTAGATCACGGCATTTCTGGGCACGGCTAAATAGCAGCTCACTGCAGAGCCTGTGCTGTGGGGAAAAGGTCTCCACATTGCCAATTAAACAAGAAATTCAGGAATGACTCAGCACTTAAGCCTCCATGGCAAAACAGCTTTCCTGATACCCACCAGTGTTTCTGAGTTTGTGTGCATTTTTAAGAGGATCTAAATGCCAGCTTACTTTTCCTTTAAGTACCCCATCTGGACCAATAACTTTGTCAAATATGTGCTTTGCAACATGCGAGTCCACAGCAGAAAGAGGATCATCTAAGAGGTAAATGTCAGAGTTGCTGTACACCGCACGAGCGAGGCTCACTCGCTGCCTCTGGCCACCTGAGAGGTTGATGCCCTGAAGAGAAAGAGAACAAAACACATCACACAACTCTGTGCCAACAACAGCTATGGCTTTTTACGGCTCTCACCCAGCCAAACACATGGATGCTAAATTGCAACATGAGACGCTGAAGAGAATAACTCACTCCGAGCCAGAGACAGGAACAGAACGCCTCTAAATCTGTTTGTTCACTGCCAAACTTCCACTCACCCAGCGATCTGGAGACAGACTAAGCCTCTTGCTTAATAAGCTCCTACAGGGAGCTGTTAAAAACACAAAACTATAAAAATGAAGACCATCAGCCGGGATGTAAAATGTAAACATTCAAAGCAGGGCAGCGGCACCTGGAACATCTTTCACATCTCTCACAAATCCACATAACCGCCCCACTTCATGACACCCATCTCAAATTTAGTGGCCTATAAGAAAGAAACTTTGTTGATAATCACAGATGTAAAAGTTTTTCATTAAAATGAGGTGTTAAGGGACGATCATATCACTTTTTCCCTTGATGCACACCACATGTTCCCTCCCTTTTTATCCCTACAGGAAAAAGAAAGACTTGCAGTATTCTGGAAAGATGCACCTTTACAATTGGACAACAAATGGAGGATGCTCTCATCTTCCAGAGCTTGATGTGTAATTATGCATCACAGTACAAACACGTGCTTGAAGTTAGGAACAAGTTTAAGTCCAACTACCTTCCACAAAACTGCCCTGCATGTTTCAGTGTTGCTTGTAGCAAGGATGCCATTGTGAAGATCAAACCAAATCAAGCGCTGACTTCACAGCAATCTCTCTTTAGCTAGACAGAACAGGAATCACCAAGCAGGTCTGACTCGGGGCAGGGGGAGAAGAATTACCTTCTCTCCAATCTCAGTCTGATCTCCTCCTGGCAGCACTTCCAGGTCAGTTTTTAAAGCACAGGCCTCCAGGACATTTTGGTACTTTTGTTCATTAGGAGGTTGGCCAAACAAAATGTTATCCTTCAGTGTGGCATTCTGGATCCAGGCTTGTTGAGGCACATAAGCAACAGAACCCTTGAACAAGGAGGGAGAAAGAAAAATCTCTGACTTGTAACAAGCAGCAATTCACGCTTACGATTCCGATGAAGATCTGCAGCACACGGATGAAATACATTCACGTTGTACATATATGTGTGCTCATTGTTGATGTATAGTTGATAGAATCAGGAAAGTCATTTTACATAAAACACAGCTGAACAGGTGCAGGCAAAACCCAAATAAACAGGCAGACAAGCTGGCACGGGAGCAAACAGAATTCCCTCTGCAGCCTGATGTACATTATAAGCAAAGGCAGGCATAAGCAGCACATTTCCATACCATCGTTAAACGGCATCGTAAACAATACCAACCTTCACAGCCACTTCTCCTTCCAGCTTTTCCATTTCACCCAGAAGAGCAGACACCAGAGAAGACTTCCCACAGCCAACATGGCCAACAACAGCAACCAAAGCACCACTGGGGACCAATAGATTTATACTGTGGAGGAAACAGGCTGGAAATTAATTAAACATTAGTTTACTAAAGATATAACATGTCTTTAAGCCAGGGCTGAAATATACAGTGACAAATCAGCCGGACCTCAGCCTAGCTGGATATAGTAAGCATAGCTTGGTCACTGGTCTTCTCCTCCCATTCTTGTGTACAATCAACTGTAACCAGAACTGTAGGAGTAAATGGAAACCCAGCATTAATCTATCTTGTTGGTTGTTAAATCACTAAGATCAGTAGCAAGCCTATCAGTCAATCAGCAAGTCAAACAGGGTTAATAAGTGTTCTGAAAGCAGACAATTTTCCAGAAGTCTTTTGGGGTTTGATTTTAAAAGCTAAAGCAATTGTATAGATGTAACGAGTGAATACAGCCCATCTAAAAATGTTCAAACTGCTTCAGTACCACATTCCCAGTGCTAGTAAACAGGGTTCACAATGACACAAGAAAAACAAAAACCTTTCCCAATTAAAATCCTTTATTGTTTGACTCCTTATGTTCTTAAACTTAATGCTTTAACTCTTGTTTTGAAGATGAACTGATATGGAAATGACTGATGGACATAGCCTCTTTGCCACCAAAGTGTCTTTCACTAACGAAATCAAGGCAAATTTCTGTTTGCAGAGATCCCTATGCAGAACTATGGCTCTAACTCTTATGCAGATTCTTACCAAGCATGCAGTTGATATTCTGAACACTGCAAGAGGTTTTTGGGTTTTTTTGTTTTTTTTTTTTTGTTTAGTTTTTTTTGTTTTGTTTTGTTTTTTAAAAAAACCCCAAACATTCAAAGCAGGAAAACTCAAAAGCACTACATTTTCTTTTTTCTTTTCATTATTATTTCCCTCTAGCTGAGTTTTGCCTTGCTGCTACTTTCAGAAGTCACCAGGCAATTTTTAGGCCCAGGTGGCTAGCAATTTGAGCCGGAGACGCATGGTTCCTTCTGAAATAAACCCCAGAACACTGAAGTCAACCTGCCTGCAGATTTGGTTGCCTGAACCAAACTGGCTCCTTTGAACTTTAAGCCTCTTGCTTGCAGGTTATCCATGTATAGCCTGTTAACATAATACACTCAGCACAGCAGCGCAAGCTCCTCAGACTGAGAATTCTAAGAATACGTATCAGGTTTCTGTGATTTTGATCTGACAACATAAGGAAGTATATGCTTCCAGGAGAGCTTGCTTTGTATTCATTCAAACAGGCAAATGAACAAAATACGCACCCCCATAGTCTGGAAACCGCCCATTTACAGCCACAGGGATGAGTCTGCCACAAGACTCTTAGAAGAACAGACCACTGTTCACACACCCAAGTCCAAACCCACACATCTCAACTGCCCTCATAATCCATCAGATCAGTACGATTTGTCCAACACTTCAGTTAAAATAGTTACCTATTAGAGGACAGAAAGTCTACATAAATTTCTTACATAGACTTTTTTTTTTAATGCTAGTCACTGTGAAGTTAAAGCCTTACAGCACTGTTCTGTAAAGCCTAAACACCACGAGGCATGAGTATTAGCTCAGTCCTTTGAAGGCAGAAGAGATGCACACATGGGATGCATAGGAACAACCTTTTCCAGACGTGAGCCTGCAGATATTACTAGACATCTTTCAAACAGACCTCCCAGGAATCAGAAACCAGGTAGATGTTGTACTGCAGTTGCAAAAAATCTTACTCTTTCAAAGATGGCTTAAGCTCCTTTCCCCAGCTGAATGTCGCATTTGTTACACTGATGGCTTTGCCTGCACGACAAAAACACAACAGAGAGAGCAGGAAAAGTATTGCACAGAACAGCTGGGCAGACAGAAGAACCTTTTTTTATGGGTGTTTCACGTACACTGCAGTTCCCTTTTCTGCTGGCATGGGAAGCACAGGCTCATGACTGTGGGTCACAAGACAGGCTTGCTCAGGCTGGAAATAACTGATCGCAGCTTAAGCTGTAGACTGTGAGCTCACTGATCTATGGAGCTGAAAAGCTGTCCTGCTTCACACCCTGCCCCAGTGAGGCGAAGCCACAGCATTTGCTGCTCAGAATCGCCCTGCAACTGTTAGCACAACTTAAGAAACCACCGTCAAGTCGACAGGAGTCCACTGCATGCTGTTAACATACATGTATCAGGTTAAATTTGCCTCTGCGCAGCTTTTTTGCTTGCCACACTAACAAGCTACACATCTGCAGGCTTTCTTTACCTCCTGGTGGGGTGGTGTATAACAGTAATCTCGTGACAGCCACACAGCCATCCCTCCTCCTTCTCTGTCCACGGCATCACAGACAGGAGAGGTCTCAAACCACAGTACCACCAAAGTGCATTAGATGAGGAAATAGTTTTTTTTGAGACCACCTGGTTTGCTCATTCATTTTGGGATACTGTTTCCAACAGAAAAAGAAAAATAAAAGCAAACCTGTTTATAATGTTCTTGCACGTCTGTGCAGTGCAAAAGGCTTGAGCAGGTCTTGGTGTCCCTAGTCAGTGGATGCACTTCATTATTCAGCACTGTTAGCATCCAATACATTGCACGTGCAAACTCAGGCCCAGTAACTCAGCTCAAAAATACAGCCAGAAACTTTTATAACTTCCACACAGTCTGAACAACACACACTTTTTTTGTTGTATTAGCAAGGTTTAGAAAAATACTGATGTCTTTACCTGGTGCAATCACTTTTGTTTCCACGCAATTTGGATCAAGTTCATCATGACTCAGGAACTGCTGAATTCTCTTTAGGGAAACACTTGTCTAAGAAAAGAGCGCAGCATTATTTTATCATTCTTTTAATAGAGACTTAATGTTCTTACTACTGAAAAAGAAAGCATGCAGAATGGCTTAAGCTTTCACCCCATGGGCTTCCTGAACAGTGACTCATTCTTTCCCTGCAATCAGTCTTATGATGAAATTCAAGCTTTTAACTGCGAAATTTCTTAGACCAAGCTGAGTTCATCTGAGTGAAGCAAAATTCACACAGAGAAGCTTACTCAGAAGATGTCAGGCTTTCCAATACAGGGCAGCAGTACAGAAAGGATATTAGAAAGCAAACCAGCCAACAGGCAGGTGCAGGGGATCTCTGCATTCCAGAAGCCAGGGACATCTGAGGTTCTTTTTGTTCAAGCTGTCCAAAACAACTTCTGCACCAGATCCTCCTTACCTGCGCAATGTTGCTAATGAGTTGTGGAAGCATATTGAGGGGAAACTTCAAGATGTTAAACAAGGAGAGGGAGACAAAAGCCTTTTCTGCATCCAGGATATTATTCTCATCCACTGCGACATATACAGCAAATGTCGTCAATGCTACCTGAAAGCCAGAAAGTGAGTTTACTGCCAGATGTATGTAATATTTTGACATTTCAAAAAACAGTCAGGCCTAATAGGCATCTTTGAAATAAAAGTATCAACAAAAAAATTGGGCTAATTCTGTTTCTCTGACCTTTTCAACATGCTTTAAGAATGACAAGTCATATGAACAAGTTGATACAAAAAAGGGCACGCAGAATGAAATAACTTTCGGATTACTAATGGCTACATTTATTTGAACTAGGATATTCAAGAGATGAAATACAGAACTCGGGTAAATAAAAATGAGAAGCGGTTATCTGGCTGCGGTTTGGCTGCATTTCCAACTCCACCCAACTAAATTTTCCCATTGTAAACTGCAGGCTAAGCAAACAAGACTTACTGACATAGGAAGGGGAGTAAAATCCAAGTTATTTGCTGGTTTGCTGTATGACAGGGACCATCCACTGTGGAGGGACCATCCTATGCAGTAAACTAATGGCAAGCAGGAACGGGAACGTGTATTTAATGAGGTGCCTTAACTTAAAAGAAACATGAACGAGGGAAGATCTTGAGGCTGTTAAGAGTATTTCTGTAGGGTTGGGCCTTTGATCTTGAGAACAGTTGGCTAGGAATATTTTTGACAAAGCACTTATCTGAACGTTTTTATTCACCAAAAGCAAAACCCTTCCTGCAAAAGGGATCACAGTGCAATGAAGGGGAATATAGAGGGAAAGAGAAAATTGAGGAAAAAGCATTCCAGAATTGGCAATGTATCATTTGGGATTTATTTCTTACATTAAATCAATTTTTCTTAGGTTGCAGAAAAATTTAACAACTCCCTCTCCCACTAAAACAAGCAGAGCACTGTAACACGAAAGGTAGAAATGAGAGCTTAAGACAGATGATGTCCTAACTGACTCAATTTTTGGGGTTTTTTTTGTATTTTTGCTATTCACAAATATCTCCAAGGTTTCAAATTCTAGTTTCAATTTGTTATGGAAAGTACTTTGAAGTGGTTGGAAATTCTCCTGAGACAGCTATTCCCAGCTTCCACTGGCAGGCTTTATCAAGAAATATTTTAATACCGATTAACAAAAAGGCTCTAGAGAACAGGGAACTTTGCTGCAAAGCGTGTCAATAATTTTTTTTTTATTAAAGCACTTACATTTTATTTCTGTTCTACCAAGAGAAAGCCTCACACTTATCCTTCAAGGATGTATTTGTACAGGTTAGAAATTCATGCAAATTCAATTTACCAGGAATGGCGCGCTGATCCATGCAAAGGTGGACAAAGAATTGAGATAGGCAGATTTTTTCAAAACACGCAGCTCATTCTTTCGTATCTCCAACACCTTTTCTGAAAACGATGGTTCCCAAGCATACAGCTTCAGCACTTTTATGCCACCCAGAATCTCATTCATTAATTTAATGCGGGAGTCTTTGTACTGCATTTGTTCCACCTAGGTTATCAGTAAACACAGGGGACAGTGTCACAGGAATGACTAGGAGAGAGCTTTCAATGTGTTGTCTTACAGCTGTGATGGTCCTTGGGCTGTTTCTACAGAGGATGCAAAAGGCAATCAAAGCAAGCCAGACTGTTGTTATTAGTAAGCTTACTGTGAAAGTCTGCATCTCCAATGAAATCAGAAATCAAAGAAAATGGCTGGAAAGCAGAGTATAAAAGCTTTCTACTCATCTTCACTGTTAGGGGTTACATTTTCAAAACCACCTTAAAGAAAGACTCAGCCACTTCAGAAAATACTACTCTACTTCTTCCTTTGATTTCTTCAGATTTTTTTCCTGATATGCATAGTTGTATTTCTTATGGCCTCCCCTGAAAACTGTGGTTACTTCTAGAGGTTTTTTCCACACTATACACTGAATACAGTGCTTCATTCAGTTACTTTAAAAAAAAATTTAAAGATCCCTTCTGAGCTGTATAGACAAAATGAAAAACTGCGTTCACACGCACCTGCACATGAAGGTATGCAGCTCTGAGCATCTTACAACGGGCAAAGAGAGAAAAGGAATGTTAATACTAACATGTCAGCATCCAAGAGATTTAATGGGAAGTCTGGATGCCTCGTTAAGGCACATAATAATACTGCTCTGTTACTAGCTGTGTTTAAATGTCATCATTTATACCCATTTTCCAACTCTTACCTTTTTTCATCAACGGCTTGATTTTTTTTTTTAAAATCCTCCAAACAGTCACTGATAGGTTGCACAATACAAGTCACTTATTAGATTTTTCTAGCACAAAGCCAGAGGGCACTATTATATTGTTTTTTCAGCCTTCCCTGACTAGAGACAACTAAGACTACAAACAAAGTAATAAAGGATCCTTTTACCTTGAGATAATAATTCAAATTTCACCCAGCTCAGTAGCTGTAAAATTCAACACTGGCTATTAGCATAAAAAATAAGCTGCCAGGTTTCAGTTCCCATGTCTGAAAACTGTTATTCACAGCTCAAAGAACAGCATTTATGTGCCCCTTCTCCAGACACTCCTAGAAGAAGCTACCAGGTGAAGGGATATGGAGACAAAGAAACTTCTTGCGAACCCCAGAAGCTGCTCCGACAGTATGAGGAGCCACTGACTCAATGTCACACCCTTCCCCTAAATAGCATTCAATTCACTACGGAAAAAACTATCTGAGAAGATACAGTTACTAAATATATCAGTACAATCTTACTTATAAGTAAATTAGTGCAAACCGCAGCTCATTAACAGCCAAGAAAACCACTGATGTCTTAATTTCTCATAGCACAGCTGCCAATTCAGATAACATCACCTTCTCCACTGTTACCTTACCTGGAATGCTCTGGTTTTGATTGCTATTGCAGAGTTAAATGGGATAAGTAAAACCATCACAGCAACTCCTGCCAGCACAGAAGGCCCTAAAGTCTTGATTGAAAGAAAAAAGTTAAGTTGTTGTACCCAAGTGCTGCTGTTCCCTATGGTGAGCATTAAAGCAACAGTACTTTATAGAAACTGAAATACATTGCTCCCTCAATGAATGTTTTCCATAAACAAGTTGAACTCCTTGTTTTCTGATTCCACAGAACAACCATAATGAGGAGAGAGAAAAATATGACAGCATCCTTCTTGAATTCTTATTATGCCAGTGGTGGCGACAGCAGAGCGCTTTGTGATTTCTGTTAAGTGGTTCCCTGTGGGAGGGGAAAGTAAGTTTGCACTAATGCAAATACAGAGCTATTGAGTAAACGTAGAAAGGGAACAAATAAGCTACACAGAAGGAATTTTTCCATTGACTCCTCTCTGACCTAGGGAACTGTAATCACAGAATTAACCCAGTACCCTCAATGTGAGTAAAAGCACACAAACTGCTAACTACCAGAGTTCAGCTTACCAGCAGAGCAGTAACTCATAAAACTGCTGCCACTTAATGGATTTCGAGTCTAAATCAGTTATGTTATGTTGGTGCTACTGTTTTATGTAGTGAAACAGATTCATTGCACAGAAACATTTTAAGGATGAAAGCCAGTGCTCAAACTGAACCTGGAATAAACCAGAAATAAAAATTATGTTTATTCCAGGTGAGATTTGTTTCATGTTGACTCGCACAAAACTTCTTTATGTGACACAATACAATCTTTATACATGACTTACATTTCCTTTGTCCATTTTTTATTGGTTTGGTTTTTAAACTGCCTCACTCAAGCTCTCATTTGTATCAACTACAAAGAACACTGTGATGAGTCCAAGACTCATCCTGTCAAAGCACGGTAGGGACAGAGGAGACATACAGGCTATCTTTTGATTCAAATGCCTTATCCTACCTATCAGCTGAACACAATAATTAAGAGACTAATTGATCACATACACCAATGCAAGCTATTTCACTACAAGCCAGAACAGCAAGTTTCTAAAAAAGCAGTGGGGGGTCAAATTAACAAAAAATAAGAAGCTTGCACATGATTTAGATGAATTCTGAAAAAAAATGTGACAATGACTGTACCTGCCAGAGGAAATACAAAGCTAGAAATATCTGGAGTGGTGCAGACCACATCATGTTCAGGAAAGCCACCAGGTCCATGAAACGTTGGGCATCCACTGACATCAAGTTGACAATTTCTCCAACAGTAGATGAGCGCTTTGCTGAGTTTGTGATGACTAAGGACTGAGAAACAGATTCAGTAGTCACAATTTTTACACATATGGAGAAACACAGAGAAGAAATCCTCAATTATTAGCAAAACAAGACACTCCCCAAGAACGTGCTTCTCCAACAAGAATAAAAATAATCCATACCTACATGAACTCCTGATCTCCAAAGAACAAGACTTTCTGAAATGGTTTGCTTATGAGCACTTCTATCTCAAGCAGTATGTAGCAATCTGAAGAAAACCTAGTTGCATCTAATCAACTCATAGCACAAACATGCTATTCTCCTGGATCCCTTTTCTGAGTACTTGAACTGAACCAGTATTTGCCTGTAATAGGTGACCTACCAGCACACCCGCATTAAGTAGCTGATCGCTAGAAAATTCTGCAAAGTACGACAGAGGTGCTCCTAAAAACTCACAAAAACCCCCAATCTTATACTTTCCAGAAGGCTGTTCATCTCCAATGCGCCTGCTTTTCCCTGAGTATATGAGAACTGAGGCCACTTGCTTGGCTATACACTGACATTCCAGCCATGAAATGCTTCCAGACTTACCTTGCGGTATATCACTCCAGTGATCCCAGTTCTCAGCCTCATACCAGTAACAAAGCAGTACTGGAAATGCTGGTGTAGTATGAGTGTCTGCACCACAGCACAGATAAACATCAAAGCTGCAATCAAAAATCCCCACCAGGCTGGGGCATCTTCGTTCTTAATGAAGCTGATTAATACACTGTTTTTCAGAAGATTAGGGAAGGAAAAGGAAAAAACAAACAAAAATAAAAACCATGCAGCAAGTTTAATGGGACATAACACAGCTTCTCTCAACTATGGCATCCTGCCACATCCGCTCTCCAACCACAAAGAGTAAACAGCTCTCCAGCGTGCAAGCTGAGTTACGATTTCAGTCAAACAACATTGCAAAGATACAACAGCAAAATCTTAGGCTTTGCCAGGGAGAAAGTCCATTTGCAAATGAGCCTGTAGAAAACGCAACATGACGAGAAGCTCTAGGTTCCCCCCAAGATCCAGCATTTAAACACACAGCTTGCTGTCCGAGCTCTGTTAGGCAGCCCCCAGGGCCAGAGGTGAATGACAGGACGCAGTAGGACAGTGCAGCAAAGCAGGTGAAACCAGCTCCTCTCCCAAATCCTTTCCACCAGCCCGAGCGTCTCTGCCTGCAGTGTTCTCCCACAAAAAAAAACCACTAGATTAAAAGACACTCTCCTGGATGGATGCATAAAGAGTTCTTCACTGCTATTTTTTTGGTAAAACAGTAGTACCATTGAACTGGCTATATCATCTTTTATTAATAAGCCATGTCTTAACCGCACACAGCTGCTCTCCCTGCGACACCTGCACACTATCATATCGCAAACAAGCAGAACAACGTATGGCAATGTCCAGTGTTCTCACCAATCACATCTGTGCTTTCACCCTACTGACCAGAGTATGGAATTGTCAAAATATGGCAGGTTCAAATAACCGGCAGGGGAAAAATACACCTGTAAACTATAAATCAGGCCCCAAAGCCTTGCGTTAGAAGCACGAGGTTGCTACATCTTTCTTCTTCCAGGTCAGAGAGATCTTCCTTCTGCACTGCACCAGCCGTTCATGCTGTAAGTGGACAGCTACAGGAAAAACTCTTCCTCGTAGTGCCAGCGTGGGATTCAGCAATCTTTTTAGGAACATAAAATTATCTTACGCGCAACCTGCCAGGCAGCCATGGCTTTTTCATTTTCTCTTACTACTAGCAGTGCATTTTCCAAGACTGCAGGAATTTAGACTTGAGAAGAAATTCCCCATCATATAACTTGAGATATCACTGACAACATATCCAGGAATTTATGCAAATTTGAGGAAGTCCCAGAACAGATTATACTTAATGAGTTCTCAGAAGGAAGCCAGCTGCCTCCTCTTCACTAGGGACTCTGGAAGAAGACAGAATATAAGCTATTAAATGTCACTATACTGGGTCAGACCCTCTTTTTAGCAAATTTCTGGGCATGTCACAAACCACTCACAGGACAACTTGATCTCAGAACACAGCTCCATACGGCCTTATTTAAAGAGACACTGATACAGGAGCAGGGCCCTCTCTTCTCCCTCTACCCACATCCAGTCCACCTGTGGCCTTCATCTAAACTCCATTCTTCTCTCATGCATTAACAGGACTATGTGCTTTTCCATGGATTCGGAAGTAACAAACAACTGTTTGATAGAAATGCTGGTATCTCCACTGTTACTTTCTCTCAGTTAATGATCATCTGGTGAAATTCTCACTCTAAGAATAATACTAACTGAGAAAAAAATGTGGGGATGATGCAAATTCTTTTCTGGAGCAGGCTGAGCAACTGGTCCCCCATGGGATGGGAGGTATAGGTGTTTCTCATACAAGGAGAGTTTAAAAACATACCACTTTTGTCAAGATCTCACTTTTTTTTAATAGAACCATAATTTTCTTTCACATGGAAATTTAGTGCAACTGGGCCTCACACATTCTCACTGCTGTGCACAACTAACAACACATGAACTCATCTAAATGGTCCAAAAACTTTCCGACATGACAGTGGCATGGCCAAAGCACGACGTACTTGAGCATCATGCTTCATTTCTACATCAAGCCACACTACAGCTGTGGGCACCACCAACACACGTAGGTATCAGATGTACAGAGACTACTGGATCCAGCAAGCAGTGCTTCACTTTGATTTCACAAACAATTCTTTAGAAACTGGGAGAAATTGCTTTGGACTGCTGCATGGAGCAACAGGTAATTTATAATTCAAAGCTGTCTATTGGTGACGGAAGATATATGAATCTTGCATTTCAGTGAAGCTTGCCCAATTTACAGCTTAGTCGACAATAAAGAACTCCTGTCTTATGGCATTGCAGCGGGAAGGTGAGGAAGCAGCACTGAGGGCAACTAGCCATACATTTCAAAAATAAACACTCCTTGCCAAAGCCAAGCCTCCATAGGGATTGCACATAGTAAATACTCACACAGTAAACCAACCTTAGCAGCTGAGGGTTGACGAAAGCAAGCAGGTCTTGTATCAGCTTGAAGAAGGAGCCGATTAAGAAGTATGGCCCAAAGGTCCTCACCAAAGCCTTGAGAAAGGAAGGCTTTCTATTGTGCTTCTTGTCTCGGATCAGAACTTCTGCTTCCTCTGGACCATTACCAACATGATTCAGCACATGATTAGATTTCTTCATATATGTCACATCATCTTTCCTAGGGGAACAGAATGAACCAAGCAATTACAAACAACCGACAACGAGAACACCCTTGCCCTATGTGTAAAGCACTGCAGTAACGTCTAAAAGTCATCTTCTTCCTTTGCTTTGCTACTGATCAACAGCAAGACTTTCAACAAGATTTAGACCATTCTTGTGTAACAAGCCTTGTTTTCTTTTCTTTTTCTGCAGTACTTATGAAGTATACTCCTTAGGCCATAAAATCAGTCACCATGGGATGAGAATGTGGCCCAAAGGAGTAGGAGATGAAGGCTTGGCAGAGTACAGAGTTGACCTTGAATCTTCAATTTCTTGTAAAGCATTCTTCTAACAGTTGCTATTTACATACCACAAAAGCACCCTCACCTCATCCTTCTGAGACTGTATTTGTTATCCACTTCGTAGCTGCACTGTTAGCCTTATCTGATCACACAGCTGCTTTCAGAGAAGTAGCCTGAAACCCTCTGGGGGGACAGGCATTGAATCACATACCAAGCTAAGAGAGGAAGCAGGCACAGCCCTCTCAAAATACAGAGTATTGCTTTCCTGGAAACTTCAAAGCGTACAAACCATATCAACATCCAAAGCTGAGCCACCTCTCAGATCTGGGCTGCAGCTGTCCGAGGTCCTTCCAGGACAGAAACTTCAGGTTTAGGTACCTAAATTTTACTCAGATTTCAATTTAAGCATTTAAACCTGTTTGGCTGTATCCCTTCCTTACTTTGTTCCTCTCTTTCTCCATCTGCCAAATAGGCCAACAAAAGTGACCTCTTCTGCAAATCTCCTTGAAAATTACTGATGAAAAGCAGACCCAACAGGTCTGTGCTGCTCTCCAGGGCTTTTCTAGAAGCACCTCTGGGTGCCTGACTTCTGTTGCCTATCAACAAAGAGTGGGTACTCTTGAAAATTACTTCCTCCATGAATTCGTCTCAAAGAGCAGCCTGGCAGCTTTTCTACCAGCAAATACTGAGTTTTGTTGTTTCTTGGGGGCTATGGGACCTAGAGAACAATTTCCTGAATGTCAGCCAGGAAGGTTAAGTCCAGGTGGAGCAAGGAGAAGGAAATGAGATTCTGGGGCACATAAGCCTTATAAGAGCGGACAGATGGAACAGAGACCCTAGAACAGGGATGACTTACAAGACGGCATTTGAAAAATAACTTGTAAGTACTACCAAGTGAGGCTAGATTTATGATTTTTCATAAAGAGCGTGCAAATTTTTTGGAGGTGGCTGGCTGCAGAGTCAAATAATTCCAACAGCCCGTGAGCGTTCAAAATGATCACTGTGGCAAACAGTCCACAGGTAGAAACTTGTTCACATCCTTTCAAACAAAGGCAGGCGCAAATCCCAATTTCTTTGCAATAAAGTTTAAGGGCAGAGGGAGAACCTAAACCAGACAATATTTTTTTTTTCCCCAGACACGAACAAACAGTGTTGTCTTTGTCCTTCCAGATCAAACCTGGAGAGTTTACGAGCAAAGCTTTATTTTTCTGGCGACCAGGCTGTTAAACTCATTGAAGGATTTGAAGAAACAAGACTACTGGCCCCTGGCTTTATGCTATTAAAAAATGTTTATTACAGTGAGCTAACCGCAATGCAATAGTTCTCTCGCAGCAAAAAAATCCCAAAGGGAGAAAATGCACTTGTAGTGTTTACTATGGGTAGCTAGGTGAGGTCAGGTTTTCAGCAGTGTGTGGGACTGCTCACACCCAGTTTTTAATCCAAGCAAAAAGCATGCGCCTGGTTTCTATTATTTATAGCAGGGCAGATAACAGATGCTGATTATCCCATGGGAAAACACATAGCTTTCTCAATGGTGATGACAAGGCCCTGCATCTTCAGCTTGTCTTCATAAGCATAGTCTCAGACGCTAACTAAAGATGAGGCAAAACAGATTCCAGCTCTCTCTTCTCCATCCAACACAGCTCTAACATTCTCTGAAGCAACTGTACTTATCTGTCAAGTGAGCAAGTAGAGTCTTCAGCCATACATGCAAAGAGAGCAAAAGCAAAGGAAAAATACTCTTTGTGTGCTTTATTATCTATAATAACAACTTTAATCCACACTGATCTCTCCTGTAACTCATTAGTAGCAAATGAATCATTAGCAATTATTTAACAGTAATTCACAAGACAGCTGTGAAGCAAAGTGTGCAAAAGGTTTTGTAGGTTTAGGAACAATAGAATTGTGATAATCATCACAATAAAATAAGTTTAAAGCTTTAGCTATGCCAGAGTTGCAACTGATTAAGTTTTTTAAAATAAATTACTACTATGTACACTGCAAATATTTTCTGTGACACTTTCAACACATGTACAACTTGACACAACATTTTTCATGTCATAAAAGCTTGCTCAGAACAGATTCAATGAGTTTAAAAAAAAAAAAAAAAGTATTTACAACAGTTCCCAAACAACTACCACTAACGTTATTTGACATGAAGTAATTCAGAATACCTACTTACAATTGAAGAAAAAGCAGAGCCATGAAGCTTTTAGAGTTATGTGAAACCTAGCAATCTGGAGTGCAGTGATTTGCTTTGGCTTTGCTCTTTTCCTCATCTTAGAATCATTAATATAGTCGCCACAAAATTTTACCTGAGCTAAATACAAGCCAGAATTTATGGTTAAATTCATTGCCAACTGGCTCCAGTTTGTATGAATAATTTCCAAAATGCAATGAATCCCATGACAAAACTCCAGGCATCGTGTCTGGTTTCCTAGCAAAAGTTTTCCTGGACCCTAGGCACTTCTGCACAATGGCTGTGCTCTTACTATATAAAAGCCTGGGGAGTAAGATTTATGTCTGGGCAGCTAAAGACCAGAACCCAGACAATGCACGTTATTCCACACCGTAAAAGCAGAGACATTAAGAAAACAAAAAAAACCTGAAGTAAAACCACAATGCACACACACATACAGAGCACTAGTACATCAGCTGCTGTTAGTGCTGGAAACTTTTCAAGTTTTAGTTGTAAAGTAGAACTCTCACATCATATGCAGCCTTGCCAAGAACCTTACAACTGTCTCCTAATATTATCACATAATAGGGCCTTTCCAATTTGGCAAGGATATGTACAGAAGAGAACAGAGGAAAGCCTCCACATGGAGAAGAAATCTCCACAATGAAAGGAAATGAACGTGCAGGCCTCCTCCTTATTGACATTTTTCATTTGAAACGCACCATTATCACATCTGTTTGTTTGGAAACAGTTTGGACACTAACCAGTGGGAGAAGGAAATACAGTTGCACAATAGATAATTTCTTAAGATTAGATTAGGACGGAACATGCAATAAAAAGGATATCCTCTCCACCGTGGATAACTACACACGAGTTCTGACCCTCATCCCATTCCCATCAGAGACTACAGGGAATTCTGCTGGTAACTTCCTAGGCAACAGGACTAGGGTCTCAGCTCTTCAAGTGGGACATCTCTTCCCCTCCTGCCTTTCACTTGTTGAAACAGTTTCATATCTTTACTGCTAGGAAGTGAAGAACTGCTCACTGCTAAGAATGAAGATCTTTAGGCTAAAAATAGTGTCAGGTCAAAAAACTCACAACAGGGATGATGAGGAATTCCTTTTGGTTTATGGTGCCTAGACGTCGTGCTCTAACATGCCCAGGAGAGAGGCCATTCTGGGGTTAAACATCTACCAGCTCAGTGATGAAAGTTGTTCATGTTCTACAATCCAAACAACTGAATCCCTTCTGCTTATGCATCTTCAGCCCTTCTTCGCATGGTAAATGGCACTACCTGCCTGTGTAGATTTTAAGCACCTAGTTAAAAAGTGTGTAGGTGGTACCCAGCCCCAGAAGGCTCCTGCTTGCCTCTGCCTAGACATACTAAGATAAGCAAATTTGACTGTTAACTACCAATGAAGAACAGATAGGTTGAAGAGGTAGGTCCCATTTTTAGCTGGCTCATTTTCAGGGATGAGTAGCTTATTCATGTTGAAATGACTCAAACCAATCTCCATTTGCAGACTTGTTCATATACTTACTGTTTGCACTTCGCTTTTTCTTTGTCCCACTCTTTGCTTAGTTGTTGCACAATAATTTTTGAAGTATCTTCTTCATTCAGCGACCACAAATCTTTATCTTCGAGGGGCCTTCTGTAACCAAGAATTGCCATTCTGCACACACAGAGAAAAACAGTCCAGTTCAGTTTGGCTAACAGTACTCAAAGCATTGCTAGCAACTCTGGCACTATCAAGCTAACAAAAGCAAGAAATACATCTCCACAGAAAGGGTGATAATTATACCTCCATCTCCCTTTGTTCCTCATACTGATGTTTGCAATTAAGGGAAGGAAATTACATAGTTTTGATTACATGTATTTTATTGAAACCATCACTTCAGAAAAACAGGACAATAAAAAACAACGACCAGAAGCATTTGAATGAAACTGTGGTGTTAAATGAAAACAGTGAAGCTTTAGAAGTGAAAATACCTAAGTCTCTCTGGAATAACTGACAGAGGTGCACAAAACGCAAAAGTGAAGCTACGTAAGTTAAAGAAAGAATCAGATTTCTCTGAAAACTACACTTCCTCTACTGTAAGAGGAATTTTGTCAATGGATACAAACATCTAGTTGCCAAGAATCTTGACGGGGAGGCTGAACATTTAAAACTCTGGAAGTTTAGAAAGATCTTACTTGCTCACTAAGAAGAACTTCATAGGGCTGTTGCCAGGACAATGAAGTCACATGGATGGAAGAATGAAGATCTCAACACCCTCAAACACTATGGAAAAAATAGGTCTTAACATGACCTTTGACAGCTGTTCCACTTCTTTATCAAGGAGTAGTAGCAAGCCCAGTCTCAAATTTACATCTTAAGTACAGGTGCCTTTTGATAGCAGTATCAGTTGGTGGTAATCATTTGTGTATATAACCCAGTTTACTTTCCCTCTTGCACAGAAAATGTCCTTATAATAAAGCATTCACCCATAAACCTCAACAGGAAACAAAATGCATCCTCGGGTGGGTGAAAGGTTGCCACAATTAACCTTGCAGAACACATCTCACCTCTTGGCTTAGGTTATAGTCCAGCAGGTGGTAAGCACACCCAGACTGTACACCATACACTGTACACTGTTGCCACTGCTCTTCAGGGAAGAGGTTTGGGCAGCATGAGCACTCTGAAAGCTGCTTCTAAAAAGGTAAATGCTAGAAGTGCTGCCACCACTGTGGATGAAGGAGTATCCAACATCAACTACTTACAAAGGAAAAGAATCTCTGTATTGTTAACTCTGTACAACACACAGCACAAGCAGAGTTTGGGGTTGTCAGCTGCCCAACAGCTTGAAAAGAGAAGCTCACCTTGTAAACCACCAAAATGTCAGTCTTGACAGGAAGCCGGAAGTTAACTCTGGACATGGATTCTACAGAAATGTTATGGGGCGAAAAAAACCAAAATAAATCAAGACAGACATTTACCATTACTTCATTAAGAAGATAGTCTATTTTGATCAGGTTTGGTATATTATATGGTATATTACATGCATGTACCTATGTCCTAATGAGACATAAAATTGATTTCTTTCATTTCCCGTATCATGCAGAACTCTGTCTTTAAAAATTGCTTCACACACTGTCTTTAAATCACACATATAAAGTGAAATGTCATTCTAAAGTTTCTGAAATGTTCATTTTAAGAAATGAACTCAGCTTCTCTCTCAGCTAGATTCAAAGCTAAATCAAATTATAGAGCCCATTTTATGAACTGGAGGAGAAATTTAACCTGCGACACCACTTATGTCTTCTGTTATTAATGTTTTTCCATATCTATTTTCAACACATACAGAACTCATTTATTAAGACAACTCTTATAGACTTTAGCTAGCTCTAAATGAATGTTAGGCAAGTAGACCAACATCTCCACAAAAAACACTCTTCAAATAATTAATATTACACTTCAATGTTCATAAATGTAATTTAACCTGCTGTGAAGCAGCAGGTAGGAGAGCTGCTTTCACTAGTCACTAGTGATGGCACATATAATGGAAAAAGGCTTCAAGCCCCAACATCAGTCTCCAAACTCAGCGTTTTGTAAGGGGGTCACCAACTACTGCAATCTCAATGACAATCCAAAGCTGTTTTGAGTGACAAGCATTGTCAGCAGAGCTCCCAAAACATGATAGTCTGTAAAATGCAAATAGAGTAAAGTAAGAATACTTACAGGATCTGTACTAACAGGGGAAAAAAATGGAGGCTTTTCTTTAAAACATGAAAGGATCAACTCCACGATTACCAAAGCGAAGTAGATGTAAAATGTGGTAAACCTGAACCTTTCATTTACATGGCCCTAAAGGGAAAAAGAAACACAATAAATGACTGTTTTCATTGCGCTTCCCAGCCCCCCAAATGCACGCACACACACATGTTCTCACTCTGACTTGTTCACAGTTTCTTTTGGCAATTCCTTTCTTCCTCTAGAGTTGAATACTGCAAAGTAGTTGCTAGCATGAATTATCTTACAAAAGTATGCACATACTCTATAAAGTGCCTAAGAACATGCTTATCTCCAAGCTTTTCATTAAATTATGTCAAGTTCAAAGTGCTTATACATCTTCACCGCATGCAGACACCCTCTGGAATCAGGGCTACATGACATCCTTTTAAATTACCTCCAGGGGTTCTTGCAAGATCATGTCTTAAGCATTGGAACTGTCAACCCAGATCAGAGAACATCCATTTACTTTAGTACCTTGTCACTGACAAGCAGTCAGTGTTAAATACTTTCAGAAAAAGCTGCAAAAAAAACACTGTATTGCATAATAACAGTTCCATCTGCTCTAGAGATATTTCCTTCACTCCTCATATGAGTCTGCAGTTGACTTAAAACTTCTTGCTGTGAGGGTATGTCCCTTATACAGCTCTTTCATATCCTAATGTAGTTGTGAATGCTCTCATTGCTCAATTAAAATGTTTAAAACATAAATGCAAGAGAAGGAATATTTGGTCCTTAGCATTTGCAAGAATAGGAGAAACGTTACCCATACCTATTCTAAGGCTCTGCATCCATAATTTTAAGTTGATTAAGGATTCAAACATGGCTAGTCAAATATTTGTACTTATTCACCACTACTAAGTTTTAAAATCGACTTGAAGTGGTGTCTGAAAGGGTCTCACCAGGATTGCAGCTATTTTCTGAAGAAGTTCTGCACAGACTGTCATTTAAGGGTTTAATTCAATCTCTGCTGGAATACTTACAACAGTCTAGTATAGCAAAATCCTTGCTAAAAGGGTAATGCAGCCAATAGTCACAAAAAAGTGAGTATAAAAAAAAAAAAAAAGAAGAAATCACCAAACAGAATCCACACTGATTTCACTGAGAAGCAATCACCTTAATGTTTTTCAAATACTCTTTTTCACTCCTAGCCTTTGATGATCTAATCACTGAAGCAATCTGCTTTGTCCCACTTAGTGAAATTTGTTTCTGTGGAAAACATAACAGCTTTCTTACTGTGGGAGAACCTGCTATGTTTTCAAACAGGAAACATAACGGCCCAGGTTTCTTTCTTCTCCCTCCAACTTTCTGTTCTCTATTTAGAGCCACAGTTGGAGTCAAAATGCTGTCCTCAGCACATCAGGCACTGACAAAAGAAAGCCTATGGAGCTGTATCGTGTGGCCAACCTGCCTAAGCAAAATGGAACATTACGTACTAGAACGCGTCATCTCCAATTACTACCCACCCCTATTTAAGTATGGCAGGGGAAGGGGGCTGCAAAAGGGAAAAAAAAGTCTGTTCTAATACACGTACAGTGTTGGTACAGCCCTCACATCTGTCAGGTTTCCAGGGCAGCCCTGGACTAACCAAAATCTGTTTTTTGACATTGCATGAGAAATACCAGTTCCCTTTAAGTTACAGAAGTCTGAGTCAAGGCAATGGAACCAAACTTCTCTTTCTCTCTGGCAAAAGCTGGGCTCAGATCTGACGCCAAATTTGGTGATTCACATTCACAGAGATGTTAATGTTACATTTCCTGTTCTCCAAGTGCTAACAAGCATGCCACGTTACCTGTGCGGTTGTAGCCATGATCTTAGAGCGGAAAGGCCCCACGGCACAGAGTACAGACAAAAACCAGAAGATAATCAGCACTCCAGAGGACTGAACTCCTCTCAGCCTTTCGTACTGAATAAGCAATGTAGCTAACAGCTGTAAAAGTAAATACAGGAACACATGAACACAATCCCATCCCACGGTTCCCCTTATTCACACTTGCAGTTGGCAGCTATCACAGACATCACTAAAAAAGCCCCATCACAACTTCACAGAAGTCAATGGCAAAACCTCCTCTGTCTTAGGAAAGCAGCAAATGACTTTATGAAATCATTTTTTACTATTTTCACAGCCTCATCTCCAAAATTCAATTTTTAAACCGGACTTTGTACCTAGAGCTAGGCACAACTAAATACTAGCTACAAACATTTTAAAGAAATGTAAGAGCTGTCATTTCTCCAGTCCAGATGGACAATCACGACTTGTGTAGAAAACAAGCTTTTAAAAGAAAAAGAAAAATCTAACCAAGGGAATAAAAAACTTCATGGCCAAGTTTTACTGCTTCGTTTTTTACAGAACAGTCACAAGCCTGTTTGTCATCCTAGGCAAAGCAAATTTGGTTTCTGTTTAACGGAGGAACAACCACCAGATAAGAGAAACAACTTTATAAAGTCCAATACGATACTGAACAATGCACAAGCCGTGCTCTATTGTATCTCCCTGTTCGGGCAAATTCATATCCCAATTCTCTCCACACCTAGATCATAAGTCTAGAGAAACAGATGAGAGCAAGGTGGGAGGCAGAACAATCTCTCTATTATAAACATTTTAATTTACACAGCTCAGTCTACATGAGGGAGATATCTGTGACTGCAGCCTTTTTGGTAAGAAAAATTTGTCTCAGTAATACAAGTACTAATCATTCAGTTAAAAGAGTACAAGATAAAGCAATGAACGCAAAGCAACCCTTGTCCTCCTCCATCTGTGTGTAAGAATAAGTTATTCTTATTAGTCACAATAAACAAACAGCTACGCACCACAGTGATGCCAACGATCAATGGAGTTACAAAATAGACTGGTGGAGGTGTTCTGTTTTGCAGGAGCTCGTGGAAAGAGTAGAAGAGATCTGCCCAGCTCACGCACCACAGCAGGACACCCACCAGCTGAAAGGAGACAAACAGAAGCAGCATTTGGTAAGCTCATCTCCAGGGGCAGTCCGACAGCTAGCAAAACCATTACGATTCACAGATTCCCAGCAAGACAAAGCTGTGTAAACAGAACAACACTGCTGTATTGATCACCTGCAGTCAGGCTACTGGAACCGTCCCACTGCACTCAAACCAAGGGTCTCGTCTCAGCTGCTTTCCGAGGGATTTGCAAACCCAACCAGTGGAAAGACTAATGTATTTACCTGTTTTCATCCCATACTACTCATTTTGATTGGAAACACAGGCAGCATCCAGATTAAAGGCAGACATGCCCTGAAGGAGAAGCCTGGAATTCTTCTCAAGAAGTAGCCCCAGTTCTCTCACCGCCTACGGGAAGCGACTTGCTCGCTTTCCTCAGACCGAGCCATCTATAAACCATAGGTGCTGCTGACACCAGCCACCTCTTAAGAACAAGACGCAGATGAAATCACAGAGTTATCGGGTGCATAGAGTAGCTTGAAAAAATACCTTCTTGTGCTTATTTTCACAATGAGATGACATTCTCATTAGACCTACCTTAAGGTCTTTGTTTGGCAGCTTTCAGCTGTTTAAAACTTAAGTAAGGGTGAAGCAACATAGTTTTGGCTCAACAAAGGGGTCAACTCTCTTCTGCAGAGCAATCAACTCTTCTCTACCCAGAAAGATGGTCTTGCAGCATGGATTTCCTTACAGATGAGCTATCCTTTGGCACCCTTCTCAGAAATCCGTACATATGCTGTTGTTTCGTATAAGCAAGTTCTTCAGATCCCCCATAAATCAGAGGGAATTCTGTTTAAACCCTACTGCAGCCATTGCTTGGATACTGAACTGGTGCTAACAAACTCAAAATTGCACACTACTCTGAGAATTGCAAAGAGATCTTACCGTCTTGAACCTGCTCAACACAGAAAGCACAATGTACCCTCTTTTGTTGCGCTTTAGGTAGGGAAGATAAAACAGTAATACACTCCACAGATAAATGCTGGGGATCCATGCTAGGATGGTATTCTGGAAACACGGTGTCAGGTCTGGATTATCAGTGTGTATCGAAAGATTTGAATCCTGGAAAAAAGATGAGACATGTTTATTAAGAGAGAGGCAGAAGGACTGCCAATTGGAACATCTGCTTCAAGAAGTTGCATCCAGATTCTGCTGGAGTTCACACACAGCCTTAGTACAGTTATAAATACTGGGCAAAACGAAAAAAAGACTTCTGTCCTCTTGTGTCTCCAAGTTGGACATATATTTTGTAGCAGACAAACCCCTGGTGTTTCTGTCTTTGCTAAGGCTTAGTTACAGCTGCTAATACCACGACGTTTCTCAGGCATTCCCAGCCTGGAGTGCAACTGCGGAACAAAGCTCTTGAGGCAAAATCCTTGACTTGAGAACTCACCCAGCAAGAATGTCCAGTACTGGAAAAAATGATCAGATTTAGATCAACCATATGTTGACCTGGGAAAGCCCCCTCCATTTATGACCAAAATTTTGTCCTTCTTACTCATATGCCTTCAGCTATAACTACTTCCCTATTCTAAATAAAGGTAAAAGGAATTTTTACCTTTTACAGGAGCATGTAGTGATAGAACAAGGGTAATGGTTTGTAGAAGCAGGTAGATTTAGATTAGATATCTCGTGAGACCCCACCTGGAGTACTGCGTCCAGCTCTGGGGCCCCCAAGATAGGAAGGACATGGATGTGTTGGAGCGGGTCCAGAGAAGGCCACGAAGATGATCCGAGGGCTGGAGTACCTCTCCTATGAGGACAGGCTGAGGGAGTTGGGGCTGTTCAGCCTGGAGAAGAGAAGGCTGCGGGATGACCTTAGAGCAACTGCCAGTACCTGAAGGGGCCCACAGGAAGGATGGAGAGGGGCTTTGCACAGGGGTGTGTAGTGATAGGACAAGGGGCAACGGCTTTAAACTAAAAGAGGGCAGATTTAGATTGGATATTAGGAAGAAATTCTTCACCATGAGGGGGTGAAACACTGGCCCAGGCTGCCCAGAGAAGCTGTGGCTGCCCCCTCCCTGGCAGTGCTCAAGGCCAGGTTGGATGGAGCTCTGAGCAACCTGGTCTGGTGGAAGATGTCCCTGCTCATGGCAGGGGGTTGGAACCAGATGAGCTTTAAGGTGCCTTCCAACCCAAACCATTCTATGATTCTATAAGGAAGAAATTCTTTACTGTGAGGGTGGTGAAGCCCTTGCAAGGGTTTCCCAGAGAAGCTGTGGCTGCCCCCCCTCCAGCAGTGTTCAAGGCCAGGCTGGATGGGGCTTTGAGCAGTCTGGTCTGGTGGAAGGAGTCCCTGCCTGTGGCAGGGGGGTTAGACGAGATGATCTTTCTGGTCCTTTCCAATCCAAACCATTCTGTGATTCTATGAATGTATCGCACATGCAGGTAGGAATATGGGTTTTCTTGCAAACATTGCAAGCAATGCTTTCCATCTGTGACCTTGGACACCACAATTCAAATATACTCAACTTGTACCTAAGGATTGGAATGCACCACGTGCAAACACACAGTTATACAAGTTCAAACTAAAATAGAAATTACAGTACAGTTAAGGAGAACTTGGTTTTAATCAAACCTACTGGAAATTCACAACTTGCATTTCATCATCTGATGTGTCATCTTAAATGTGGTAGATAAATACTTACTTGCAGGAAATGTAAAATTACTTTATTGTACTATCATTAACAAGCAGACGATAAAACTAAGATATCTGTGGCTCAAATATGCCTTATCTCTGCACTAGAATCATTTACTTGTAGCTAATTATTTTTGGATATGAGCTCTCAGTAGAAGTATGTTTCAGTTAAGCCAAGTGACTTGTCCCCACCCCTTATAAATGAATGACTGACTAGCCTGACTACGAATTCTTCAACAGTATTTCCATACCTGCTTTGGTTTATCAGTACAAAAGAGACCGAATGCTGAAAGCCATGGCTGATTTTTGGAGAACGGAAGAGCCACAATCTGCTAATAACCTTTTGATCCGGTGATGATCTGTCAGCAGGGACATGCATCACTGCATCAGTCCACATACACTTGAAAGAGCTCGTAAGTGTAACGGAACGACAAAGCCTTGGCAGGCTGCAGGATGGTTTGGCTGAACCGTGACGTTTGTCACCCAGTACTTCAGCTCCGGCACAAATGAAACCCCTGGAAGTTGTGCAGGGTGGCACAAACCCCTTAGCTGCACATTTGAATTCCACCCTTTAACGCCACAGAGTTAGTGCCTCTCCAGCCGAGAATGGTTCTTTTGGAGCCACGCAAGCACCCAGCGTGGGCCAGGGGAACAGAAATATTCCCATTTACCTGAACAGGCTTGTCCACACCTGGGGGAAACTTCAGCAACAGATCAACCTCACAGGGGCAATCACATTGCAATTCAAACACAGAATCAAATCCATACAAAACTCCAGCCTGACATTCAAACTGGTTCTGCGTACTCCTCCAGCAAGCAGGTCTCTGGCGCCAGAAAGGAAGATAACGCTTACAGAGCACCCATTTTCAGCTCATCATCAAAATGCTTCCACATCTCTAACACGATAAGCTCCCCTAGCAGCTACCCTGCCTGGGGCAGGAAATGCCCTCTAGAAGTTCGGAGCTGAAGAGCTCTTTAGTTCCAAGGCAGGAGTTTATCTACTGTCATCTATTCAGCAAAATACTAATTTACTCTTGAAATTACATGTGGTTTAACAATGTCTTCAGTATGCTTGCAATTGTGCTTCTTTTGCTTGCGGGAAAAAATCCTGGAAAAGGAAAGCTGAGGAATAATAGCAATGACTGGGCACAGAATAAAACAAAGATTCTGTTTAAGGGAAAAGTTGGGGGGGGGGCACTCTTAATTTAAGCCTTTCCTGTAAGACCAAAATGTCCAGAAATGGCTTTCTGTCTGAATGCAACCTAGAAACTGCCCCAGATGTCCATTAACTTCAGACTGAACACAAGCTGACTATTGTATCCAAGACACACACTGTCTGGCTGCCAAACCATTTAAAGGTTTTCATTAACTCTTATTTAAACAAGGCAGAGGACTTGCATTTCTGAATGTATAAATACAGCTGGCCAGAAAACAAAAATTCTGTCCTAAAAAAACCCACAACACATAGGATTTTGAGATTCTGTTGAATTATCCCTGAGAATAAAAGTGGAACCCTTCTAGAATTATGTGAAAGTACGAGAAGCAGCGCCCACGTGATGACCAACAAGAGCTTACTACTTCTATGGCACGTAGGAAACGGGGATATCGACTGAAGGAGAAACTTATGTCCAAGGTGACGGACCTGACTACCAGCTATCTTGGGAATGTTCTGCCTGGTCCAGTTCCATCCTGGACCAGATAAATAAGCTTTCCTGGAACAGATCTCTTTCTGTAAAAAGTTTCCCTTTCAACGAATTGGTGTTTTCTGAGAGCAGACTCTTTTCATCCTTGAATACAGCGAGAGGGGTTCCTGTTAGAAGACACAGTACCCGAAACATTTAAGTAGTGTAACTGCACGCAAATTACTTGCCCCCCCTAAGAGTGGACCACAGTGGAGGAATGCTGCCATGCTTTTTGCCATGCAGCAGGAACTCTGCTATGATTTATTGTTATTATTATTACCTTTAAATCTGGGAATCTGAAACTTGCTTTTCCTACCACATTTCTTACTAAGCTGGATCTGTTTTCACAGAGCTGGCAGCTCCACTTCATGGCTTTACAAATCACCACACTGACAGCACATATTCCAACACCCACTCCAACCTTAAACAACTCATTTTGAGTCAGAATATGACACGAAGTCTTCATACAATCCATCCTGACCAAGCCAACATTGTTAAACATTACTAAATACCTTCAATTCAGTAGTACGGTTATGGAACTCCACCCTTGAGAACAAACACACGAAGCACCGGCTGGTGGGACACACCAGCTATTTGATTCCTATCTTTAAGGCACCTGCTTTAATCCAGCTTTGCCCTTCCATATTGTGAACTCTGTCCCAGTAAGCTGAGCAAGTTTAAATGTTTCTTGTGTCCCATTCTGATTGAGGTTGAAAAAACCCACCTTGGGTGGTTTGGGTTTGAGGGTTTTCTTTGGACTTTCTACTGAAAGAGGCCTAATATGCTTATGTTGGATAGCACACGCATTCCTCAGCTCATGACTGCTGTCCTGGGAGCCGCTTGCCTTCCTCCATGCACCTCAGCTCTGCCTCAGGGTCCCCTTCAATGAAAGCCCACTGAAAACACTCTGCGATCCAGAGCCGGGGTGACCCATCACCAGGCATCTCACAAGGGGGAAATACTCAGCAGCACATGTTGGGAAACACCACTTTCTCTAAGAGACTCCTCCCAGGGAAACTGTAACAGCCAGCATGCCCACCACAGCTAACATGGCTTTCAGCTCGCTCCCCCACAAGCAAGTCTTTATGGAGTGACCTCTTCTTAATCCAGAGTCCCATTGCTCCGTGGCCCCTCCAGGCTGTTATAGAAAAAAACTAGTCAAAATGTGAGAGTCATCGCTATTTTGTGTTCTGGTATATCACTCATATATATAGGTATATTTGCATAACTAACTTGCTTAACAGTAGTGGCTAACTTCGCTGAAGCCTTAGGCTGCACACTGTGAATCTGCCACCTGGACACAGTGAACTTCCACTGAACCCTGCCCAAGCCCAGTGAAGGAGGGCCCCAAGGACTCGGTTCCAGCTAGAAGATAAGGGAGTTAAGTCACCCACCGACAGCAGCAGGGCCTCTCAGAAGATAAGGGAACACTCTTCAGCCTGACCGGAGATGATGAAGGGGCCCAACGAGGGACAGCAGCCTCCAGACTCAAGTAACACCATTGGATCAGCTGCTGCTTGGACACCACACGGAGAACTCCTGCAGGGTGGGAGCTTAGGTTGTAAGGGTGTCATTGTCCAGGGATTTCTTGGTTCAGGTTCCCTCTCCAGAGGCACCCAGCTCGAGCTGTTTTACACCGCTGCACCGCTCAATAAATTTGTCTGGTGTATGTCGTGTCGAAGACTCTGCTCCAGGAAAACTAGGGTTGACCCTGAGGGACAAGGAAGCGCCCAAGAGCGAGTGTGTGTGTGTGGGAAAGTTGCAAAGCGGCACCTGCCAGCTCCCGGGAGCCACCCGCTGCCAAGGGACTCCGGTTCCGGCAGTGAAAGTCTGGGGTGGTGGGCGTGTGGCTCCTGGAATGGTGTGCGAACACTCGGCAGCAGCTTCTCCCTGCACGCAGGCTGCCAAGAGCTCTGCGGCCGCTGTCTGTACGCAGCAGGATTTCCTTGGATGTGGTGTCTTGGATCAGGCTGGAGGCTCTGCTGGTGAGATACAGCAGGCTGGTATTTCTGCAAGGCCGTACCGAAACCCTAGACACACAACTTAATCCTGTAATAACACTTAAATGCAATGCCAGCATCCATGGGAAGACATTAGAGATGCTTGTTACAGCTTCACAGCGGGCAAGGGGTCCCCTGGAGTCCAAAACTTCTAAATCAATGGGGCTTTCTGTTGATCAGTTAAGAATATCATTGGCGTTGCCCCTTGTAGCAGCTTTCAGTCATACCCATCACACCAGCCACAGTCTCTGGATAAACACAACCCTTGTAGTAAGGGCCATCTGTGCAGCAGGACTTACATTTAGATGAGCAGTTTTAAATAAACGACCTTCATTTAAGGGAAGGTATTCAACAGGGGAAGCTCTGAGCAACATTAAATCTACTCTAATACTTGGTACTTTTCCCTCTGGAAAAGAATACTGCTATTGAAAACACCATCCTTAAAACTGGTAACGCACTTAAAGGAAACAAAAGTTCGACGCAACATATCTTGGGTGTCTTGCACATCATTCCTTACAGCTTTCAAAGAAAGGAGGATCAAACAGAAAACCTAAAGCTAGGCTGAAAAACAGGAACAGGGAAATTCCTGTCTATCCATTTCCCAAACCCCAAGGATGATGTTAAGAGAGCCTGCTGAAAAAGACCAGCTGGGGTTCCGGTCTTGGGTTCAAGTCTAAACCAACTCCTACTCCACTACAGAAATTTAAAATAAAAGTGCCTCACACTGGCTTTACCCTGATGCTGCAGTAATGCTCCTCAAACAGCCAGCAACAGCATGCCTCCAAATCCTAGGGAAGACTAACAACATCATCTGTAGTCTCAAGCAGTTATCTTCATTCAATGGATAAATTAATACATTTCTCTCTAAGTTTCTACACAGCAAAAAGGATTGGGAAAAGCACAGGAAACACAAATTCATTCTTTATCTGCTGGGAAAGTGAAGGCCATTGCGTTGATTTCATTCACACTCTACCCAAGGTTAACACATGCCATATCGCTCATTCTGTGTCAGTTATCACTAGCTGGCACGTTATTTAAGATTAAAAATCAAACTGCAAAGCTGACTGGGAAGCTACACGCAAAGAGTAAAAGACAGGGAAGTGAATAACTGAAAGTAACAATGCTTCCCTGCAGTAAACAAACATGGAAATGGTATCTCTTGTAGAAGAAATTGTTAGTGAGAACCTAAACGCAGAGGAGAATCTTCCTGCCTTTCTTTTGCCCCTAGTTATGGTAGATATCCTGCCAGTGAGTTTCACTTGCACAGCCTGGCAAAAAAAAACCAAACAAATCAAAGCAAAAAAAAGTTGGTTTTCTCTTGGCTCTACTGCACAGCCTCCTCCCAAGCACAAGGATGGCTCTGCAGTTAGAGCTCTGAACCGCAACACCAAAAACTACCAGGGCTCAGTTGTAGCTACAGCACAGGCTCCAGCTCAGCCTCTCCACGGCTCACTTCCCGCTTCCAGCTGTTGTCCGTCTGCTCTGCTTCATCACTGCTGGTAAGCTCTTTTGGGCAAACTCTAGCAATCATTTTAGAGCACAAATGCAAGCAAGTGCTCTGCTCCAGGCCTCCAGAAGGCTGCCGGTTTCAAATGGCCTTTTCAGAGCAAGATAATCCACTTAGGTTTCCAAAGGAACAATTTCACCCTTACACACAGAAGGAGTAACACGCTTCACTAACCCACAGTGACTGCTGCCCAACTCAATTCCTTCACATGATTACACGAACAACCTTCCCCCTCCACCACCCCCTTTGAGGCAGGGCAAGAGAACAACATTCTCCACTGCAAGACCACAGCAATATTGCTTGGAAAAAAGGTGGGGTTGAAAGGTTGTAAGCATTTACGCTACTGCATGAACTACACAGTTAATAACCAGAAACAGTATTTTTCTGTTTACAAAGCACACTACTACAGTTTACCTACACTAGTGAAGGACACCATGCAGGGCACTGAACTTTCTTTCACAGTTTATTTTAATAGATCAAATAGATTTGGGACAAGTTCATAGCCTACACGAGCTAGTTTACGGTCACGGAGTAACTAGTCACAGGTTTTTGCTTCAGCTGAAGTTTCATGGTACCAATGGTACCAACCACACAATGCACTAGAGAAGTGTGGACCTGACATGCAAAAATCAAGGTACGGGCTTAGTGACAAGTACTAAACAAAACAGTAAGTTTCTGTCTCTTCTCCTTTTAGTTTTTGAGTTTTAAGACCAAAAGTTCACAGCTTCTCTGCCATCACGAATAAACATGAGGCAGGATGAAAAAAAAAGTAGGTTCGTCTTCTGCCACAGTCACGGGATCCTGGGAAATGGGGCTTTCAGAAACACACCTGTAGCTTAAGAGAGATAGTAAAGTAGAAGTTGACCACAGGAAATACTTGCATCTAAGACAACATACACCTAAAGTAAAATCCACCTACTTTAACTGTTTTAGTAGCAGTCAGTCGTCTTGCTCGGACAGAGGGACATGTATTGACTTGCAGAGGGGAAGGCATAGTGCAACCGCAGAGGTACGAGCGCTTCATGAGCCAAAAGCAGGATTGACAGGAAAAGGAAACAGGATCATTCTTTCAGCAGAAGAAAGTCCTTGGCTGTCTTTTAGAATTGATCAAAGCTATATACTTTTGCAGATAAAACATTGTAAACTGCATCATCAAAGGCCCTTCCTATGGCCTTGTGCAAGTACAAATAAAGGAGCGGGCTGCTGTATTTCAGCCCAGCGTAATGATGGGTGCGGGGGAATAGCCTTAATTTGAGCCACGCCATCTCCTTTCAGTTGAAAGGAACAAGGTAAATCCAAGAATCATAATGAACATAGCTCAAGAACAGGCAGCAACAGCTGAAACACCTGCAAACAAGATGGTCCCTGCTTTATTTTCTCCCCTTCCCAGCCTGACTGCTCCATTTTAAGCTGGCCCATCCAGTTGGGCGGATGTACAATAATAATAAAAGGGATTGTCACAAAAAAAGAACATCGTCATAATCTGGCACGCCGCCTGCCTAGCAGGCGCTGGAACCGCCAAATCGACTGCAGCGATAACGAGATTCCAGTGCATGGGCAAGGCTGCCTTTAACATGACAGCAGCGTGGGCGTTTGGTGGGGCAGGATACAAAGGTGACCGGTCATCTCGAGTGTCCAAGGTTGGTCACACTCTTCAGCTGCAGGGTCACCCACCAGGGATGCGCCAAGAAGTTAAATGCGTTGGCAGGCTAGAGGGCAAGGACAGACTCTGGGTGCTGATGAGCTTGAATGCCAAGATCAAGCCTGGTTTATCACTCACTAAACTGACCTAAGTTCACCTAACACAGGCGAGTGTTACACTCTACCTACACTTGCAGAGTTAATTTGTACAAACTGTACTCATCTCTCAGTCCACAGACCTACTTATTTCATTTTTACTCAGGAAAGAGCGAGATCCACAGCTGGCCCTAAACCATAGCAGTAGATGCAGAGAGAAACAGGGCTCACAAAGCCCCACTACGTGTAGCATCTGTGGGAAGCGTCTGCTCCCATACCTCCTCCATCCTCTCAGCTACTCTCTCTTCTCTTCCCTTCTTAAAATGAAGGCTGGCCTTCAGTGTTGCAAAGGCAAAAAATTCAGAGATAAGGAAAAGATCGGATCAGGGAACTATAGAAAAGGAAATATGTTAATCAAGAGAAATCGAAGGAAAGGCAGCATTGTCCTGGTATATAGTTTTATCCCAAGCCAATTGTATGCACAGCTTCACTCCAATATCAACCACACAATGTAAACCTGAAGCTTAAAACTTGATTTTTGACACCCAGAAAACCCCTATTTCTAAAAGAATCATGTTTATCTATGGTCTGTACAAACACCCTGCAAGTGAATCTGCCCAGACAGTGCTAGTACGGAGAGAGCAGCGCCATGCCTAAAGAACCATTGTAAGGCCACAGCGGCCCAGTCACAACACGCTTACAAAAACCACGCTTCAAAAACTCAAAGGAGTCAGAACTTTCACACATAAAGAGGCTTAAACGTGGAAAGCGACAGAACACATAAGCAAGAAGTAGCAACTCCATATCAGGGCAGGAGAACTAAGGGAAAAAAGACGCAGACAAAATAGCATTGCTGCATATGAAGATTACCACTGGCCACAATTTTCCACCTGACAGATCTTCCAGTAGTAAACTACCTCCCCCAGAAGACACACCTTTCTTTTTCAAAGGAGACAAGGCATAAAAGCATAAACCTTTTTTTATGCTTTTTGTTTCACTTTGCCTGCTCCCACCTCCCCTTACTGTAATAAAAAGATGATATCCAGAAGGTGAAGAGTTTCTCCCCTTTTACTTTTCCATGTTTCCAAATGTACATAATAACAAAGAGAAATGAAAAAGATTGCACGTCTAAGAGGTGAAGGAGATTCTAGAATGCAAGTCACTCAAGTGGGGGGAAAGGAGAGATACCAAAGGAAGAAATAAGACGTATTCTTCTTTTTTTTAATTGCACTAGCATCAAATGTATTTCTGTATTCTCGGAAAGCTTCAGAAAGTAAAAAATAAATTATTACTTCTGAAACTAAACGACTTTGATGTTTTGAAACAAATCCCAGGAAATAGTTTTTCTCTCTCCCCCCCTTCATTTCTTATTCTGTCCCAGTTCAAAGCTTTATGACACCAGCACGTGACATTACTGTAAAATATCTAAGTTTTATTACACTGACTTCAACCCTCCTGCTGCCGTGAGATTAGCACAGGGACAAGGTGCCAGCTCTCACAGGCCGAGCACGGAAGCAAGGCTGTTGGTTGTACAGAAGCCTGAACGCATTCCTGGGAAGATCTCTGGCTGCTTGCCGCTGTGCTCTCCCCCAGCTCAGCCAAATGACGCGTGACTGGGTAATGGCCCATCAGATTCACAGCAGTACCAGGAGACAAATGGATCATTAGCTTACTGGAAAGAACCACAGATCCCATTTAATAGGTTTCTCAGAGGAATTTTTTTAAAATTAAATTTTAAACAGTAATAGTCTCCTCATTTTAATACATTAGAAATTTACACTCGTAGAAAGGAAAGGATTATGTCTCCAGTAGCACAGCAATTTGCCTACCAGGTACGTCAGGCCCATCTCAAAATGCTTTACATTCTTAACTGTAGCGATTAAATAAGCTCCACTTTAAGGAGCTCCTCACATGACTCAGATTTTATTTCAGAGATTGTTTCTTTTCAGGAGGGAAACTTTACAGCATTCCTAAGTCCCAGACACTACATCTACCAGCTACACCATGACGGTCAGAGCTGTGACCCGGGAGACACGGTTGTGTTGAAAGCTGAAGAACATGCGTGACCTTGAGTTTTGCTACAGAGAAAAGTCTCCCTGTGGGGTTTTAATCCTCTATTAAAGCCAGGTGGGACCTTGCCTCCTTACCATCTGCCCCATCTCACAGCATCCTCAAGTTTTACTGTCCCACCCCCAGGAAACACGTGGAAGGGAGGGACAAGCAGGCTTCCGTGTCCAGAAGTTCTTTGTGAAGCATCTCCCACAAAGCCGCAGTGCACCTAAGCAAAAACAGATTCTTCTCCCCTTGGGCATTTTTTTCCCCCTAAAAATCCTTTTTCCTGCAATTCCACAATTGCAACCACGAATTCCAGAAGTGACTCAACCACGTTGGTCAGATGTGGGTGGTGACAATTTTATCAGCTGCCCCATTCTCCTGCACTGAGGACTGTACTGTTGTTCGACCCGTCAGCGTGCTGATTTCAAGGAAACAGCAATGATTGCTTTCCTTGGAAAACGTGAACAATCACATTCCCATGTTCTACTGAAATGAATGTCATTTTCATGAGCTTCGTTAATCGACACTGTCATTGAAGGACTCCGTAAATCCTTTACATTGGCAGCTTTCACTGGTATTAAGCTTCGCCCACCACTCTCAAATCCAGACTTTTTCTTTCCCAACAGATTCAAATACAGTCTATTACGCCATTTACACACAGATGAACGCTAACAGGTCCTGGATAATACTCCACATCTAATGACAAATATTCATTTATAGTGCTCTTGACATTGAGAAACTGAAGCCCAAATCCTTTTACAATAGTTTTCATTCAACCCAATTCAAGAATCTTAAGATCTTGGAGGATTTGAGCTTGAGTACTTAATTGCTTTTAAGTTCAAGATGTTACCAACACAGCTACTCTTTGAGAGAGCATAACTTCATAAATCTGATGTCTGAAGAGACCATTAAAGTTACCTATTTTGACTGCTTATCTAGCATGAGGAAGAACACAGATACCCGACGCGATCGTTTGTGAAGAGATTTGTAGAAGTGGGACTCAAGTTATCTGAACTTGGAGGCAGTTAACAAACATTATGTGGAGATCTGCATCACATTTAAATATCTACAAACGCTGAACATTCTGTGTTTATCACAGTGTGGCAGAAGGGGAAGCTCATATGTAAAGAATAGCCAGAGCAGACCATATCATCCTACTGCAGAATCCCACCTTTCAAATGACGTGCTATCACCTTCTGCTTCACTCTTCCTCTGCTGGAATTAATTCAGATGAAAATATAATGGAATTAATATAATGAAATCTGATGTTTTATTAATAATTCAGGGCCAAATAACATAAGTTGTGGGGTTTTTTTTAATAAACTCGTACTCATATTACAAGTAGTACACTGTTTGTCATCTTCCTTGAAAGAAACATTTCTTCCTTACTACAACTACCCTAAGTCATCTTGAACTACCAAAAAAATAAGCATGGTGAAGCAAAAGGGGAAATTACGCAGAGAGGAGACCAGTAGCACTTCGAGCCAACAGCACAGGATTTCCAGAGAAATCCTGCATTTCCAGAGAGCAGCACGGCTTTTAGTCCAAATCTACCAAAATTGCACAGCATGACTCAAGGTGAAGGAAGCCTAAATGTTAAAGGGGTGCTTATATGCGATTATCTCCAAGACAAGACTGAGGTATTGTTTACTTTTGAGAGTTGCTGCAACTTCCTGTTGAGTTACTCAAGAGTCTCGGGATGAAGAAGGAGCCAGCATTCCACAAGGGATGGGGGGAAAAAAAAAAGAAAAAAACCACGTGTCAGGATACCAAAACGCAAGGTAGACAAGGAAACTGAACTCTGTGGGCTAAGCAGGATCAAAAGGAACAAGCCTGGATCTCTTCCATAGCTGACCAGAAGTTGTGATCTCTCCTCTGAAGCGCTGTGTCACTTGTCCTCCCATTTCCTAGTTCTGCTGTTAAAAAAACCCCACAAGCTGCTGCTTAAACCTAGGCCCTTAGTCTGCCTGCAGCCTAAAGTGTTCATACCATCCATCATCCCAACAGCACCCAAGGACTGTGAAGCACTTTCTGTTCTATCCTCGTAGCAGCCACAGTGCCATTTCTCACCCAGCAAGTCTGAGCCGCAGAAAGACAACGTGTGTTTACACCGGAACAGAATTTGCTTTTCTATGCTTGTGTTGTTTAGTCCCTAGGCCAAAACACTTTTGCAGCAAACTTGCCCTAGGAAATCACTATGTTCTCCTCTTGGAGGAACTGCTCATGTTTTACTACAGGGGACGTCATAAGCAACAAATAGGCGATAATTCACCAGTATCTGCTTCTCAACTACAAAGACTGTGGGTCACATTAATTGGCACACCTACCTAGCACACTTACTATCACTTAGTAAATATGTGACACAATAAATTGGAGGTAATTATGGGCGATAGTAAGTAACACGCCTAAGGACTGCCTTGTACCGGTAGGCGCTATCGCATTCATCTCCTACCAACAGGCATTTCGCATGGGAACACTGCTAGGAGATAGTAACAATTAGCTTCAAATTCTCAATGGAAGCAGACAGAATGTTGCTAAGTGTTCAGATGAAGAGATTGCTCATACTGCTTTCTGAAAATATAACATTTCGGTTGCTCCACTTCATGTATAAAACACCCTATATTTGTATTAGCGATTTGCTGATTGCATGTTCAGCAGGTAAAGCAGTAGCCGGAAGACAAAAGCTTTTATAGATTTCTAATATGACCTACAGTGTTTCATTTAATTTCTTATTTCTAAAATGGGTTGAACAGGAAATTATTTTGCCCCTGCACGAACACAAAAAACCCCAACCCGCTGGTATTTCCAGCAAAATTCCCCACCCTGCATCAGGGTATAGAGTTGAAATCTTAACACTTTTGATAAGCCAAAAAAATCCAATATAAATGAATCATCTGTTAAAGCTGATATATTTCAATGTAAACATTTTCAAGAGCTATTTCTGAACTGTTTTGCTTTGATTCTGACCTCTTTTTAACAGAAAAGTATTGTAGTTGGTTTAAACTCCAAAACAAAGAACTGTTTAAATTGGAACAGCATGTTTCCTTTTGCTCTAAATAATTTTAAAACTAACACCATTCAGCTTCCACAAACATCTAGATTTTCTTTGACAAAAAGTGGGGAAAGAGTCTAAGTTCATCAGCTATGAAAGAGCGAACATGAATACTGGTTCTCATTTTATGAAGTTCTTGATCTGAACTGCAAAGCTGCACACCACCAGTTCGCGCGCACAGGCCAGCAACTGCCGTTCACCTCATTTTTTCCTCCCTCAAGAGTACAGCAGCAGGAGAAACCCCAACTTTTGTAGACATATTTCAATAAGAAGCCTCTGCCTGTATTTTCTTATGGAACACCATATTTGCACAGCAAATCATTTCAAGGTGACTGTCATCCACGTGGTCATCACTTAGCATCTCTCATAAAACCAGTTCACTGTATACACTCTTGTTAACAGCAAAAACACCACCAGCTACCGAAAGCAGGGTATAAGACTCTTAATTGCTGCATTCAATCTGCTAGTTACCGGGACACACGCTCCATCTCACACAGTTACTGAGTACTATTTTTAAAAACAGACAGACAGAAGGTTGTTCTGATTCTAAACAACTCTGGATAATTCCAAAGCAGCAGAACAGGTCTACATTTATTAAGTAGTTTGTCCACGTGCTTAAGGAAGATTGCTCTTCTCTTTTCAAACAGACTCCTTGTATTCTTTAGTAATATTATATGTTGAGGCATAAGGATGTGATAATTACAGAAAAAAAAGAAGTTTCTCAAGAGCCTTGTAAGACACGCCTGACATCTTCCTTCACAGATTTGGACAGAAAACGCATTCCTCTCACAATCCAAACTACCATGTTTCAGAACAACTGAGGTTCATCACATTTGCACTATTACTTTGAGGAAGGCTGAAGGTGTATTTTCTATTACTATTTATGCTTTGTTAAACACATTTAGATGTCTCCATCATTTCTGCTGTAAATAGATGTTTATTAATTAAAATTCCTTCCCTGGATTACCTTTATATCACTTTCTGCAAATTCATTTTTGAAAAGCCAGGGCAATATTAAAACCAGGATGCACTATCTGAGCACAGCATACACCAGACACAGCACCGCAAAGGGCACTGTGCTTGAGTTTGATAGTACCGCATAAAGTACGACATGAGACATTTATGTCATACCTAAAACCAGCCAAACTACCTAAACATTTTACAGTAATGTATCAACAAGCTGTTAGCAAAAGCTTTGGCCATGAAGAATATTTGCATCACAAGCCTTTCTGGAGAAGCAAAGACATGCTTCTCGAGGCAATCAATAAACTAGTGAGTCGTGTTGATCTGTTTGTGCTTGTTCCTGTTCAGTAAGTGTTTACAATAGAAATAAAAGGTGAAAATACTTGTTTGAGCAAGGTTATCTGCCAGCTGTTGTAGCAGACAGCGTGCAGAGCGCTTCGAAATGAAATCTGAGACTGAACAAAGAAATGCACCTAAGGGGCTTAGGAGCCAAAGTCCTCTTTTAAAAAGTAATGTTGAGACAGGTTTTGAAAGATAATTAGTTATCAAGAAGATGGAGCTCAACGTTAAGTCCCCACAGCCAACTGCTCGTGCTGTCCTTTCACAGCTTTATAGCCGCGCCTCATCCTCAGACATTCCTTTTCCCTCCTGCTCATCTTTCTTTGGAAAAAAATCCCCCTTGAGCCAAATCAATCGAAAAGAGAAAGCCACATGCAAAAACCAACCATTTCTTGGCGGGCAGTTCCAGACCCACCACAGTTCAGATCCCCACGGCTCCACAGGGTCCGAGGCGCCCGCCTGGGCAGCACAGCGTGCGGGACGGGCACTGGCACCAGTGAGCACTCACGCACTTCACCATCAGAGCAGACCGGGCCAGCAATTTCCAAACTTTCCTGCTTACAAACCCTGACCCTGCTGCAACCAGTGCCTTCAAACGGCCGACGGCTCCAAACCCCAACGCTAGGCACTGCCACTCTCCGAGGCGTGAGGCCACGCCGGGCCGCCTCACACCACCTCACCAGCCGCGAAGCGCTTCACCCCTCAGACGAAGGCAACAGCCAGGGTCATGGCTACGAGGCCCGGAGGTGGCCCAGAGCGGTGAGGAGAGCTGCGAGGGGCCGGGCTCTTGCGGGATGGCGGCTCTGCCTGGAGACGCTGCACGGCGACCACCACAGGGGCCACCGGCCCTGCTCCCGCTCCTCGCCCGGGCGCGGGAGGGCTCTCCGGCCCCGGGGAGCTGCGGCTCAGCCCCTCCCAAGCCGCGGGACCGAGCCCTCCCCGCGCGCCCCGGCCCTCAGACGGGGCACGGCGCTTCTCCGCCGAGGGGGCTGCTCCCCGCTGCCCCCGGCCCCTCCGCGCAAACCTCCACCTCCAGCCCTCTCCTCAGCGGGGGGACGCCGGCGGGGCGGGAAGAGACGGC
>Ga0065711_1001789_pt1 | contig 39310 bp, 23 predicted proteins | sample Hoacrofraction12_FD_59098 | JGI IMG/M metagenome (GOLD analysis project Ga0065711, IMG submission 59098) | Hoatzin crop microbial communities from Cojedes, Venezuela - Epithelial fraction 12 v2 (version 2) | ecosystem: Host-associated > Birds > Digestive system > Esophagus > Crop | place...
AATCATAAGGGAATATGGGGTGCGTGAACAGTGCGTGATTTATGTCTGTAGCCTATCCGAATAAGCGTGATCGCGTGTGCAGATATGAAAAATGTATATAACCACGCAAGCAGACCAATAAATCCGAATCGACTGTGCATTGTATCAATGTGTGAGAGTCATTCCTGTCCCTGCATGGATGCTGAAACTCGGCAACTGTGTTACCCCTAATTCCTGCTGGTGGAGTGGGACCAATGCCTGCAGTGAAATTTATGCAGCGATTCCACCCTGTATGTCAAAAAGCTGTTACTGGGAAAGCGGCAATAGTCGTCAGCTGTGGGCTACCCCCAGTTCTCGTGGAGGGCTAAACCAAGAGCATTGAATCAAGTCATCCAGCACTTCAGCAGACAGTGGGATCGATTTCTATGCCATGCCTGGACAGAAGGACACTCTCCTTTTGGAGAGGTGTGGTAGAGGGGTGCTGCTGCTAAAGGGGTAAATATGAAACCTCTACTGTCACTAAAGGTGTAAACATGAAACTCCCCCTTTCCAAACTGCTGCACTTGGATCTGTTGCTCTGAAACACTCCATTCACTATAACGTGAGGAACTACCAAAGAATCCATTTTTAGTAAGGTGTTCTGCATATGCAAAGTTAGATAGGGAAATCGGGCTGCTCATACAAAGCAGTTCTTTGCCATGTGATAAAAATATAGATCCTTTCATACGAAAAAGTGGTGCTCTGTGCATCTATCACAATAACCCTTTATCTGAAGAGGACACCAGACACCATGTTCTCATGCTCATTACCTAAATAGGAAGGCAGTTATGATATCGCTGCTGTATGGGAGATCACTTGAATTTGCCACTGCGCTTCTGAGAAAAACGGAAGTTCTCATGTGTTTTTAAAGTTCCCATTGGCTTTTTTTCTAGCATTCACTTCGTGTTTTAGGAGCAGTGTTACTAAGAGTAAATGTAAGAGAATGTAATATTTAGAATTAAAACTAAATTCATCAAAACACGGCATTTTATTAACCTTTCTGCACACACAATAATGAAAAAAAATAGTCTGACATTTAACACCTTTTATTTTAAGTTTGCCATAAACCAAATACATATTTTTATCTAGTCAAAAAATGAGACTCACTTAATCAGATCCACAACTTGATTATAATCTTCCATCTCGCTAACATTCCTAGTTAAATAATCCACCCTTTTGTCTGCCGAAAAAATTTCCCAAGAATAGCTTTGTTATAGAGAAGTTCAGTCAATGATCACAGCTTCTAGCAAATAAAAAGCTTACTGTGAGTAACAAGAAATGTAAGTATGTTGTATTTTAATCATTATGACCATTTTTATCTACATCAGAAAAAGCAGACAAATTTTGTCCTACCTTGGCTCGTGTACCTTCTGGTGTGTTCAGTATTTCCTTCTTCTGCTTGCTGTTGCTCACAACTTTCAGTTTTGTTAGTGGAAAGAAAAAACACAAAAACTTGAAGCAAAACCCAAGTACTGTTTATGCAGAAGCCACAAGAAAGCAATGAGCAGTAGGAAAGGGAAGTAAATCCTAATTAAAAGATCTTACATCTCTTAAAAGAGAAATGTTCTCAGCTTGAGGAGTGGTGCTAGCAATCACATGGCAATCTTTTATAATTTTCACCCAATGAAAGAGGCTCTGCAGCTACGTGGTATGTTGGGAAGCTTTCTGGATTTCTATATTTGGGCCCAAACATCTACATATGTGCTTTCAATAATCAGGCTTGCTCAAAATATTAGAGGAGGTCCTGATATAAGCTTCACATGGATCATTAGAGATGCAGTTCCTGGAATTCTGGAGAGGACACGTGCTGGGGTTATTTCACAGGCTTTTCACGCAGAAGTGACAGGAAGAACAAAACAGTAAGCAGGCTGCTAGGAAGTGGTGTACAATCTCATTCAGCTCATAGTTCCAGGCTGAGTTTACTGAGCTGAGGGACTTATTTTCCTTGAATTTTAATAGGCCATGAACTATGTTAGGCCATGAGCAAGTTGCTGCAGTGAATGCCTTACTCCATCTTAACATTCTACCGCTTCTCAGTGGAGCAACATTGGCTACACAGATGGGTGCTCCGAGCCCACTGTGGTTGTGAAATAGGTATTTTTGCATATTATAAGTGTAACAGCTTGGTTATTCCTCTTCTGTGCTGTCAGCACATGCAGGTGGACCAGATGTATTCAAGTGCTTTCTGGATGCTGTGTAGTATTTCGTATCAGCGGCAGGTTAGGAGTCCACGTATAGCTGCTGCCACAGCTCAGCAGATGAGGAGTCTCCCAAAAACCCTTCTCACCACCCACATTTATAGTTGTCTATGCCCCAAAGTGTTTCAGATAACGATTGTAATCTCTCCTCCATTGGCCACTTGTGCCCAATTCTCGTTTATCGCTCTTCACTCTGGTTGTACACAGGGAACTGAGAACAGGCAAAACAGTCCTCTAGGCGTGTTCATCATGTGGGGTCATGGTGGCAACAGTGGTGCAGTGGCTGCAAAGACTCCTGTCACCAGAGCTCACAAATCCCTATGCCTGTGAGGAAGGTACGTACAGCTTGCAAGCAGCTCTGTGGTGTGTTTTTTTTTTAACATGGGGCTAAAAAAGGACATAGAAAACCAGCTTAGCTAGGAACTAGTCTAACAAACACCTTTGATCTCCAGGGTGAGCACAAAATCCATGAGTGGTGTTTTTGAACATTTGCCTACATTTTCATTGACAGGTCAAAACAAGCAAGCAAAGCTCCCTGATAGAGATCCACGTCAAGTGAATTTTCAAGGTGCAGTGCAGTGGCGAATTAGGACCCTCCTGAGACCACTGGTGCCTAACTTAGACTTTGCCAACTCTCTTGGTACCTAAGCTCATGGATAGGTGTCCTCTTCCAGCTGTGGTCATACTGCTCGCTTTGGTTACAATCCCAGCTGTTTCCGTGTCTGCCAAGGTCTGCCTGCAGAGTGGCTTCTGTGCCCTCCCAAACCCTGTTGGGTCACTGAGGCAGGTACTGTAGACACCTCAAACAGGAGGCCTCTGCTCACTCAGGCCCTATGGACTGAAGCAGGGTGGAAATGACCTCATGCGCAGCTTGGTGGGCAAATTTCAGGGCAGAGCCCTTTGGGAAGGAGCCGTGACTCTGCGACCGGGTGCGACCGCTTCAGCCAGCGAGGCCACAGCCAGAGGACACCTGTGGCCTCGGCATTCACTCAGAAGATGCCCCCGTAGCTTGGACTGCATCTTATCTGCTGCTGGCAGAGACTAATTTAGGCACTGCAGTAGCAGTCTGATGACATCTCCATCATATGGCACGCAGCGATAATCACTCTGGAACTGATAGGCAGGCTGTTCTCACACACACAAGGCCAGAGACCGAAAGATGTGGAAAAGTTAGACGTTGACCACATTTTATTTTCCCGAATGTGTTTTGAGAACATCTCTTTCACCATATGATACGGTTATCTTCGTTGCCCTGGTAATTTCTCACACTCACGGTTTTAAATGCCCTGCTTTCTGGAAAGCACTGTTTCCACTCTTTTATAAAGTAATTCTGAATTTTGCTTTTAGCCTGGCTTTGAATAAATGAGGTTGGCTGCCAACTCACCCTGTACTTGACGAGCTAGATCCGGAGTGACTGCTCGGGATTTTTTAGAAACAGTCACTGGATGACTCAGCTTCCGATGGGAGTTTATTACATTTCTTACTAACAAAAACTTCAGTAATTCTGGAGAAGGGATCTCAGCATATCATGAAGAATCACAGACTTTCATCACAAGATGCTGTGTGTGTATCGCATATTCAACACTTAAAAGCCTAGATTATTTCTGAATTTTGAGTCCCATAAAATGCGTAGATGATCGAGGACGCAGCAGAGTGCAAACCACCCCTCTGGGCTGCAGCTACTCTACTTTTCTGTTCCCTTTTGCATTTCTGGCTCTATGACAGGCCAGTTTCAAGACAGAAAAGCAGGAGGGGGTGACTCAGCCTTTTTCTGCCCCTTCCTCATAAACCCACCTCCCCTCCAGGCCTGCACAGGACCACTGCCCACGAAGGAGGGCTCCAGCCCATACCGGTGAGCAAAGCCACCACTGCAGGCTCTGAATCCATGAAGAAGGCAACTTTGGACCCGAAATAAGCACTCCAGACCAGGTAGAAGCAAAAATTTAGACTCTTCTTCCCCTGTTCAACATTTCCTGTGGTCAAGTTCAAGTGTCCTTATGGGCTGAGCACTACCTGGTGGGAGTGCCAGTCAAGAAGCCTGTCTGCCACACTCCATGTATAGGGCATCCTGGACATCCCAGACACACATCACGCTATCATGTGCTCCGTACGGCCAGGTCTCCCCCCACAGCAGTACTGTGTCACCCTGAAGTCAGCTGAGCTGCTGTCTGAGGATGGTCCGTTGTCTGGTGCATCCTTCCATCATTGCAGTCTCACTGGGCAGTCTGTCGCCTGTTTTGCACCACGGCACAGGGGTCCAAGAGCTGCCTGAAACCCGCCCGGGTCTTGACACACAGACACAGCCCAACAGACCCGAGCAAGCTCATCAGCCAGCGCTCACGGGGCACAGAGGGAGGCATTTGCACGCCAGTGCAGGCAGCTTGGCAGCCCCACGGCCACAGGCTCATGCATGGGAGACGTGGCAATCCCCAGCGCCGGGGGAGCTGGAGTGAGAAACCAAGTGTCCTAGGCAACCCAGAAGGAGTGTGCGTATTTTTCCCATCACTCAGTCAATGTTTTGCTGTTTGCAGACACAAACTTCCAGTGGCAGAGTTTCACTTTTTTCACACCGAGAGATTTTCAGTAAAAATGGATCTGTCAAATAAACAGAAGGGATTACCTCCATTGAAGATTTTAGCGTTGCAGGTCTTCAACACGGCAGCTTAGCCTACTAACACATATCTATCTCCAGAGACTGAAATTACAAAGCCTGCATTCATTTTCTGTGCAGCCCAGAAAAAAACAGCATCCAATGTTAGTAGCTCATCTGCTGTCAGCCATAAGGCTGGGATGGGAAAGATGGGAAAATGAAAGTAACGGCTGCATGAAGAAGGAGGAAGAAGCAGGGGCAATTTTAAGATGAATTATTTAGAAAGCAAAAGCACAGAAGGTTTTCAAGCTGTTCCTTTCGCAACATTAATAATGACCTCTATTTTAATTGCTTGTGGTCCTTTCTTAACTGTTTGCCGTTCCTCATTAGTATACTGATGAGGGCAGAGGAACATTAATATACAGCTGGAATGGAAAAAGACATCTGATGTTGTTGCTATGCAAAATAAAATGTTCTTTTTTAAGTATGAAGTACTAAAACTGGAAATGTGGTTTTGCTAGCCCCCCCAAAGGTGGCTGTGGGCCTTGGGAAGAATTGATTGTCTCCAAAAGCTGTGGAGCCGATAGCAGCTCGAAGCATTAATTCTCTTCCCAGAGAATAATCGATCCAGTCCTCGACTCTGAAAAGACTGAAGGAGAGCAGGACAAAACACCAAATACTTGCTAAGACCTTAATCTAAAGCCCATTGAAGTCACTGGGAAGAATAGTGCCTTTTTGTATTAAAACCTAAACAAGACAGCCTCAGAAACTGTGACTGGAAAAAAAAAGAACTCTTTTTTTTTTTCTCTTCAACTAGCTAAAAGCATTTGAAATCTAACATGTGCAAGTTGTCAGCCTGCCAGGTATATTCTGTATTCTCTGTGTAGCATACCTTCCAAATTCTCTCTCTCTCTACTTCTGCAGCCATTTCTCTACCTAGCACTAACCACCGTGATGCTGAAGTGACTTTCTGCTTGCATTACGTAGTTTGAATAATTGCACAGTCTGCAGTTGCAACCTCTTGCAACCTCTGTTATATCTGGGATATGTGTCAGACATTACAGCATTGCAAATTGATGGGATTATGAAAATGCCGAGTCTGAAGGGTTTGGCAACGAATCTAATTAACTCTATCTTAAGATTTGGTCTCCTAAAGACTTGTCATGTGTATATGTTGGCACACATATGCAATTCTACAGTTCCCTATGCACACAGCACTGTGGTTTGGTCTGTGTTTACCCCATATTAAATGTCCTTCAAATTCTGTGTTATTCTGCTGAACTGTCCCTTCATACAAATATAGAAACTCAAAGCAAAACAAGCTTCCTTCCTTCTCTTTTTGCTGACTCTTTTACAATATCCCTGACCTAACAGCTGGATAAAACCCAACAGCAACATTCTAAAATCACAATGACCAGATTTAGACACTTTGCATCTTATATCCAATGGCTAAACGCCACTGTAAGATACATCCTGCAAGTCCTTCCACATAAAGTCCAGCTACCACCACATCCACTTTCTTATCAACATAAATCATCTCTAATACTTAGCAAAAATATTGTCACAGACAACAATGTGCATCACTGTAGCTCCATTCACTGACCCCAGATTCTTCATAAAAATCTCTTTTTTTTATAATCATAGAGTCATAGAATAATTTGGGTTGGAATGGACCTCTAAAGGTCACCTAGTCCAACGCCCCCCCTGCAATAAGCAGGGACATCTGCAACTAGATCAAGTTGCTCAGAGACTCGTCCAGCCTGACCTTGAAGGTTTCCAGGGATGGGGCATCGACCACCTCTCCAGGGAACATCTTCCAGTGTTTCAGCACCCTCATTGTAAATAATTTCTTCCTCTTTTCTCGTCTAAATCTACCTTCTTTTAGTTTAAAACCATTAGCCTTTGCCCTATTGCAACAGGTTCTGCTAAATAGTTTATCCCCATCTTTCTTATAAGCCCTCTTTAAGCACTGAAAGGCTGCAATAAGGTCTCTGATTTTTACTCTTCTTTTTTACTGTAGTCCCTTTGCTTTCTGACCCAGTGCATTTCCAGTGCTATTTCATGCTCTCTCTGTGTGTGGCAGTGTTTGTGTATGTGCACATACAACAGGTATATGTGCAGCTGCACGTATGCATTTATATGCATGCACTCACAGAAGTGCATTCAGATGCAAGCGCTTACAGAGAACCCATTTGTGTGCTTGTGTATGTGTACTATAAATGCATATGTACCTGCATATGCTCGATAAAAAGGTTGAACTCAAGCCTTAAGGCTAAATTCTGTTGGCCAGAATTTAGGGAGCCATGGGAAGAAGTGTGGGCCACAAGTCTCCCGCTCTTTTCATCCAAGGCTGATGGCTTTCATCTTCCAGAGGTCCTTATCCCCGGAGCATGTGAGAGGTTCTTCCTCCAGGCACTGGCCACAGCTGACACAAAAAAGAAGTTGAAATTTCTGTCCTTGGTCTGGATTTTAAAGATGTTTCTTCAGATAAAACTCAGATGGGGTTAGAACTCAGTTGCCACATTTTCTATTCTATTGGCTTTGGGAAATGGTTTAGGGTATTGTGTGCTGTTTGATACTTTTAAAACTGTATTTTAAAATATCATATAGTCTATATACGTGATTTTGAAGAAGATAATAACATGATCTTTTGTCTCAGTTTTTTACTCAGAATTTTAGGAAAATATGTAAGTGTCTATGATGGGTCATAAATACATAGGAAAAAACATGCATTTCACAGAATTACAGAATGTCAGGGGTTGGAAAGGACCTCTGTGGGTCATCTAGTCCAGCCTTGAAAATTGCTTGGATTATGTATGTCTTTTGTAATTAGTTTGCAACCAGTGTCCTCCCAGATAAAAATGAGAATTAAGCTCATCTTAATTTAAGCTCATCTTTGTCACAGACTACCTGCTTTTGTGACATGACTTAGTGAAATCCTCTTTACAGGCATACACTGAGAACAAGAGTGTCTGAGTGGGGCTGGACATGATGGTAACAGGGGTGGGAGGGTGGGGGGAAGTTCTGCAGCAGCGGGTTCCTCCACTGTTACAGGACAGGGATTGTTCGGTGCTAAGGGCAATCCATTGCCCACACATCCCACCCTGCCACGCACTGGGAAGCTGCCATGCTGAGCTGATTAATGCAGTCAGTGCACTTCACCTTAGATGTTTAAGTCCAAACCCTGGGTTTCCTTGCAGAAGATTCTGTGATTCTGTGATTCTGTGAAGACAAGAGAACCCAGGGTGTGCTGTCACCCCACATGTGCCCAGGCACCAAGCCTAGGGGCACCTCAACACTCATCTTGGTGGTTGGCTGTCAGCAGGTGACCTTGTTCACCAGCACAACTAGTGCTTGGGACCAGCCTGGAAAGGTCTGAGAAGCCTGACATGGGCTGGCTACACAACTGGGTGACTGTCAGTCAAGCTTGCATGGGGTTTTACAGCAAAGCAGACATATCTCTCTCACTCCATCTTGATTAATCTGCCTCGTGCTTTGCTTTCAGAGTCCTCAGTGCAATGAGGACAACCTGGGCAGAGGCTAAGTGCTCTTTTCCTGCAGGAAGAAAATAAAGGGAAATACACGATTTAATTCAGTTTTGTTTGGCAAAGATGTTTCTTCCACTTTGTTGTTGTTGCTACAAGACCAAAGCTGTAATTCTCTTGCAATCCAGAGCATGCCACCAGAGAAGAATTAGCACAGTGGTTTTAGCTTTATGTAACGTTCCCATTACCCAGTAACCAAGCACTTTAGAAAAGAATAAACAAAATGAAGTAAGCTGTTTGTTCAGCATGTTCCAACACCAGCCCATCTGCCTCCCTTTGTACTCACAGTCCCTCAGCCACAACTTTTCTTATCTGCTACTGTCAAAAATATGACTCATTTTTCACATAATAGACTGGGGGGGAAGTAGAGAAGTTTTTATACATAACAAAGCTTTCCTTGCCCAGGATCTCCTGCATCTGCTCTTATTTTACTTCTCATTAAAAAGAATGACACAATGAAAATGTACTTTTTCCAGCCCTAGTTAGCTGCAGTAGGACTCACTCTCTATGCCACAATTAGCTCCGCTTGACTCTTCACAGAACCAGGCAAATGAAGCTTTGGTGTAGCTAATTTTAGGACAAGGAATCTGTCAAATTCCCAGGCCATGAAGGGACTAAGTATGGTTTATACAGTTAGTGAATTTGGTGAATGATGGAAAGTTGTCTCCCCTCTACCCAGGCATCTTATAAGATCAGCTAACACACTTCCATGGCCGCAAGGCAGAAGCCACTCCAAAGTGGGGACACCAGCTAAAACATCTGCCCATGTGGCTCCATTGTTTTAAGTCTGTGTTGTGCCACCATAAAAACCACATCCCCAAGCAGATAATCACCAGGTTCCCATGGTAAGGGTCTGTGTAGCCTGCCCTACTGGTGACATCTTCAGTAACCACCCCTTTTCCACGGTGTCTTGCTGCACGCCTTTAGCAACAAGGCTGATACTGAATTCCCAAGTTAAGGCTGTGTTTTCCTAGCACAGAGCTCCCTGCTCTTGCTTTCCACGTGCTAGACTCGTTTTAACAACGCCTCGCTTGGCTGATAGACAGGAGGCAAAACACACAGCAGGCTGTCAGCAGATTTCCCATTCAGATGAAATCTCACAACTTTTTTCACACAAATCTGGTGCTTTCCTACAATGAGCCTCTCATATGCATCAGACAAGCACTGTTGCCACAGGAATCTCTCATGTGTTAGACCAATTTCCCTATGATGAGAACATCACTTGCCAAGCAGATGGAGAAGAGATCCAGCAAACCCAGAGGTCCCCTCCCCAGTCTGCTGGAACCCCTGACCCACACATGTGGTGTGTGTGGCATCATGCTGGGGTAAGGAAGGCTCTTACCAGTGTAAATGATCTCTAGTCAGCTGGAGGATGCCTCTGACCAACAAACTGATCTTTCGCATTTCTTAATGCAGAAAAATGTAAATTTTTTGGTTTTGCTGCAATCACTAGTACCCATCCACAGGACAGGAGTGAGACTGCAGTCCATCATATCTGATGGAGATGCTCCATAAACTTTGCCAGGTTATTTTGTGATGCTTAAGCTATTCCAGCAAGTCACAGGCATATGTAAAGAGGAAACAAGATAAAGATAACAACAGGCTGCCCAGGGAAGTAACAGGCTACCCAGGGAGGTGGTGGAGTCACCATCCCTGGAGGTGTTCAAAAAATGTGTAGATATGGCACTTCAGGACATGGTTTAGCAGGCATGGTTGTGGTGGGTTGATGGCTGGAATTCATGATCTTAGAGGTCTTTTCCAACCTTCATGATTCTATGATTCTATGATTCTGTAATATACTTTAAATCAAGGCAGCTATTTACCTCGTTGATCTTAACATGACTTGATAGAAGTATGTGATGCAGTCTCTGAAAAACATCACTCCAAGGAAAGCTCCAAAACTTACCACCTTTAACATGTCTTTTACACTTCATTTGCTCTATTCTACACTTTAATTTCCTAGGCATCTCTTCAGTGCATTCAATAGGATAGTAAGTATAATTCCTATGAGCTAGCTAAATTGCTTCTAGCAAATTTGTATCAGCACTTATATTGTATTAGCATCATTACGTTATAATGTAAACCTTTCATTTCACTGCTAATCAAAGGCAATTCTAGCAAATGACCCAAAAGTTCTAATTTAACAATAGTATCACAGCTTACCTTCTTTTTTAATAATCAAGCATGGTCACTATAACCTCTGTAGGTAGTAGAGTAGTTTCTGCATATCAGCATTAGCAGCGCTGTTCCCCTTTTTCCAAGGTCTAAGTATGCTCTGCTTACATCTCTGCAAAGCTTAAATACTTCAGTAGGGTCAGCAGCACTATGTGCGATATCCTCCAGATACCTGCCTAGAAAATTCTACTTCCCTTTAACTGGCAATCCTGGAAACATCTGCTAGTGTAAGCAAATTGGCTGTGGGAACTGCATGCTCCCACTTTAGGGATGTTTTCTGGTTTTCATTTTTCATCTCTTTAGTGCACAGATCCATCACTTGTACTGCTGAAACACATTAGAACTGGAATTGCAAGACTGAAGTGCTAAAATTAGTCAAAAACTGAAAGCACAATTTTACTACATCAAAAGTTTGCAAATGGGCGATAGAGGATCTTTTCTGTTTGACATAACAAACCGTAACAAAGCTAACACAATATTTCAAAATGAAAGCTTCCTTTGCTTCAGCATAAGAAATCCACAGCTAGGATGCCCATCTATAAAGATACCATCTGAATTATGTTTGACTGTTTCTAGAGATACAATATACACAATACACAATTTTTGCCGGCCATAGCCATAGAAACATAAATACTGTTCTTCCCTTTATGCAGCTACTCCATGGAAGAAAAATAAATTTGAACCAATGATGAAGAGCTGGCCAATATGTATAAACACACTGTAGGGTGACTGTTGGGCCACGCTTGTGTTCAGCAGCAACATGAGAGACCATAGCTAGAAAGCAGCGACCACCTTGGTAGTGCACAATGGTAGCCTTATTTAAACTAAGCAGAATGATAAGCTACACAACAAGAAATAGACTTGCATCTCAGCCACTTGTGTGTGCCTGGGAAAAAGGTCTTTCTGGTGTCAGAGATGAAAATACAAGTGTTGATACATCCAATATACTGCTGTCAGTTGACTGTTTAAAAAAAAAAAAGCTTTATGCTTGAGGCCAGGTTTTGGAAGATCAAACCTGTGGATGTACACACACGTTCTCCACGTCACTTCAAGAGAAAATCAGACAGCAAGAAAGGCCACACAAAATCAGTCAAAATGCTCACTTTACCTGGCACCCTGCCTCTGACAGGGACCAATCGAGGATGCCTGTGGAGCAGTTCAATAAAAAGTCAAGTATGTAGTGATGCTTCCCCAGAATAGTCTTTCAGCTGTCAACAATTCTTGCTTAAGGATTTGCTGCAGGGGAACTGCCTGGAGATTTAATAACCCTTGATGGGTTTTTCTTCAATGAATTTGCCCATGTCAACCTTTTGCAACCACAACACCTTGCACAGAAGTGTTTCTTTGCAGAAGTAAGTATGATGGAAAATACAGAATCATGGAATCACAGAATGGTTTGGGTCGGAAGGGACCTTATAGATCATCTGGTTCCAAGCCTCCTGCCATGGGCAGGGACACCTTCCACTAGACCAGGTTGCTCAAAGCCCCCTCCAATCTGACCCTGAACACTGACAGGGAGGGGGCAGCCACAGCTTCTCTGGGCAACCTGTGCCAGCACCTCACCACCCTCAGAGTAAAGAATTTCTTTCTTACATCTAATCTGAATCTACCCTCTTTCAGCTTGAAGCCATTGCCCCTTGTCCTATCATTACCTGCCCCTGTAAAAAGTCCCTCTCCAGCTTTCTTGTAGCCTTTTCAGGTACTGGAAGGCCGCAATTATGTCTCCCCAGAGCCTTCTCTTCTCCATGCTGAAGAACCCCAACTCTTTCAGCCTTTCCTCACAGGAGCGGTGTTCCATCCCTCTGATCATTTTTGTGGCCCTCCTCTGGACCTAATCCAACAGATACATGTCTATCCTGTGCTTCTCAAGCCTTTCAAGGTCCCTCTGGATGGCATCCCTTCCCTCCAACGTGTCGACCGCACCATGCAGCTTGGTGTCATCGACAGGTTTGCTGAGGGTGCACTCAATCCCACTGTCCGTGTCACTGACAAAGATGTTAAACAGCACTGGTCCCAGTACTGACCTCTGAGGAACACCATTTGTCACTGGCCTCCACTTGGACATTGAGCCATTGACCACAACTCTTTGAGTGTGATCATCCAGCCAATTCCTTATCCACCAAGTGGTCCATCCATCAACACCACTTCTCACCAATTTAAAGACAAGGATGTCGTACAGTCAAATGCTTTGCGCAAGTCCAGGTAGATGACAACAGTTGCTCTTCCCTTATCCACCAACACTGTAACCCCATTGCAGAAGGCCACCAACCTTGTCAGGCATGATTTACCCTTAGTGAAGCCATGTTAGCTGTCACCAATCACCTCCTCATTTTCCATGTGCCTTAGCATAGTTTCCAGGAGGATCTGCTCCATGAACTTGCCAGCCACAGAGGTGAGACTGACTGGCCTGTAGTTCCCCGGGTTTTCCTTTTTTTCCTTTTTGAAAATGGGGGTTATGTTTTCCTTTTTCCATTCAGTGGGAACTTCACCGGACTGCCACAACTTCTCAAACATGACGGATAGTGGCTTAGCAACTTCATTCACCAGTTCCCTCAGGACCAGGCCTCCCATTCCCTTCCAGAGAGGGCCCACGTTTTTCTTTTATCACTGACATACCTATATGTGCTGCAGAATTAGATCATGTACATTAGACATATGTACATATGTACATTGGAACTACCTGTATGAAAATCACATCCTTTTCATCTCTTTTTGAACCTGCTGGCTGCTACATTTCTTTGAGATTCCTTACTTCTTTTATGGAAAAAGGACAGGAAAAAATTGTTCCTTCCTGCATACAAAGAAAATGTTGGCTGGTTCAGAATGAGCATATACCTAGAGCAGCATCCGATTTCCAGCAGGGCTGGCAGAGAAATGTAGGAACAAGGCGAACTTACATGGTACTTCCCCTTAGTATTCTCCCACCTTACAACTATTTTTAGCAGAGAGAATTTTGTTTGTTTATTCTGAATATGGCTTTCACTGACTTCATTTGTTGGCCCCTTGGGCCTGTACAGAAAAACGTGGTGCATTTGGAAGGCAACATTTAGCTTTCTGGCATTACCATAGGTGAAAGATTTCCTTTCATTTCCAAAGTCGATGTGAGTACAGTCATTGTGTATTGACCCTTTCCAGGCCACGTGTAGTTTCATAGACCTTTGCCACACCCTGTGTCAGCTTTGGCAGGCTGAAGAGTGCCAGCCTACACACTCATTCTGTGTATGGAAGCTAGGTTGTGCACCTTGGCCATTTTTACCCCAAACTGAGTTATCTGAGTTAATACCCGCTAAGCAGGGAAGGTCGATGCTGCACAGAATGTTAAAAACACTGATGCATTAGAGATGTACACAGTGGTATAGCAACATGGGGTTTTTGTCTGGTCCTGAACTCTAAGCTGAGGTCTTCATACAATGAGCTCTCATTTTTTAGAGGCAGCAGTCAGCTCAGAGGCCCACATATTATTTATAAAGGTAAAACTGCTGCACAAGGAGGCTTCTGATGTGCATCATTTTGCATCTGTCTCTACTAAATTTTATGTGTCAGTTAATTGCTCTGTTATTCACACTCACATGGTGTTGCAGTTCTTCAAAGTCAACCCTCATCTTTGCTGTTCTGCATAATAGGAAAGTATTCTGCATATCATCTTCAAATTTTATCTCCTCACTTTTTACCTTCTTTTCTAGATTAATTACAATAAAGTCCCAGCAAAGATGTCTGAAACACACCAGTAGCAACTTCTTTTCACTCTAAAAATTGATCACTTGCTTCTACCCTCTCTACCCTGATTATTCACACAAGGATCTTCCCGTCTATCCAATAGCTGCTCAATTGCTTTAAAGGTCCCTTTAGATTTAAATTCTTTAATATCTTTTTAACTTCGCCAGGTACGCTGAATCCAGATCTCCTTTAGTCACATGATTTTTCATTCAGAGGATTCCAATATATTTGTGTGACACAACTTCCCATTGTAAAAGTTCTTGCCTCACTATAAAAAAGTTCTTCCTCACCACAAAAAAAGTTCTTTCCTCACTATGTCTGGTTTATGCATCCATCCGCTAATTCTCAGTGGTTCTTTAACAGCGTTACTGGTAATTTGCCCAGTATACACACCAGGTTTCTGAACTAGTGGCTCCATTTTTCACATTAACTATCTTCCATTCCTTTGGTGCTAAGACAGCTGTAAGTGCGAAGTTATACACTACAGTGAGAAATTCAGCAATTTCTACCTGGAGCTCCTTTGGTGCACTTTGGATAAAAACCACCAAGTAATGGGGACTCATTAATGTTAATTCTGTATGTTTGTTCCAAGACATTTTTATTTAAAATTGAGACACGTCCACTGCTAAATCCTCTGCAAGAAGGGCTACCCAAGCTCTTCCGCAGCGGATAGATCCAAAAAGTACAAATCTATTTGTTTTTTCTGTCTGTGGTTTTTCATTCTCTGCATCTTTGACACTTCAATCATTGAGCTACCCTAACTATCCTCTGACAGGCTTCCTGCTCCTAATGTGGTTTTAGGATTTATTAGCAGTTTTTAATAAATAATTTCCTGGATTATTTGGATTTGGGGTTTTTTTAATGATGGGATTTTTTTGCCTGCCTTGCTACATTTTTACACTTTAATTACAGCTTACAGATCTTTCCATTCACCCTATTTGGGCATGACTTCAGTTGTTTGAAGGAAACTTTTTTGTTTTCAGTAGCATTCCTTTCAATGATGTTTATCTATGCTGCCTTCCTTCCATGCTTTCTCAATTAGCAGAAAGCATTTGTTTTATTTCTCCACTATGATACCCTTAACTGGTCCCGAAGTTGTGTGCAGAGATTCAATGTCCTTGTAAACACCTTCTTAATAAACTTCCTCACTTTTGTATAGTTCCGCTTTGTAAAATTTAACAGCTGTAAGGGGTTTTTACTTGTTTCATTGGGCTTTCTTGCTTCGTTTGATCCTGAAAATGTTGTAAATCCAAGTACATCATGGTCACAACTAGAAAACGGCTCTTCCATGGTAACAGTCACTATATGCTAATATTATTCCTTCATCAAGTCCTGGGCAACCTACTCCAGCTGACCCTGCCTCAAGCAAGTGGTCTGGACTAGCAATATCCAGAGGTGCCTGCCAGCCACAACTGCTCTGCGATTTTATAATGTAATGTTATGTAATAACAATAATATACCAGAAAATAATGTCATATGAGTATAATCACACTCACAATATGGCCATATAATATTGTATGCTAATACTATACTTTTCCTTCATAAACCCGGATTTCAGTCCACAAAGACTCAATGTTCCTTTGTGAACACTTGGCTAACGTGATGAAAGTTTTCTGTAACATAGAGCAGAGCTCTTCCATCAGTACAGGTCTCCTCATCTTTCAATAATACTTTGTGTCCCGTATCATCATGAGTTCCATCAGGTTTCAGATATTGATATCCTCATTGACATTTTCCACTCTAGTCTCTCTGCCTCATTTTCTAGACTCCAGCTGTTCTTTCACATTTCCTATTTGAATAGTGCAATATTCTGTCCTGCGCTTCACTCAGCAACACAGAATTTCCATGACTTTTTCTCTACTGGATGCTACATCTCAAACCACGTGCACTTCCATTTAAATACTGATCTGTGACCTTCTTAAGCCAAGTGCCAACAGCATGATTACCTTATGGTTCAAATGAAGTTCATCTGCCTGGTATGTTCTCACCTTATTCTAGAAGTATTCTCTGTTCCCAAGCAAATTTTATGCATTCCCTTTACACCATTTTCTCACGCAATTATTGGAATTACATGTCTGTCTCTTTCTGGTCTTGCGCGAAGTGCCAGAAGCACTTTGGAGAGTACAACCAGAGAGATCCTGATACTCATCTTCCTACTGAACACAGGTCACTAGCACTGACACCTCTCCAGTATTTCCTAGAAGTTGATTCAGCTGCATTTTGAGGTTCACTTTGCAAGCATGTCACTGCTATGGTCTCAGCTATTTATACTAGTGATGATCAAACTGCTACGTTTTTTCCTCCCTACAGCAGGTATCTCTGCCTCCAGAGGGTTAACCTTATGTAAGCAGCCTAATTCTGACATACAGAACTTGGGGGAAGGACGGCGGGAAGGCAGCTACTTCCCTCTGATTAGGACGGGAAATATAACAATATCAGAGCACAGTTGGAAAAAGATTCAACTTCTTGTGGTTTCCAGTTTAAGGTAGAAATATTTCAGTATTAAGTTACTTCTAAAGGATTTATTTAAGGACTAATAAAGGACTTAATTCCTTAACTTAAAGACCAGGGGATTAATTTTAATCTGAAAGATATATGTCTGATGCAGGAGAATCTGTTTTTATAGAAGCACTAGCAGGCCACACCTGGTCCACACTGGAAGTGAAATGCCTACCTAAGTGAGGTTAAAACTCCATAGAAAAAAAAAGGAAGATAGCCATGAGGAAATTTTAAGAGAGTTTTCTGAAGGGCTGCAAAGTGTCTTCATGAATCACAGGGAGAGGCTAAAGGAATCAAGAGAAAATGGTGGATTTTTTTTTTTTTTAATAGCACAAGATGATTAATTTAGACATGGTTAGTGCTTTTCAGACTGTAACTAGAAGGGCTCAGGAGGTAGGCAGAGATCTCTTCCAGTGGCATCACTAATCAATAGATAAAGACAGACTGAACAGCAAAGCACACAGATCAACACTAAGAGCTGAACTGACAGAGATGAGGAATTCTCTTGTAGGAATTATGGTTTATTCATAGCAGTGATGCCCACTTATGTTTTGAAAAGTATTAATAAAATGCAGACAGAAATAGAAAGAGTTGGACTGCTGCTAACATAGCTGGGGAAAAATACTGAGATTTCAAATGCTTGTTTCTTCTCCAAGGCCTAGGTTGGCAAAGCTGAGCTTGGCAAGGCCTTGGATACTATCATTCAAAATAGTTCTGGGAGAGGATGAGGCCTTTGGTGCCCAGATTAATTTATAAGGAGGAAGAGTCAGGTCCTTTGAAGGTTGTCTTTGGTTTGAGCATCCCATTGCTGCATGGGTAAAATTCAGCCCCCAGGAGGACAAGACCAGAGGCACCTAAATTGTTGTTGGTGTCCTCTTAAATCAAGAAACAAAGGAAAAGAATGGTTTGGTTAGCAGATTTCATCCAGCTGTGAGAAGGGTATCAAAGAAAGTCTGTAAAAGATAAACAGAAGCAAGAAAATAGCAGCTGGGCAGAGACTAGCAGGGAAGGCTAGCTGCTGTGCAGCAGGAGAAAGGACAAACGTCCGGACAAAACGTGAGGCCCACTGGGGACAAAAGTGAAGACAGAGTCATTGGACAGGTAAGGAAATTGTCCCCTCCTGTTGACTCCACCAACATGTGCTGCATGTTGGTGTTGGTTCCTGGCTGGCAGAGAGTCCTCTAGAAACTGAACAGGACTGGGTACACTGGGGGAATCCAGTGAGCAAAGAAATGTCCTCAGCTTCTGAGACAAGGGAAGACTGGAAACAAGGGTCATCAGTGTAGTGTGCCCTCTGAAAGCCATCCCTGGGATCTGCTCAAATACAGGGATGAGGAGGTTCTGACAGCAATAACCAATGACTGTGTATTTAAGATTTGAGATGAAAAGTACATTAGTAGTATTTACAGTAGAAATATTACTTACTGGAAAAACCCTCACTGGGAAATCTGACAAATAGAGATCCCTGGGAAGAGTAAGAGTCTACGAAACAGCTATTTTAAGAAATACAGGCTACAGTTATAAGAGTGAAAAAATAGATGCCCAGAAATGTTCTCAGACACCAGAAATCTTCCCAGGTAGACTACAGTGTTAAATGGTTGAAACAGTCTGGTACTGGGAGTGCCAACCTGTGGTCTCCTAATTTCCATGCATGATTTGGAAGTTACCAGGGTCATTGCAACAGGTCATTTGGAAAAGACAGAGCGTTAGAAAGACTAAAAGGGTCAAAGTTTTACGATATTGACCTGGGCCATTCAGTTCAATGTGAGAGAATGGTTCAGCACACTTATTACTAGTATAGCTCTAGCCATGGGAATTGCAATAGATCCGGGAAATGAGTTGAAGAATAGGAATGACTAAAACCTGTTATGACAGACTCATCTTTCTGGTAATTCAAAGATTCAAGGCAAGAGTTGAAGCGCGATCTGGTTGGTAAACAACAGATTTCTGAGTAAATAAAAAATGAGTTTATGAGAAAAGAGACAGACATGAATTGAGGGAAAGTCTCCTTGGCCACAGAAACAATTTAGGGTGGCTCCTGAAGCAGGGAAAAGATATTGAAAAATATAGGAACAGTTGCCTGCCGAGCCAAGGCACCAACACTGATTGTAAGGAACCAAGCATTCCTATATTTGGTATAAATATCCAGCCCAAGGAGTAGATTACAAAGAGATTTTACAAAACCACTGCCACTTTGGCAGAGCATGCATACTGATTCATCAGTAACAGGGGTTGAAACATTTCCCATTAAAGGTAAAAGAGAGAAAAATTAAGTGGTGATGTCCAGGAAAAGAAAGACTCTGCCGAAGCAGTTACTTTTGTGGGAGACATTACTAAATTGAACCTCAAATCAATGACGATGAATGAACTAGACAGTGAGTTCCTATTCCCTTTTACCCTCAGTGCAACGAATGTGCGGAGAACACCATCAGGGCTATGACCTTATTTGATTCCATTGCAGCAGAGCAAGCAACAATATCAGAATACCAATAGACAATATTTCAGTTAATGTAAAGGGTGCCTGTTTACACTTTGTTTCTGGTGATGCACAAACACTTGTCTGTTAGCATAGGGCACTGCCTGGAGTCTAGTTAAAGAACGATTTGCCTGAGCCAAGGTAACCTATGAAGCTGGAGTGAGTAAGGCATCCCAGAAGCACTAGCAAAAAGCACACAAAGGAAAGCGATGGCCAGTCTTACAACTCACCCATCTTTGGCTCTCCAGGCTGCAAGACCAGGTATTTTATTTACGTACCTTTTATTTTTATTCCAGCGTAAGGCTTGAACTGACACTTCTGTGTCTCGTCTTTGTGCCTGCGTGTCTGTCAGGTGATGGAGTGGTATTGTACTCATCAAAGTATGTGCACAAACCCAAGTTTCCAGTCTACCGGTGGAAGAAACTTCTACTAAGCAGTCATCTTCATAAAAGTATGGAAAACAAGCCTGGAAGATATCAAGAAATAGCTAAAATACATCTATTTAGGGAAGTATCTAGAAGTGTTTTCACTTAGAGCGCTTCCTTCCCACACTCTGGTCTATTGGTAACAGCACTGCCTATCTGAAGTGTCCAGGGAGATGAAGACTGCAAAATAGAGAAGTGTTAGTTGAGGCGAAAGGACACTGATTCTTAAATGCAGTATTTTCTTTTTAAATGTATGCATTTCTGGTTACTAACTATGGCTACATTATACGGCACCTTAAATAGTCCCTCCAGTACCATTCTATTGTAAGTAATTGTTATACTGCATCCAACACATCAGCTCCCAAGCCATCACAGCGAGACTTGAGGACAATGTTGCAAAGGTTCATTACATGTTTGCTCTCTCTCCTTGCCAGGTGCTAATGAAGAGTGATGGGCTTTGCTGGTTTTATTGTGGGTGAGAGATTATATGTCAAGGATGATCTGAGAGGTGACAAGTCCCTGTCTGTCAGAAGGGACAGAGTCTTCAAGCCAGTATTTTCTACTAGTGCCAGAAAGGAGCCTAGGAGCACTGCACCCCGCTGAACTGAATCACCCAGCAGAGCTGGAGTGCTCCAAAGAAACTAGACTGTGGCAGGTCGGTTTTAAAAGGCCAAAAACATGGATGGTGGACTTCTTAATACAGTCCTCCTTGCATTTCAGGTCTCCAGTTCAATAATATCTCCATGTAGACAGAGGAAAAAATTTTGAAAAACAAGTCTCCATGCTGATTTGAGCAAAGAACTGGTGGCAGGATTGTGGTTTCAGGAGATACATTTTAGTGTATCTGCAGTTTCATAAACCAGCAAAATAAATATATGCAGAGACTGAATTAAGAAGTACTTCAACACCCTCTACAGGAACCAGAAATGTAAAAGAAAATAATTTATACCTGCAGTGAATTCTGGTTAGTTGAACAGACAGACTAAACCGATTTTGGATTACTCAGACAGATAGTCCTGAAAACTCTCATTTTCCTGACCTGGTTAATAAATGCCTTATATCCTAACAGCTAGTGCATGTTTTGTTTTTGTTTCAGAAAAGATCTTGACTTGAAGACTACAAACCTTCCTCACCTTTCCTCTTGTCATTGTGTATTTCTTCTCTCTCAGTTTTAAGAGTGGATTGTTACTATCAGGCAGTTACTGAAGAACTTTATAATGTCAATGTTAGAAAGTAAATGTAGTTGAAGCTGTCCACGCTATAGCTAAGTCAGGTGTGTCTCTTGTCCAGCGTTTACCAACACCATTGACAAGAAGTAGGTACATATTCTGAGTAAAATTCTAATCCCTAACTTCTTTTGGGGAAGGACTTACTCCATCCTCGTTAGCTCATGTTGTGCCTCTACGTACGAGCTCATTGCTTTCACTGGGGTGGCCTCCTTCTGTCACAGAAGAGAGAACAAGAGCAGCTGGCCATGAGATAACACAGACTTCACAGCCAAATCACCAGCACACTGAGGACTTCTTCTGGCATGGAGTAAAGGCCTGGACACCTTTTTCCACAGAAGGGGCTTATAAGCACAACTCAGGAGCACCCACAGACACTACAGACCACTTGCCTAGGCTATGGGAGGGGGGCAACGACTGTCCTCGGGGATTTATACTCAGGTGTGAGGAGGGAGCGGGGCGGGATTTGGGAGCTCCAATGCAATGAGTCAGGACGCAAGGCACATGCAGTCAAGAAACACACATTTTATCTCCGCTTCTGCTGCCAGGCTTAACACCTCAGATACTGTGGGCAAAGGTGGGGCAGTCTCATGAGAAAGCCCTACAGATGCCACACAAGCCTCTGCGTGCAGTCTGGCATCCTCAGGCACCGAGCGCACAAGAGGAGCCTGCCCAGGGCAATCTGGCAGGAGACAGGTGCTACTTAGAGAAGCTTTCATGGCTACGGCCCCACAGACCTCACTGTGCCCCTGGCCCGTGGTACAATGAGGCTTCCCAAAGAGAGATGCATGCTTCCCAGGTGGGACACACAGGAGAGGTCGGACCCCTGCACACCCAACCCATGCGCCAGGGGAAATCACCAGGGCAAAATCAGGGTTTCTTGTTAAGATTCCTCTTGTTTGGGTTTCCTGTCTCCATGTGTCCTCTAAATCTGATCGTGTGCTGCAATATTCTGTGCCCCAAAGGCCTGTCTATCTGGGCTACCCTTGCCAAGACGGGGGGGGGGAGAGGGTGGTGGCACATGTTCAAACCAGGACAGGCTATGGCTACTCAAGCATAAAATCTCTTCAGGCACATGCCTGTTGAGCAGTAAATTTGAGTCCCTTGGCACTGAGGCAGCACTGAGTCAGAAAATGCCCTGGCTGGGTGGTGCGGGATCTGAGCAAGCCCAGATGTGCCAGCTGTGTCCTGACCAAGAAAGCCTGTCCTCACCAGCAGCAGTGGGGAGCTCAGCCACTCCGGTGTGCTGTAGCACTGGGACAGAAGGGATGGCACAGGGTTTGGTCTCGGGGTGCTGCTGGCAGTGCGGTACCAGTGTAAATACAGCCAGAATGCTTGCACATAGTGCCCACAAGCTTAAATACCTCGCATAAAATTGGACAACTCATTAGCCACAAACCTTCTCCCCCTTCTTGTAGCTGGCTTTAATAGCTTTTCTTAACAGATTTCATCTAACATGACCCACAGGACAGCAAAGCTTCTTAGACAGACCTGTTCGTAGCAAAGCTTCAGCTTGTCTTCGAAAAGGTCAGACTTCTCCCTTGTGCGTTTGGAAAACGAGCGATCGTGTCATAAAAATACTAAAAATAGCTAAAACCTGACTCGGAATTACTTCTCCAAGAGGTGTCAATGCCACTTGCAAAGTGAATCGGTCTTGTGCGAACAGGGAGAGCAGAATTTCAGGCATGTTGGTTCTTGCGCTACCTCTTAATGAGTTCTTTGGATGCCTATTTGTCGTATAATTTTGCCATTTGCTCTTTGATTAAAGGTTTTTTAACCTTTCGAGTAATCTGTTGAATTCTGTGTGAGCTGTGGGTGCGAACATTCTTCGATATCCATTGATATGCAGAGAGTTTGCTGAAGTCCCTGCCAGGTCCTGCTAAAGGAAGAAAGCAAGTTGTAACCTGCAGAGCGGTTCGTATGACACTTCACAGCCATCTGGACTAAAACAGTACCTTTTGTTTACTGAAGTGGCTGCAGGAGTAAAATCTCTCAGTGAAGCCGTTTTCAGTCTGAACTCAAAACTTCCTTTTATATACACATGTATTGTCTCTGTATCTAATCTATGTCAAAAGGGAGACCAGGGACTCTTGTTCTGTCATACGATTCAAGCACGTGGGCTATTTTTAGGAACACCACAGTGTCACGACAGGATGGCAGAAGACTGTATTTTCCCTGTGTTGCACAAAGGATGTTCAAAGAGCTGCACGTGCACCTCTCTGTAGCTGTAACTAAGCTGACCACTTACAATCACTCTAATGCTGAAAATTACTTCAGAAAGAAACAACAACAACAAAAAAATGCACAGGAGAGAGAAAGGGGAAAGTAAGAACTCTCCAAGTGATCGGTCAGGAAGAGCAGTGATGGCAACCCAGACGAGCATCCTTCTCTGGGTCTCCCACCCAAAGCAGTGGGTGGCAGTGATGATGATTGTGTTATTTCCCTGCAGCTATACACGCTTCATTGGGATCCACGTAAACTCACCACTACTTGTTCCCATTCATGAGGCTCTTAGTGCTGATGGGAATATGCCCATTAGGCACAAGCATTGCATGTATATTATTGGACAATATTTACTGAGTATTTAAATGACTTCTATCTACTTTATTAGAAACTATATTTTGGTTTTCTCTATTGTAAACTAAAAACCTACAAAATGAGAGGTAATGAAGAAGGGAAATAAGGTGTCAGTCTCATGCCAGAGGTATGTATTTTTTGTTGTTGTTGTTTCCTGTGCAAACCCATCATAACAATATCTGGGTTTGCAGGTGCAAAGCCATGAAAAGAGCATGAAAAATGACAAGAGCATGAGGCCAATAAGGGAAAACGATGGCTATAGAAGTTCTGGAAAATCCTGCCACAGCAGCTTCAGTGAGATGATGCAGATCTGTGAGTAAAAGGCAGGCTGCAGGGCTGCAAACAGCAGGCTCTCACCATTACCAAGGCTGTGGTATTTGAGGTATTGAAGGTGCAGAGCAACACCCATCCTAGAAGCTGAGAAAAGCGTCAGGTCCAGGGCACAGACACCCTCTGCAGCAGCACCACCTCCTCCCTGCACCACCAGGCAGCTGCTTGCTGCTGAAACAAATCTCAGCATAAAAACAGTGAGTCACAGACAGACGCTTTCAGTTCAAGGTTGCCGATGGGGAATGAGATCCTGAAGGAAATCACAGTGACAAAAAGTGTGATTAACCTTCAGATATGCTGCAAAATCCTCCTTCTTCTTTCAGCACTCCCAGTTGAAAAGCCAGAAAATCCCAGTTCTACTACCTACTTTCTACACCTGCTGTAGAAAGCCTTGTGACAGATGCAGGTTTTGACTAGCAGAGCAATATAATCAATATAATCAGCCAGGGTGGGTAGATCAATAGAAAAGTTGGTCCAGACTTTAGAAAGCAAGATCACCCTTGTAATAAAAAACATTATTATAAAAGAAAAGCTCTTTTCAGCTAACAGCTCCTTTTCTTGAGTCTTTCCATGATGCATCTGAAAGTAAAAGGCATCAGCTCCTTCTTAAACAGCTGGAGCATGGGAAAACTCTTTTCTTCACCACCAGAGACATTCACCCCATAGGCAGGATCGACCGACGTTAGGCAGAAAGGAGTTTTAAAACTACAGTGGCATATTAGAAGACAAACTGGACTGCACCAGCTACATGTGAAGGGACACCACAAAACCTTTTTTGTAGGGAGGTTAACCAAACAGCGTCCCTGGTTTCTTCCTTACACATGAACCGGAATGCCTCGGTACACACAGGCTCAGGTTCTGCTCTTAAACTACAGGGCTGCTCTCCTCAGGGCTCAGGAGTACAGAAAAATTAGAGTAACATCATTAATCTTCTTTCATATTTCATGTAAACTGCCATGTTCCATGTAACATTAATAAAGGTGAAAACAGGTGTAAAAGAAATATTGAAAAAGGGGACATGAGTACAAAGCCTTGCATCACCTAAAGCCAAGACTGTGTGAAAAAAAAACAGCAGTTGGCAAAGGGAGTAGAAAGGAATGCAAAGCTGGATCTTGACAAATACCTATTATTTCAGTGGTTTACACGAGTAGTCATTAACATGAAATTGCGAAAATAAGATCCATGAAGAGAAAGGAGTCGCCTCAGTAATGAGACGCTGGCGCCATCTAGAAGAGGAATAAACCACGCAGCAAACGAAAGTGAAGTGGAGCATAAAACACAGCTCAGCCTAGTTTACAACGTGTAAAAGGGCATTTCTCATCCACAGGATTTTTATGAATCACATGGACACATTTCATTAAGGAGTGTTTTAGGCTTTTCCAAGCCTTGATGATACTAAAATAAAATACTTAAAAGTGTTTTTCACAGAATCATAGAATCATAGAATGGTAAGGGTTGGAAGGGACCTTAAAGATCATCTGGGTCCAACTCCCCTGCCATGAGCAGGGACATCTTCCACTAGACCATGTCACTCAGAGCTCCATCCAACCTGGCCTTGAACACTTCCAGGGAGGAGGCAGCCACAGCTTCTCTGGGCAACCTGTGCCAGTGTTTCACCATCCTCATGGTGAAGAATTTCTTCCTCGTATCTAATCTAAATCTGCCCTCTTTTAGTTTACAGCCATTCCCCCTTGTCCTATCAGTACACACCCTTGTGAAAAGTCCCTCTCCATCCTTCCTATACGCTCCCTTCAGGTACTGGAAGGCTGCTATAAGGTCTCCCCGGAGCCTTCTCCTGGTTTTCTCCTTGTTTTATTCACATTTTTCACATGATTTTCATACACCCCTGAATGAGGTCCCTCTCATGAAGTGGGGATTCTTGGGGCTGACTCAGCCAGCTGCTGCTCACGCTTTCCCTGTCTGTGACGGCCTTATTGCAGTCTAGGATTCATGAACATTTTGGACATTATGAAACCTTGTATTTTGACATGACAGTCACCACTCGGGTGCATATTGGACACGTGGAGTCTCCCCCCAGTACTCAGGAGGGACACGCTGCATGGCATTAGTGTATCAAGGAGATACAGCAGCTGAAGCTTGCTCTGTCTACTACCATAGCAATACAGGAGAAAGACTGGGCCAGGTAAGCCACAGCACAGCTTGAACGAGCCTGATCATCAGGAACCAGAGGATAAGCTATTTGGGATAACCTATTAGCTGGGAGTTCCCACCTACGACTGCTGTTTCTTGGAAGTATCTATCTGAGCTGTGTTTCTACACACACATCTCTCATATTACAATCCTCTCCTCTCCTTCATGAGCAATTTTATTCAAGACAGAAGAACTGACTGCTCTTCTTAGATCCACTTTTAATGAAGAAACCATCCTGCCCATGCACTACAAAGGACTACTCAAGGGCATGAGACTTCACCAGATGCCCTCTCTCAGGAAAGGATCTTCATTGAGGTTTAAACTCCACCTGATACCTGCTTGTGTTCAATTGACTCTTGGTTTGATTCGTTTTCCGTTGTGTGCTCGAGTCAACAAATTTCATATGGTTGGTAGAAATTCTCTAGCATGTTTCCACAGGACTACACAGGTTATGATTTTTGAGCTCAAAAGCTGCCTGCATATCCCTGTCACTCTGAAAGTATTTGTTCCACCAAAATTAACTCAAAAATGGAAAGAGAAATCATAAGACATGAACATTTTATAAACTATGTTTCCAGCAGAGGACATCCAGACAAGATGATCTTAAACAGGGAGAGCTTTCACATGCTTATTTAACAGAGGGCTTATGTATAATTGGTGTGCCTGCTTCATTCATGGGGCAGCCAGCAAAACTCATGGCAGAAGCCTTGAACAAAGTCATCTTATAGGTCATAAAGTCAACCAGTAAGAACACCAGGATCAGTTTTACCAGCAATATGGGAGAAGCTGAGTGAAGGTATGAAAGATGCATCCGCCTCTGTGGTTGCCAAATTACTGATTTGATAAGGCTCTGGTTTTGAGCTGCATGCTGCTGACCGTGTCAGTTGTCATTGCTGCGGTGCCAACAGTGCAGCTTGAGAGGCCAAGGTGGCTGCAAGCTTACTTCTGTTGTAAGGGAACTATTAATGATCTATCTTTGAAACAGAGGAAGGTGTCTGTCGGATAAAAGGCAAGAAAGTTTCATGATGTATTGATTTCTCAGTGTGGACAGATTTAGAGCGAGATCATGATGTGTGACGCTGAGTGATACGCAGGCTGTGATAAGGCATTTGTGAGTTGGGGTGGCTTCCGCAGCAGCATCTCTGATGAGATACGTGTAAGGTCACCAGGACCTTTCAAGATCTTGGTATAGCAATGTTATAATGACATAGATATAAATGAACTGATGCTTGACCAGTGGGACACAGAAACATAATGTACTGTAAATTAGATGATTTGGGCTTTAAAAAGCAATGACTGAGGAATGCTTTTGGAAATGCCCCCCAAGCTCATTGCCTCTACATCTGCTGTTTCTCTTCTTCTGGCCAGAAAAGCAGGTTATAAGCATGAAAAACATAATAAGCTAATACAAAGTTGCTCTTTGTGGTTTTTTTTTTTTTTAATTTTAGCAATTATAAAAATTAACTCTACCTCCTGATTTCTGTTTAACTAAGAATATGACTTCAGCATTATATTCTTAGAATGAGTGATCCAAATCATTCCTAGCTAAAATAAAACAACTAATGTTTATTGGGCCTATGTCCAAACTCAGTCTGATCAGATGGAAATCTGTGTGTCTGATTCCAAGAGAAGGGTGATTAAACTGAAATCCAAAAGTGGACTTCAGACTTTCTGGCCACTGAATTTTCAAAACATTCAGACTTGAGTCAAGATGTTGATATGGAAAACCTGAAATGTAGGAAAGTTGGCAGTCATGTTTGATTCCACCTCTGAACTTAGGAGGCTAACATGCTTTTTTCCTTGTGGTAAGCACTCACAGCACGACACAAAGCCCATAGGACCAATATTTTAATGAGGTCAGGCTTTTCTTTGGATGAGAAACCTACAAGCAAAGCCAAAATGCTACAAGAAGAACTCCTACAAGTGGAAGGTAATTTATCTAAACCAGAGTCCCACCACAGTGCTGGAGCTGACCTACACGCTGCTGGATGTGCTGCCTTTCAGATGTAGCTTCAAACAGGAGTCAAGATGGTTACTCACTGCCAAAACACCTGCCTTCAGGAGATTCCTGTAAAGAGCTATTCCTGGGAGCCCCTTCTGCTGGACCAAGGTAGCTGAGCAAGCAAAGGCTCCTGATATGGTCAGGGGAATGAAAATCCAGATTGAGCTGGCTGGGGGAAGCAGAGGTGGCCAAGAGAAAGGGAGACCTGGAGCAGGAGCACCTGGACTAATAGAAATTGTAAGCCAGATTGATGAATGAGGCTAGGGAAGGAGAAGACAGCTGTGCAGTTCAGCTGACAGAATGCTGCTGCGGAGAAGGAAACTCTGCATTTTCCAGGGAGAGAGAATCTTGCAAGGTCCTGGGCTGGTCACCTACACCAGACCCTCACAGGGGCTCACAAAGCACTCAATTTTTCTGGGCTTGTCCTGAATACTGTGAGCTGGTCTGGAGACCATGTATCTACACAGAGCTACAGCCAAAGGCAATGAGAGCTCCCTCTTAATCCGTATATAATGCAAAATATCCTGAAATCAAAGTTAGCAGATTTTTTTTTAATGTTACTCAGGGTCTCACCTCTCAACAGACAAATTGGAATTTTGTTATCCCCTCATTTTAGAGGATCTTTAAAAAAGTTCTAATTTGCGAAGCATTCAGACACTGAAGTAACATGTATCATGGCAAATCACATAGAGAAATTCAGCATTGTTTTGAGCAGAGGAGCAGAACCTCTCCTGTAGTAGAACCTGTGCAGAACCTCTCCTGCTGTAAACAAGGTTTATGGACCAGTTTTATTTCACCCAAATTAATACTCACTCAAAGTGCACTTACTCACCTTAGGCTCCCTGCTGCAGAAAGCAGAGAAAGAAACACTTCCAGAAAGTAACTCAGATTCTACGCTGAACTGAAAAACCCTGCGGAAGCGCTAACATCTCTCCACTGACTCCAGAGGGAGCCTTGGACAACTGTCCCTGAAGTTCAGTGCCAGCAAACCAGACCAAGGGCTGAAGACTAAAGCAGGACAAAACAAACCGCTCAGGACAGCCCTGGAACGGTCAGTACTCCTCCTCTTTGTGCAGATTAAGGCAGAAATTCTCTGCAGCAAAAATAGCTGGGGAACTGATAGCTAAAGACTGTGTTAAAACATGTCTGTACAAAGCGGAAAAATTAAGGTTGTCTGCATAATTTTCTTCTGGCATTTCCTAATTTTTAAGCGCTCGAGTCCAAGGCCTTCATGCTCTTATAGCACAGCTTGCTGTTGCAAGACATGCAGATAGCTCTCATTTATTCAGGATATCTCTATGGCTAGATCGAAATAGGTCAGTCTCATCTTCTCGGCCAAAATGGTAATCAAAGAGCTGTAATAGTACTTTGCCTTTTTTCTTTTTGTTACCTTTCCAGTGTTGATTTTCAGTTTTAGTTGGAACCTGTGAGTTAGTTTTCAGATGATGCAATATCTTATTTAAAACATTGTATGCTTATATATATATACACACATACAAGTATATGATAATAGACAGTACATTTAGAAACTTTAGGTAATCAAAACGTACCTAAAGTAAACACAATTTTTTAGGGGAAATAACAAGATCTCTGTCACATCCGGATCCTGGTTTTCCTTTAGGTTGTGTGAGAGGACAGGATATGCCTTCTACAGCCCCCTTCCACCCTGTTCTGCACCCATATTCAAGGCAACCCAGATACTCCCTGTATGTGGCTGAAAAAGAGGTTACAGACAACCCCCCTAATTCAAGTATGGGCTGTTTCCAGAGAGGACGTACAGTACATCTGTAAAATGTGGTGTCAAGCTGCTTTGAAGGGATCTTTCCCAGGAGCCACAGAAAAGTTCAGCCTGCAGCAGCACCTTACAGCAAAATGCCTCTGGCCAGAGGTGCCCATGATATACCACTTCTCATCTTCCCCTTTTCCTGCCGCTCTGGGTAGAAAAGCCACATCACATCATATCCGGAACATGCACTATTATATATGGAAACATTATTTATAGAGTATAATTATGTAGGCATCTCTGTCTTTGGCATGAATTGCATACAGCATCATTCTTGCTATAGTCCTCTCTACTAAGGGAATTAGCTGCTGCAATGATTCGCACACTTGAGGATGAACATTTGAATTCAACATTTGAATTGCTAACATCATTTACTCTGCTTCGGCAGGAGGGTTGGACTAGATGACCTACAGAGGTCCCTTCCAACCCCTACCATTCTGTGATTCTGTGATTCTGTGATTGTAGGAAAACAGCCATGTTATACTAAGATACTTTGGTGAAGTTTCACAGGAATAAAAGACACTTTAGGAAAGATGCTTTTGCTCCCATTTCCAGCATCTCCCATGTATGTCAGCATTACAAGTTACAGCTATTGACACCCAACAATACCCAGAGATTGGTAACAGCAAACAGCGTCATGTTTCACAAAGCAAACACGACAGGCACGGTGTCACGCAACCTGCCTGTCCTATGCTCTCTCTTGTGCTCTTTCAAGAACATAATGGGAATTATCAAATTACATTCTCCACCACCATTACTGTGCCTCTTTTGCAAACAGGTAATTAATTACAAGCAATCTAGAATACAATCTAGAATCAATTATACACTTAAAGCTTTAGTAAAACTAAAGGCTTTTAGCTGCCTTCTTCCTTTAGTTATTTTCCAAATCTACATCCATCCATGGTCTGTTAGAATTTGTCTCCAGTCTAATTACTGAGTAGTTTGTGGCAAGAAGTCAAACTTTTAAACCATTTTGCCGCAACTTGGTAATTTCTTCCTCTGCAGTAGCTGTAAGTGTGGGTACTGCTCTCTTCTTTTCAGTCATTTCAGAACGAGTATCTTATTACACCCATGAGCTGATTCCATTTATATTTATAGCATTGGCTAAAGTCACAGGAAATGTTCAATGCATGTATTAATTCTAAGTGGTAACACCTGTCTAAACAGTATTGTGCCACAAATTTCAAGAAAACTAGAAGACACTATTACCCCAATAATAAAAAATTATAATTTGGTAGCAAGGTGGCACTATTACTGAAATAGAATTCCTGCTAGTGCCAAATTGTACCTAACTTACAATCTGTGTAGTCTTACTTACATCACATAATTTCTTCACAGTAAATGGAGGGAAGTAGGCATGTCTTAGGCAGTGTATATCTGACCTATTTCAGACATTTACATTAAGATAAGAGGCATCTTGCCCCAACACCACTGTCCCTCTCTAGTGGCTCTGTATCACAGCCAGCTCAGACATTGACATTGACAAGACACTAATTTGATCAGAAGGATCCAACCCAAAAGGTGTATCATAAAAGGTCACTATATTATAAGCTTTTACTTAAATGAAAATAAGGGCTTGACTGTGCTTAAACAACCTGCTGAGAGCAAAGGTAGAGTGTGGGTGCAGAACCCAAGGGACAGGAGCTCGTTGCTGTCGACAGGACTGCTCCTGACTGCAAGGACACAACGAACTCCCTCTTTTCTCCTAGGTGCCACAGCTGCTTAGATGTGTGATCCCCTGAGCTGTCCTTTCCATCCCTCTCTGTGTGTCTCTTCAGCAGAATAAACAGCTTCATCACTCACACATCACAGCCTGAAATACAGGAAAGACAGAAAGCCTATTGCAGCCGTGGTCTTATTTTTCTTTATGTTGGCTTATAGTCTTGCGGGAAGAAACAATTAACTCTCTTGGATTATTTGGAGGAGTTTAACAGTAAAAAAAATCATCACTGTGTTCTTACATTCTATACTGCTAAATTCAAACTAGGTATTGGTTTTGGAGCTTCTGAGAATCATCATCAGTTCAAAAACTTTTCTTCACAAAGCAAATGTATCTGGGATGATTTTTAGGACCAATTAAAAATTTAAAGAGGAAAGCTCTCAGCAGCAGCCAAAATAAATCTTTCCCTTGTGACCACTCTTGTCTGCAACTAGTCAGCATTTATTGCTAATCGTATTTTCACACATTGCAGTATCTCTTCCTCTGGAGAAACATATGGAAACAACGTCCAGTAACACTTTCCAACGACCCATATTTTTTCCACATTATGGCACATACAGTTTAATAGATGCATCCCTGGCAGGCAAAGGGTCTATCAGTGAAATTGCTACAGCAGTATTTTGCCCTGCAAGCGTGGTTATAGCTGCTGCTGTCTGACTTGCAGGTGGGTGGGTGGGCATTTGGAGCTGATGTGTGCTGATAAAGGAAGACAACAGAGGCAGAAGGTGGACAGCCACAGGGCAGATTCCCAACACACTCCACCTGCTTTTATACTTACAGCCATTAAATGTGATGAGAAGCCAATCCTAATTGCACTGTTAAACTGGCTTAATGACTACTTTTTGTCATTGGGATGAAAAAAAGCATAGTCCTGGGTGTTGTCAGCATATATCCATTTTATTTGAAGTGACTGGCCTAGCATCTTGGGCATAAATGCCATCAAAAACATTCTCTAGAATTATTTTTCACTGGCAGGGGGCCTGTGAGACCAGAGATGATGAAACACCATGTATCTGATGTCCTTTGTTATGAACAAATGAATAAAGAACATGTGATTATTTTGCCTACCCAATCTGACATCCCTAAGACAGAACAGGTTCACAACAAAAATTGACAGCAACAAGTTTTTAATTCTTTGGTTCACTCTCAACACATCTAAAGTTAGTTTGTAGACTGTTTTAATTCACTGTCATAAGCCAATGTCAGCTGTACATTGCAGGAGTGGGACAGAAGTCTGCCACTCCATGAAATAAAACTGCCAGCACAAAGAGGTGTTGAACTAGGAAGTTTTCTCCAAAATATTTCCATTATTTTAAACCAACTAATCCATGCTCTTTCTTCTAATTTTGCCTTAGGCTCTCTTTTCTAATCCAGAAGATGTGAGTTTTTAGGTCTGAAACCTATTCAGCAAGAGGGACAAAGCACACTGTTTTCTTTGGTTCACTGTAAGTTTGGGTGTCCATCAGTCCAAAGACAACTATCTGCCTTACAATTTGTGGTTCAAAACATAAAAGATTGTGATGGCTGAAGTAATTACAATATATGAAACTGTCTGAAAAAAATAGCCTATTTCCATTTATGGAGAAAAACCCCAAGTATTTGTGTTTAAAAATATTTTAAGTACTCGTAGAAAAGAACAAGAGGAAAAAAGGTAGTTAACCTTCACAGTTCAGCAGTGCTTTATTGAAAGATTGTGTTTATACCTCAGTCCACTCCAATACCAGACTTAGGAATTTTTAAGAAGTAAGTTTCATGGTTGTGTATGTGGTGAGGATTAACAAATATTCTTTCTGAGTATTATTTGTTTCTTCCAGTTGCCTCAAGGTGTAACAAAGTGGGAGTTGCAAAATCTGTAATTTTCACAGCCAAGATGGGATAAAGAATGTGCTGTAGTAGATCGTTAATAATTTAGGTTGTACTTAAGCTCAGGGTTTACCCAGCGGTTAGTATAGAATCATAAGAGCACCAGGTGCATCATAATTTCCCCCTTAAAAAGTGGGAAATCCCTCTCAGAGCGAGATCCCGGTTTGAGTTAGAGCCCAAGCCCCAGAGTGGAGGTTCCAGTGCGCTCATTCGAGGAGCTGCGTGTAGCTCACCCCATGGTTTGCCAAGGAGCAGCTCCCACGACCAGGCTTGCGTGGATCACTCCACAAGCAGGACATCCGGGCAGGGGGTCATGATGAGGCTTTCAGGATTGACCACAACAGCTTCAGCATCCAGTATTTGGATTTCCACAGAGGTTTTTACCTTGTGTATGGATGTGTGCCTGGTGCTTCTCTAGACAGCAACAGGTTTCTGCACAGGGTAGACCAAACCCAGGACTTCTTTCTGTCTCACAGAAAAAATGTAGCTGAAATAAAAGCATTTGTGCAAAAGGAGTTTTTATTTCAAATAACTGGCCTTTTGCTATAATGGTTGCTTTGGTGAAGAGTTCTTGGCCATCTCTAATTTTCACAGACAACTTTATTGAATGTTTTTTGCTTTTGGTTTGTATTTCATTCTCTCTCTTGCGCATATATACGTGTAAAACATCAAGCTCAAAGAGGCCATGATCCCACTTGAGGCTTCTACATGTGAATAAATGTAACACTAATTGTGCATACAAAGTGTGTGTCATTGTCTGCACAGAAATAGCAGCCCTGCTTCTGGGTTCAAGGAGTTCAGAGTAAAACCCTGAGATTGTGTATCACTTTTCCTGGAATTTTATACACTATTCTTGAAAACAGCCTGAAAATCTTCTTCTGAGGCAGTGAACCGAGGTCAAATAGACTCTGTTTTCAGTCTGCTTGCATATTATATGGACAAGTTTAGAAATCTCTTATCAGTTCATTCAAAGAGGGCAAAGCAAAGAAAAACAAACCAGGGGGGAAAAAAAAAGGCAGACAGACAAATTGGTTCATGAATGGCACAGCTAATAGGTAAATCAGACTTCTTTATCTGGGTCCCCTCCTTTCCTCCCACCCATGTACTCACCCTACAGTAATTCAAATCCCCCCCAAGTCCCCTTGGGCTCCTCCAAGCACCACAAAAAAGCAGGCGCTGGGGCACATCAGTGTGTCATGACCTAGGTCTGCTTGTCTGTCCATCAGCAGAGACTTTTGTTCAGCTCTCTCCTCTATCTAGTTGTCAGTCTCCACAAACCTGGTAGGAGCGTAATTATTTTGGTAACCTCTATCCCTCCGTTTCACTTGGTTGAAACAGGACAAGGAGTTTAAAAGTCATTTGCTGAGAGGACAGGGAGAGGTCAGCAAATGAAGCCATCATATGGACCTAATTTTTTTTAGAAAAGCTGGTTTTATAACTCAGGAAAATGTGTACGGTGAGGACCTTCCACAAAACAGGAACAGAGAGAAATAGCACTAGGATTATTATTAGCATGACCAGAAAAGAGAGCTAGTCAGTAACAAGAATAGATACCAATAATTAGACTTTCAGGTTTAAGGATTCAGAAGGCAATTTGCATTCTAAGTAACCCAGTGCATACTGAAACTAATAATATCCAATGTCTTGTCTCTTTTATTTTTGATGTCACTGTTCTAAAGAGAGATCAAGAATTTTTAAAATTATGCTGTTTAATATCTTACTTGTAATTTAAATGTCCAGAAAATTTATTGATTTAAATTTAAACCTACACGCTCAAAGATCATGTTCAGCTTTCCCTGATGGAGCCAGAGAACAGACATTTCTAATCCATTGTACAAATCAGAGTAAAAAAAGAATTAGGTCTGAATGAGAGCTATTTGCTGTCATGAAAATCAGCTGCAAACATCACATATCGTATGTGGTTCATGACAGTATTATGGTATTTCTACACACACCTCCAAATAGACAACCTCAAGTTATAATTATCAAAAAGTCATCAGCAGGTTATCATGCTGTCGCTTTGTAAGCAGCCATGTGCCCATGAAGCCCAGTAGCCAGTGATCGATCTACTCCACCAAATGAGGATTTCTGTGCCTGTCACCACACTAAATTCCTACTATAATCAGCAGAGAGAAAGAGACATTGCCAGGATTTAATTCATCTTGTCCTCTAGCAGACATCTAAAATTAAACAAATGATCCCTCGAAAAGATTATTATTCTCCACTGTTTATAAAGGATACATAGGTGATTATATAGGTCTACCTTCTAGATACCTAAAGGTAGGACACATGCCCCCACTCATCATGCCTTCTTGTGTGGGGAACGGATCTGGCCTCACTGAGGAACACAGACTTTTCTCTCAGCTCACAGCACTACAAACTCCAGTCCCTGCTTCAGAGGTCACAGCCTTCCACAGCATGAGAGAAGGAATGTTTTAGATTCATCAAAAAGGGAAGATATCTGTACTTCACCAAGCCCCTTGCTTTTAGGGAATCCAGTCAGATTCCTCTTGATATCCCACACTACGAAACTACGAAAGGACTCAGTTTTAGCCTGATATTCTTCACACAGGTTGACTTCTACCAATATTTATTCGCTTATGTAATTTTTGTCTGTTTCTGAAATGTTTTCCCATACAGTAAATGGCAAAGCATGCATGTGCTGGGAAGATTCAGGTATGATTTGAACAGTATTTTTTGGTTCATAATTTAATTCTTAATTATCTTGCTTCATAGAGGTCCATCCTATCAAGGTTCCTGTTGCTCAAGAAGAGCAATGAGCAAACTGAAGTTTCAAATATAGTTTAAAACGTCCTTAACTTAGGCTGTGATACTGAAGTTCAGCTGCATCCCTAATTTATTATCTCCAAGGGCAAACCAATATTGGTTTGGTTTTTTGCTTCACTGTGACTGATTTTTTTCATTTAACTTGCAGGTGTGATTAGCCATTTGGATTCAAAGAACCAGGAGGAAGAAGTAAAAAAAAAAGTTAGTTTTATTTTCAGAGGCTGTGTAGAGGAGAGAAAAGAAACAGGTTAGATAGGATTGTAACCATAGCTCCGCAGGAAGAAAGACATTCCACTAAGAAGGAATAAAAGCCAGATAAAGAGCTTCTCGAGAAAAATTCTCTATATACCAAGACCCAGCAGGGGAGAAAATCACACAAAAGAAATGCTTTTGGTAAACTGGAGCTGGGAGAAATTTCTCTTGAAGTTTTGGATAGTTCCATCCTGGCATTTGCAATATGAAGCTTGCATGCAAAAGTCTAGATGGCTTCCAGATGAATAAATATCTGTTTTGACCACACCCCATTTATCCCCGTTCTGCTTGTTTTTCTGTTCACTGAACCGTGCTAATCTGTACCCTGATCCCCGCTGCATGTTCTGTCACTTGTCAGGTTGTTGTTGCGCTTAGAAGTCTCAAGCCTTGCTGCAGTCCCCTGGCAGCAAGTCAACCAGTCAGCTGCCAAAGCTGGGTAATTACTGCTTAGCCCTAAAAAGCTGAACATTTGTTTGCATGGACTTGTGTCCTGGCAACACCAAGGCACTGAACCAGAGGGCAAACTTTATTTTCCCTGAACATTTTCTTCAAGGGAAAGGACTTAAGACAGACACAAAATGGCTGTTACCAAGAAGGATTATCAGGGACTGAGGTATGTGGACTATCCTCTATGGTTGACTTGCTGTCATTATAGTGCAGAAGAGACTGCTGGTCTTCATTCTTCCTGCTTTTATGCTTTTACAGAAAACTGTACATGGCTCTACTGGCCTAAACAGTTTTTGGAAATTTCCTTTGCAGAGGTGCTTAGAAGAAGGCCTAACAAACAGGTTGTGGTAGAGACAAGAGAAAAAGCCAGCCAGGAGACATCAGGTCACACGTTCTAAGTAAAGCTGAAGTTTTCTTTGTTTATTCAGCGCGACTTGCTTATGACAAGTTCTGGCTTTTGGGTTTCTCTTGATTGTTATTGCTGTTTTTCATCGCTGAAGCATCCTGACTGGCTCCATCTGGAAGAAATAACACTGGTCAGGATGACAAGGAAGGTGCTTAAATAAGACAGAGCCACGTTCAGCGCTGTTCCTCTACTGAGCTGGCTGCAGCCTTTCCACAACATCAGTGTGTAGGATGCTACACTGGAGCAACGATAGCAGCCACAGAATGGCCACCCTACTTGTCATACTTATGCATGAAGTAAGGTGATCCTATGACCACAGAATGGAAATCTTGAAGGACTTCCTCGGTCACTACATCATCTTGAAGATGCTGGCAATCAGTTTATACAATCCTGTTCATGGTCTGAAAGCCAAAGTATCACAAGAAGCTTCAGTATTCAACCTAAGTAGCCTCATTCTTCACAGTTACACTGCTTGTACTCCATTTAACTCCAGCAGCACTTACGCAACTGTATTTGCATGCAGCCTGACAGGCACTGGGATGATTTAAAACTGTGTTAAACATGATGGATACAGAGAGACAGAAGTAGCAGGACACTTTGCAGTCCAGTGTGAGCATCGTCAAATTAGCAAGAGGAGCTGCATCGTACCACATTAGTCAGCACTGCTCTGCAACAGCAAATTTAAACCCAACTTTGGGATGGATTTACTGCCTGTTCATAATAACCTGGCAGTCTTCAGAGGTAGCCTAAATTGTATGTCCAGGAAAAACCACACCTCCTTTCTCAGAGTGTTGTCAAGGTGTTTATCAGCCATATGAACCAGTCCTGCTGTGCCCGACCTCTCCAAGCCTCCTCCGTTAGATCACATGGCCGAGAGACAAACCAGTCCATGGTCTTTCCTGGAGGAATGCTGACCCTACTGTTCCTTTTTCCCATTTCAGGTGGGGGCTTTTTTTTTTGGAAAGGAGTGTGAGGGGCAGTTGTTGCTTTTTGTGGATAAGCAGTACAACATAAGTACCCACAAACCACTCTTCCAAAACATAAAAAAACCATTTTTTAAAAACATGCTAAGGGTGGTTCTATTCTCTAATTCCTGATGTGCTCTCTTAAATCCATCTAGAAAAACAGACTGCATCTTAATAATTTTTTTTGTTCACTAAGCAAATCCTGCAATGTTGATATAACCTTGTTTTATTCTCTTGGCTATACTCTATTCTCCTAGACTATCGCAGGAAGAAGCATAAAACTATAGTACTTCCACTAATGATGCACGGAAAAGAGTAACAAGCACTTAACTTTGAGAGCCTCAGAGGACTCACCTACTGAAACTGGGACCTTAGTGAAATGTAGGTTCCTGACTCTTGTTATGAAAACTGTCGCAGTGCCACTGCCCAGCCTCAGACATAAGTGTCCTGGGCGGATAAGCTCAGCTAGATACATGCCCTGTCAAAAGGCCTAGATTTTCACTTGTTTTTTCATCCTGACCAGCATCCACGAGGACACAGACAGACTGGTGTGCTGTGCACATTTTCAGATGGTCATTTCGGGGGTTCTTTGGGTTTGCTTGGTCCATGTCATCCCAAAAGGGAAGTAGCAATGCACATGAAAGATGGACAAAGTCTGGCTCCCTGACATCTGGAAAGACATCTCCATCCTGTGCTGCCCTACACTGCTCCAAGCAGACCTCCTTCTCTCCGGTGAAAGAACAAAGCTGAGGTCTGGGATCTGCTTTGGCCCAGGTGTTGGTGAGCCATTGGACCCACAGGCACACTGGTGATCTGGAAATAGCATTTGGATACAGGCTGGGAAATACAGTCAAGCCCTTGAGAAACTAGACCATTTTGTACATTGAGACATTACTGAGATGCAAAAAGCATTCTTCCCTTGCCTGGGCACACAGAAAGCTCCTCAGGGAGGAACCGCTGGTCTCATGAGAGAGTTTCTCTAGCTGAATCTGCAAAGAAGCCCCAGCATTCCTTGCCTAGTGGCCATTGTCCAGATCACAGAATCACAGAATCACAGAATAGTAGGGGTTGGAAGGGACCTCTGTGGGTCATCTAGTCCAACCCCCCTGCCAAAGCAGGGTCACCTACAGCAGGCTGCACAGGACCTTGTCCAGGCGG
>Ga0065711_1028768_pt1 | contig 39307 bp, 20 predicted proteins | sample Hoacrofraction12_FD_59098 | JGI IMG/M metagenome (GOLD analysis project Ga0065711, IMG submission 59098) | Hoatzin crop microbial communities from Cojedes, Venezuela - Epithelial fraction 12 v2 (version 2) | ecosystem: Host-associated > Birds > Digestive system > Esophagus > Crop | place...
GGCCTCACCAGGGCAGTGTAGAGGGGAAGGAGAACCTCCCTCGTCCTGCTGGCCACACTCTTCTTGATGCACCCCAGGATCCCATTGGCTTTCTTGGCAGCCAGGGCACACTGCTGGTTCATGGTTAAACACAGACATTCACAACTAAGGTTTTGTGACAGTGGATGGGACATAGCTGAGCAGTGGAGAGAAAGACGTGTTTTGAAAGCATGTTTTGCTGGCATATTTTAGACATCTAAAATTGTCTACATTTTTCTATGTCTTTTCAGAGATTAGCAGAAGAGCCTAGATGGCTCACTGATGGTCACACATTGGAACAGGCTGCCCAGGGAAATGGCTGAGTCCCCATCCCTGGAGGTGTTCAAAAAACGTGTAGATGTGGCAATCCGGGATACAGTTCAGCAGGCATGGTGGTGTTGGGTTGATGGTTGGAATTTATGATCTTAGAGGTCTTTTCCAACCTATGATTCTATGCTTTTTTAAACAATTTACTGTGTCAGTGATTTTTATCCATTCAAAAGTGAGTAAGTATGTTATGAGGAAGATGCAGAGCCTCAGTTTACCATGAGGAGATGGGGACTAAGTAATCAGGCTACAGACAGGCCAGGCTCAGTGAGTGTCTTTTAACTGGAATTTTTAGAACTGCAGTTCTCAAGAACAATCCCATAGCAATGACTTTTGTTGTGAAGACATTAATCCCATTAAATCCCATGTTTTTTTCTCTATTGAAGTGAATTACACCATTGAAGTTCTGGTATAGTTAATCAAATTCTCTTCTTCAAACAAGGAAATACTCCCCTTGAGAAAGAATTGAAGTTTGCTCTTTTACAAATTCCTCAAACTACTTATTTGAGCATGTTTACATCAGTTAGTATCATTCTCGCCTGGCATAAATGAAGAAGCTGAGGAACAGAGAGTTGAATTGGCCTGACAAAGGTCATGGGAAAATAAATTGATTTGTAGAAATCCATTCACTGGCTGAAAGTGAGCAGGTTTTGCCTCAAATCAAAAGGTTTTTGGACTGGTTGTCATTTTATTTATGTCCTTTTTGACAGACTGTGCAAGCCTACCAGAATATACTCCTTGTTGTTTATAAAGCACAATGAAATATCAAAGTGAGATAAAAGTGTTTACACATAAAAGTGCACAAAATATTGCTATTAATTTTGATAATGATTTATCTGCTGAACTGTGCTTAGCATACTACACAGTCTGCTCTTTTTCAGTTACTTTGATTTGAGGTCCATCAATTAAAGGAGTGACGAGTAAACGTCAAGGAGTTGAATCACAGAATACTGAAAAGATTAAAACAAAACCAGATGCTACTAAAATACAGTTGCTTGGACATAGAAAGCACTGAAAGATTGTACCTTGTCATCCCTGCTGCACTGTCACATTAAGGATGGTGACAAGAACAGAAAGAGGAACAGAAGACTCAAGCTTTGCAGCAATGGAAACGAGAGCAAATGAAATACTTTGAGCTACTCAAGGTCATGAACACCAGGGAAGAGCAGTGTATGGTATGGGATTCCCTGGCCTTCTAAGCGCATGGAGTTTAAGGTACCCTCCTCGGCCTCACCTAACCTCTCTTTTGATACGGGCTCCTGAAGTACAAGTATTTTTCCAAACAGAAACTTTTTAATTTACAAGTTGTATTTTCCACAGGCCAAATTAAAATTTAAGTAGGAACATAAGCACTTAGAAACAAGAAATATTATTCACACCAGGCATTTTCTAATGAATTACAAAAGCATTAAATATTTACATGAAAAATGAGCAATTTTCAACATAAGGATAATTTCTACTGTTCTGCAAATGAGTAGAGTTGCACATTATGTGGTCTATAATGTATTAATTATAATGTTCAGCTACAAATTTCAAGCTTGAGGGAAATCTCTGAGAGGCAAACGCAAGATTTCATTGGACTAAACTGCATTTTGGGACACTGCAGTCATGAGAACATGTTCTTAGTAAATTACATGATACAGCTGCTATAGCTGAAGTACTGCCAAGATCAAACTGTATATCGTAAACTTTAAAGACATAATACTGAAAAAACATGCTCACCACAATGTACTAAAACAGGGGATATGAACTTCTCTTTATCATAAACCTCTTGGTTCATCCACAAGAGTTTAGCTGCCATGTGCACACTAAGTTCGTTTTTCTCATGTCTGGGGTAGATGCAGTTAACAGCTATTTTCATTCACGCCCTACCTACAGTTACATTAATGAAGAAGGAAAAAATGTAATATTGCCACAGAGTAAAGAAGAACCATACTCATTCATCATCCCTGGGGGATGGGCTGGGTTCTTCTGGAGACAGGTTAGACCCCCTCAATGACTGGCCTCATTGGTTCAAGTGCTTCCAAGCAGATGAAAATTTGTGATGCTTCATGGCTCTGCAGTGTGCTGCAGTGCTCATTTCTGCCAAGGTGGGACTTCTCACACTTCATGTTAAACATTGGTAACAGCTACAGTGGCTTCTTTAGAGTCACTGGAGAGAAACTGTCACTTCTAATGTATCACTCACCTGGGATGCTGGTCTACTTGAAGATAAGTCTTCGATCATTTTTCTCCACTGAATGGAAAGAAAGTCTAGATGAACTCAGATGCAGGTCTTTGTGGCTGGCATCTAAAATCAGATGAACCTGTAGATCTCACTTCTAAAAGTAGGATTCATTGGCTTGGCAGTGGTCTAAAATAGGCTGAAATACAGCAGATTTTAACCTGGAATATCTGAACCTACACATGAAACTCTGTAGCTCTTAGTTAAGGACCTGTTACTGTAAATCTTGAGTACCTTAAGCTTGCATTGCCAGTGAAGTATTACTCCCTAATATCTGCGGTCCTCCATGATGTAGACGGCTTCTTCCCAATAGCTAGGCATGATTTGGTTTCATCCAGAATAGTGAGAGAAACCCTTGGGTAAAGCTTTGTTGATTTGGGGATTTTCTTACTCCATTGTCTTCTGTTCAGATATTTTTAAGTTTTCCTATATTGTTCAGTAAAATATGTTTGCATGAACAGAGAAAAGAATGTCTAAGAGATGACATACTCATCATGTGTCTTAATTCAAGCTTAAGAACTATTCAGGGAAAATAATTACAAAAGCCAGTATTTCTTCATAGTAGGTCTGGTTTAGATGTTGAAATTGCTGCTACAGAAACTGGGGATTGCTGAGCCCAAAAAAATTAATAAGATTTAAAAAAAACAATTAAGCAAGACTATCTTGCGATCCTAATCATTCACAAAAAATCCTGGAAACACTCCCTCACCAAAGTTATGTCAATCTTTTCTTATCAGAAAGCAGGAGAACTATGTAGGAAGCACGTTATCTGTTACCTACTACAGGGTTCTTCTGAGACATCTAATACCAGTCACAGTTCACAGCAAACAAAATACTTGACCTTGACTCTAATCAAATATGACAAGACCTTTTTCCTTCTGTGAAAATGTCTTTTGTACTAGTGTTGCTAGCAAATTAAAGTATTTTAACATGTTTGTCTTGCTGCTGTCTCCCAAGCAAGCACAGCCAAAGGTTCCCAGTGAAGGACCAACATGTTCATACAATGCATCACAAAGGTATTTTGAGTCTGGTACATTTAATTTTTTTTATCAGAATAATATATTTGGTATGTGCTCATTTTAAATACTACATTGCTTGTCACACTACATTTGGCAATAAACCTCTTCAAATATATTTAACAAATTGTTCCATGAGTAATAACTACATACAAAATATCTTCATTGAATTAAAAAAATCCATATGTATTTTCTTCATGAAATACAATATATACATTACAAGCGTGTAGTTTTAAGGTAAGTCAAAATTTGGGCTTAAACAAATTCACAGTGTCCATTTTACCTCTGTAATAAAAATCTTCACTTTCAAAGTGCCTGGAGATCTTAAGCTGTTTCTGTATTTGGGATTATGGAGACTGAGGGTTTTACCATCATTTAGTACTAGACCGCACATCCAAACTGTACATTACAATGATCAAAAATAAAGACTGTTGATTACTGAAAACAAACTTTGACTGTCCTTGTTACCTCAAGTTCTGACGAACAGATTTTCCAATGAGCTGGTCATAGGTGGAAGATCTGCGTTGAGCAACACGGCCTCTAATGCGGTCATTCACGGCAGCTTTACAAAGTCCTTGCTGCTTCAGAAAACCAGGCGCAAAATACTGAAGTGGGAACCCCAAATCAGTGGCCAGTCCCAGCCAAGGGTGATGGGCAAGAACCGCCCGGCAGCTGAAAGGGAGTGAAATTAGCTTCACGCTGCCTTCCAGCCCGAGATCGACCCAACTTTGTGGCCAAACTACCGGGCGACGCAGCAGGCTGAACAGCTCCCCTCAACCACAGCAACCACCCTTGGGGCAGAGCTCCTGCTCTCCAGGCAGGGCAGAGCCCCTCGCCTCCACTTGTCTCCATGTGATTTCAAAACCTACTCTAATACCCGCTTTTTTCCCTGAAAATGCACAGTGATTTCAGCAACAACTTTTTTAAAAAAGGACTATCAGTAAATTCAGCTAGAAACTAATCTAAACCCGTTAAAAAATAACCTCTGTCCTAAAAGGGAGAGGGAGAAACATTCTGATACATTCCACAATAAATGTTTCAGAAAGCTGATTTAAAAGCAAGTACTGACAAGCCATTTTCAGCCTTGTTTCCTAAACGTACAAGACTTTTACGGGTGCGTTCTATATCTTGATGTTTCTTTTACAATTTTTCCCAGCCCTTTCACTAATTTCAACCAAGCTTAGAGAGGAGCAGAGATCCCCGATGTGATACCTGCTTCTAACAGTCCCAGAACTGGTGACTGTCAGAAGAAAGAAACCCAAATTACTGTTTTAACTGAGGGAAAAATCAGATGGCATTTCGCCTGTATCTATCTGGAGAGGCAGCAAGCAGCTGACTGCCCCGCATGGGCGCATTAGCTGGGCAGGCACAGAGCACCAGCCCGAGGAGGCACGGCTACCTCTGGGCCAGCTGCACAGAGGCAGACACGGGAGATGGATTGCAGAGAGCAGGGTGGAAGCATTAGAGGCTGCTGCTGGGGACATGGAGAAAAGATTCCTCACTGAAGGCTTCCTAGGGAACACAGAACAGGAGCTGAGCTTTCTCCAGCAGAAAAAAGGACAAAGGATGCAAATCCATAGATGAGATTTCATGAGCTTTTGGAACAAGGTGTTTTCGATTGCTAAGGATAGAACTGAACAAAATTCAACAATTTAAACAAGTTTAACTGTAGGGAAACATGGTGCCCAATGCACAACGTTCCCAGAATTCAGAGAGAGGGCTTGCACCTAACATTTTAGTATCTTCCACCTTAAATAAACATGTTATCAGCTTTACATTCAACCCCCTACCCTGCAGTTTGCAGGTTTTAGTTCAAGATGTGAAAGCTGGAGAACTTCAGAATTCTGGAACAGATTAGAACTTCAAGGATTAATTATTTTGGATTAAAGAAGTTTCCTTCAGGCCTCAGCAATAGCTTTTCAACAAACTTGGTGAAAAGTATTTCTTAATGCATTAACTCCCATTGGAACCTAGGTATCTTTCACGATGGTTCAGTGGTCACAGGGATAAGTAGGGAAGAGTATAACACAGTGCTCTGAGTATTCTGCTGTCTTTGTCTTCAAGGAAACATTCAAATAAAGTACTTTAATATTCTACACATTTTTAAGAAAGGCATTTAACTCCTCTTTTTTTTTTTTTCTTTTGCTAGTTGGGAATGCTTGAGAAGTTCAATAGGTTTTGATACAAATATGCAAAAGCCTGGAATTTTCCTGTTTTGATTCACTAAAATATATGTTAAGAATGTCTACAAAAGGAAATTTGTAAAAATAACCAGCTAATGTAGGAAAAGTTTAGATTTATGCTTTTAATTTTTCATGACTGGGCTTATCAAGATTCCACTGGAATTTAAAAGAGGTAAGTTGAATATTAAAATGAGCTAAAATTCACTCTTCTTCAGTAGGTAAAGAATAAATAAATTTCTTTACTCAAGTGGTATTTCCTCTCTACCATAGACACAGAGGATTTGCCACTGTGGTTTTTCAATAAAGAACTGGAATGATTTGATTTCTGTACCTGTCATAGAAATGTGAGCTAGACTTAAGAAAAACAGAAATATGGCTTTAAGTGAATTGTTAATGTTCTGTTGCATTTCTTCAATGTTTAGGTTATCTCTTGCTTTCTTCCTCCTTAGAGTCAATTGATAGTTTTTCCCCAAGTTTCCTTATAAGTTCTGCCAGATCTTCAGAATTCTGAGACTTTTCCTCAAGGAGTTCATACCGGAGACTTGAGATGTCCTGTTTAATTTCCTTCAGTTCACCTGTAAGAGACGTTAGAAGATCACGCTATTAAAAAAAAAAAAAGGAAAAAACAGCAGACCCAAATATATCACAGTTATCATTGGATTTCTCTGGATTTCTTTGTTGAAGCAGAAAAAGCAGATGTTCTGTAGCATGTTGCTGAATGGTGGCTTATAGATAGGAATATGAAGGCGCAGTTCAGGAAACAAACTAATCTGAAGGCAAAAGTGGGAGAGATCACATCAGCTCACAAAACTCAAATGATCTGTTAGATGGAAGCGAGATCATGCAGATCAAGGGTGCCTGAGTCCTCCTGGCCAGCACCAAGGCCTCTCCCCGTCCATAGGAGAGTGATCCTCTCATCTTCCGGCTGTACTAAGTGTCTTCGAAGCATCAGAGGGGTGCAAACAGAAGGCAACATTTCTGTGAGGTGCATTCACCATCTGTTTCCAGCTAATAAACCATATCAGAAAAAAGGCTGAAGCATGTGTATCACCGTGTATGCATCTCCCCTACACAGGAGAACTCCTCCTGGAGCACCCCAAACCAGCCGCTGCATTAAATGCAGCCTCCCTATGGGCAATGCACGGGCATTATGAGAAGTGGCAACGCTTTTCCCAGCAAGGTGTCAGATCAGTGATTGTTTCTAGTGGGAGAGCAGAGACAGAAAGCCAAATCTATGATTCTGTGATCTCTTCCTTAACTTCAATTTCCTGTTAATTTTACATCTTGCACCTGTAAACATGTCAAGTGGATTAAGTATTTTGGAAACATTTTTCAAGTGGCGTCTGTAACCACATTAATTAGTTTGTTTTGATTCTCTGATTAGAGCTAAACACACAATTCATCAACATACCTTCATTGACTTCATCACTTTCTTTATCTATCTGAGCTTTCAGTACGTATCTTTTAATGAGACGCTTCATTATTTTCTGCAAAGAAGAAAGAAAAAAGGAAGTTTTCTTAGTTGGGCTTTGTAGTACTGCTATGACATTTCAACATATGAGCTCTGTTACCTTCTGCTGCATTCAGACATTTCAGTGTAGGACTTGCCAGGTTAAAGGAATATAATGTAAAAATCTCATTTCATCTGCAGTAGATATTTAGACTTTATGATTCCGCACGTGTATGTCCGTGAAAGTTAGAACACTAAACACATCTTATGAATGTTATCATTCACAAAGCTCAATCTGGAGTCTATGAGAACGTTTAATATAGTTGCAGCTTTGATCTCCATGCAGGTGAAACCATCTAGCCTTTATTGCTGCCAGAAGATGATAATGACCCTGATTAGCAGTGCTAATTGCTAAACCCTTTTGCAATCAGTTTGTTTTAATCTACTTTCATATTTTATCTGATAAGTTATCTTTTCCCAATGTAAGGCTTTGAAAAAGTTGGACCCATATGCTAAGAGTCATGTAAGAACCTCGCTGGGACTCATCTCACCAAACACAGGTAGTTTCTAATGTAAAGAGCCATATCTGTGGCAGTCACCTTTAACTCCCTCTGTGGAGACAAAAAGCAAACCTGAGAGGACAGTTCAGCTCAGACAGCTAAAATTGATCAAATAAATCACACCATTAGAATGGCTACTCTCTCTGCTAAAAATAAGGGGAACCTGGGCCAGCAAATTTAGATGAAAATTTTACTTTTCCAGGAAAAATGAATTCTGACCCTGATTCTCCCATTAGTTCAAATTACTTGAATAAGAACAAGGTATCTAATTACTTTTGAGTATCTATCATTGGCTTTAATATTTTCATATGGTATAACCCATGACAACAAAATACTTGTTTTTCACTACAAGATAGAAAACATACATAGATTTATGCGTCTTGGTTTTGTCTCCACAGTTTCAGACCTGACTGGAGATGGTTGTGAGGTGAATCATCCCAGATTAGTGGTTCCAGACCATCACTACAGTCATGCTTCCAAGTCCAGAAGCATGTTGATTCTAATAACTGGAGAATGTTTCAAATACAAATCCACACATCCTCTTGTTTATGGGCTAAAATTGTAATCTTAATATCTATCACTGTATTATAATGAAACTGGCTGTGAAAAAGTCAGAGTTTTTGCAATAGACTTGTACAGACACTGCATAATGTAACAGTGGCACAGAGCTAGCCTGCCCAAGGGGAAAAACTTTCTTCTGTCTTCTGATTAAAAAAGGCATACTTAATTCCACACCATTTTCTATACCCTTTTGCATTCAGACGATCTTGTTCTACAGCCCAAGCAGCTCTGCTTGTTCCTCTCCACCTGCTTTGGAGTATTACAGGAAGGAAAGAAGCAGCCTCTGGACAGAATAGCTGGGCATTACAGGGGCTGTGCTGGGTCTGTTTACGCTTAACTTCAGCAAGGCCCACTGCAGTTGTGTGGGAGGCAAAGAATAAGCAGACATAACAACATGAAGGATGAAAGATATTTGCAGTGCTTGAGGTATTAGAATGCAGAGGTGTGGCACAATAAGCTCAACTGTCTCAACAGATGGAATGGGAAGATTTTACATTTCTTCTTGGTTTTCTTAATTCACACTGCGCAGCTGACAACTCAACCTGTCTCTAAAATAAAAAACATTTTCCAAGTGCTTTAAAATATTGCACTATAAGGGCAGCATTTAAGAAACAAAGAGGAAGAAAAATCACCCTCAGATTGTACAGCAAAAGCCTAAATCATTGAATTTATTTCTGATATATACAAGGTCTGTGGATTTATTCTTGATTCATGTGTTGAACATAAATTCAAAACTGTCCTTATGCTGTCAGTCTGATCTGCCAGTTCTACTACTTCTTGTTTTTCTTTAAAAGTAAACTGGTTTTTACCTGGTATTGCCTTGGAGGATTGTTTAAACTGTTTAAGTGGATTTCATCTGAGCTTCTTATACTTGATTGCTTCCTTTGACCAAGCTGAAATGGAAACATTATTTGTAGTACAAAACAAATAGAAGAAAAATATGGTTAAATTACCTCATGCATATATCATATGACAGAACATTAACTGTTAAGCTCAATTTGGAGCGTATTAAATTACAGTGGTAAAGTCCTCATACCTGTGCGGAATTTCATCACAGGAGTTGAAACAAACCCTTTCAGACTGTGATGCAGGAAAGCGAGAACTGGAGGTTTTTGTCCCTTTACTCTGCCTCTTGCCTGCTCCTAACACGCTCAAGGGACCAGAGCAGAGCAGCCACGTCCCCGCGGGCCTTCCCTCGCGCCCCAGGCACACAGGAGGGGGACCTACGCTGGAAGAAGGCAGCTCTGCAGCGGCTCAGCTTTGTAGGCAACGGATGAGGGAAAGTCCGGGCAGGGTGTGGGAGAAGCCCAGGAAGAAGGAGAGGTGGCGGCATTACCCCTCACCTTTCTTTCATAACACTTGCCCATAATGAATGTGACCTCCACTAGCACAAAATACACAAGGAGTTTACACTAATGGCTGAATGTAATTGGTTCTGCAGTTCATGCCAGGGACCACAAAATTACCAGCTGACATTTTTGAGTAGCACCTTCTTTACTACACGTGCTGAAAGAAAAGGACATCACTCCCTGATGAAACACCGAGGATGCAATTTGTGTGTTTCATTACTGATTTACAGCTTTGAGAAGGACTAAAGCATCACCACATGGTGAACTGAGACGCGAGCTGAATGACTAGGCTGCAGCAAGAGTGAAGCAACTGTCAAAACTGAATGAATTCTATTACTTCAGACTAATAATGGGGCTAGTCCAAAGAGTAGTAGTGCAGGAAATAAAAAAAGTGTGAATTTGATTGACCTGGATGAGGAATAAGTGGAACAGTTACTAAAAAGTCAATTCTCTGTGATTATACATGGTCCAATAAAATTGCTACTGTTTTGAAACACGGGGCTACCACTGCGGTGTCCCAGATTCTGTGGGATTGTGTTGTACTTCCAGTGACGTTCTCCATGTTGGTTGTCTCTGTGTCTTCATGCATCGAGCACCTACAGATAAGCAAACTGGGGCACTCGGAAGCCCGGTAAGTAATATAGAGTATCAGTATGCGGAATATGCTGGGATACAGATTGGTGGGGAGGAAAGCAGGGGAGGGTTAGATGTTTATGCAGCTGTACAGGCAGGTCACACATCACGGGAGCCTGCAACACAATGCCCGATGTCAGCGAAGGCTAAACCCTTCATGTAGCCATTTCTCCTGCAACTGAAATCATTACAAACTCTTGAAGTATAACGAGAATTTCTCATGGTTGAACTCTGATAATAAATGGAAGTAGGAATATGGAATATGTGATAAATATTCACCAGCTATCAATTAGAAAATGAGAAAAACACCTACAGCAAAGAGCTTTACTAAGGCTTTGTTCTAACATGCACGTACTGGCGCCAAGGCTAAAAGGAAAAACCTGGGAATTGTATAGGTATAAAAAGGGTGAATGTTTACACTGAACTTACATTTTCTTTTTGTTCTTTAGAAAGATTCATAGTATCTATATACATATACTTTTAAAAACATTATATCTATGTTCAGACTATGTTTATCTGACTAAGCAAAAATAACGATATAGGATATATAGCAGTATATAAATAGATATACGAATAATTAATATTTATCTCTAACATATTAACCTGAACTTGGATGGAATTGAATTAAAGTTATATAAAATGGGCAAGTTATTGTTGCTTTTTCTTGCTTGAATAAAGCTACCTTAAATGTTTTGAATATCTATTAGAAAACGCAAGTTTATCTAAAAGTTTTAATTTAAACTATGCATCTGATTTATACTCAAAAATAGCGGGCTTAAACAACTGTGTAATCACGATGTCTTTCAGGATTTTAGAACTAATAATACTCTCTTGGGCCTCACCTTTATAGCCAGATTAAAAGAGGAAAAAGATCTTCCTGATTTTTCAGCTCCTGGTTCCATAATGCACAATATTTGGAAATGATGCCGTAGAACAGAGCAAGAGTATGCCTCCCCTGCAGCAGCAGAGGAAAGTGGCCCTGGCCATAGCTGCTCTAGGGCGTGAGCGTGGGCTCCAGCTGCCTGGCTGGCGGCCCAGCCCTTCCTGAGCTCCGACTTCTTCTGCAGCTGTGACACCATTCATGGCCCTGTTACTTACCAGTGTACATATGATTTACAAATGCCTTTAATTTTATTATGTATTTTTTAATATTTATTATGTATTTAAAATGTAATCTGTCATGCTGGTTACCTCTTTTCAAATTTTATTTTGGTTCACTTCAAAAGTTAATCCAACGCTTAACTAAAACTAGATTTTAACTTGAAATAGCAAAATCAGTAATACGTGGTGAAATGAGTTGTGAGACACTGGAAACTTGTAAAACCAGACACACTGTAACATCTTTATCTTAACTTTGACTCTTCAGCACCCTGCAGTTTTTGAACAAAATAATGTGTAAGCTACAGATTGCACCCTGAAAGTTGGCAGTCAGAAGAAATCAGATTTAACTTCATTAAATCTGTTTATGTGTAACAGTAACGGGACAGAACATCCATTGTACGTTGCTGAATGGCCACTGGGTGGCAGAGCTTGCCAAGATTCCATTAAAACTTCATTTTTACACATGATTTTTGAACTCTTTTTAAGCTTCACACCTACGGCTTTCCCCTCTCCCCAGAATTACTACTAGAGTAAACTCAGCCTGTCACATTAGCGACTGAACTAGAATTCATATTTTTAAGCTAGTATCTATTGAATATCTGCACACAGGTAACTGGAGGGGAAAAATAATGTAATTTAAATGAAACAGTGATATAAACTCTAACAAAAATAACTCTCCTCCAGAAGTGTTGTGTGAAAGCAGAAATGCAGCACACATGGACTACTGCTCTTAGAAAACACCCTCTTCTCTAAACTTGCTGCTTATTTTGTCATTCTCTAGTATTATTCATGATTCAATGCAATCAGAAGAGTGATGGAATTACTGTGGCTGTTTTGTGTAGCACTTTGTTAAGGTCTTAAATCCCAGTTTTCAGAAGCAGCTGACAACCTGGAATGCCAGTAAATTGTACATGCTTGGACCAGAAGGGAGGGCTCCCAGAAAATGACTCAGCTTGCGCTCCCAGAACCAGAGGTCATGTGCAAGAATTTTAGAAACACCATTTTATACTATGAAAGTAAAAGTTCACATATATTTTGTTGTGTGATTGAGGGTTTAAAGCTATTTCAATATTTAGTTGGTCCTTATTTCTTTTCCCAAGGGCCATGCTTTAAGAAACTGGCTTATATAGGTTATCTGCCAGTATTGGCTTTAAGCTCAGGAAGATGAACAAGTTTTGTGACTCTTAAACCATAAACTTTCTCCTTCACAAGGCAATTTTTCAATTTAGAATAAAACTCAAGGCAGGTTTCTTTAAAACTCTCCTTTTTCTTAATTTCTTTCTCCCTTTTTTTGGTTTCAGTTTCTTGTTTACTTGATGGTTAAAACACCAATTCTAGCCTGAAACAGAAGAAAATTGTGGGTTTTAATGAACAACCTGAAAGAAAACATTTTCACAGCTTTTACTATCATATGTAGACATGTCTCAAGAAATTAGTTTCTGCTGTGCTACTGTTTGAACACAGCTATGTAAATCACATGCCGTTCAGCACTGATGGCATCTGCCTTTGTTTTCTGCCAACGGTAATCAGGGCAGAGCTGGCTCAAGGGGCAAAATTTCCCCGCTTCCCATCTTAACTCTTGTCTTTACACTCAGCCTGGTGCTGCTGCCACTTTTGCACTGAGAAGATGTGGGCTCTGCAGAAGGAAGACCTGCAGGCTGGGTCAGAATCGGCAAACTCAAGCGTGTGTGAACATTTCTACGTACTGCAATGCAACGTCTTCTATTGGTAGACGTTTAGCGTCCTCCCAAGTAGGACTTGCACCAGAGCGACTGGCTCTCTCCCTAGGCACGCTTTGGGAACCGGAATGGTCCGGGGACAATAGCTTGCAGCAACTCTACTTTGGGAGGAAAACTACTTGAATAGGAGCAAGTCATTCCTGAATTGGCCTCAGTGCCCAGAAAAGCTCCCCATCACATATAATTTGCTAGCACAGCCACAGCCACCAAGTCTCGGGTCTGCTCTTGCCAAATCTTTTCTTGTCTTTGCACAGCTCATTGCATTTATAGTAGCTCCTTGCACAAGTAGCTCCTGGCTCAGCAGTCACAGCAGCACCAACCTTCTCGGCACAGGAGTCGTCCAAAGTCAAAGCCCAAAAAGCCTGAGAATGCCTTTGAGAAGAGGCCATAAAACAGCCTCAATAACATTGAATCACCAACAGCGAGTCAAATCTGACACAAAAACACTGCAGTTACTTTCCAGAAGCGCAAACGATGGAGGCATCTGATAGATTCAAATAAAGTCAGCACCACAGTATGTGGCATCCAAAAAGTAAGTAAAAATGTAATCATCTGGCAATACCAGTCACCCTGCTGGAAAAGCTGAGGAATAAATAGATGCAACTGAGCTGCTTTATGTTTTTCAATGTAAAAGCTTTTTTTTAGAAAAAATTTGATTTGCAGTATTCTAGCTTCTTTGGCTGGGGAGTGAGCACATTTCATTCAGCATTAGTTATACTGCAGTCTGCAGTGAGTGGAAAGCATTAATATTTGAAGACTAAATATTAATTCAGGGTTAGGAAAAAAATCTGATAAATGATGTTTGTATCCTTACAGCTCTCTTTCAGAGGGACTGCTGTGAAAGCAGCACAACTGTTATTGTTTCATCTAGAATTGGCAACTATTACACTTTGCACCTTTCTAGCCATCTGAATTGCTAGATTCAAATATAATTTTGCAAAGGAACGATAAAAATCTAGCTTCTTTCCTCAGGGTGTAAGAATGGGATTTTTAAGAGTACCTGTTTTATAGGAACAGAAATTTCATTTTAAGAAGTCATTAAAAATAAGCTTTTAACTTACATGCTTTTCAAAGTCACAAATTAAGTGAATTCGAAAAAAAATACTTTTGATTTGTTGTTTCTCACATTGCTCAATTTGAAGTTTATATGCATCTCCTTAATGCCATGATTTTTCAGCGATGACTTTATCATTCATGGAAGTTGTGATATCGATTTGCATCAAGCAGCTTGATGAAAAGTTTTGAAAATGTCAGAGTCATTAAAAACTTGAGCAAATGCAGTATCACCTCTGCTGGGTCTTAAACAGATTAGGGTTAGATCTCCCAAATAAAATGAAGTGAGATTTGTGAAATCTAGAAAAATTACCAGTAGCACACACATCTGAATTTAATAGCAATCTTCACTTTGTTGACATTGTTTGCAATATCTGTGTTTATTTTTATAGATTATTATGAACTTAACCAGAGGCAGAGGCTTGTCAGGGGCACAGTATTTTTCCCCACAGCTCCATCTTTTCGTTCTAGGATTGCAACCAGTTTCTCTTCTCTTTTACTCTTCAACTGATAACTGTGATGGAAAAAATGCTTGTCACATCAGTAACAGAGAGCTGACAGATGCATGTAAATTCTTCACTGGCCCCCAGTCTAATGACTAATGACTCATGACTACAGACTCAAGAACTCTTAACCTTGAACAAGCCTCTGCTCAGACTACTACCTGTTTTAACAAAGATCCTTCCTTCAATAAATGACACATTTGTTTCTGCTACCATGACAAACCCATAATTTCTTTTTTTGTGTGAATGTCACCATATGCTCACCTTTGTACTCACTGCGTCTGATCAGTTGCCTTGCAAAGCTCTTCTTCCCTAACATGTTACAACAGTGCTGGTCTTTACACCTCAAGTACCACCTAACACCGCGTGCTATTCCCCATGTTCTCCTAAAGCAATTCATTTGATTTATACCTAGACGCTGCAGGACAAACAGACTGACTACTAAGTCTTTAAATAAGTCCATGAGATACAGCAATGAATCAACTCAAATGCTTTTTACTGCCCTTGCGTAAAAAAAACAGACAACAGAATGCTTTACAATAAACGCAGGCTGCGTTCTCAGTGGAAGGACAGACAGGCTACCAACAGGGAATTTAGAAACTCTGCCCAGGCATGTGAGGGTTCTGTTAGCAAAGACAAAGCTCACCTTTAGCTGACATTTGCAAGGCCACTGAGAAGAGCTACAATAGCAGTACCAGGCTGAACAAGGAAAATGTGGGTCTGTTGCTCAGTGGGGCAGAGGATTTGGTGACAGTGGACTTAGGTGAGGCTGAAGGATGTAATGCTGCCTTTGCCTCAGGCTTCACCAATAGTCTCTCAGGCCTCTGTGCTTAGTGAAGGAATTCAAGGAGAAGGAGAACAACCGGCTGCAGAGGAGGGTTAAGTCAGGGGTTATGTGAGAGAATTTGACCCAGGCAAGTCCATTGGACCCAACAGGCTGCATACACAGGTGCTCACAAAGCCGATGAAGTCCTTGCAAATGTGCTATATCTTTGAAAGATCACTGAGACTGGGAGAGGTCCCCAAAGGCTGGAGAAAGGCAAATGTCAAACTCATCTTCAAAAAAGGTCAAAATGATGATCTGGGCAACCACAGGCCACTCAGCCTCCCTTCAGTAACTGGCAAAATAATGGACTGAGTCCTCTTGTAGCACATTTCTGGGCATATGGAAGAGCAGGTGGTGACTGAGAAAAGCAAGTGTAGATTTATGAAAGGTAAAACCTGTCCGACCATCTGGATGGCCTTCTGACATAAATGACTGGATTTGCAGATCAGGGAGATGTCATCTACCTTGATTTAGCAAGGGTTTTAACACTACATCCTACAATATTCTTGTACCTACGTTATGATGTTACTGTCTGGATGAGTGAACAACCAGATCAGCAAAATCCTGGTGGGATGGTTGTGCTTAGAAGGTAGTATAGGGTCTTGTCCTGGGACTTGGCCTTTTAAACAACTTTATCAAAGACCAGGTGTCCGAGGAGTTGCTGGAGCACACTCCTGTCAAGTTTGCAGACAAAGTCGAGTTTGAGGGGGGCAGTTGATAGGCTTGAGGGCAGGGGATGCCATCTAGGAGGACAGGGCTGACAGGAACTCTGTGAATTTCAACAAGGACAAATGGGAAGGAGTAACTCTTTCAACAACACAGGATGGGGACTCACTGGCTGTGGAGCTGCTCTGCAGCAAAGGGCCTGGGGGACTTGGAGGACAGTGAGAAAGACATTAAAAATCTGCAGCAAGTTCAGCAGAGCATCACCAAGATGTGTGGGGCTGCAGCACTTGTCCTATGAAAAGACACTGGGGAATCTGGTCTTGTTCAGCCTGAAGCGGAGATGGCTTCCAGCGTACCTAACAACAGCCCCCAGCGCATATGGGGAAGTCAAGGAGATGGAGCTGGGCTCTTCACAGTGCTGGCAAGACAGAAGAATGAGAAACAACAGACAAATTCAAACAAGAGGTAGAAGAAGCAACTTTTTGCCCACGAGGGACGGTCAGGCGGTGGCGCATGCTGCCCAGAGAGGCTGTGCAGCCTCCATCCTTGGAGTTTTTCACGATGTGACTGCATAAAGCCCTGAGCAACCTGGCCTGACCTCTCAGTTGACCCTGCTGTGAGCAGGAGGTTGGACCAGACACATCCTGAAGTCCCTCCCGGCCTGAATTATTCTCTGATTCTGTGACAAGCAGCAGGAAGAACTGTAAATTTATAATGGTATTTTTGGACTTCATTGATTACAAATGTATGTCAGCCTGTACATACTGACTGACTTCAGTATGGACTAAGAATGTTGGGAAATTAATCAGAAAAACAGGTCCAGAAGAAAAATGAAGTTCTTGAAAATTAGCAGCCAGTATACACACTATACAATTACCTTGTTCATTTCTGCATCTTCCTGAAAGCTTTTCTTTTGGCACAGAAATGGCTTAGAAATCCATTTTTTGATTCTGAGTAGGAAATACAGCAAAGATTTCGGGCTTGGCACCAAGTTGAAGGGTACTGGAAGAGTTCTCCCTTCTTCAAAGTAAGAAAACCAAAGTTTAGCCCTTGCAAATTTCCATTCTACATCAGCATCATCCTGTAAAATAGAAACATAGTTGTTAATACCACCTGGGCTATTGAAGATGCTCTAGTTAAACTTTATGTGTGCTTTGAATGTAATTGGCTGAAGTTAATCTCAGACAGATCAAGAATTTGTTATAATCTCTGAAAACCAAATTTTAATGAATGGAACTGTTCCTATTAATCCATTTAAAATAATGCAGTTACAGAAGAACAAAGTGGAATGATACAAACATCGATTACTCCAGAGTGGGTACTAATAGTCTGCAACACAGGATCACAAAGAGCGACATCTTTGTTTGGTGCTCTTTGTAACATGCAAAGAACAAAAGCTCTGACTTAAAATCACACAATACAATGCCCAAGTTAAAGCTTCATGGCAACACTCAAATCCATCTGCTAAGGCCTGATTGAGTAGCCGCTTGCTTCGAACACTATCATGCTCAGCAAATAAAATGGAAAAATCCTACGCTAACGTAACAAAAATTTAAATCTTTCAGTGAGACTACCAACTCTGATTTCTTATCTCTTTAGTCTCCTCTGTAGCCATTAGTCTATTATCTTTTTTGTGAGGAAGACGTATTAGAATTTTAGATTAAAATTTTACTCTATTGCTTTAAACATGAGGTTAAAAAAGACTAGGTGATTCTTACCTAATTCCTTCCACTTGCTGGAATATATGATTAAATCATGTATGCTATCATCACCACAGTTTACATTTAATATTTACGACAGCCAAAACACTCACTTTATTCCTCCCTGTAAAGTTCAAGAGGTTTTTCTACAGAAAGGACTGATGCCATGTTCAAGGACATGACTCAATATCGCTGTAGCTGTTTTTAGAAGCTGTTTGTATCCAGTCACCATTTTTTGGACAATAGCCTGGTTTTTATTGCCCTGAACCTGATAGTTTGTTCTGCAGCCTCCTGAGTCAGAAGAATCTGAACCTCCCTAGAGAATATGTGCTGCTCTTGCTCAAGCTGTACAACGCTACAGCCCCAGACCAGAGCCCAGAACCTGGGAGCAGAGCAGTCTCAAACCACCTGTGCCCGCTGCTTTGTGGCAAGGGCGTCACCCGGGACAGGCTGGCATGGCCTAGCTCCTGGAGATCTGCTTCCTTTTTTTCTAGACAACGATAATGAGTTAGCCCTTTGTCTTCCATGGCATCCAAAAGTTGACGCTGATTTTCAGTAGCCCTGCTGATTACTTTGTAAAGTTTTGTTCACTGCAGAGGACTAGAGCAACAGTTGTTTAAACAAAAGAAGAAAACAGCACGTTACAGACTTGTGTGCAAGGTCAAGGCATAGGAACAAGAACGTTCTTGCGGAAGAGGGACACTACTCAAATAATAGCTACACGAGGCAAATAAAAGATTCACAGTGTCACACAAAGTAGCCCATCCTCTTCTGGAACATAACGCAGTTCAACAGCAGTTTTTTCGTCCAGTCTAGCTCTTACTATTGCAAGCACATGCAGCTGGGTAATTTCCAGGTATTTTACAATAAAAATGTAGAGTTGAATTAGTATTTTCTCTGAATGTATTACTAAAGCCGATCTGTTACTTGTCTTAAATAAGATATCAACAAGGAAGGTTTTCCAGGAGATTTAGACAATTATATGTAACAGTAAATGTGGTGATTTTTCATCATAAACAGAATTTTTACCTCAATTTCCTGGAATGAACTGTTGATCATTGCGATAAGCATGTTCAGCAAGACAATGACCATCGTAACATTATAGACTCCATAAAGAACATAGCCAATATTTTCAATAAACTTGTGTTTATAATTGATGACAACTGATTTAACTTCTGAGAGTCCAAATATAGCCCAGAACAATGTCTTGAAACTTTCTTCAACACTGAAAGAAGAAATTGAACACATGCATATATTACTGAAGAAAAGCTGTATATTCTAATTGTATAGATTGCCAGTTATTGTTTTTATGCAGCATACAAATTTTTCCATTGTTATAATGTAGAACTTTACCATAGTGGTATTATGCAGAACAAGCAGACTATCTAATCTCATACGTACAGGCTATTTCATAAAATAGGATTCCTAAAATTTAAGATTGACAATAAAACCATCTGACTGAGTTTAGGAATTATACACACATCCTCAAAAGCACATTACAATGATTCACTTTTTAACTGCTTCAATCTACATGCTACATGCTTGCCGGTAATGTCAATGAAAATAATAAAAATAATGAACCTGTGAATACTTTATTTCAATTGCACCAATAGTTCACTTACTTGAATTATTTCACCATTAATGTGATTAACATTCTTAAACTATGAAGAAGACAGGATGTCTGACTGCAAATAGGCATTTTTCAAAAAATGAGTCTCACAGACCATAATCCTCCAGTTGAGTTTTCACTGTTCCACAAATCCAAGGTAAAGGCAATAAGCCATGATGTGGGGTACAGGTTAGTTCATTTAAATACATGTATTTCCTCTTAATCAGTTTTTATATATATACACACAGACATAAACCTAAGCTCAAACTTCTGAGGTATCTCCTCCTATCTATCTCCATATGCTTGCAGACATATTTTCTCTTGCTTTGATGAGGAGATCTCAGTTCCCCTAACTAATAATAATACAAAAGCAGTAACAAAGTTTTCCCTCTTGGCCAAGTTTTGCTTCCTGGCTGAGTATACCTCGTAACAGCTATAGCTTGAATATCATGACAGCCAGAAATTAAGTGGGCAAGGGCTGCAGTGCATGGAAAATAATGAGTTTCCACTCCAGCACTTTATCTTAAAATCACACCTAGAAATGAGAGGCATGGCAAATGCATAGGAAATAACTCCTGACAGACAGACCTCATTCAGAATTTCTCTTCTTATGGTGGGAAGAAGAAAAAAAGAATAGCTAATGAAATAAAGAATAATAAAAAAAATGTATTTTCTCCCCTCAAGACAGAATAGGTTTCCACTGGAAACTATAGAGAGCCGGAGCTTAAAATAGGGATTAGATTTTTTTTTTGACTAGTAAGAATATACAGAGTTGTCTGAATTAAATTACAAGTATTTTATAATGCATGCCACACTGTAGCGATTAGCCTGCTTCAATTACAGACGACAGCAGCACTTGCTGGAGGAACCAGCCTTGCTCTCAGATGCTGCAGGAAGCTGCCACGCTGCTTTGAAGTGCTGGTGCTGACCGCCCTTGCAGGCAGCGTGCTGACCCCAGATTCAGGGTCTGACCCAGCCTACATCCCAAAATCAATGCGCAAGCCTGGGAACCAGCCCTGTGCATGCACTGTCGTTACCAATTGCACTGCCAGGTCATCTGATGTACGTACAGCTCTGTGTGAGGGGTCTGAGGTACTTCTGGGTTTTTATAAGCTTCCCCAGCCTAATGCAGCCCAGGAGGCCATTGGGCTGCTTTGCCACAAAGGCACATTGGTGGCTCGTGATCAACTGGGTGTCCATCAGGACTACCAGGTCCTTTTCTGCCAAGCTGCTTTCCAGCCGGCCAGACCCAGCCTGTTCTGGTGCCTGAGGTTATTCCTCCCCAGGGGCAGAACATGGCATTTCCCTGTGTTGAACTTCACGATGTCCTTATTGGCCCATTTCTCCAGCCTGTCAAGGTCCTTCTGAGCCACATCACAACCAGCTGGCCTATCAGTCACTCTTGCTCATCCATACAGGCCTCCTGACACCTTGGCTTGATTTCCTGCCCATTGAGATGGCCAATCCTGAGTGCTGAAAAGGCAATTCTCGAAATTCAACCAGCTTCCCTGGACCGCCCTTCTCTTCAGGGCCTTATCTCATGAGATTCTTCCCTGAACAGCCCAAAGTCTGCTCTCCCGAAGTCCGGGGTTGTGGTCCTGCTATTTGCCTTGTTCCTTCTTCTCAGGAACCTGAACTCCACCATCCCATGGTCAGCCAAGGCTGTTCCCAGCCTTCACATACCCAACCAGTTCATTCTTGTTTGTAAAAGTCAGATGTCACGAAGCTCCTCTCCACATCAGCTCCTCAATCACCTATGTCAGGAAGTTATGTCATTGCCCTCCACAAACCTCCTGGATTGCTTGTGCCCCACCGTGTTGTCCCTCCAGCAGATATCAGAGTGGTTAAAAATCCTCACGAGGGCCACAGCCTGCAAGTGTGAGGCTTCTTCCAGTTGTCTGAAGAGGGCTTCATCTACTTCATTTTCCTGATCAGGCAATTCCATGGCAGACATCCCCTACAGCATGACCCGTGTTGGTCTGCCCTCTAATCCTGACCAAAAAGCCCTCACTGGTTCATCACCTATACCTAGACGGAGGTATAAGCATTCCTGCTGCTCTCTCACGTAAAGGGCAACTACATCTCACCTTCCTAGCCCATCTTCCCTAATTTATCATATTACTGTTGGGATCAAGAGCTCATCCTCTGATTTCAAATATATCCTTTAAGCACCAGAACAAGACACAAAATTTCTACTTAATCCAGGATGAAGAAATTTTTAAGAGACATAAACCTTATAAAACAACTAGTAAACTTAATACATACAATGCAAGCAACTGATTCTCCATAAAAATAGTCCACAATCATTACAGTTTCATCAGTTTTACTTACGTTGTGAATGCTTCATTTTGTTTTGCCCCCAGATAGTAGGAATAGAGATTAAACATGCCTATCATGAAAGCCACAAACACCATGATAAATATCACCATGAACTTGAAGATGTCTTTCACAGTTCTGCCAAGCGATATCTGCAGTGGTCCAAAGCTTTCATTAGCTGGTAAGATGTAGGCTATTCTGGAGAAACTTAATACCACCGCAATTGCATACAGGCCTTCAGATATGATCTGAGGATCAGACGGATCCCAGTTCACTCGGGCTAGAAACAAAAGATGAGAATTTCGGTCAGTATTTCAAAGCCCACCTTAGGCAGTTCACTCGAGGACTCCCTTTTGGTGAGTAACAATGAACCAGTCAGTGTAAACTGGAGTTGACTGCAATGGTGCTATGCAAAATTGGAACAACTCAGGACTGATGTCAATGGAAACTGCCTTGCCAGATGATATAGTATTATGTAGCTTAAATGAGTTACGTGACTTGTGCTTGTCATACCCAGAAACTGCGAACATAAACAGTCCCTGTTCACAAATTCTTCAAATGGGTGTTGCTGAAAACTGCATTAATATTTAGCTAGCTGCTTTTACAACTGTCAAATTTGTAACTTTCTGGTAAAATCTATAAGACTGCAATTTAATGGGTTTCAGAACATACATATTAATTGCTCTGCTTTTTCTACAGCCCGGGTAATGAAGAAATGCAGTCTTATCAGAAATAGTATTTGAGGCATAGAGATAGAAACTGATGTAATTCAGTATCTAGAGAAAAATATCTAATAAAGGGAAGAGATATGTGATAGTGTTGAGAGTAAATACAAGTAAACAGAGCTTAATTTTTTCTCATTTGATCAAAATAGCTTCCAGTCACTTCTCATACATGCCAAGCAAGTTTATTAGCATCTTTACCTCTTACTGGTAAAAATAGTGGATTGAGAATTATTAAACTAATATAACAGAGTTTCTGAGCAAAGAATATATGAAAGATGCATTGGTTATGTTGGCAAAGCAGGTTTGAGAAGTTCCTGCATCTCATTGCTTAGTTCTGCCCCTGAATTACAGTACATCTCATTTGCAGTTGCGCCAACACAAGTGTTTGCAGGACAGCATTGTGTAACTGAACAGATGAAATGACCTGGATTAAAATAATCTTGAAAAGGGGTGGGGTAACAGTGGGGTTATTTTGATCTTAAATCATTTCAGTGGCTGATGTCTAGAACAGTCCCTGAAGAGATGTATGAGCAGAACCAAGGGAACTATGATCAAATAGTAGAGATAAGAAAGAGAAGAAGAGGTGGGAATTTCTTACACAGTACATTGTGGAACTAAAGTACTGGAGAATTACTAACAGCAAATCAATTCATATTGGCCCACGAAGTGCATCTTAATCATGTGCCATCAACTCACCTAAGGTGTAGTATTTTATGTTGGGCTCCAGTGTTGGACTTGTCAGGTCTTTCATATTTGCATCAACGAAGTTCTGGGCTCTGGATGCATGCCAAAATGCCATAAACCTTGCTATGAATGATGCTGCAAAAATTGCTAACATACCAAAATCAAGCATATTCCATAACTCAAAAAGGTACTCCTTTGGACCTTGAGACCAGATTTCTTTACATTCAGACCATATCATGCCTGTATAAGACAGAATGGAGAAAACAGTGTGTTCTTTTATCTTGACATTTATTTTATTTGATATTTTGTTATGTACAGGATATGCTCTTGGTTGCAACCAAACTCAAAACCATTTTGGTCAGCGGGAGCTTGAACACAAACTAAAATCCTTGAACCTGTCACTTCATATAAATTCCAGTACTTCTTTCTCATGTGAGTAATAATAACAATCTTTCATACTGCTTTTTTCCTGTACAACTACAAAAGCTTTCAAAGAGGAGAAGGGGCTGTGAGTATTACCATCTGTTACAGACACAGAGAGAAACTGAAAGAGCAGAAATCACATTTTCTTATTTGCAGAGTACCCTGGGTACAGTCTATTTTACTGAAATTGCAACTATATGTGACAAATGAGCATGAAACTAAGAATCCGACCCATTGCTTCTTCAATAGAGCAAAGGTATCTGATTCCTAATTATTCCCCCTTAATAATAAAATATAGGAGTACAGTATTAGTTTATGCACACTCTTCATTGAGCAAAACCTTTTCCTTTTCAAGATAGAATTTATTTCAATATGAACTACATTTCTAGGATTCCAAAGACAGTTAATAAAAAACTCTGTTGGAATAACATCACTATTTTTTGCACTTATCAAATTGTCTGAAGGAACTTTTTTTGATTTTCAGGTAAGGACAATTACAATCTTAATTACAGTAATTAAACTCAATGCTACATCTGTATGCACTGAATTAATTTTTCATAAACCGTCTTATGCATGACACTGAAATAAAAGTAGATTAAATTAGCAAACTATTACTTCCAATTGGAAAATTATTATTTACTCATCTATTACCAGATGAAAACAGTGACATTTGGATAGCATATTTGGAAATCTAAGTGCCACATTATTCCCATAATACACAATCGTATTAATTTATATACAGCTATATGATGAAATAAAGATTGTCAGTATCTTTTCAAGCTATAAGAATCAGTTGGTGTACAAAAGGCTCCAACTGCAACCACAGAGAGCTCATAAAAGCAAAATATTTTAAATGCATAAGCTGTTGAACAGAAACAGATTTTACTTAGCTTGAATTTAACTCTTCCATATTACTGACTTAGCTAACAACCAGAACCCAGATCTTTACAATATTTGGGCTTTTAAACCCCATCGGAATAAATGGTATTAGACTTGTAAATAAGAATCAGACAGCTAAAACATTTTTGAGGGTCTGTGCTCAAGTTCTTAGGGTGACTGGTACTGCATCACCAAATTGATGCAGCATACTGTTCATAGTACTCATTTCATCCCTATGCTGGGATGGAAAAATCTACTGCTGAATGTTCAGGGGTCTATATTCTGCTTCTGTTTTGTCAATAGTACATTCAGCTACACACTGTTAATTCTGCAGGCATACTTGCAAAATAAGAGAATCTTAGCAGAAAGAGACAATTGGACATAAAAAAAACCTGGCCCATGATGTGGTAATCTTTCCCCTTGGGACCTGACACCACCTGACTAAAAAAAACCCAGAAAACTGGTAGATGCTTTCCTTTGATATTCATAAAACCGAATTCATTCATATTCAGACGATGTAGATTGCACCTAGGTCCTTAACCTGAATGTTTGTGATCAGCTAGGGACATGTGAATCCTGCTGACGTCCAGTAAGAAACATATGAGGCCAATGTGGGAGTGCAGCCAGCTGAATAAACTCCTTTTGCTGCAATTTTTACACAGAACATTAATAGCAAAGAATTAAATTGGGTCCAGCTTCACTGAAATCATAGCAAGACAAATTTAAGTGAAAATTAATCTTTACCTATTACCCATGAAATAATGAGCATCTCCATCCATGAGAAACAGGATGTTTTCATCCTAAATAGCTGTTTCACATTGCCTGTTGTTTCATTAGGTCGGAGTTTGGTGCCATCAAATCTGTCAGCTGCATTCATGACAAGTAGACCAAGAAAAATGGTGAAAGAGGCTGCATGGGCTACAAACTTCATAAATGGTCCACGCATTATCCTCCCCAGCTGCAACAGAGGTTATGAAACACAAGGATATTGCATTGCATTCTTCGAAAATAAAATGTATAAAAAGAACAGCAACACAGAGGAATATATATTGCAATAACACACAGGAAGAAATGTTCGGAAAAAGTTGCATACTGTAACGCCATGCTGACAGTCACCTTTAAAAGTTTCTATGTATTTGCCATCTTCAGGGGGGTAACCTATCAGTTTCACTATATATGTATTTTTAACTCAGTGTTTTAAAATAATTCTGGAATTATTTTGGGGCTTGTATGTCTTTTATAAGTAACCAAGAGAAAAATGTATTATAGTTGTCAAATTTCTTACATGCTAGTCATCTTTACAAGGTAACAAAGAAAATGAGATTTTGACACTTACTAAAAGCATTAAATTATCACCAGCACTGGATTATGACTAAAGAACTCTGTTTCCTCACTGATGTGATACTCAATTTAGCACAGTTATTGTGAAGTTTTCCCAAATTATTTTCCTTTTTTAAAAAAACCATGAGGCCTCAAAAGGTTGCGTTTATAGTTCTGTAGTGTCTTAATTTCCTTCCTGACTCCCTTAATGGAAATGTTCTCAACTTTGTCATGAAGAACTTTAAAATGGTTTAATGCAACACTTAAAAATCCTAAAAGTTCCACACAAACTCACTGAACTTTTAGCAATTAATTACTTTATTTTTGAGAGTGCCTGTATTAACAGTAAAAGTCTTAGCTTGTTCACTTAGTTGGCAGCTGCAGAAAAATTCTTTTTTATTTAAGATGAAGACAGTATCTGTATCTGACAAAAATTCCTTGGAAGGAATTGAAAGCAAGTATCACGGGTCTCAGCTGAGACATATAGTAATCTGTGGTCTGGAAAAGGGAGAAGAAAGCAGAAAGGTAAGTTATTTGTATTCGTATTTATGCTACATTTGTTTCAATATCAAAGTCAGAATTTTGCTGTCTTACAGTCAGTATTTGTAGAAACACAGAATAAGAGGATGCAGCTGAGGATGTGATGGTAAGGTCTCAAGTACAAATAACATTAAGAAAGCCAGACAAATGTGAAAAGAAGATACTGTTAAAGGAACACTGTCAAGGTTAGCAGGCACAAAACTTGATCTTCTTTCTCCTTTGTATTATTTTGCAAACCCATGCCATTCATTACGTTTCTCACTCAATAAAATTATCTTTTATTAAATAACATATTCCGCCAGCCTCATGAAATGAACTTCAGCAACCCATTATTTTGTGTGAACTACAAAAAGAACAGGTAATCATCATGGGGAAAGATTTTATTTCAAGCTTGGAAGGAACAGTCATAAACAACACACAAGAAAGCAGAGCTGGAAAATGATAAAGTACCTTGACAGTGTCCTTTTAAAAGCACGATTCCTGCGTTCACAAACGAAGATGGGTTAGGAGACAGATGCCAGAAAGAGAAATAGCCAGAAAAAAAGAAAAAATACTGAAGGAGGCAATGTTAATATAAGCCTTGATCAAACAATATAAAATTTAAAAGACTGAACTCCTAGTGCCACCCCCCACCTCCCCCTTCAAAAGAGACAGGAATTATTTTTTACATATATATAGCAAAATCTCCCTGGAAGCAGGACTGACTACAGTTGAACTGATTACACAAATGCTGGAAGTTATTATGATATTGCCATATAACAGTGGTCCAATAAAACCTTGAAACGACACTTTTAAAATTCTGCATCTCTTTATGGAGAAGATATAGGTCAGAAAATATGAGTCACGGAAAGAAAGAGCAACATGTAAAGACAGGGCCATAATCTTGCAAGTTTGGACTTTTCTATAAGCCGGAGTCCCTCCTTAATACACTTTCACCATGCATTTTGACATAATAAATTCCCTTCCTTCGCACAGACCAAGGACATGAATTTCTAAATGCTCTGAATCTCTTTCTGTAATGTAAGTGGGTTTGGGTTTTGTTCTGGGCTTTTTTTTCTGGTTTCTGATCCTCTGTGCTTTGGTCTTTGGTTTGCTATAGTTCTAGAGAGTGTTTATTAGGCTGGTTTGGGTTAGGCCAAGACATACAGTTGTTACACTGTGGATATTTTGACAGGTATTTGTCTGTATATAGGGTCACCTGAAATCGCTGGGGACTGGTGTCAGTGTCTCACACTATCCGACCTTTGTGACTCTGCAGAAATAATCAGTACTGCAGCATTTTGGCGCATGGCATTGACAAAGAAATGATAAAATAGGACGCCAGGCAGCACATCTGTCACAAAGGAGAAAAGGCGTGATAACAAAAAAGAGATAACGGAAGAACTTTTTTAGGAAGAAAATTTCCTAGCTCCTCATATACTGGACATAATGTTCAATTTCTTTTCCTCTACCACAGTGCAAAAGAGGAATGCGTATAACCCTCAGAATATGCTTCTAGAAATCATGCAGGCACTTATCAAGTCACTTCTTTAGAAATGCCAGCCCCAGGTGGCTGTGAACAATGAAAGATTCAATTTCAGATTCAGATCCCTCATCTTGGCCAAGGGCTGACTGAATTACTTAAGAATTCATAAAGCTAAAAATCTAAATTCTGTTATTAATTAGAGCTGAACAGCACAGACATTAGAGATTCCTGGAGATAATTGAAAAAAGTTTTCACTCTTTCAGATTGTCATGTAATAAAATAGTATTCTAGAAGTTTTGGGTTAACTATGTCAGTAGTTAGACTGAATCACTAATTCGAAATGCAGAACAAACAGTTCACAAAACTGAAGTGCCTCCACGTGGACTGCTGACCGAAACTCGAATAAGAGGCAACCTTCATTCCTTTCAGCATCTGACACTAGTGAATTCCTGCCAAGTCAACAGGACTTTGTCCACATATTTCTATGAAATTTCTTCCAGATCTGAAACTCTCCATTCATTACCTGTTGTCCAAGCTCAAATTAACTTCTTCCTAAAGGGGAAATAGGTAACTGACTGAGATGCTGTAATTTCATAAAGACATTTTTGCCTTTCTCAGAGCCATGGCATGAGAATATAAAGGAATGTGTCAGAATAACGCCTCTGCAAGCTGTTCTTTTCACCATAAATACTGTGAGTATTTTCTCTCTCTTCTGTCATGGTGCCCTACAATGCCAAACCTGGAAAAAGAATGAGTACTTTATCTCAATAGGAGGAGAAGAGATTTATAAAATTCCATCAATTCATACACAGAATGGACTCTGTTGATACAGATCATGTTCTGTATTGGAACCATCCTGTCCTGAAATTAAATGGTGAACATTTTTGTCTTCAGAGAACAGGAAAATCAAATTTTGAAGTACGAGTGAAGCACAAGGTAAGAAACGGCAACTGGTGAAAAAGGTGGATTAGATTTTAGATTTGTAGAATATAATAAAACAAAAAGCATTCAACATTTAAATTAGATGATTAAATACTGACAGAGGAAGTGAAACCTTAAAGGATGCTGTCCTTTCAACCTTGACTTTGAAAAGCTACTCTGAAATAGCTTTTCCAGAATACACAATGGCTCAAAGTTACTTTAAGATCAAAAAAATCATTGAAAAAGGAAAATGACAAATAGATAAGTCACTGCTATAGTTGAAAACCAATTACTGAAGCATGTTGAATCTCAAGGTGCATTTTAAGACAAAAGTATTCATAAAAATACTAGTCACTACACAGAAAAGTGAAAATTATATAACTGATTTTTACTGTCCAGACTGAAAGAAATGAAAAATATGGCAAAACAAAAAAGGCCGACCTTTCTCCTCTCAGAGAACAATAAAACAACCCCACTAAGACCTCAGTCCTCTCTTTGAACCTTCCTCTTCCTCTGGAATCACTGTACGTGCACAGGATTCAATCCACTAAAATCATGGATGCCATACTGTAACCTGTTGAGTAATCCTCACAGGATCCTATTTGTTCCCTCTAACATACTCTCCAGGGAAATTTTCCATCAGTGTCCATTTAAAATGGATAGTGATCAACTAAAACAGAGATTCAACACAAAGTTCAGAGAGGTCAGAGACTGTAACCCATCTCTGGTGGAAAGGCTTTCCATACTATATATCATCCAAAACAGATACAGTGGTAGCATCCAAATCCTCACAGTGCATTATAAATAGATGCAGGGGAGGCTGCGCAACTGCTTTAAACACCTCATGAAACATCATCAGTATTAGCACGGTCTTGACAAGCCAACACAGTTCACTTTGACTTCTAGAAAACTGTTGATGATTGTTTTAACTTCTGGCATTCATGTTTCAGCGACTTTTATCTATTAACTTTTAATAATCAAAAATAAAATTGCCTTTGAGGAAACTGGAATCAACCCACAGCTTGAACTTGGTCTAGCTCTGAATCAATGGGAAATGAGGATCCTTTGCACCTGCCCACCAAGGCAACAACCGAATGAATAAGTTTGACTCATTGTTTCTGAAGTACGATTTCTACAAAGCAACTCTTGCTCAACCATTGTAATTTAATTTAATATACATTTGCCTGTCTTAATTACAGTTGTCAGAACATGCAATCTTGCAGATATTTGATTTTAACTCAGCTTTAAAATAAAAACATTTCTGAAGTATTATTTAAGCATGTCAGTAATATATACGCCTGTTTCATCTTCGCCAGACAGGAATCTGCACGCAGATGATACAGGAGTTCATAAAAGGCCATCACAAGATTTCACAGACTGACCTTACTGCAAGGAGCAATCCAGTAAGCCATTGAAAGGAACGGCAGTCCTACTGCAACAGCCAGAACAACCAGAAACTTCACTGCCATGGTCTGCTGCCGTAAACCTGACAAATTCTCATACCAGATTGAGAGAAGTTGCTGCTGGCAGTTTGGATGTGCTACAAACTGTAACAAAGAAAAGGAGCACAACAAAATAATATTGCTGTCAGAATATCTTTTATTAAAATAACAGCTACATGAGGAGCACCAGGAATGTGGGAAAGGCAACAATTCAGCTGATATTCAAAGGAGCATGTAAGAAAACAGCTGTCACTCGCAGGAGTCTGGCCTATAACCCTCTCTTCTGTCAAAACCTCTGGAAAGTATAAGAAGCACCTTACAAAGGCAGATATTAATAAACAGTGGATTCTTGTGCACTGTACATTTTTAAGTCTAGACCTGGAAATACCATTAAAAAATTAACTGAAGCTAGTAATTTTTTTCTAGAATGGTTCTCTATATTTACAAGGATGATTGGCTGAAGGTGCATGAAATGTCTTTATTCAGGCAAGAGAAAGTGCTGAAAGAAAGTTCACTTTCGAGGAAGGATTAAGACTCAAATACTACAAAGGACAAGGTCAATGTGATAATTTCTCCTGTCAAGTGTTTTGCAGGTTTGTGTTCATATGCTGGTAGGTGCCCTCCAGTCAAAATGGTTTTCTTCTTTTCTTCCCTTCCTGAACACATAAATACTCCTCACATACACTTTTTAGATGCCCCCCAGAGATGTGAACTCAGTTTTTGTATAAAACATGCAACTGTTCCCTGATACATCAGATCTGTATATTCAGTCCATAGTGGATTTTTAAAAGTCCTGGTTCCCTATCTATTTTTCTTTGTTTGTTAAAATATGATATTGTTTATTTTCACAGTGTTGATCATTGATCTGATCCATTTCATTATGCAGGAAAAGTTTTATCAAAGGTCTTGATAGCTCTACTTTAGAGTAACCTGCTTTTGAATTGAATTTTTGAATGAGCTGTATCTTCTTGACCTTTGATTGCACAAACTTCATCACACAAATAATTTCTCCCCAGTTCATACACATGTCACCTAGAACTTTACAACCTATATTATCCAAGAGAAGTTTTCTTGGTAACTCAAGGCTCTTGGTGCAGCTACTAACTCGGCTGATTTCACGGTGCACTCTCCAGCGGCAGACCAGAGTATTAGACTGACAGCAGAAATGAAAGTAAGCCAAAGAAAGGACAATAACTCCTGTATTCGACACTGCCTGGAGCCTGCTGTTCTTCAGAAGTGAGAACCACAGTACTGTTACCTCTAGATTGTGTTTCTGATCCTCCATAAAGACAAACATACATTTTCTGTGAGACATGCAATTTCACTACGTTTTCTCAATTTTCTGAATAACACACAACAGCTTGACAGAGACATGTATCAATATCTGTTAGCACGCAGTGCACAGGACTGCTGTGTTATCCTCTGGTTTTTATTAAATCTTACACTTTTCCAGTCTGCAGAAGTACTGCAAATTTCTTCCATTTTTTTTAATAGATTAAAACTAAACACAAGTAAATATGTACAAATTTTGCATATAGCTACACATTTTTACAGAGCCTTTTGCTCTCATACTCACTGTGACCAGCAGCCACCCTGAATATCTGCTTCTTGTTTATACTGCAAGCTATTTGGGGCAAGGATTCTTTTGTTTGTAAAATACACTGTGCAGAAGGGCTCAAATGTTCATATCAGTGTCAGAGGCTACCAGGACATAAACATTTAAGAATAGCACAATTATTATCACTATTATGACATGTCTGTTTGATCAACATAATTGCTTACCTTTTTAACTTCATACTTAATGGCGAGTTTTAAGCGGCTAAGGCTGGGGCGACCGTGTTCTCCATTGTTATGGCGCATCTCTACATCACCGTTCAAAATAGCTTCCACTTCTTCTGTATTTCTGCACAAATCAAGGAGTCCAACTACAAAATCCTTGCATTGCATAGACAATTTCTTGTAATCATTCTAGAACAGAACAGCAGAAAGAAGACAACCTGCTGTTTAGACCTAACATGAGAGAAATAGTTCTACATCCCAGCTACATATCTGTGAGCATCAATGGTTTGTTTGAATCTTGTTCTGTTTACTTCTGGTACAGCAGAAGCACAGCCCTTTGTTACCAGGCATCTATTTCCCCTGAAAGTTCAAAGACTAGGATTCGTCTCACCTTGGTTACCTTGGACATCTCCATTATCAGTTTTTTGTACTTGAGTTACTTTTCTAGACTGGCTTTAGAGACAATCGCAAGTTAAAAAATCACTTTGAGAAATACTGTATGACATATTTTAATGACTATCTGAAGTTGAGATGAATAGCACAGAGGAAATTTGTCTGTCACACAAGTCTAGAGAACTAGCTTAGATGTAGAAAGTTACACTGTAGAGATCTCAGCTGGACGAGTATCCTACAGACAACAAGTCTAAACAACTTCCCAACTTTCTTGAGAACTACATAAATATACTGAATTTTCTTAGGCCTTGAATTATTCTTGTAAATCTTCTCTTTCTCATTTTCTAACATCTCTTTTAGCTTGCAGACACAAGATTTGATTGCTGCTTTCCAGTAGTGTCAGCAGTGCTACAGATAGCGTTGTGATACCACATCTCTAACTTCAAATCAATGATCTTTAGCTCAAATATCTCGTGACAGGCTTTGCCGTGTGAGCCGCAATGTTGCTCTACAGGTTCAGTTGCTTTTTGCTTTAACTATCAAATATTCTTCTCAGTCATTGTTTTTCCAAAAGGCGTAAGGAAAAAGATATTTGGATCATTGCAATCCAGTTTGTTAAACACTGCTAACTTGCAGCTTGTTTGGGTCATAAAAGATGAATACAGCTAGACAGACTGGGAGTTAGATGGATATAGGTATAGATGCACATCTAAAGCTAAAAAAAGTGTACAGATATGATGCCCCTGGCTTAGATCTTACAAGAGATTTACTCATACATGTGTCAACAACTTCTGATATTTTTGTTAACTCTCCTAATTTTAATGTCTTAAAAAGATGAAATTACTATAGATTTTTTCCCAGACAACAGAATGAAAAAACCCCCAACTGCCCCATACCACACAGGACTGCTCATGTAGTCTCTATTTCATGTTCAATGTAACATTCTGTGAATGCTTTTATTACAGTTACACATTTCCCCCTCTTCTGGTCTGTTCTTCATAGCATTCCCCCTTCTCCCACCCTTAGTCTCTGTTTACTCCCTTCTTTTTAATTACTACCCTTCATATTAACTGCCATCTAATGCACATCCTGGAAGAGAAACCATTATTTTGAGTATAGGGAATACCCTAACTTATTTGCCGAGGGTGTACTTCATGCATGTTCGTGCTTTATTACCCACAACACCACCACATCAGTTTATTACTTGGATATATTAAAGGATTCTACCGAAGTTTCACATTTCACTTCACTTAGATGGATGCAAACATTCATAGACATATAGCTACAGACACTACTGTATGTCTACATAAAACTGCTAGTGATTTATTTTTTTAATAATGTAAGCAAGATAGCTCAGATCTGTCATAAGAGAAAGGAATTTTAATGTCATTTCTCTACAAAGACAACAGACGCTAAATACTAAAACTAAACATTTCACAACACGCTGTGTATTTTTTTATTGCATTATTTATTTATTTATTTTTCCCTCTCTTCTGAAGAATAACAATAGAGATTAACCAAAATCCTGACTTCTTGGCACTGCAGAAAGATGTTTTTTGAGAGTAATATATCACCTTCTGTTTGGCTTTCATTTTTGTAGCAGCAGCTAAGATAAGCTGCTTTATACAATCATTTTAATACATAAATTTCCTCTACAAAATGAAATGAAAAGTAGCCATTTCAGATTCACAGACAAAGGAAAAACATATAGTCAGTGCAGGCACCTTTGCATGATTTGATACCATGAGCTGTTCCAAACTGACAGCTGACCCTTGGACATCAAATGAAAAAAGGAATACTTTCAATAAATTTAGGAACAAAATAATTTGGCCTTCATAAAATAACTATTACAAAATATTGTAATATATTTGTAGTATATTGGCATGTGCATATTTTCTGGTAGGAAATACACAGAATCATAGATCGTAGAATCACAGAATGCTTTGGGTTGGAAGGGACCTTTAAAGGTCATCTAGCCCAACCCCCCCTGCAGTGAGCAAGGACATCTTCAACTAGACCAGGTTGCTCAGAGCCCTGTCCAACCTGGCCTTGAATGTTTCCAGGGATGGGGCCTCCACTACCTCTCCGGGCAACATGCGCCAGTGTTTTACCACCCTCATGGTAAAAGATTTCTTCCTTATATCCAGTCTAAATCTACCCTCCCTTAGTTTAAAGCCTTGCTCCTTTTCCTGTTGCAACAAGCCCTGCTGGAAATATTTTCCCCATCCTTCCTACAGGCCCTCTTTAGGTACTGAAAGGCTGCTCAAAGGTGTCCCTGCAGCCTTCTCTTCTCCAGGCTGAACAGCCCCAGCTCTCTCAGCCACACTCACACACACTCCTCATCAGTGTTCTCCAGCTCTGGGGACTGAGATATGACATGGATTTTCCAAACAGTACGTGAGGAGACCATTACTCCTAAGTGGAGTCCAATGCCTTTGCGTAGTCTCGAAACAAAAATCACGTATGATAATTTATTCTAACAAAGAATATGAACTTTTCTGAGTGTAGTCCTCTTTACCAAAATGAATACTGAATGGGCACTTTTAAAAATAGCCAGATACTCCCATGAACACTTTGCAGAACTACCCCTTCTGAATTTCCCTTCTGTGCATAGCATCACAGTATATTTTAGCATGCAGTAAATTAATCCATAAACTCCATAAGTTTATTTGCTCATCTGAAATGCAGTAAAGCAGCTTCCCCTCCTGTGAAATGCTGCCCCAGCTGTGACCAGTGGTGGTGGCTGAGCTGAAGTCTCCTCGGCATCCAGGTCACAGCCAAGGAGCTCTGGGGAAAGCAGACGATGCCCAGTGTCACCGCCTCGGCCCCAGCCATGGCACGGGGCGGCTGCAGCACAGCAGAGCCTGCGGAAGGCAACGCACAGCCCTGCTCCAGCTCACCGTCTGCTGTCTGGAGACGCATTCCCTTACGAAGAACTTATCCTCTTAGGGAAGGTTACGGTGGACAGATGGGATGATAATGTCTTAAACTGCTACAGGAAGATTTGTTAGGGTCTGAATGCAGGGAAGGCAGCTCTAGAGACCAGTGCACGGGCCACCTTTTGCCCCTTGTCTCCTTGGTCCACTTGAATGTGCAGCGACAGCAGAAAGGATTGATACACCCTTCTTGCTGTCTCCATGTCTCTCTGTCACACACACACAGAAAGTTCCCCCTCCTCCAGAGTCGCACATGCCTCTTACCATTAATGTGAGCAAAGGGAACATGGTAATTTTTTTGGCTTATTTTTGAAAATGGCCAAAGGCACATGGATAATTCTATGAGTTCTCCTTTACTGCAAATTGTAAACTTAATGAATTAAAAAAGCAGTCCTGGGAGACTTGAGAAGGTAGTTAGCAATTAAATTACAGTTGGAGGCTCCAAAAAGAACTAGCCCTTAATTCTGTAATAAAGCATGCCTGTGCTTTATTTTATGCATGTGACAATGTTGGTTCAGGGCTCCTCAGCAGCCTAGGAAAAAAACGATTTTGCCAAATTTTGTCACACCGAGGATGAGGGGGCAGCACCAGCTGCTCCCACCCTGCACCAGGAAGGTGATGATTTGGGGTGAGCACTGGGGGGGGTGAGGAACCAGGGGAACAAGGTGCTGGTCGCAGAGGAATGACAGGAGGGGTGACAGTGGCTGCTACTGAGCGAGGTCACCTGCCCTTCGTGGTAGGAGCAGCCGCAGACTGTCTTGGTGTCCCGGGTAAGGGAGCAAGCAGGCCAAGGTCACTCTGAAAGCCTCAGCTGACCATGATTTCATCATGGCCTCATCTCAGACCACACAAGCAGGAGAGCATGGCCAGGAGAGCAGGAGAGCATGGCCAGGAGAGCAGGAGAGCATCACCACAGGCATTTCTCCCAGAAGAACAGGGCCTTCACGCAGCCTCCTGTGACCAGTCATGGGCTCCTGTTGTCCCCTAGACTGTGCCCAGGATACAAATGCTCCCAGGGTGCAGGCGGATGCTGAACCCCATCTCATCTTGGTCTTGCTCCAGACCACATCCCAGCCCTGCTTAGTGAGCTGTAGAGGCCAAGACACGGGTACCACTGTACAAAGATTTAGGAATTCAAAGTGCCTTTTGAATGTAAGTCGGACCTACATGTTAGATTTAGGCATCTTAGTAGCTAGATAAACACATTATTCCCCTTACAAAGGTGGCCTCTACTCCTTCAGTGCCTCAGTTCTTCTCCAAAAGGTGATGTTAACTTTTCCCTGGGAGCTGACAATACCCATAAGGAAGACTGGGACCTGTAACAGCGTCGTATAAATGAAACCACACAGACTTTGAGATGACAAATTGAATTTTGTTTCTCATCAGAAAAGTAAACTCAGATGATCTTATTAGGGGTATTAGTTTACAGCAGAGAGTAACACATCTGTGTTTATTTTAAAAATACATTTTTCCACTCCATCACAAGTCTGTTGCCATTATAGCTGCAGAGGACTTTGTACTAAATGCAAATCTTATCCATTTAGGACAGCATTGGGCCACAGCTGTCCCTCTCAAAACTCCAGGCCACATCTCTGCAGGACAACATTTGTCAGATATCATCTACATCCTTACAGACTTAGCAGAGATATCAGCTCTAGGGTGGGCAAATTATTTAGATGACAGAAAATAAGCGCACAATCCCCCCGTATAAAAATATCCTGTATAGTATGAAACATTGTAAAGCTGCACACTTAGCCATGTCAAAAGCTAAATTAAATGGTGTTCAGAAAATCCTGAAGATCTCAGAATTACTCAGCAGGCCTGAATCAGCTGTTTGCTTGGTACAGAAATATTCCTACACTGTGCTTGACACATCTGTCCAGTTAGTCTTCCTTCAGAAGTGATCTTCTACTTTCTTCTGGTTCTACTCCTAATAAAGAATTATCCTCCAAAACACTTGTAAAAACAACACCTGCCATCAAGCACAACAGGCATGTAACCCTAGATAACACTGCCACAGAGGTTTGAAGCAAATAAAGTAGTTTGTTCCGGAGAATAGTGGTTTCCACTGATTACGGTACTTCCTATTTTGCATGAATCACAGTTTCATGGTCAGTGTTACCCCTAACCTTAATCGATGGTGTAAGACAGGAGAGAGAAGTAACTTGTAAGATAGTCACAAAGCAACCAGCATCACAGTTCAGCATCAACCCTTTCCATTGCCTCTGAGGAAAACCTGGGAATTGTCTGTGCCACCGGTTGCTGCACACACCCACTAGGAAGCTCCCCTGCAATAATACTCCATCAGCACTATAAAACAGGTGACTTTTAAAACCAGAACCAGAAAGTTCAATTTTCATTTAGGCAAGGTTTTAAATACTTTAAGTGGCTCAGGTAAACCCTACGTGGAGCTAAAAATTTGCCACGTCCAGGTAATCTATGCACTAAAAATATACTTGTTTTGATTACACTAACACATGTAACACATTTTTATAAAAAATGCATTTTTATGCAGGGACTACATTATCCAGATAATTGTAGTAAACTCCTGATATAAATTAAGGGCAATAAGTTTTAGATAAATCACTGCAAGCAGGGATATAAGCTTGCAGGAGCACAAAGAAGCCCAGACTCAGTAAGGACAACAGCACCCATTTGCTGCGGCTTGTACACACAACCTCTGTAGTGCCTGCACTGAGCCTAAGCCCCCAGCCCGTCCAGATATTGCAAATGCTATCACTTATCAATAGTGTAAATGTTAACTCTCATCAATGCACGTACAAATGTACTCCCTTGTCTTTAATATTTATCCAGAACCACCACACGATTTTAGTACCTACAAAAATGTTCACAAAAGACCTTACGCTGCCAGCCGTCTGCTCCTGGTGAAACCTTAAATTAAGGGAGCGTTAAATATCCGTGTTGCCTTGTGCTCCTGCTCCTCATTGTTCCTATTCACCCTCACGCTGCTCTGAGGAGTATGGATGTCCCCAGCAGAGCGTGGCTGACTAACACTCAGCATCTCTTGCCTAGCCCCCTGCTTCTGCTGAGGGGCAGCACCTCAAAATCTCTGTTGCAATTCTTGACACAACGCTACCCTAAAAGTAGAGCTCTAATTTTAGAGAAGAAAGCTGAGGCAAAAGAGGAGCTAAAAAAACAAAATTCACTCAGGGATGAGCCAGGCAACGTGGAGGAAGGACCTCCTCACAGCACCGCAGGGCAGCAGCACGCTTTCTGAACCAGCCCACCTTTTCTCACCCATGTGCTCCATTCTCTGCCTTGGTGGCACCCGGGGCAAACATTGTGCTCCCAGTTCATCTCGCCAGCTGTGTACTGCGGCACACGTTTGAAGGACACTTCTTGCTGACACTTCCAGATGATAATATTATTTATCTTCACAATAATCTTAGTTTGTGTCGCTCCAACTGTGGTAAATGGAGCCATACAGTCCCTACAAATCAGACACGCTATTTATCTCAACATAGCTGTGAACTTAACAGGCTGCATTTATGGTGTATGAATAATGTTTTTTCTGTTCTGTTCTAAATTTACTCCCCTTTATGATAATCAAGTCCTTTTGTTCACATCTTCAGCAGCTGCTAAATAGAAAGGAACAAGAGTATGTCATTTAAATACTCTTCTCTGAACTGTACATGAAAGTAGTGGATGAAATCTCAGTCCACTGAGCTCCTAAGGATTTCTGCCAGTGACTTCACGGGGCAGACTTTCATCCTCTGCTTTAAGCGGAAATGCTTTTCCCAGAATTTGGTCTTACAGATATAAAATCAGGCAGGCCACTTGGGAAGAATACAGGAATGTGGTCAGAGTGTGCAGGGATGCGACGAGGAAGGCCAAAGTCCACCTGGAATTGAAGCTGGCAAGGGATGTCAAAAACAACAAGAAGGGCTTCTTCAACTACATCAGCAGCAAAAGGAAGGTTAGGGACAATGTGGGGCCGCTGCTGAA
>Ga0065711_1028769_pt1 | contig 39303 bp, 15 predicted proteins | sample Hoacrofraction12_FD_59098 | JGI IMG/M metagenome (GOLD analysis project Ga0065711, IMG submission 59098) | Hoatzin crop microbial communities from Cojedes, Venezuela - Epithelial fraction 12 v2 (version 2) | ecosystem: Host-associated > Birds > Digestive system > Esophagus > Crop | place...
CAGGCTGCCCAGGGAGGTTGTGGAGTCTCCTTCTCTGGAGATATTCAAGACCCACCTGGACAAGGTCCTGTGCAGCCTACTGTAGGTGACCCTGCTTCGGCAGGGGGGTTAGACTAGATGACCCACAGAGGTCCCTTCCAACCCCTACTATTCTGTGATTCTGTGATTCTGTGATAATCCCCAGTCCTAGCACTAGTTTAAGCACAAGCAGTAATCTTATCTCTGCACAGAAATGCACAGAAACTCAAAGAAATGATCTCAGTACCCTGCAGCAAGAGCAGGTGTTTTGCTGTTCAGCCCAGTGTTCAGAAGAAAATAAGTTCTAGAAAAAGCAGATTTATTTTCTCCAAAATTATCTGTTCTTCTCACACACTCTAACAGGAGGTATTTTGCAAACAGTAAACTCTAAACACAATGGTAAAATAAGCAACAGAAGAGCAAGTCACATTATTTGGAAGTAAGCAAGAAAAGGTGAAGAAGCACTTGTATTGTCAATCTTCCCAAATTCCTCTCCATTTGTGAAGAGGCCTAACAAGCAAATGACTGTTCAGCAATTTCTTCCCTCTCCCTCTTTGCAGCATTAGCATCCAAAAAAGTAAGCAGCTGTGCTGTCTCATAGACCAAGAGGTGTTGTGCCCTTAACCTTCTCCTCCCTACCTTCAGGAGCTTTGTTGTGCTGGATGTGCTCTTTTTCACACTGAGAGTGTTTTCCCCAGGACATCAGTGTCTATGAATTGGAATGAATGAAAGTTTGCTCTCTTTTTTTCAGTCACATATTCTGCTGCTGGAAAGTGCGGTGCTAGCTGCACCAAAGAGACATTTAGTGGACAAAGAATTGGGTGGGAGCCAAGCCAAAAGATACAGTGCTGGCCAGGCAGCCTTCCTTATCTAACAGAAACAGAGTGGTCTGACAATGGGAAAAGTCAACTCTCAGCACCCTGTATCCCTGGAGTCCATGATGACTGCTGATCTTTTTCCTGCTCTTGATTAGTTGCACTTGCAGCTCAAGCATGCACATCAGCTGTCTCTCACCAGAAAGGAACTACTTTGCTTGACAAAGTACTCCAATGGTGAACAGTTTTAGTCTTCGGGTAAGTGTCTCACTCTACTGCAGATCTTAGATATGGCTTTGGGAGAGGTTCTTTTGACACCACGGGTTGAACCAGCAACGAGACACCAAACTTTCTTCTTTTCTGGAAGTAAACATATGTCCACATCAGTGTTTCAGTTTGAACTAGGAATATACTTTTTGAAGATGATCTCCTGCTTTTGCCCACTTATCATGCTTCACTTCACATTGTTGATCTCAGATCATACAAATCGTGCTCATCTTACATGGACCTCAACCAGAAAGTATGCCAGGGAATAGACTCAGTGTGCTTCAGCCAATGATAGGTGTTCAATCCACAGGTTCAAAAGAAAACTGATCCCAAATGCAGCCCCCATAAATGCGTCTACAGTAATGGAAGGTCTGCAGCATATAATGTTTCACCTTTCAAACGTCTTCTATAGACTATAGTCTAGTAATGTAGACAGATGCTTCCTTCCTTCCCATCCTTCTGCCTTCCTGCCTTCCTGTCTGCCTTCTTTAACAGGAAAATGAGAAAAAATTTGTGTTATCACAAAAACAGGCCCCTCATAACCCCAGTGGTGTCTCAGAGAATGGAAGAACCTGATTGTCCTGCTGTTCAGATAGACCCATCTCCAAAACCACTGTCTGTTTCAACAGGGGTGTATCTTACTCTCTCAGACAGACGTGATCACCAAAGTAACTCTAAATTACAAGGAAAGGCTGCTGGAGGTGTGGGATTAGGAAATGATACTGTTCTATCTGGAGAAACATGGATTCAGCCAATAATCAAGTACAAGAGAAACATATGACACAATTTTATTAATATTTTTGTTCTGCAAATGTAAAGCTAAATTAACTGACAAGGCCAAAAGAAAGAAATAAAGTACAACAAAATGTCACTTTTTTTTCCCCCAAGTTGCACAACAGAAAAGTCACTGAAAGCTTTGCCAGAAATTAGGAACACCACTCCACCACCGCCCAGATTTGGAGAATGACTACAAATCTCCATGAAAAGAAGATTTACAATTAGATCTCATTTTGTGTGATTAAAATTGGGTGCAGATGCTCATTGTAATTTAAGGAAATTTTAGGTTTATTTAGCTTTACAAACCTTAATTTTTTTGTGAGTAAGAGTACCCTCAGATAGTTCCTCCTTAAAACTGTCTCCAGCTGAGGACTAAAGACCGTGAAGTTACTTCATAGCTGTCAAAGACAGTTTTTGTGGGTCAGGTGACACATAACTCATCACCTAAGCCATATCTCCAAGCCTTCTATTATCTATCAGCTAATAAGGGTTTCCTCACAGAAGTAAGCTAAAGAGAACTGTGTTAAAGAGAAAAAGCCTGAAATAACGAGCTAGAAAAAGAGCCATATAAATAGCCTACACTGATGTGTAGATCTAATCTTAGTGGGAGCTATAAATTTTGGGTTTAGAACTCATAAACTAAGGGCAAATATAGTTCTGGTTAAAAGGTTCGTGAAAAGCACACTCCTACAAGCCCCTCTGAAAGGAAACTTTCATCTCCACAAATAATTCAACTGTCTGTAGGAAAGGAAAAAAATATACATTAAATGTGGGATTAACTTCAGGATAACTTCAGGTCCTTGAAATTTAAGTGTCTAAATTAAAGCAGTCCTTTGGCTTTCTATATTGAGTACAGAGTGGGAGAAATATCTCTAGAGAGTAATTAATCTCTGTCTTTTAGTCATCTGTCTTACACAGGTACGAGTTTCCTTCAAGAGGTATGTACGTCTCTCCATTGACTGTTGAGCAAATCCAGATAGGCTTAGTGGAACAGTCTTGATCGTGAAAGGTCAAGTATTCTCAGTTCCATGGGTCAGAAAGTCAGCTGGCTATGCCTAGGGAGAGTGAAAAGAGTGGTTTGTTTTAACTTTGAGAATAGCCTAGGACAGCACCCAACATGTCTGATAAGAAGGTATCAGACACAAAACACTAAGAAGCTAGTGTCTTTTTTCTACTGCTATCTTAGTATGTGACATTTTTCTATTTAAAAGACAGTGGTACGTTCCTGTAAAATAGTTGTCCTATGAACACATAAAGAGAAATTCTGAAGAATGCAAATATGTGGACATTGGGGTTTTTGTTTCCCCTTAACTCATTCCATTATTTACTGCAAGTGGTAAAGCTAAATCCACTGTAGAAGCACTCAATCCTACAAGGTGTTATGGATTTCCAGCGGTGAACTCTTAGGTGTTTCGCAATTAACACAGCATGAAAGAACCATCACTTCTATGGATCTGCGAGTTCACACTTTAATGAGGTCCAAGATAAATTGTTCCTGTTTCAGTGTATTGGCTACCAAATTAGCCCTGGTCCACAGCTCACTTCAGGCTTCTGTAATTCCAATAATCTCACAGTATATGCAGATCCACCAACTGCGAATTTCTAAAACTCACTCATGCTACTCCAGGAGCTAAAGCAAGTAGAAAAACCACATATATTCCCATCAGGTTTGTATTATTTCCGTTTATTTTCCTGTGCAATAGAACACTTGCATCCATCAACACTGGTATTTTCACCAGAGGTGCAATAGGGCAGAACTTGACACAGTGTCTTAATTATAATGTTGTAATTATCCTTATTAACAAATGACACCATTTCTCCTTCTCAGAGTGCAAAATGCAGAGTGAAGAGGGGTGCAATGAACACTGTTTATGTCCATACTGTGTTTAATAAACCTCATTCATAGAGGAATCTGACAGTGCATTTTCTATTCTGGGTCCATCTGTACATATTCTTCATAAGAAGCAGCATGTGAATGAGGCTGCTGATTGCAGCTGTCAACATCCAGGGTGGATGTTACAAAAGAATGGATGAAGATATTTCTCTGCACATCAGCACCTCCCAAAACTCACCTCAGTGACTGCACGCTGTGAAATGTTAGTGTTCATGCTGGGTATGTAGTATAATATGTGAAGTTCCTGGAAAGGAAGTCTTCCTTAATAGGTATGGGATGGGGCTTTGAGAAGTTTGGAGGAGGTAGGTTATGAATTTCACAAATCCTACAGAGCAACTGGATATAGCTAGATCCTGAAACAGTGAGTATGATAAAAAAAAGTAATCCTACCTGAGTTTCTAGTTTTAACGAGGACGTATGAACTGAGTGCCTCTCACTTGTGAAGAGATGTGAGCAATGATTGACTTAGTAGTCTGCTTGTGTTCTCCAAACTGCCCTAGGAGCTCTTTCATGGGACATAACAGAATCCATAACCCTGGTAAGGTGCTGGAGAGCTGCTTGAACATAAGCACAAGTCTGTGTTGTACTGTGGGTGACACAACACTGCTATATAAGTGTTTTTTGGTCACATCAGGGAAAAAGTTGGCAAGATGCTGGAGGAAGGGAGAGGTGGTTCAGTCCGTTACTGGTCTTTAATATCTGATGCTTGAAGTGTCTGTTTCTGTTTAAAGCCACCTGTAAGGGTGCTGAGAACACCCTTGTCCCTGCAGGAGACCAGGCCCTCAGTCCCCACCTGAGCTACAGCCCTTGCCACATCACAGTAAAATATTGGACTATAATTGCAGGGAGAATTAAGAAAGATATATAGGCAGTATTTTAAAATTACATAGCTAGTAACTGGGTGGTGTTGTTTTTTTTTTTTTTTTGTGAAGTCAGATTCTCAAGTTCTTCATTATTCATTCAAGTCTGAAGTGTTCTTATAGGCGCTGTCCCCAGAGAAGGACTCCTCAGGGATTGAAATTTGAAGATTTTTAATCAATTATAAACTGCTGAGAAAAACCCCCAAAGTCTAGGCCGTGTATTTTTCTCTCTTTGCCCAGATGTTTTAAGGTTATATTCCTTGGCTCTCGAGATGCTCATGCAGTCTCTGCCTGGGATGCACACAGGGAGTGGAGAGAAATCTTGCTTAACAAAAAAAAGAGTTAAATGTGATAGTTTTTCTTATACGTCTTGAAGAGAAGGTTTTGTATGTTACAGGCCATGATCTCACGTATCATAAAACTTCAAAAAGTAAAACTGAGAAGGATCTTAATTGGCCTCCTAATTGCGTACCCTGCACTGAAAAAGGCAAGTAGTGTTTAGTGAGGCCACCTCTAACACATACTTACTTTAAAATCTCGAAGAAAGGCAATTCTGCAGCCCATCCATGTAACCTGTCGTAGTGCTTCCTTACACTTTTAGTTAGAAAGTTTTCCCTAGCATCTAAACTAAATCTTTGTTACCACAAACTAAGCCAATTTTTTCTTGTTTGAACCCTACTGAACTCTCTGAATGACTGATCACTCTTCCTAATATCCTCTGTTGTTACTGTAAAAACAACTACTGAAAGATTGCTATCATGTCTTTATTTAACCTTTTCTACATTAAATAAATCCTATTATTTTAACCTTTTATTTTAGGATGTGGATCCTAAACCTCTTATTGTCCTCCAGTCTCCTTTGGACTTTCTGTAGTTTGTCTCAAGCTTTCTTATATTCTTACAGATACAAAGACATGTTTGCCTTATAAACCATCCTTCTAATAACACATTTCACACTGCTATGTGCATTTGCAAAAATCATGAAATTTTGCTTCTTAATCTGTGTGTGATTTGCTGTATTCATTCAGACTTGATACTGCTTTGAGGCAGCATAGTCATTTTTTTTTATCTCAGGGCTGGATCTCCCGCTTCCAAATGTAGCATCTTTCACTTTTTTATTAAATTTTGTTTGCTGATTTCAAACCAAATCTCTGTTTTACTGCATCAGTCTGTATTTTAACATCTGAAAATACTATTTCAGAGGTAAAAAACCTTCAGGTACCTTTGTGAAGCACCACTGACCTGAATAAGACTTCATTTCAAAGACCTTTTTATTAAGATTCTGGATCAGGCCCAGGTATGAAGTCATTACATGGTCAATTATACGCCAGTCTGCCACAACAGTGTTTCAAGCACATGTACTGGCACTTTCAGTCTGTGGGAAATAGGATGAAAAGGAAGAACTTAAAAATACCTAGACTGACATTTCTGCTTTTCCATAATACTCTAGAAGAGTTTCTGTATTTCCATTTTTGTTGATATATAAAAATGAACTTCTGCACCCAACACTTATTTGCACACACACTCTCTGTTTAAGTTTTTACACATTTCTGATGTGCAACAATCCTTCTCCATTAATTGCTTAGGACTTTTTTGGCAGCTCCAGTGGTCTCTTACACATAAATAATAATTTTTCATGTGTTTTTTTTTTCCTCTCCCTGCAAGTATCTGTTCAGATTAATGAGTACTCAAAACTGAATCATATTTGAAACCAATGGAGCTCAATAGGGGTGACTCAGTATTATGCTAATTTAGCTCTTGGGTCGTTTCATATGTTGTCCAGGTCCATTCAGGTTTAAGAGTGAAGAACAGGACATTTTGTTGCAATATTTCCATGAGTTTTCCCTTTTTATTGGAGTATAATAGTTGATATTTATGTTTAATGAAGGCTTAACTGGAGGTGATATCTGATGTTGGCTCCATAAAGCTTGAAAGCTATCCTAGAGGCAAATAAATATTAACATCCTGGCTGAGGGAGAAACTAGATAAAATAACAGTGATGAATTAAGAAAAAAAAAGGGAGAAAATATCTTTCACGCACCACAAGGTTTTCTCCAGATTTAGGATAAAACTGAAAAGCACTTTGAAGATGGGAAATTGCGAATGCAGAAACCATATCTTCATATCTCCAATATGTGTCTCCACATGCTTCAAACGAATGTGATGATAGAAGTGTCACCAGAAAACTGTGGCCAAGAATCAAAAAGGGACTGCTGAATTTTTAAATGTGTGATTCCTTTTCCTGTCATTAAGGCAAGAAATGTATTTTCTTTTTCTCCTTCTCTCTCTCTCTCTGGCTTTTGAAACTTTTCCATAGACGTAGTACTCTGGAGGAAGCTTAACTTTTGGTGTGTTTTATCATTCCTAAGCATCTGACTAGGAAATGAGTGTGATATGTCTTCTCTCTTTAAATGTCAAAAAGTCACGAGTCGTGTTCTCCATGTATTTTATCAGTTTCAGAAGACATAGGGAAGGTTTTGTTCTGGAAGTTTTTATAGAAAATCTGTGCAAAAATGATTGATTTAAAAGCAATAAGATATAATTACTCTAATAATGGAAGACAGAGTTTTGAGAACTTTGACAGGTACAAGTTTGGAGGACAGATTTATCTTCTAAAAGATCCTGTTTTTCAGAAAACTCTGTATCAAAATAAATACATCCACTTCCAGACAGCTCAAATTAAACAAGCAGAACTGAAGCACTGAAAATCTGAAATTCTTCCCTTAGATGCTGGATTTCAGTTATATCCTGTCTGCTGCCAAGGCCTTAAGGCCCATAGTACTTCTGATCAAAATCACTGTTCATGGGACAATTTTCCATTGGTGCCATTACTCATTTCTGATCAGCTGAATTATTTTCCCAAGGAATTCATCAACTAAACATTCAGCAAAAGCTTCTTGGAAGCCTGAAATGAGGGAAATGAGTCAAATTTTCTCGAACTACATGCAAATGTTATTTATTTTGATTTAGATTAATAGAATTATATCAATTATTTTGACCAATGTAAATTTGATTATTTATTATTGGGGTATATATTTCTTACATTTTTATCAATATGATTTTTATTTATTATTTTAATTATATTTTTATTTATAATGGTTGTATGCTAGTGACAGAGCCCAAGTTTGTGTCAAAGTGTATATCAAATAATAAGAAATCCTTATAGTGGAAACACAAATCATTGTTGATTGACTAATCTATTTGCTATGAAGTACAAGATATTACATTCATTATTGCTGGACTAAATGAAGATAGTCTTTGTTATTGTGAGCAACCTGAGCAATCAAAGAAACAAAAGCAAAAGTTATGAGTAGGAAGCTGCAGACACTAGTCAACAATGCAAAGTAGAATAACACATTTAAATTAAAGTGCATAAAGTATTTTTCAAGCTCTAAATCAAATTTGTCAGGATAAAAACGGTGAGAAAAAAAAAATCAGACCTGCTCAAGTCCCGTCTTCTGAACTGATCTGAGAATCACGAGGTTTGAATCTCATTTTAGGTCACTGAAACTTAAGCAACTGAAGGGCAAAATCCAAATCTCATCACCTGTGCATCCTAAAACCTAGAAATAGGGAAACCAGACTCACTGTGATATTTCACAATGACTCAGATCAACTTTACTGCTCCGAAGGCCAATTCCACTTTACTGCAGAGGGTCTATACCTTTGGCTGGAATCCGTAATAAGGGGAGAGCTGATGAATGTAAGCTGAAAGACAGCTGACACAAGACAGCATGTCAGGTACTCCATCCAACTAGATTTCATCACACCGTATTTTAAGCAGTCACCTAGAATGTGTATGGTAGTAACAGTACTCTAGACCATTAATTAAAATAGCCTTGATTTGGTCCTAAGTGGTCAGAGTGGTTAGAATCATAAAATCATTAAGGTTGGAAAAGATCTCTAAGATCAGCAAGTCCAATCGTCAACCCAACACCACGATGCCTACTAAATCATGTCCTGAAGTGCTTATCTACACATTTTTTGAACACCTCCAGGGATGGGGACTCCACCGCTTCCCTGGGCAGCCTGGTCCAATGCCTGACCACTCTTTCAGCAAAGAATTTTTTCCTAATATCCAGTCTAATCCTCCCCTGATGCAACTTGAGGCCATTGCCTCCTGTCCTATCACCAGTTACCTGGGAGAAGAGACCAACACCTGCCTCACTACAATATCTCCTTTCAGGTAGTTGTAGAGAGCAAGAAGATGACCCCTCAGCCTCCTCTCCTCCAGACTAAACAGCCCCAGCTCCCTCAGCAGCTCCTCATCAGACTTGTTCTCTAGACCCCTCACCAGCCTCGTTGCCCTTCTCTGGACACACTCCAGCACCTCCATGTCCTGCTTATAGTGAGGGGCCCAAAACTGAACACAGCACTCCAGGTGCGGCCTCATCAGTGCCGAGTACAGGGACACAATCACCTCCCTACTCCTGCTGGCCACATTATTCCTGATCCAATCCAGGATGCCATTGGCCTTCTTGGCCACCTGGGCACACTGCTGGCTCATCTTCAGCCTGCTGTCGACCAACACTCCCAGGTCCTTTTCCATCGGGCAGCTTTCCAGTCACTCCTCCCCAAGCCTGTAACGTTGCATGGGGTTGTTGTGGCCGAAGTATGCCACCCCACTTGGCCTTGATGAACCTCATACAGTTGGCCTTGGCCCATCGAACCAGTCTGTCCAGATCCCTCTGCAGAGCTTTCCTGCCCTCGAGCAGATCAACACACCCGCCCAATTTATTTTTTTTTAAATATAATAGCTTTTTTTACTGTGTGAAAGTGTGTTTATACCAAAGCTGAATTTCTCACGTAAACCAATGTCTCTGACTGCAGCAGCAGTCCTTACACAGATCTCCAACAGCCTTCTGGGCTGCAGGGCTTGGGATCTTGAACCATCTCAATGGAGCAGTAGGAAACCTCTTTTCAGAATTGTCAGAAAGGGGAGGGAAAATTTTGTTGTAGTCTCTTCAGTCAAGAAGTTGTCAAATGACTTTGACTCATATTTTGTTCAATATTCTGTCCAGTGTTAATTTTGGTGAAAGAATAATAATTATGGTTAAACATAATAAAATTGACTTTCTGGTGGGTTAGTCCTAGTTTCTAGTTCTGTTTTCCAAACGCTTAGTATTTGTTTTGTCTTGATCACTAATGAGATCAAAAGTTGCTTAGCCAGAGAACTACTGTGATTTCTAAAAGACATTTTAAAGACTGCAGTTACAGACATATCTGTTTACCCTGAAGCCTCTTCAGTCTGGCCTTAGCGTAGAGGGTATCAATGACATTTATTTTAAATCACCTTCCTAATATCAATGAGATTTCGAATGATTATTAGCTCTGATGTTTCCCCTGGGCAAGAAAATCATAGCAAATATAATTTACTTTCTCAAATGTTTTTATGATGCTCATTTAGAACTATTTTGATGTAGCAGTCCTGGAGGCAGTCTGTTTCAGTTTGGCCTGGATAAATGCCAGGTGCCCACCGAAACCGCTCTATCACTCCCCCTCCTCAGCTCGACAGGGGAGAGGAAATATGATGAAAGTCTCGTGTGCTGAGAGAAGGACAAGGAGATATCACTCACCAATTACCGCCATGGACAAAACAGATTGAACTTGGGGAGAAAAGGAAATTAAATTTATCACCAATCAGACTAGAGCAGGATAATGAGAAATAAAACTAGATCTTAAAACACCTTCCCCCCACCCCTCCCTTCTTCCTGGGCTCAGCTTCACTCCTGATTTCTCTCCCTCCTCCCCCCTGAGCAGCAAAGGGGAATGGGGAATGGGGGTTATGGTCAGTTCATCACGTGTTGTCTCTGTTGCTCCTTCCTCCTCATGGGGAGGATTCCGCACACTCTTCCCCTGCTCCAGTATGAGGTACTTCTCACGGGAGACAGTTCTCCACAAACTTCTCCAATGTGACTCCTTCCCATGGGCTGTAGCTCTTCATGAACTGCCCCAGCATTGGTCCCTTCCATGGGGTGCAGTCCTTCAGGAACAGGCTGCTCCAGCATGGGTCCCCCATGGGATCACAAGCCCTGCCAGCAAACCTGCTGTGGCGTAAGATCCTCTCTCCATGCATCCGCAGGTCCTGGCAGGAGTCTGCTCCAGTGCAGGCTACCCATGGGGTCACAGCCTCCTTCAGGCATCCACCTGCTCCAGCGTGGTGTCCCTTCCACAGGCTGTCGGTGGATATCTGCTCCACCGTGGACCTCCATGGACTGCAGGGGGACAGCCTGCCTCACCATGGTCTTCATCATAAGCTGCAAGGGAAGACTCTCTGTTCCGGCATCTTGAGCACCTCTTCTCCACTCCTTCTGCACCGACCTTGGTGTCTGCAGAGTTGTTTCTCTCACAGTAGTCTCACTCATCTCTCTCAACTGCTGTCTCACTGCAGTTTTTTCTTCCCCTTCTTAACTATGTTATCACAGAGGCTCTACCACCGTTGCTGCTTGGCTTGGCCTTGGCCAGCGGTGGGTCCGTCTTAGAGCCAGCTAGCACTGGCTTTATCAGATCTGGGGAAGCTTCTCGCAGCTTCTCACAGAAGCCACTTCTATGGCCCCCCCTGCTGCCAACACCTTACCACACAAACCCACAACACAGTCCTACTCATAATTGCATGCAGAAGACTTTGTTACCTCTTCTATGGCGAAGCATACTGGATTTTAATGATGTTATGATTTTTTTTTTGGTGTCACCAACCTAGATAAGGCCTGTGTTATTTTGCTGCCCATTAAATGAAGAGAAGATCTTCCCATTTCTATATGGTGCAACAACAGCTCTGGAACTTGCAGGCTTGGAGTACTCATACTTCTTCTCTTCACAATTGACATTTGCTGAATTTCCTTGATCATTAAATCCCTTCTTTGAACCTCCAGAACAAGATTTTCCATTGAGCATGAGAATCAGTTTCTGTCTGTTGGATTTATCTTAACAGTACAGCAATTTAGGGAACGACATAAAGCGAAGCAGCAAAGACAAGCAAGGAACAAATTACAGTGGGTTAGAGGAGTGTGCAGAGAGAAAATTTAAACCACAAAGTGGCAGCACTAATGCATTAAGAGGGAAAAGGAACCTAAGACAAATGCCTTGGAAGGGTGGGAGGTTTCTGGAAGCTCTTGTGAATGATGGTAGACAGCATATTGCATGTGGGTGTCTACTGTGATCTGCTTTCCCCCAGCAACACACGAACTGTACCTAGTCTCAAAGTCATATTTCCTCATAGTTATAGTTCTACGTGCTCTGTATTTTTATGCTCCATGCCCTCCTGAAATGTTACTTTTGAAATGGTTTATGGTCTGTTCTCAATATTTTATTCCTAGAAGGATATCAACAAACCAGAGGGAATTTCAAGAAGATTGAGAAAGAAAATCTGTGGAGCTGATCTGCAGTGAAAGAAAATATGCAGAATAGGTAACAATGGCCAACTGTCATAACTGCGATAGCTGCCCATTGCCCAGCAGGAATTTCAACACATGTCCTTAGAAAATACCCTAATTATAGTTCTTTTTTAGAAACCGTTCTGGTTTGTGTAATTGTATGTTTGGGTACTTGCTAAGATACAGAAAGGTGACAGAAGAATGGCTTTAGTCTCTGGTTGCTAGAGCTTAGAATGTAGAAAGGGGAGAGGGGAGGAGATTAACTGTTTTTTAAAATGCAAGTGTTCAAGATTCCTTAAAAAGAAAGAAAATGTGGGAAAAAAGTAATATAAGAAAATTACCTCAATTTTGAGTGTGGAAATGGTATATGAAAAATTACACCCAGATTAATGAAGAAGGTCAGCTGGATAAAATAAATCCTGAATAGCTCTGCAGCAGAAGAATTTCCAGGTTTTGTTCTCTCACTCTCATATACCATTTAGGCCAATGAATCTGGTGGATATTTATCCTGGTGTCACTGAGATCACTTTTGAAGACAATGGTAGAATTGAAGAAGAGATTAGCTCATGGTTTGGCTGACAGAACCTCTGTTATCACTGATATTGTGTCAGAGAAAGGCTTACTGTCAGAAATCAAAGTGACTCTGAGTGAGTGACTGACTTGTTTTCCATTTGGATGATGAGAAGATCAGATCTAGAAGCGAGTGAAGCATTACGAGTATAGCACAGCAAATAGCAAAATTCAAGTTTTTGTGCATTTGCTATTTAGAGTACATATTAAAACCCAGCACCTAATAATTATAATTGTTCAATTCTTTATTGCTTAGACATTTAGGTCCATGCACTTAGAAGTCATCAGTGAACTCATATGCTTCAATTTCAGATTATTCAAACAGAAACCAAGAAATCTTTATAAACTAAGGAGGACCTAATTTCAGAAGATTAAATCACGGCAAGATACTTCGACATTCAAATCTTGAAGTGACCATAAAACCCTCCACAGCTTTGATAGTATGGACTTTACTGTTACCTTACTGTAGGTTCCCACAGTTATCTATGGGCTGTTTGTACTTACAGGGCTACAATTACACTGCTCCTCAAAATAGAGATGAAGTTGTAAAACATGTATTTTATATTGTGAAACATAATTTACTAACAAAGATTTAGGAAAAAAAATTATGGATTAATTATTACTGGAGGTGCTATAGCTAATGTCAAAATACAGCGAGAAACTGGCTCCGTTCTTCTGAATTCATACCTGAAAATGTCACCAGTTTGCTGAGTGTACTTAAATGGTAGTTGCAACCACAGAAAGTAACAGACAGTAGGTTTACTCTACCGATTCTTCCAAACTGTGCTTTCACTGCCAGTCGGTTTCTAAGCCCTTCTTTCAGTATTTCTTCAAATCTTGAGTTCAAGTTCTGTCCGTGCCTATCAAGTCAAGAATTACATTTCTGGGCAAAACTTATTAAAGCAGTCATTTAGAATCATTATCATATATTAGAGAATGAATTTTAGTTTGTCAGGTAGCAAACCTGATTAGAAAGATAATAACACAGTGGATATGGAAAACAATTTATGTTAAATGATATGCCTAAACTCATGACTACACATTGTGTTAGCACTGTGTGCTTTGCTCCTTTATAGAGTTTTAACTCCCCAGTAGATGCAGCCTGTGGCTTGGCAGATTGTGCATATCAATGTGTAGGACACTCGGATGTCAAAAACAATTAGCTGTGACAATCAGCCAGTCAGCAATCTTGAACACCTTCCAGCTTTGCTCCATTTATGGTCGTCAGTAAATAAAGCAGTGTTCTTAAAGCTGTGTTTTCATTTATTTTTTCTGCCAGCTAGTGCCAGGCAACTTAATGGAGCCTCCCAACATTGCTCCCCTATGGAAATAATTTGAATCAACATTGTATTTTTTTTCCCCTGGCATAAAATGTTCCTTCTCTGTTTCGCAGTCCTTTTGCTTCATGAGCAAACAGCTTCGTAGTAAACAAGTAGAGGGCCCTTGTAATCTTTATTATCAATTGCCTAGATTTGTTCGTGCTTCTTTTTAAATAAATATTTTTATTAAAGAGGAAAAGAGGGAGAAAGTCTGGTTCTACAGCTGCTGGTAATCAGTTCATCTTCAGAAGAAAACTAACGGTCTCCAGATACATATTACAGCTGTTGAACTTCTGAAGTGAAATGTGCTTCAATCTGGTGCTTACAACTAGAACTGGGATTTTAGCATAGTCATTTTTCTAATGTCAAATGAATGCTTTTTGCTGTGTAACTTTGCTTCTTGTTTTACAGCTAGGTTCAGAAAATGCAGAAGATGACTTCCCTCCCTTCCCTCCTTTTCTTTCCAGTCCTTTCAGGAAAAATGACTTTTTCCATCCATAAAGATGAAAGTTTTCAAAAAATCTTGACAGTTGTAACTGAAAAAAAGAAATCAACAACAGCAACAACAAAAACAACAACCTCTCCCCCAGTGACCTTCTGGAAAAAGTGCTGGGCTGTGGGAGACAAATCCCATAGCTCACGTCTTGCCTTTCATACATGCTTTCACATGTGACTTCAGGCAAATGACTTGATCTCTCCAGTTCTGTATCTGTGTGGGCTCAGCAAATATCTTTTACTACATATATACACAGCAACTAATACACTTATCACTGCTGCTCTATGCTATTACAGTTTAGATAAAACTGTCATTATAAGGATTGAATAGTGTTTAACACAAAATCGATTTTCTACGAAAGATACATTTATTCCAAGAAAACGGAAGGAGAAAATATCTATGAATTTTCAGCTTATCTGGCCAAAGGCTTTTATTAGCCGTTTCCTTGGTAACTTTTTTGCAAGAAACCTTTAAAGATCATTTTGCATTTGGGAGTGGAGAATCTTGAAATAAGACAAAGGTTATTCAGAAGTCTCAATACAAAAGCACAATGTATCCCAAGAAAGCATTCATGATGTAGCTTTTATGTCTGAAGCTCTGAGTAAAAAAAAAATTCTGCAAAGAAAGGCACAGCATGAGATCAAATATGGTCAGATGAGTTAACACACAGAGATAACAACATCAAAGCAGCTAGGTCCTGTTTTTTTCATTTTTTTTTCTTTTCTTTTTTTTTTTTTCCTGAGACACTGCACTAAGCTTGATAGCACTTCTCCAGCTAGGAGAAGCTGGGAAAAGAGAGAATGTTTTGACTTCCTTCACAGGAGCATTTTCTAAGTAGATTAGATGTGTCATAAGAGATGATAAAGGGTAATTTGTAGAAGGAGATGATGCAATTAACTACCATGTAAAGAAAGCAAAAGCAGTCAATAAATATTTCTGTTCGATAATTGGAAACAGGCAAGAATAATGTACTTCTACAACATGAAGATGATGAAGTACCTTTCAGTCCACATATCATCTACCAAGGATAAATAATGAGGAATTTGCATGGCCTAGAAGACTCATAAATACATCACAATCCAAACTGTTGATGAACATATTGACAAATCCTGAGGAAAACCCAGAAGAAGCTCAGAAAAATGGCAACAATGTGTAAAACCTGTGAGCATTTGAAAGGCATATTTGGTTAACAATACTTCTTTTTTTCCAGGCCAAAGGAAAAATAATGGAATTTGATTAGTAAAGATTAAAGGCTTTGAATTTAAGTCATGCCAGTGTCCTTTACGATTGCTAAAAAAAAAAAAAAATTGGTATTTTTGAGGAGATTAGAATTTCGGATGCCAAAAGTATCTAAGTTATTGAAGTCATTATTAATTATTACATTACTTAAATTTTTGTAAGGTTTTAGAACCTTGTGACATTATAATTAAAAATATAGCCCTGTGCATTACCAAGGAGGAGTTGATGAATGGTATAACTGACAAATGTTAAGGAATTGTTATTCATGGAGAATTTTCATTGCAGCTTTTTCTAGTGGGAAAATTCACCATGGAAAATGTACCTGATACTGCTCAAGATTTTCCTCCATGATCTGGTAGGAAATATATTACCACAGTCAATAAAATCTGTGGTTGGTGCAAAGACCAGAAGAACAATCAAATACAATGACGAAGACTGCCTGTTGAACTGGTTTATTCAATCAAGAATTTTTTCAGTTTAGATAAATGCATAGATTTATCCTTGTAAGTATAACAAAGGTGGGTCATTCCTACAACAAAGTAAAACTCCAGAAGATGATGTTATTTAAAAGGTTTAGGGTTCATACTACGGCAAGAATTAGTGTGCGGTCCAGCTGTTTTCCGCGCAGAAAAACACTCTTGCCAAGTCTTGTATGTGGGAGCAGCTGAAATAAAAAAACCCCTCCTTCTATAGTACTTGTGAGATGGATGTTATCATACTATCTATAGTTCTAGAGTCTACAATTTCAAAAGACTGCTACAAAACTGGAAAAGAAATCTATTCTATCTTTTCAAGATACGGGGAATACGAATTGTAGTGAATCGTATTGGGTTTTTTTAGCCTTTCTTGGTTTAGCAGAGAAAGGCCCCCTGAGAAGTCTGGAGACTGAAGGTCATTCAGATGTGAAAGACATTGATTTAATACAGTGATTAATCAGTTATTAAATGTGAATGCATTTGAGAAATTAAAAAAATTGTGCTGGATTCTTCTCATCTGATTTCTTCATACCAGAGGTCTTGTGAGAGGATGTGTTTTGGTCATAGACAACTTGTAACTCCACAAAGGAATAAAGTGATGGATCATCAATATCTGAGACACAAAACAGTTTGGACTAGAGGATGACATAATGGTGTCCGCCGTGGAAAGAGATGGTTATGGTAAGGGGAAGCCTGGCAGTCCTGACTAAAAGCCAAAATCTTCGGATCAGATCTTGACTATTTCAGCTTTCATCTCAGTTTGAATAGCTTGAAGCTCATGGCAAGATATAGGTCTGAGTAGCAGGGTAATAATTCCCAGTGGCCTATCATTGGCATTAGCATGCTATTTCCATATCAATGTGTATAATATTGTAGATATAATAGAAGTTACACTTACAAAAAGTGAGTATTACAAGTTCCTCCCTCCCTACTCATTCTATCAGGATGAGAGCAGTTTGTAGTAGAGCTTTATAGCTATACCAACTGACGATTTTCTCTGTAGAGATACTGGGTTAAATCCCAGATATGTCAGCCAGCAGAGCAGCTATGACAACAACAGCTCCTGTGTTGGTAACCAGATAATTTTCTTTACAGCACTCCTGAGTATATATTTTATGTCCTATTGCTAAAAATATCAACTTAATTCCTTCTTTAGTAACATCCTCCAGAGATCATGCATCAAATTACACATAGTATTTCATAAATAATTATCTCACAAGGAAATTTAGCTTGGTGTAAAAATAAAATGTCAATCCAATTTTTCTTCTGCAGAAATGTACTTGTACCAAGACAAAATGAATCCTTCACCATATGGCCTTAAATGAAACAGAAAATATGTGATCTAATGGTGCTATGTTAGTAAACTACTCTAATTGATTTATTTTTCCTAGCAATTACACTGATAGAACACATCTATGCTTAAACTGTCACCAGCCCTGTCTAGCATCTCTTTTTTAAACACGGGGCAATGAATGTGAAGAATTTGTCAGATTGTCACAGCTGATGAATTAGGACTTTATATTTCTAATACTACCTGAAAATTATGAAGTCTGAAAACAACTATTTTAATTCTAAAAGAAAAGCAAATATTTGTTTGAGACTGGTTATTAACTCAAAAGACTGTGGTGATAAAGACCAAAGGCAAAGCATTTCCTTATTTTTTTCCCCTGAATTTCTGAGCATATACAGAGAAGTTTGATAATGCAGATATTTGTACTATGCTTTTTTCAAAGCTGTTGGATTTTTTTTTTTTGCTGGCATGCCCCACCACAAGGGAATGAAAAGCAGAGTATACCAGCAAAAATGAAAACAAAAGGAGAAAAAAAGAAGGAGAGATCAGTGAAGTCACTAAACAAAAGTTTTTGCTTTCAAATCATTGACGCAAAATTTATGAGATAGGTGGTCTCCAGCATTCGTACCATAGCTTGCCTTTTTCAAATGTTCATTAGGAGAGCAGAGAGGAAAATCTGCACATTTTCATGTGAGCATCCATTGTTTGTAAAATCACTGAGATTGCTTTTTAAAAAAACAAATGAAATATTAACAAGTTCCATCAGAGCAAACAGTAATTCAGAATACAATAAATGATACAATTTTATGCTATCCCATGAGTTCAGCTCAAAATAATTGGGAAGCTGGACATTATGTGCCTGGTACTTACATCTTTGTGGAGGAGACAGTGCGGCATGTTACTACCTCGTCACCCCATCTGAATAGTACTGACTGCTGTAAAAGTGTCTTTATGATCATGGTCTACAGAGCTTAGTTACCCACTGAGCTGGAAGGGTAATTAGTCAATAGTGTAAACATTTAGGCAATGCCCCAGCTTCACCATAAAACAGCTCTCAGGGAATGTGTTGCAAATCTGAATTATGGTAAAATTAGTTATTTCCTGAGTACAACCATGATCCAATGCATATTCAAGTTAGTAACAGTCTCCATGGACTTTGATTAAGCAGTTAAACTCCTGTCAATGTTTGCTACAGGTAGATTATTTTGCTCTTATTTCCCCTTGTGAGCTTTGCTTACTTGAAAGTTAGAAAACTCTTGATGGACTCCTGCTGGAAAGGTAAAGTCATACATTCCCATTCACCTTTTATTTATTAACTTCTATGTGGTGAAAACTGATGGAGACACCTGTTGGATAACATTGTCTAATTCTAATGGTTGGAAAACCTGCAACCTCTTTAAGAACTGATCTCCTGCCCATAAATTCCATTTGTGATGTCCAGACAGCCATGTAATGTGACAACAGATTCTCACTTATCAGCCAAGGTGTATAATTCATTATTCAAAGCAACCTGTTTCAGACATCTGGGATAACTGTTGTCGCTGCAGACAAAGCAACAGCACAAAAATGATATTTTCAAGAACACATTGGAGTTAGCCATGAAAATTAGTATAGTAAGACTCAAATCAGAAGAGCAGGGATTAGTGGTTAGCCAGCTACTGGGTGTGAATTTTCAACATTTAGCCTCCTAGAAGCCCTCAAGTTAGAAAGGGCCTCTGGAGGACCGTAGTGTAATGTCTTGCTCAAAGCAGGGCTAATTGCAAAGTTAGATCAGGTTGTTCAGAGTCTTACCCAGCTGAGTTGGCACTGTGCCCCACTATCAACCTCTGAAGAATGTCACTCACATCAAGTTGGTTAGCTAGACTGAGAATCCTTGACCACCATCTTTTGAGCACAGCAGTCGAGTATGCTTTCCATAAATTTTGTGGTCCACCCATCCAGCCTGTATTTCTTCAATTTGATTACAAGGAGTTTAGTGGATACTGCATTTAAAGCCCTGATCAGTTTGGGGTAAACAATATCTACTAATCTCCCCTCATTCACAGTCAGACATTTCATTAGAGAAGGCACTCAGGCTGATTAAATCTGACTGATCATAGTAAAACCCTGATAGTCCTTCATGTACCTTTCATGAATCATTTTTCTTTCAATGTACTGATAATAGGCCCTTGTTCATTCTCTTCTTTCCTAAGTCTTTATTCTAGTCCAAAATTTGACAAAATCATAAGGAGAAGAAAAACATATTCCACTTAAATTCTTCAGACCTTGTAAATAATTTTCCTAGAGTTTGCTCTTTACATATAAGTGTTTTAACACATCCATGTAGGACAGAATACAGCTATATGTTAAACAGAATGACCTGTTACTCACTGCAACTCATTAATTTGGAGTTTGAATTGATTAAGCCATAAAGAAATACTTGATAGTTGGAAATCTAGCTTTAAATATATTCTAAGCACATTTAAAGCCTCTGTAAAATTTTGTCTCTTGAACATGAAGCTTTTAAGTCATCCTTTCTTTTTCCATTTTTACCAAGACTTGCCAAGATATTGTGAGCAATTCAGGTTTATAATCCACATTTTTCAGGCTGGCATGTCAAAAATTTTGCACCTTGATCCAAAGTCACTGTTCAGAAATCAGTCTGATTTTTAGGCATTCAGCAGTTTACTTCTGAAAATGTTATCTTTAATTTGTCTGTTTCTCAGTCAGTTAATTGTCCCCTGATCCAGTAGGAAGCAGACTGAAACTAACAGTGGTTTTCACACAGCCTGCTGAACAACCAGCAGACAGTAGTCACATCTTTGTACAATGAACAACCTAGGCCAGACATTTTATGTGTAACTTAGCAATGCAAGGTTCCATATTTCATTAATAATCTCCAGCAGCATTCGGTGTTCCCTGTGCCTTTAGCAAAATGCAAAAAATTACAAGGATGACATGCAGTGCAGGAGAGAGGAACACTATAAAAGGCAATATTTAGAACACGAGAAGTGGCAGTGCTCACTTGCTAAGTATTTGTATAAAAACTCTCGAAGACAAGAGGAGTAGAAACATTAATTATTTTTTTTCAAATGCATTGGTGTGTTGCACATTCTAATTGAAACCTGTGGAGCAGAAAGCTGATGTTGCACTAAAGTTTGTGGATACAATTATGGAAATCCTTTGAGTATGATTAAATTATACAGTGTCCGGATATGGAAGTCATTTTGATACTTCTGTTTGCAGTAGAGTCAGTGGCCATGCAGGAGGTGGCACCTTCTTGGTTAATCTGTTTAGGAGGGATAGAATATATAGAAGTTTGCAAATTAGCAAGTTTTTCATAAACACCAGCCATAAAAGAGTCACTTCTGCATGGTCTAGTGTAGAAATTTGAACACATGTGATGTGAGGCCACCCTTGAAAAATCACTCAGAAGCAATGATCAATATAAAATGAGTCATGCAATAGAAAACATGGCCTGACTTCATTAACTGGAATTTGAAGAGCTTTTAGTCAGTCAGTCATTGCTAGTTCCAGGTCTTTAAGTGCCTTTTATATATATAGGTTTTAGATCTTGGTACAGTTATTTGTTGGAGATATTGTAATCTATTCACTGCAACAAGTATATAGGCTGAGTTTGTTCTTGTTGTTGATCTCAAAGAGGTTGTTGATTTGCTTTGGTAGATAAAAAGTGTCATAATTTATTATTTGTTCAGAAAACCTGAGCAACTGTCCAAAGGTCCAGAAATTATTGCTAATAAACAAATTTTGAGAATAGAGGAAGAGTGATTTTTTACAGCAAAATGCAGGTTGTGAAGAAGTCTGGTCTATTCAGAATGTTAAAATTAGAATGCTTAAAGGAGTCTGTTTTTATGAAAGATCATAGAACTCCAGCCCAAAAAATTTTTTCCAATAATACTCAAGCTCCTAAAATTCACCAAAAAGCTTCAGACTAAATTCTGGTTTCCAACAGCACTAATACATTCTAGCTACTTCTTCACTAGTAGAGACATGATTTTTTTGAGTCTACTCTCAGTGTGACCATGTCCATAATTCAGGGCTAGAATTTGCCCGGAAAGTGCTGCTATCACCCTGACAACTTTCAGTTCATTGTGAACTCTTTTGCTTCTCATTTTGAATCACCGATGGTTTAAAGACTCTGGATGAAGGAGTGTATTCTATATCTATCACTAAACAGTTCAAATAATGAAGTATTCCCCTGCTAAAAAATTGCATCTCATTTCCAGTTTGAAGTTTTGGCTCTCAGCCACTGTGTCTTGTTATTACAGGTGAAAGAGCCCTCTGATATCAGGCACTGCTCTCTGCATAGGTGGAAGGTTCCCCATGTTGTCCGTATTAATCTGATTCATTGCTGCTATGCATTATCTTTCATCAGTTTTCCTATCTGTCAATTTTCAAAATACGTGCTAGTTTCAATATGCTGGCTGTTTTTGTTGCTGAGCTTCCGTGAAGTACCTGGAGAGGACTTGAAAGAGATATTCATCTGGATGAATTATTGCTGATGGAAAAGAGATATATCTACATCTTTGAAGGATGTCTTATACTTTTGACTATAATTTTCTGGCAACTTTTACCACAAAGGACTCATGTTTGCTCTAATAAATGACTGAAGTACCTAGAAATTTATTCCTCTGTGCTTGGCTCCTAAAACTGAAACAGAAACTCCTGAGGTAGGCACCTTGGCTCAAGAATTTCTGGCCTGATTTCCAGCAACATTCCCATGTTTCCTACTAGCTACAAGCCCTGGCAGCACAAAGCCAGCAACAAGAAAACCCAACGCAGAGGGATTTACATGGAATTTAGGAAATTTCCCAGTGCCTGGGAAGTGTTAGCCACTTCAGAGTACTCCATGCAATATAGCAGATAGATATACCTGAGAACTGACTGTAAAACTGCATAGTACAGCAGCGTGTCTGGAATTCCTCCCCTCCTTTGAATCTTAGACATATGGCTCAGAGCTGATGGGAAATGGAAAGATAGATTCAATATCCAGCATATAGAACCCACTCCTGTGAAGAACTCTACAGAAACTCTTTCTACAAACTCAGAACAGATTGCGAAAGAGACCCTATTTCCTCTTTTCTCTAAAATGTCCCGGGGGTTTCATACATTTGCCTAGCAAGTGAGAAAAAAAGAGTTCATTCTCATCAAATTCACACATGCACCTCCAGCAGACTCTGTAAGCACCAGGATGTAAGCACAGGGATGAGGTCTTTTTTGTCAGAGGTGTGCAATGACATCCCAGAGTGTCCCTCACAGATCTCTCAGATTCAAATTCATCCTCTTTTCCTGAGAATCTACAGATTTTTTATGTACTAGGAAATTCCACAGTCATATTTATTCCCCTTTTCTTTCCCCTTTTTCTTTTTTTTTACAGTGACTATCTGAGCCATGACAAGTATTTATTTTTTCAAAATGTAAGAAGGCTTTGTCGGTTTATTCAGGAGAGCTTCTAACAACTGAAAAATCAAACTGAAAGACAGTATTGCTGTCATACTTGTATTCAAATCTATCAAATATGTGCTATGCTTTCATTTTTGTGGTACCCCTTTCTTTTTTTGGGAAAAGCTTGTCTGAGAGAATAATGGAAAGAGTGAAGAGAGTGGTGTATCAGAAGCTCTACTTCCGAGCTGTTTGGAAAGGGGAGAAAGATTTGGCTGTTTGGTTACCCTGAAATTGTTCAAGGAGCTTTTTGTCAGATGAAAAGGCAAATAAAAGCTGAATTTGAATGCACTGCTGCTTGGTTGAACTTAGATTGCGTATTGCAAAATACAGAGTCCTCCCCAGGGGCTGCAGTGTGGCTTTGTTCCTTATGTTGGAATATAGGAAAATTGTTATTTACACTTGAAAGATGACTTTGAAGAGTCATATATTGTTCTTGTTAGCTCCACCCAGTTCAGCTTCTTCCCAAATTCTTTCCTTTTCCTTATCCTTTCTACTGACAGTACTGAATATTGTTTTGACGGTGAGAGGGAATAGAGATGGAGAATGTGTTTCAGATAACACTTCTGTACCTCATCTAGAGCTGGTGGCTTATGAGGCTTTTCAGAAAAGACTAAAATCTGGGTTTGCACTTCCATAGTGGCTGCAGTGAGATGCAAATAGGAAAAAACCCAAACCACAAGATTTGAATGTCCTCCATCATTTGATTTGATGATCTTACATATATTTCTGTGGACAGACTTCGAAGATACTCACTGGGGCAGTGAGAAGCAGAGAACTTTACAAGCTAAATAACTGAAAGGAGTGAAAGAAGACACCCTCTTTGACTGGCAGGACTCTAGGGCCCCTAAAGACTTAAAACATGATCCTCTAAGTAATCTTGAAAACATGTGAGAATGACCAGAGAACTTAGATCCTCTTTAGGGATCAAAAGAAGCAGCAACTTTATAAGGATAATACTGCATTCAGAGGCTGCCCTCAGACAGCATACTGTGAGCTGCCAGCCATTTTGAGGATTTTTGAGAATATGGCTTGAGCAGCGGTTGCCTAACACTTTCAAATTTGGCTTTGAATGCCAGTAAGAAGCATGCAGCAGAATCAAATATTGGATCCAATTTTCTGACTGGGTATCCATAGGACAATCCTTCCCAGACAGAGATGTTTTACTGGTGAAGGACACACTGAAGACATGCTTGGACACCTTGGTTCAGAGTCTGCATCCATTACCCTGTTGTCACAAAGAAGGGAAGAAAAACACCAGAGCAAAATAAGAGAAAGGTATCAAACCTGCTTGCTAAAACAGACAGATGGAAAAGGCAAATTATTAGTGAACACTTGTTTTCCAGCAAAGCAATTGGGGGAAATAGAAGGAATATGAACAGGAAAACACGCACAGCGTTCCTGAAAGAGAAATGAATAGACATCCTATTACATTATTGCTTATGCACAGCTTGGACACTTCACTGTAAAAGCTGCAGGGAATAGAAATACACTGCATGAGTGCAGAACGTCCTTGGACTGTCTGTGACGCTACATGCATGAAATACCCTGAGGTTCTTATAAAATACTTTTTATTTACCAGATCAAGCTGTTTGACTTCGCTGTGATTTCTGTAATATTTCCTCCTGTTAGAAGAAATGCTATGTTGTTGGTACAGGCTGGACTGCTAGAGCAGCGTATCCTAATCTTTTTCAGATTGGTAATATGCTTGCAGGCCACAGTTATGGTCCCCAGGTGCCTGGAAATTTTGCCCATCTCAGAACTTTTCCTGTAACAGCTTGGATTGGACAAGGGTCCATAGCCTCTAGCTTTGAAACATTTATCTAGATGGAGGAAAACTATTAACATTCTGTGCAAACAAGCGACAGTGCAGCCAAGAACTGCTTTATAAGCTCCCTATCTAGGAGACTTTATAGATTTAAACTGTAAAAGTTATGCCTAGGTACTTGCATCTCCCTCTTGTTCCAGTTAGAAATTCTGAGAAAAAATGAAAAAAGAAAAACCCTAAATTGAAGTCAAATACCTAAACACATTCAGACTATGACAAGATACAGTTCAAAGGCCATGATATGTCTATGATCAAACAAAGAGATTAACATATTTTTTGTGCCATCCTGAAGCTGCACCCCAAACTGACACTCAGAAAAGGAAAAAACCAAAATCAATCACCCGTTCTGATAAGGCTGAGCTTGGTTACTTGTACAGGGAGCATGATGCGTGCACTCAGTAGACTTTCTTACTCAACCCTAAAAAACATTCTTTGTATGTGAAGTAAAATGACAATTTTGGTTACTAAAATGGTGTAATGGAATATGTTTATGTCTTCCCTTAAGTACTTCTTTCTAGATCCCAATTCTAACAAAGGAAATAAAAGAGTAACTGTGAGTGTTGTAGTAGCTGTATTTAAACCTTAAACATCAAAAAAATTGAAAGCTGAAGTGTTATCCTTAGAAAATCCTTATTCTAAACTGCAGGTGGGTCTGCCTGAGGTGTCAATGAATTCTTTGGGGAGAGAAAGGAATATACACCAGAAAACTTCATTTGCTACTTCATTTCCATGGCTGTGTATCTCACGTCACAGATTTAAAATGCATGCATTTACCTGGGCCCTGACATACATACAGAGGTCCAGGGGGATTTGTGGTAATTGCAGGGCAGAACATAACTCTGAGTAAACTCACAGACTTTCACTGAGCAAAAAGCAAGGTTTTTCTTGTTTTTGTTTTTGTTTTAAAGGATTTTCAATCTTAACTACTTCAATCAGGAAAAACAGTTTAAAAGGACCAAGTAGGAAAGGCAAAACAATGACAAAATTTGAACTCACTGACAGAAGACAAGGAAGTTTTTGATTAGGGGATAGACAATTTGAGGATAATTTCCTTTCCTGAGGCTACTCCTACAATCAAAGGAGGATATGAAGTCTTGCAAAACCCTGAGTATAAAATCCAGAGGAGCTCTTGGTGAGTGGACTAAGAGCGAAGAAATTCCTCAGGGCATATCAGTAAAAGCTAAAATGACATAAAGTCTGCAGCAAGCAGGACATCCAGAGAAGCTCAGTGCCAAGGATAAACCATACCAGCGCAGGAGCTGGAAGGGAGTATTTAAGAGACTACTGCAGCGTGTGCCTCTGCCTCTTCTGTGACACCATGCCCTACTGTGCTGCTTTGCCAAGTCATATTTTCTTTTGCAGGACTGACTTATTTGCCAGTATTACTCCTCATGGGCCAGACTTTGGCACACAAAGAGCCCGCTGAACCTTCTGCAAGTCTCAGTGGCCATGAAGCGGCTTGAAGGCTCGGTCACAGCAGGGTTGTGCTGGAGGGTCTCACCTGGAAATGGCCAGGCCATAAACTTTTTACTGTTGAGGATGTGTTGAAGGGATTCAATAGCTTAACTGCCCATAGGAGCAGAGCTCATGGGGAATTTTGCTCTGAAGGAACTCAGTGATCAGGGTTCTTCTCTTTTTTTCTTGGGATTTTAAATATTCTCTCAAAGTAAACAATATATTTGATAAATTTCCACTGACTGATACTTAGCTGTGCGAAAGGCCAGGCTCATTTTGCCCAAATTGCTTCTGGATTAGCGTGTTGCATACCCCATTGCTAGGGACATGGCCTACTGAAGAAAACATTAAAATTTAATGATATTGGTGGATGCAATATTATTTGCGAAATAAAATTGCCTTTTTAGGATATTTAGCCTTCTTGGATCTTTAGAGAATCATTAAACAAAGTAATTCCCTATTACCTCAGTGAAAAGGAATTAATGAAAAAGCGAAGTTATCAGAAAGGTCTAAAAGCAAATGATTGTGAGTTAATAATGTTTCAGGAATTAAAATGTACGTTTCTGCTAACAATCAGAAGAAATAGTTATGCAGGATGAAACTATCATGCAGAGCCTCCCACAATGATTTATTCATTAAAGATGAGGAAAATTATCTTCCACTACTCCAAAGACTAACCTCACAGTGAAAAATAAATTGGCATTTACAGTGCTTCATTTCTAGCCAGGAAGAGGAAAGATATCTGTGACTTGCAAAAAAAAGATCTATTTTTATTAAAAATAAAAAGAAAGAGTTGTTCAGTTTACATTCCTGAATGCCTTTTTCTAAAATTTTAATATAATTATCCATCTGTGTGGTAGCAAAATGATAATCTAATCATTTGGGATCATCTAAAATACTCTAATAGAAAACTTTGTCATCATTTCAGCGTTTTGAGTGGTCATTCTTGGGTGCATGAAAATTTTTTTCCTTTCTTATTTGACCAAAAAGTCCCCATAAGTTTGGGTTTAAAGGTTCATTTTTGGCTGTTCCTGGTAGTCTCAGATAACTGATACAGCTAAAGGCAAAAGTATGTCCATTTTTTACCTCCAGAAGCTCTTGAAAACTCTTGCAAGTATATCTGCACAGTCTGATGTCTGCGTATGGGAAGCCTGTGAGGCTAATCCATGATAGTGCTGTCAAGAATGAAATAATATAGAACTTCCTTCAGCCAGTCTGATGAAAGATACCAAATACATCTCTCTGCATATCTTGCATCACCAGATTTCCGTTGCCTGTACTTTGGCTTTTAGTGTGCTTTGAGATCTGAGAGACTGGGAAGTGCAACATTAGACTCAAAGAAAACCAGAACTCTTCTGTGTTCTGTCTGTCTGGAAAGTAGGTATTTTGGGGGCAAGTAATTTTGCTCAATGGAATCCCCTGCCTCTAAATCTTTAGACATGAGTTAGGTGTCTAAACTCCTGTTACAGACAGATGATCTCTAGCCAGAACAATCCAGGGACGCTGCAGAGCCATTTGGCTGACCTTCTGCTAGGTCTTTGGTCTCCAGCTGCCGCTTCTGTAGGACATGGTTTTCTTAGAGTATCTGTGTTGCATGTACCAACTCAGTGTGAGCAGTGTTCAAGTGGTATATCAAGAAATTATTTTCACTGATCAAGACAGTCAACAGTGAGACAGGTTGCTAACAGGTGGTGCAGTCTCCATTCGTGGAGTTTTTCAAGACCTGATCACCAAGCAGCCTGATCAGACCTCATCGATGACCCTATAGCTTCATAGATAAACAGAAGGTTAAATTAGAGACATCCTGAGGGCCCTTCACACCTGAATCATGCCATGAATACCTCGAATACTCACGATCAACTCAAATACTGTGTTCAGTTTTGGGACCCCCACTACAAGCAGGACATTGAGGTGCTGAAGCTTGTCCAGAGAAGAGCAACAAAGCTGGTGAAGGGTCAAGAGAACAAGTCTTATGAGGAGTGGCTGAGGGAGCTGGGGCTCTTTAGTCTGGAGAAGAGGAGGCTGAGGGGGGACCTTATTGCTCCCTACAACTACCTGAAAGGAAGGTCTAGTGAGGCAGGTGTTGGTCTCTTCTCCCAGGTAACTAGCAATAGGATGAGAGGAAAGGGCCTTGTCAGTTGTGTCAGGGGAGGTTTAGATTGGATATTAGGAAAAACTTCTTTACTGAAAGAGTTGTGAAACATTGGAACAGGCTGCCCAGGGAAGTAGTGGAGTCATCATCCCAGGAGGTATTCAAAAAAACATGTAGGTAAGGCACTTCAGGACATGGTTTAACAGGCATGGTGGTGATGGGTTGACAGTTGGACTTGGTGATCTTGAAGGTCTCTTCCAACCTTAATGACTCTATGATTCTATGACTCCATGATTCTAATCCTTGGATACTGTAGAACACCTCAAACAACACTAAATGTTGACCTGGCAAATATATTGAGCTCTTGAACTCTTCTGACTATAGCTGGAGTTTATATGCCCAGATCACATGTAGATATTCAGATGTTGGCAGCTGAATTTGGGTCCTAATCAGGAGATGATGAAACCTGCTTCTCACACAGCAGTTATGTACGTGTAGAGAAAGACAGGACTGATCAGATGATATGCAGTTTTTCCACCTACATCACCATGTGTTTATGCACGTGAAGTTGTATGTGTGAGAAGTAGTATGCAGAGATACTAGAAAATAATATGCCTGTTTTATTCTGTCTTTTTTAAAAATGTTCTTTAATTGTCTTCTGTGCAACCAGTTTTCTGCTATTTGAATCTCAGAGTAGATTAGAACATGGTAGTTGTTTTTTTTTAAATCAGAGGGTGAGTAATTCTCTTTGGTTAACACATCAAGGGGTGCTTTATAGTGAGGATTTAAAGCTTTCGAGTTCTGAATCTCATTGAAGAGAAGATATAAAAATGCTGAATTTTATCATTCCAATATAATTTACTCTAATTATTAAGGAAAGAGGGAAAAAAAATATCTTCTAATAAAATTCCCTTCAGAAAAGCTGTGATTGTTCTTCACATTAAGTTTTTAATTTAGAAAATCAGGAAGAGAGGTGATTTTAGAAGCTTTCATTTTGAATCATTTCTCTAGTATGTACAGAAAAAAACCAGAGTGCTTTTCAAGCAGTTTGTCTGACTCATAAACCCAAGAGCTCTGAATGACAGTGTTGATGTTGAACCGTCAATACCAGTGCCCTTCCAAGGCCCAACTGTAAATTAAGGCAAATTTGGAAATTACATGGTCTGTGCAGCCAAATCTTCCTTTTCCTTTGGTTGATCAACAGCTTGACTGGATTACTGAGCTGCAACCAATAAATAGTAAAAATTTCTGTGGGTAAAATTCTCTAACTCTGAGGGATATAAAGGAAGGATGAGAAGGGAAGTATATTTTAGAAGCTATCTTCACAACATTCCTGTAAGACAGAAAAAATTTTTCCCTGTTTTACAGATAAAAGTCAAAGGTGCATAGGTTCTGTCTTCTATCCACACCTGAGCTAGTGATCTTGGGCTTCCCTCAGATGCCTGAATGCAAGCATGTAGTATCATTTGACATGCCCTCATGTATCCCTTTCACGTCTACCTGTCATTCCAGAAAACCAAAACACTCCTGTAGTTTGTGTCATTTGTAAGTCCTACAGAGATGCCTTGGATGCTCTGGTGAACCCACCATGTCACTAGGCACATCTGTGTAGGCAACTGAATTGAGCATTTAACCTCCCCTCAGAGTCAAAAGAAAGTAGTAATTAACTCCAATTGGAGTTCATGACCTTGCGTGGACATCTAAACTGTTCTGATACATTGCAGACACCCCAGTTTCTCCCTCGTCATTTTAATGGGAGTTTCCAGTTCCCAGGTTCAAACTTCCCATGTCCCCATATGCACTAAGTTTTTCCATCCCCCATATCCTGATCCCTGTTACAACTACATTTTTATTCCATCTGGGGATGAGACCTGGATGTATACCACATCTTGTCTTTAAGGATCTTGAGGCACTCACACTAGAATAAAGCTTCCTTGCATTCTGAAGGGTCTCATATTGCTGATTGTAGGGAACATACTGAGAGCCTGGCAATGAATGAACCTGCACACAGAATCACACAGAATCACAGAATGGTGGGGGTTGGAAGGGACCTCTGAGGGTCATCTAGTCTAACCCCCTGCTGAAGCAGGATCACCTACAGCAGGCAGATATTTGCCCGTAGTTGCATACAACTGCGGTAGCTGCAGGAATTAAACCCAAGTATTTTTGGTTCTATCACATGTTCACATAAATTATGTTTGTTTTCAATTTTGACATTATCAAGATCTAAATTTCTCTCTCATTACCATCTCTTTGTAAATTAACTCAATGTTATGAATGAAATACATGAAAGAGTTTTAATGATTTTTTTCTTAATAGAGAATGTTTCAATGGTAGAATATCACATAATATGTTCCTAACACTGAGTAGCAAGAGAAAATAAAAGTTACTGGTGTAGAACATGCTCTTTATTACCAAGAAAGTGGAGTATCATCTTAAGTAGATTAATTTTAATCTTTAAATTCTGTGAACTGCAAGACAGCTAATTTAGAATTTGATACGGATTAAATTATGGGAGGTTTGAAAAGAAACAACCAATAATTTCAATTTTAATGTTCACTGGTGAAACTAAACATGACACACCGTAATTTAGTTTCATCAAAATCAAACATTATTTTGATCCTTTATAGAGTTGCATTTATAGAATTTAAAAAAAAGGAGAATGAATGAAATTTTTAAAATCTCTTTTTGAATTAAAAATACCATTTTGAAATTATCAGAATGAATTATTTAGACTTCTGCTTCTTCTTTTTTTCTCTCTTTTCAATATAAACAATTCATATAAGTGGGAAATGAAAAATTTTAGTGTAACTAAATGAGCATTTCTGAAACACTGAGACACAAAACTTTTGACAGAAAGGATTGTTGAATTTGATCACCTGTCACTCAGAAAAAAACAACTGACTGTGAGCTCAGTTTCTTGAGCTTACCACTCACTTATATAGTTACTCATTTTCTAGAAGACATTAATTTTAGTAGTCCAGATCGTCTCCTTATGGGAAGGTCTGTATAAGTGAAAAGGCTGAATACTCCTGCAATGCAGTTTTGTATGGATTCCTGACATTTGTCTGGCGTTGCTGGTTTAGAACCAGAAGTATCCACATCCCAGTTGGATACAGGTTTTATGGTTTACTGCGTGGTGTTGATTTTACAGCAGAGTTGTCACTTCTACCTACATAAAATCTTCTCAGGCACATTAATAGTGTTATCCTCTGGGGCTACCTGGCATTAATAGGTGTATAAGCTGTCATATAACTACATAAATTCATGCACTGTGGATGAAAAATAACTCTTACTAATGCATATCACTCTCCTCCTTCATGCTCTGGACAAGAGTATGGCTGTATGATTCACTGATCAGGAATCACGGAGTGGCTTAACATACAGCAACGCAAAGGAGTGGGGGATATTTCCCCTTGAAGTTCTGAAGGAGCATGGACTAGCTGCAGCTTCAGGACTGACACTGCAATAACAATGTGAAGCCTTAGCAATACAGCTGATCTATTCTGCACAGATATTCAGACATGATTCACCATACTTAATTCTTCCCCAGAGGCCTGCTCTCAGGTGGCATCATCCTAGAGTTCACCTAAGAGCTTTTCAGAGTTTATGCCTTGCATCCAGTCTAAGAATGTTGTGGAAGATGGTTGCTTGGGAAGAAAATTAATAGAAATGTCAATAGCAGAATTCAATTCCATTTGTATGTCTATCCATTTATATATACACACACACACACATATTTACGTGTACGCACACACATATATATAACATGAGAACATCAAATCACCTTGGCCTTGACGTTCAAGATCATCCAGCAGGAAAAATGATGGTGGAAAAGAGATGGTAGATGCAAAGCAGAATGTCTACAGTTGGTAGGATAGAGAGCTACAATGGCTGAATACAGAGCAGTCAGTCCCCTACAGAGTTTCGTATGTTTTATGAATTATCACCCACCAGGATATTTACATTGAGGAAATCTTTGGTTAATTCCTGATCAGATTCAATATCCACCAAACTTTATTCCAGGATCTGCATATTGAATATGACACACGCATGTATCCTGAAAAAAAAGCCCACCACAACTAATATCTGTATTGTTATTTGCTGCCTTTGAAAAATACACAAAAATTTTTCCTTTTTGCCAAGCACAGAGGAGATAGCAACCTTTGCAAGTCACTGCCCAAACAACCAAGGAAGGAACTGGCAGTAAAAAGAAGAGCTCTGTAGATACCCTTAGAAAAACCATGATGTTTCTAGAGTGTAATTTTTTACAGAGGATGTTGTGATTGTCGTTACAGAAAAACATGTATTGCACACTTATGCATATCTTTTTAATTTTGCTACTGTGCATAGTAAATACTATAATCAGTAGTCACCATAGTAGTTGCTGTAATAATAGTAATTACCATGCAGTTTTGATACTGCGGAGATGGCCAAGAATATTTGTCAACATCAAGGCTGTCCTTCTCTTCCCTCTGTAAACGTAGCAGTGTGTCCCTGTCCAAACACTGCAAGAAGAGTTAACGTTTGTCCAGCTGTGCTCCCATGGGATTCAGTGATTTAGGTCAGATCCTGAACAAACACGATGCACAAAAATGAGAATGCTGATGAATCCTAAAGCCTTTACAGGCTGGAGTTCCAATGAGATATCAGTCCAAAAGCTAGATTAAAACATATTTTAGTGTGAAATAAATAAGCCTATGGGAATACATATATACATATGAGTTCACATGTGTGAGCACCCATACAAACAGACAAGTGAAAATACATGCATGTATAGACACAGACTGAACATCTTGCACTGCAGATGTTTTGAATTTTCCATTTAAGAGTATTAAGCCTGAATGAAAAAAAGGCAGAATAAATTCTTGTTTCTGAGTGTACAGCAGTAACTGTATCTTTTCACTATAGGCCTCCCCTCTCAAATTATTTTGACACAGATAGGATTACTGCAAACTTGGTCAGGAAAGAAAATCAGTCCTTTATTCCTACCTCAAGTGTTAGTATATTCATATATTAAATGGCAGTGCTGATTCTGTAGGTAAATATGAGTTTGCTGGCTACACTGTAGCTTCAAAAGATCAGCATCCTGACAGAAGAGCCAGTAAAGCCTTGATGCTAATCTTTATTTCTATAGACAGTTGCTAAGTACAAACAGACTCTACCAGCTATGCAGCTCTAATCTAAAGCTGTTTATTGACACACCAAAATAAGAAGCAGACTAGAAAGAGTTTGAAAGCAAACCTAAACTTCACAGGATATGTCAATGACTGGTGGCATTTTGTTGGTCGGTTGTTATTTGTATGAATAAGTAGCACAGGATATTTTGAAAAAAATAAAAAGGAAGAATAAATGCGTAGGAGTAGTTGAAATGGGAATATTCAGGCATTGCAGGGCCACGCATTGTGAAAGAGATGGTATAAGCAGATCATATTTTGTCAGCAAACACAATGTCAAGACTGTCAGTAGAGCAGTAGAAAGGATTCAGTATAATTCTGCCTCCAGAGACTAAATAATGCCACTGCGTGGACTGGTTCAGGTGGAAGTATCCCAGGAAGACTTCTGTGAGACAGGGCTACAATTTAGAATATTCTTTTGGAAAAAATTTCAGAACTTTTGTAGAAGTTTTAATACTTATCTAAGGTGCTGTTTTGTCTCACTGCCAGCATCTGATTGCACTCAGTAGCTTCATGTTCCCATGGCAAAAGCTGTGGTTTTGTAGTATGCACATTACAGAAAGGATCCCTTAACAACTGGGTGACCACACTTGTGTCATACTGACTTAAAATTCTGTATCTGATCTAATATAAATGTAAATAACTGTAGCTGAATATAAATGGAATATTAATAAATCTTTCATAGCTTTATTGAAGACATGTCAGGCTGTCTTAAGTTCTTTGCAAAAATTTCGAAGCCATTGGAAAGAAGAAAAAAATGTATTTCTTTTCTTTCTCCTGTCACGTATTTGTACATTTATGCAGACTGGACCTTTTCCCATTCAGACATGAGATGTGGAGAGACTACGGAGCTGGATAATCACAAACCATACGAAATTTAACAAGAGCAAATGTTGGATTCTCCACCTGGGACAGAGTAATCCTGGTTATACATACAAACTGGGGGATGAGAGGCTGGAGAACAGCCCCGTGGAAAGAGATCTGGGGGTCTGGGTGGATGGCAACTGGAATATGAGTCAACAGTGTGCCTTGGCAGCCCAAAGATCCAGCCATGACCTGGGGTGCACCAAGAACATCATCGCTAGCTGGTCAAGGGATGTGATTGTCCCACTCTGCACTGTACTGAGGTGGCCCCACCTTGAGCACTGTCTGCAGTTTTTGGCACCTCAGTATAGGAAGGACAACAAATTATTTGAGTGTGTCCAGAGAAGGGTGACCAAGATGGCGAAAGCCCTCGAGGACAAGGCTTATGAGGAGCAGCTGAGGTCACTTTCTTCAGTTTAGAGATGAGAACATTGCTGAGGGTTGAACCTCATTGCTGAGGGGTGACCTCATTTCAGTCTACACCTTCCTCAAGGGGAGCAGTGGAGAGGAAGGTTCTGATCTCCTCTCTCTGGTGACCAGAGACCGGGCACAAGGAAATGGAATGAAGTTCCATCAGGGGAAGTTCAGACTGGACCTTAGGAGAAGGTTCTTCACTGAGAGAGTGGTTGGTCACTGGAACAGTCTTCCTAGGGAAGTGGTCATGGCACCAAGACTGTCAGAGTTCATTCAAAGAGCATCTGAACAATGCTCTTAGTCATGTGGTTTGGTTTTAGGTAGTCCTGTGAGGCGCAGGGAGTTGGACTTGATGATCCTTGAGAATTCCTTCCAACTTGAGATATTCTATGATTCTATGATTCTAAATCAGACACTACATTCACTACATTCTTGTTGGGGGGTTTCACTACTACTCTGCTGAGGTTCGTTCTTGCTTATGCACCCAACATGGTTGTGTTCAGCATCTGCTGGGGAAGAAGGCAAAGTTTCTTTCAGCTTCAGCGATGAAAGGCCTCTGGGGCACTGAGACAGATTCAGCTTCAGAACTGATTGGGGTGTTTTGATACTTGGCTTTCTAAATATTCACAAGATAAACTCATGCGTGCATGCTAAGTTCCCTATAGAACATGATCTTGGTCTCAGAGATCATGTTTCACATTTTCTTCCTTACTATTTATGTTCTGCTCTGAAAGCAAATGAATACTAAATTGAATCAGCATTTCAGGCTTGATACATTTCATTGATCTATGACAGATCAGAGCTTGATGCTGAGCTAATGTGGCCCCAGGCAACAACCTTTACCACTAATACGGTTTTAAAATTCTCTGCTCAAGTCCATTTATTATGAATGTAATCTGTTTTAGCAAAGCACCTAAATCTCTGCTAGAGATTCATTCAGATGCATGCAGTGTCCTCATTTAAAATGTCCAGATCAACCCAGCTTTCTTTGATTATTTTAATAGTGCACATTGTTCTGTCTTAACTGGTTTGCTTCCAGTCTCGCTCTGTTTCAGATATTTTTTGCCTGACTCCCACTGATGATAGACTGGGCTGATTTATTTCCTTATGCAACAGTCTTTGTATGCTATAGTTATTTTTTGCCACAGTAACACTTTATTATCTTCCTCTCCCAGCTACTCACTCTCTCAGCCACAAGTAAAAATCAGGGAAGTTTTCTGAATTTTCTTATGATCTGGCCAGCAATAATTTTATCTGGTATTCTAGATCTCAGATGACACTCCTTTCTCTACACACAAAAAAAATAGCTCTGGTCCTTGGTGCTCCTCCAATAATAATAATAATAATATCACTACTACTACTACTACTACTACTACTACTACTACTAATATTGTTTTTTCATCTTAAAGTGCTAATAAAAGAAACCCCAAAAATGCCCGAGATAGTTTTAGTTTTATCACTACTTGTCAATCAATTGCAAGTGATATCTGTTGACTTGGAGTTATCTTTTTTTTTATTTTTTATTTATTTTTCCCTAAGAAGTAGGTAATTTTTCAAATCAAACCCAGAACTTTGGAACCTAAAAGAACATTTCCTTTTAAAATTACTATATAATATATTCCAATATTTTGTAATGGAACTCTTTGTTGAAGCATACTAACTGTACATGGGCTGAAACTACTTCTTAGTATAGCTTGAATTCATGAAACTGTGAACTTTTCAGTGAATTTATTGTCCACAGAAAATTTGTGGCCAACTCTACACACAAACAATAACTATGTACTGTTACTTCTATTATTGTTGTATTCTTTGGCTTAGATTTCGTACTCGTTAAAATAATTTCAACATATGTTCTGAAGTCTGTAAATGCCCATAGTGCTTCTGATGAACTGTACATTATATGCAATCAGTTTTGAAGTTTGAGGGCTTTGGGTTTAATAGGGACATCCAAATTAATTCCATGTTAGATTTATCTATGTAATGCATGGAAATATCTTCAGTCTCTTGAATTTCTTGTCCAAAGTTTGTAAAACAAAGAAGTAGATAATCCTGCAAACTTTCAACCATCTTGAACAGCAAAAATACTTCCAGCCTGCTTGCTCTCTTGAGGGTTTGTTTCATGACAGATTTCAGGCTCAGCTTGAACATAAACTCTATTCACCACTTGGATGTACACCTAGGTTTTATTTATCCGAGGTATGGTTCTGGTAGGACAGTTCATTGTTTCAGAGGAGTTAAAAAAGCACCTGAAAAGTCATGTGCGTTGCAGCTGTACATTTCTTCTTGTTGTCAAGGAAACCACCCTAGGATTCCTGGCAACAGACTTCATCCCAATCGGTAATGGAAACACCACAGGTATTAGCCAGTCAGTCACCTCCCACTGGGTGCTATTTTCAGAACATGTCAATAGATCAGATTCTCCTCTTCAGGAAACTTTGAAGCAATGTGAGGGTTTGTCACATGCCTTTGTTTCCATGGGGCTTACTTTCCAGACTGCACACTTGGGCAGTTTCTCCAGGTAGCCTTTGTTTCAGATGCATGTTGTTTTTCTTCATGTACAAACACTGTACAAATGTGTTTACATTTACAGCCTTAAAGAAAATAATCATGATTAGCAAATTTGTAGTGGGTACCTATATTTAGATATTAAATGTCCCGAAGATGTTGACTGAGATCTCGAGTCCTGGGCAGGGCAGAACACTGTGGTTGAAGTTCTGGGCTTTTCTGCAAGTGCTATGTGCGCAGGCACTCAGACTAGAGATAGGGAGTGCCCCTGTTACCGGCCTGTTTCCAAACTGAGTTGGTCCAGGGAGAATCTGGAAGAGTAAAATCCTTTATTTTCATGAAAAGGAAAGTAAAGCTATTTGTATGATTGGGGGTGTTCATAGGAAATTGGACCCAATGATATTAAGGGTCTTTTCCAACCTAAATTATTCTATGATTCTAGGAAATGACAGAGCAAGTTGGAAGAAGGTGACTTGAATGGTAAGGGCAGAAAACAGGATAAGATAAGGGAGAAGACTGATAGGAGAAGGAGAAGGAAAACTGTGTTTCATGCCTGAAAAATGTAGGTAAAATGGAGACTGGAATCCTGTGGGTTGGGCCCAAAGAAAGATAAGAGATGTAACACTGGGGAGAAATGGTTGTGGAATGATGAAAAATCAAGGACAGAGAGATCACTGTAAAGTATGGACAGACCAGGACTGAAGTAACAGGAAGAGACTCAAGGGAGGGGATATTGGAATAAAAACAGAAAGGGAAACGTGTCTGGGATGTTAATATTAAAGTTGAGAGTCTGGTGGTGTGGTACTAGGACTAGCTGGACAAAGAAATTGCAAATGGAATAAAAAAATCTGAACAGTGGTGATCTACAAAAAAGAAAAGTTTCAAATAACTATCCAGATAATGCTGTGGAGATTGAGAGTGGATTATATGGAAGGGAAACCAGGACTTTGAGTAAGAAAGAGAGAGAAGGAAGGTGAGCTAGTCAAGGAAAATAGAGATAAGGTGTGAGAATCAGGATATAGTAGGATTGAAGGATGCTCATTGGAAAAAAAGACTAGAGAAAACGCATAGAAATACCTGAGTAACCTGATTAACTGGTAGAAATGGGGATGAAATTAACATTTTACTGGCTCACTTTAACATGTAGGTGTCTATATCTGAACTAGTTTCTTAGTCTCCCATTATAACAATGGAGAGTCAGTCAGTAAGTCGTTTGGCTGACCAGCTGGACCTACCCATGTTAGAGCAAGATTATTGACCTCCGAACTCCAGTGACCGTGTTGATTACCGTAAACAATGTCTATTAAAGGGTCCCAGGATACTTGTGTAGATGCAAACACCCAGAGGTAGGCACAGGAGTGTGAGAGACTAAAAGAGTTAATGTATGTTAGTGTCTCAAACACTGTGGTAAAACAGCCACCTGTTAATACCCACTGCCGCCTTGCTTATAGCGTTCAATTGCCCTGAGCTCACCGAGCATCCTCATTGCACCCCTACAGATTGACCCACGGTGGTGGGGCAGGACCATGCCTGCCCGCAGTTGGAGTCTGGCCAGCAGCAGCTGGCTGAAAGCGAGAAGCTGGGTAACACAGGATGGGAAGGGCGACTCGGAGGATGCGCAGTTTTGTGTTCTGAAGTGCCTTGCCAGATATGGCCAGAAGTCCCATACAGTTCATTTGAGGAAGGTGTTTAAGACCACCTGAGAGACCCCTCAAGAGCCCACCACCCCTCACTGGTGCCTGTGCAGAAGATCACAAACCTTCTGGAACAAGCACCATACAAGTCCTCAAGAGGCGTGACTGGGGGTGGAGACTGGACTATAACAGACACACCTGCAAAGAACTGGGCATGGGCCTGCCGGAAGAGGATTGCCATGTTTGTCACCATCATCATCATTGTGGGACCCTAGGGTAGTGATACCATTTTTGCCTCTCTCCTCTTTTCTCCTCTTTTCTTTCCTCTTCCTGTTATAGATATTTCCCATAGAAACCCACGCTGCCAACACTTTCTACTTTTTCCAAGTTCAAGTTACCTCTGTTATAAATAAAACCTTGCATTGATTGTTTGGTGTTGTTTCACTTTAAGTTAGCCCAAGGGGATTAGTCATTCTGCTCCTCCCCCCCCCCCCCCCC